>OIET01000008.1_pt1 | contig 322909 bp, 298 predicted proteins | sample 1581871 | NCBI WGS metagenome assembly OIET01 (sample SAMN03279760, study PRJEB24777) | human gut metagenome | isolation source: fecal sample PR121 from 1 month old male Malay infant, vaginally delivered... | place: Singapore | collected 2005-09-16
CCAGTCTCGGGGGCCCTTGTCCACGACCAGCACGTCGCCCAGAAAGTCCCTGGCGCGCATGGCAGCCCACATCCCGCTGAAACCGCAGCCGATAACCAGCAGGTCCGTCGTATATTGATAGCCTTGTTCTTTCATATGCGCCTCGCTTACCGGTTGTCGGCTTCGATTTGATCAAGGGTACGGGCAAAACGTTCCTTGAAGGGATGCACATAGATGGCCCCGGAGGGGCAGTTCAGCTCGCAGTTGAAACAGGTCATACAGTCGTCGGTATAGGTGATGCGGGACTTGCTGCCGCAGGTCATGCAGCGCAGCGCCTCGGCGAAGCAGGCTTCCATATCCAGAGGCCGCAGGGTTTCCGCAAAAGGATCATCGGCCGGGGCGGGGAGGCTGGCGCGCTCCTGTCTCGGTTCGTGGCGGATGCCTTCGCGGGGCCATTGTTCTTCGGGAAGCTCGGGACGCTTGCGTTCGCGTTCGCCCCGGATGTCCGCGCCCTTGAGCATCCGATCGATGGAAAAGGCGCATTCGCGTCCGCCGGCAATGGCGTTGACGACGGAAGAGGGGCCCGTGGCGGCGTCGCCAGCGGCGAAGATTCCCCATGCCGAGGTGGAGAAGGTGACGTCTTCAATCACGATGCGTCCCTGTTCAGTACGCACGTCCTTGGCGAACCCGTCCAGCTCGGATGCTTGGCCGATGGCGAAGATAATATGATCGGCCCGGATGCGCATGGTGGCGTTTTCATCGAACAGGGGCGCGAAACGTCCCTGCTCGTCGACGACCCGGATGCACGTTTTCAGTTCCATGCCCGCGACGTGCCCGTTTTCTTGAAGGATGGTGCCGGGGCCGAACCCGCAATGGCATTCGATGCCCTCCCTCAGGGCGTCCGCCTGATTGTGCGGATACGCGGGCATGGTTTCGCGCGACTCAAGGCAGGCCATGCTGACCTTGGCGGCACCGAGCCTTTTGGCGGTGATGGCGGCATCCACGGCGACGTCTCCGCCTCCGATGACGAGCACGTCTCCGGACAGGCGGGGCTGTTCGTCGCCCCGGTTGGCGCGCAGGAACTCAAGGCCCCAGTGGACGCCGGGAAGCTCGACGCCTTCCATGCGTACCTTGCGGCTGACCGTCGTTCCGGGGGCCAGCATGACGGCTTTGAATCCCAACCGTTTCAGGTCGGAAAGGCTCAGGTCCGCGCCTTCGCCGATCTTCGTATTGCAGCGGAAGGCGATGCCCATCGCTTCAAGCCGGGCGATGTGGGCCGCAACGATCGCGTCGGGAAGCCGATACGCGGGGATGCCGTACCGCAACATGCCGCCGGGAAGCGGCATCGCCTCGAAAACCGTCACCGGGTACCCCATCTGTGCGAGGAACCACGCGCAGGAAAGCCCCGCCGGGCCGGAACCGATTACCGCGACCTTTGTGATGTGCCTTCGGGCGGGCTTTTCGAGAGGAGCCTTCAGATCCCAGTCGCCCATGATCTGCTCGACGGCATTGATGTTTACCGCCTCGTCCACATGGTTCCGGGCGCACTTTTCCTCGCAGGGATGGAAACATACCCGGCCCGTGATGGCCGGAAACGGCTGGACGATGCGGTAGCGCCGGGCCGCTTCGCCAAGGTGCCCCTGCTGGATCAGGTAATGGTTGCCGCGAATGTCGACCCCGGCTGGGCAAGCCGCCATGCAAGGGGAAAGGGCCTCTTGCGCGGGTTCGAGCCTGAAAACATCCAGTGGGCATGTCTTGGTGCAGGTTCCGCAGCCGGTACAGGCCGCAGGATCGATGCTGTGGATCATATGAACTCCTTTTACGCATCTGATTGGGAAGGTGACTGCCCCTCTGGGGACAGTGTGTCCGAAACATGGCTGCCGCCGTGGTGTTTTTCTTTGGTCGGGAAAGCAATATGAAAGGGACCCTCCTCTAGGCTGCATGGGGACGGACGTCACGGCAGCGAAATGTTGTGCGTCGTTGATAAAGAGTAAGCAAAGGGTGTTCCAGCTCGTTATTGTATCGTTTTTATTGTTTTTTATTTAAAAAGGAAGAATCCGCATTTCTTTTTTTGTCTTGAAAACGGACAATTTTGTATATTGCCGTATTGTTTCCGGACGGCTATGTTGGCGAGGGCTGAACGGTCGATGGGCCGCGGTGAAGGAGAAGGATATGGCGAAAGAAAAGGCGTGGTATGCGGACAGTGCTGTCGGGACGTTGCTCGCGGATCTGTTTGAAGGGAAATGGTCCCCCGAATTGCTCGCACAGCTTGCCCAGATCCCGCTCGCTGAAGCGGAGCGGGGTGCGTTCCCCGGCTGCCCGCCTTCCTCCGGGAGGAAACGCCGGTTCCGTCTGGTGGAGCGCGTCCAAGCCCACAAGGAGGCGTGCTCGTTTTTGCTGGCCCGGCCCTCCGGCTCCGGTATCGAATCGTTTTTGCGGCTGTCTGCGGATGGGGAAGAGCTTGGGGCACTGGAAACGATGTTGGGGCTGGGCTTGAGCCGCATGAACACCTTGCGCCCGGCGGGGATCAATCTCGTCCTCCGCCTCGTCCATCGAAGCCTTCTGGGAGTGGGCTTGCGGGGACTGAACGCCGATGGGGCGAAGCGGTACCGGCGTCTTTGCCGTGACGTGCACCCGCTCATCGTTTGTTCGGGCAGCAATACGCCTTCGCTTGCCCGGCTCTTTTTCCGGGCGCGGGGGCTGGCCGTGAAGTTCGGGGACAGACGCGACATGGCGCTCTTCGACCTGCTCGTCGGTTCCATAAACGTCTGCAATACGCCGGAACACGGGAACCCGCGTTTCCACGCTATCATGGCCCGCGGGTATACGGCGCTTGAGGCGCTCAAAGAACCGGACCTGTTCGAACAGGCGGCACCCTATCTCGGCATTTACCATTTCATTGAGGGGAACTACGAACAGGCAATGAACCTCTTTTCCCGCGCAAGCCGGAAACTGCGCGCGCAGGAGCACCATCTCGTCGAAATGTTTTATGTCAGGCACTGGAGCTTTGCGGCTTCCTGCCGTGGGAATTTTGAGCTGGCGGCCGGGCTGCTGCTCTCGCGGCTGCGCATGTTCGCCGCGCGCAGCGACAACCAGCTCGCCCGTTCCATACGCGGGCAGCTTGCGGCGTTGTATCTGCGCATGGGGCAATATGAAAAGGCGCTGGAACAGCTGGACATAGCGCAAATAGGCGTTTCGCCGCAGGTGGATATCGTCAGCGGCGTCACCAATGCGCGCCACCTCGCCTACTACCATATGCTGTCCGGAAATCCGAAGGCGGCCTACAAGGTGCTCCATTCGGCACTGGATGAGGCACGGCGTCAGGGGTATGAGCGCCCGATTTATCTGGGGGGCGCACTGCTTGAGCTTTTGTGCGCCTTTCAGGAGCAGGGATGCCCGCCGCTTCCCTGCTATTCGGCGGAGCAGGAGCTGCAACGCTGCCTCAGGGGGCCCAACCGTATGTTGCGGGGCGTTGCGGCCCGCTTGTCCGGCAACGCGCTGATGCGCGGAGGAAATGAGGATGGGGCGCTCGGCTTGTATCAGGACAGCCTCGCACTGCTTGAAAAGATAGGCTGCCCGCTTGAGGCGGCGAAAACGCGGCTGGCGCTGGCTTCACTGGCGTTACGGCGCAACGACAAGGAAAAGGCCGTGCTGCTCGTGAGCGACGCATGGCCCATGTACGATTGTCTCAAGGATTTTTTCTGGCCGGAGGAACTGCTTGCTCTGGTCCCCACCTACATGCGCAAGCATGGGGACGCCAATCTTTCCTCGCGGGCCCTTCTCGAAGCCTACCGTGAAAGTTTTTCCCCCCACAGGACATGGGAACAGTTCGAGGCCTTTTCGCAGGCTTTGTTGGCGGAGTCGGCCCGCATCCTCGGCACTACGCAGGGATACCTCTTTCATGTCCCGTATCCACATGCGCCGCTCCGCCTTGTGGCCGTTCTCGGAGGCAAGCTCGAATCCGTGACGTATCCTTATGCCTCCCTGCCCGATCTCATGGAGCTCGTAGCCGAGGGAGCTCCGCTTATTCTGGACAATGTGCAGGAAGGGGGGATGGGGTTCGGAAGCATGTTGATCGGCATTCCCATAGACTGCCGTCCCGATGGGGTTTATGCGCTGTGCCATGTCGGGGCTTTTTTGCCGGAGGTCCGCACCGTCCTTGAAGAGAATGTGTTGAAAGATATCGGGCGTGTCCTTGCCTGGGAGTGTTCCCGCGTCATGGAGCGGGAGCGGCGTCATGCGGAGCGCCTTGAGACGCTTGCAGATACGTCTGGAGAGATGATCTGCGTTTCCGATGAGATGGAACGGTTTCTCGGCGATGTGGAACTTGCGGCGAAAACCGACGCTTCCATCCTGCTTTGCGGGGAATCCGGCGTGGGCAAGGAGATGGTGGCCCGGTACATCCACGAGAAAAGCGGCAGGAGCGGCAGGCTTGTCATCATCAACATGGCGAGCCTTCAGGACGAGTTGTTCGAGAGCGAGTTCTTCGGGCATGAAAAGGGATCTTTCACGGGAGCCATGACCAGCAAGCCCGGTCTGGTGGAAATGGCCGAAAACGGCACGCTGTTTCTGGATGAATTCACGGAGGCCAGCACGCGGGTGCAGGCCAAGCTCCTGCGGGTCCTTCAGGAGCGCTGCTTCCATCGCGTGGGCGGAACGCAGACCATCAGCGTGAACTTCCGCCTTATCGCGGCCTCCAACAGGGACATCACCCATGCGGTCAGGCAGGGGCTCTTCCGCGCGGATCTCTACTATCGCATAGCCGTGATCAATCTGAAAATCCCTCCGCTGCGCGAACGCAAGGCCGATATCCTCGCCATTGCCCGCTACTATCTACATTTTTTTTCGCACTGGCATCATCGGGAATGCGTTCAGGATTTTTCTCCGGAAAACCGCCGTATCCTGGAAAGCTGGAGTTGGCCGGGGAATATACGCGAGCTGCGCAACGTCATCGAGCAGTCGGTTGTCTTGACCGGGGGGCGACACCTGACGCTTCCTGCTCCGGTGGAGCATACCGAGGCTTCCCGAGGCGTCGGGGCTCTGGGAGGTGGGGAGATGCCCGAAGAGTTGTTTTCCGGAAATCCGTCTCTGGCGGATCTCGAAAAACGGTATATCGAGAGGACGCTGGAGCAGTCGGGCTGGCGGATTGAAGGGAAGAGGGGAGCACTCGCCGTGCTGCGTATAAGCCGATCAGCATTGTACGACAAGATGCGGCGGTATGGAGTGAAGAGGCCCTTTTGAGGACTGATGCCTCTGAAGGCCGTCATAGCTAAAGTAAAACATGAAGGATGAGCGACATAAAAAACATTCCCAAAACGGGGAAGGGAGGCAAACGCGGGACGGAGAAAAGAGGCTGCCAGCCTTTGCGTGAACGGCTGGCAGCCGCGGAGATGCTCTCAGGATTCGTAGACGATGCGCCCTCCGGAGATGGTCTTGAGCACGGAAAGCGTTTCGATGGACTCGGGCGGCACGGTCAGCGGATTTCCGGAAAGCTGCACAAAATCCGCATAGTATCCGGGAGCGATTGTACCGACGGCATGATCCCGTGCGTTGCACTTGGCGGCATTGACGGTGTAGGCTTTGAGGGCGTCGAGCGGCGAGATCCTCTGATCAGGGCCGAGAATGCGCCCCGCCGTGGTTGTGCGGTTGACGGCGGTATGGATGGAACGGATGGCATCCACGGGCTGCACCGGAGAGTCGACATGGAGGCCGAAGGGAATTCCCATGCGCACGCAGGAACCGCAGGGATCGAGCCGCGCGGCCCGCTCTTCGCCGAGGAACAGGTTGACGTGGCGCTCGCCCCAGACGTTGACGTGGCGGACAAAGAACGTCGGCGTGACCCCGCAGGCATGGAGCCGGGACAGCTGTTCGTCAGTCGCCATCTGCACATGGATGATCATGTCTCCGGGGACTTTCCTCGGGCACTTTCGGAGGGCCTCTTCAAACCCCCGCACGACGAATTCGATGGCGGCGTCGCCGTTGGCATGGAAGGCGACGGGGACGCCTTGGCAGTGGTACTTGGCAATCAGCTCGGCGATCTGTTCGGGCGTGAGGACATGATCTCCGCAAAAATCGGGTTTGCAGGCGTAAGGCTCCCCGAGCACGGCGGTCAGGGACTGGATCGAGCCGTCCGCAAACGATTTCACCCCCCCGTAGTAGAGATAGTCGGAAACGGGCATGTTCCATGTGCCGAGTTCGAGCATTTCATCCATGATGTTGGGCATGAAATGCAGGTAGCCTCGGGCGTTCATGCGTTTTTCCCGGGCCAGCCGGTTGTAGGCGTGGAGAATGCCGTGAGCGCCGTTGCTGAGGCCGATGCCTCCATCCTGAAACATCGTGAATCCCGCACGGTTATAGTCGGCGATCGCATATTCGATTTTCTCAGGGAGCTTCTCGGGCGGGCAGGCCGGAATCTTTTGAAATACCTTGAAATAGGCGTTCTCTTTAAGCAGTCCTTCCGGCATCCCGTCATCCCCGAGTACAACCATTCCGCCTTCGACGGAAAAATCCGCGGTGACGCCGAGCTTGGCGAGGCCGAGCGTGTTCGCATACCCCATGTGGCTCGTGATGTGTGATACGAAAACAGGCCGCTCCTGACTGACCGCATCGAGATCATGGCGGGTCAAGTGGCGGTGGTCGCTCATGCCTGTGTCGTCGTAGCAATACCCTATGATCCATTCCGTGTCGGTCTGCGTGGCGGCGTGCGTGCGAAAGGCGGACAGCAGGTTGCCGATGGTCCCGTGGCCCGTATCACAAAAAAATTGGGTGCGGCACTGCGCGTACATGGAAAGGTGGCTGTGCGAGTCTATGAAGCCGGGGAGGAGCACGCCTTCCTCCAGATGGATTTCCTTGCGCCGATGCCGGGGGGCGAGCGCGCGGAGTTCTTCCAGCGTGCCGACGGCGAGAATTTTTCCTTCACTGATGCAAACGGCTTCGGCTGTGGGTTTTCCCTCGTCCATAGTAAGTATTTCCGGGCAGGAGATAAGCGTGCATTCGTTTGTGAGCATAACCATTTCCTTTTTAAACCGATGAGGCGCGGCCGCGCCGCACGTGGAAGAGAAGGACCGTACCACCCCACCGGACTGGTGCGGAGGTACGGCCGCCGTTACCACTGCTTTTGTCCGACCAGCTTCAGGGCGAACATGGCGGCGATGCCAATAACGGTGATCGCGCCGTAGATCATGAGGATTTCCATTCCCGTGAATGTGTAGAACGCGGGGGCGAAGAAATAGAGAATGGGAGCGCACGTTACGAGGATGCCCACATTGAAGAAGGCGAGCTCAAGCGTGGCGGGCGTGCTGAAATCCGGGTCGATGATGCGCAGAAGCAGCAGGCCGGTGGCTGTGGAACCGCAACAGCAGCCGAACTGGCAGAGCACCCGCTCAGGCCCGTAATTGGTCCGGCGTCCGAACCAGAGGTTGAGGGCGAGGGCGAACAGGGTGACGCTGAACGCCACGAGGAAGATGGGGATGACGTACTGCTTGAGGACGACGATATGGATGGACATCAAGGTGGCGGTCAGCAGGTAGTCCACGGAGGCCCCGGTGATGCGGGTCTGGACAACGGGGTCCATGAGCCTGCCCGCGCCGAGCTTGAGGAGCAGGGTACGGAGCAGCCACGCGACGATAAGTCCGTGGATGAAGAACATCGGCATACTAAGGGTGGCCCCGAATCCCTTAAGCCACTTGTATTGGTCAAAGAACGGCTTGATGTGGGCTTCGATCCAGCTCAGTTCGGCATAGGTGATGAGATAGACGATGCCGACGAGGGCGACATGGAAGGCCAGCGTGTCGATGGTTGAGGCGTGGGTCGTTTCGCGTCCGTTGGTTGCGGTGGACTTCTCGTCCATGATGCCGGTCAGGAATTCTTTGGTGATGGAAGCTCCGGTCTTGTTGGCGTTGAGGCCCTTGCGGACGAACCAGCGGGCGACGGGCACGCCGACGATGGCGGCCGAAAGGAAGCCGAGCGCCGCGTAGATCACGCCGACGGTGGCGCAGTCGGCGATGCCGCCCTTTTCCCACAGCGTGCCGAAGGCATAGGCTTGCCCAGGGCCCTGCGTATAGCCGTGGGTTACGATCATGCCGATGAATTCGCTGAGGCTGTTTCCGGTCGCCAGATTATACAGCCAGATCACCGCGCCGCCGATGAGGGCTTGCGCGGGAAGGCTGATTGTCCAGATCAGCGTCTGCCACATGCCCCCGCGCACGACTTCCTTGGACGTGTTTTCCTGATTGCCGCGCGGGCGTGTCAGCAGAAGCGAAATGTAGCTGATGTTGAAGGCGTGGAACAGGAACCAGTTAAAGCTGCTGCTCGTGATCCGCCATTCTCCTATTTTAAGCCAGCCCGTGGAAACGATGGCAAAGCCGATCAGTCCGCCGATGATGCTGGCGGGGACCAGATAGTCCTGAAACAGTTTGACTTTTGCGCGCAGCAGGGTGCCGATGAGCAGCATCAGCGAAAGGAGGCCGAAAAGGATGAGATTTTCAAAACCGCTTCCCATGACAAAACTCCGTCTTTGAGGTTGACCCGAGCGTTTGAGAGCGCTGAGCCCACATGCGGGCTCTCTCTGGACGTCTTTATCTGCAAGCGGTGTTCCATAAAAAAAGAATAAATAAATTTCGTTTGTTATGCGTTAAAGACCTTCCCAAAAGTGTCATTTGTCATTATACTGAGACAAAACAATATCATGCTGTATTTATTGTTTTTTAAAGAAAAATGTCTCTTTTTTATGACAGAAATGTCTTGTTCTTCTGCCTGACGTGGGATGCATACACTGGGAGACTTTATGTCCATGCCTTTTCCCATCGCTTCGTATGAGGATTTCAAACGGCTTGTTGAAAACCCGTTGTTCCATCAACTGCTTGATGCCCTGAGCATCGGCGTTTCGCTCACGGACCCTACGGGGACGGTCCGGTATTTTTCGCAGTCCTGCTACCACATCTATGGGCTTGATCCGTCCGAGAGCGTCGTAGGCAAAAAAATCGACGCCATATTCCAGACGGGAAGGGCGGGCGTCCTCAATTCGTTGCAGACACGGCGGATCAATACGGTGAACAGCATCTCCTACAATGGAGTCGAAGGGTTATGCCGCCGTTGCCCCATTCTGGACGACAAAGGAAATCTGGTCTGCTGCCTTTCGGAAGTGATCGTTACCACGTACGACAATGAGCGCATTGAGGAGCTGTTGCACAACCTCCAGCAGCTCAAACGCAAGGTCGGGTACTTCATCGCACAGGAAACAACGGGCGGGGGCCTGCGTACGTTTGACGATCTCGTCGGCGATACCAGCGTGATGCAGGCACTCAAGGCAATGGGGAAGCGGTTCGCGCGCAGTAGGGAGCCCGTGCTGATCCTCGGGGAAAGCGGCACGGGAAAGGAATTGTTCGCGCAGGCCATCCACAAGGCGAGCCCTCGCGCGAACGGATCCTTCATTTCAGTAAACTGTGCGGCCTTGCCGCGTGAATTGGCTGAATCGGAACTGTTCGGCTATGTGGAGGGCGCTTTTACCGGAGCGCGGAAAGGCGGGCAGAAGGGCAAGTTCGAGCTGGCGGACAAGGGCACGATCTTTCTCGACGAGATCGGCGAACTCCCGCTGTATCTTCAGGCAAAGCTGCTGCGCGTGCTGGAGAGCAATGAGATCCAGAAGATCGGGATGAGCGGCAGCAAATATTCGGATTTCCGCCTCATCGCCGCAACCAACCGCAACCTGCCGGAACTCGTGGACAAGCGGCAGTTCCGCGAGGATCTGTATCACCGCCTGAACATCCTTGAGCTGAATCTGCCGCCCCTCCGCAAGCACCGTGGAGACATTCCGTCCCTGATCACCCAGCTCATCGAGGGGATCTGCGGACCGCAAAAGGCGCTTGAGATGCGGGTCTCGCAGGACGTGCTCGACCTCTTCATGCGGTACGGCTGGCCGGGGAACGTGCGGGAACTCAAGAATGTGCTCGCCTATGCGTACTGTTGCATGGACGACGACGCGGTCGAGCTGACGCCGCGCTATCTGCCCGAGCGGCTTTTCATGGGCTCTCGCTCGGAGGATGTGCACGCAGCTGAGGAGCCGGGCGCGTTTTCTTTTCAGGCCATGCAGCGGGAGGCGGAAAAGAGGGCCATTGAATCCGCGCTGTCGCTGGCGGGCGGCAACAAAAGCAAGGCGGCGAAGCTGCTCGGATTTTCAAGGAACACCCTCTACCTGAAAATGAAGGCGCTGGGCATGGGGCTCAAAAGGAAATAGACGTGAAAAGGCCAAGAGGCCCGAGTCTCTCCGCCTATCCTGTTCATGAAACCGTGCGCATATGTCTTTACAAGAATGCGGTCGAAACGGTGTCAGAGTGGCCGGAAGCTTGGAAATCGGGCATGATCAGAGTGAGGAGGCCAACGCCTCCTCCTCACTCAGCGCGTTGGGACTCCCCTATATGGCGGTCCAGCCTCCATCGATGTGGATGACCTGCCCCGTGATATAGCCGGACGCGGGGGAAGCGAGGAACATGGTCAACCCTTGGATATCTTCCGCGAAGCCCACCCGGTTCATGGTGGTTTGCCGGGCGAGAGCCTCGACGACTTCCGGCTTGTCGAAGAGCGGGGCGGTGAGTTGCGTCTTGAAGAAGCCCGGCGCGATGGCATTGGCCGTGATGCCCGTTCCGGGCCGCGACCATGCTTCGGCCATGCCCCGCGTGAGTTGGGCTATTCCGCCCTTTGACGCTCCGTAGGGCAGGCCGTTGGGGAAGGCCCGGCTGCTTTGAAGGGAGGCGATGTTGATGATGCGCCCCCATCCTTGCCGCATCATTTCAGGCACGAGGGCCTGAGCGAGGAAGAACGGCGCGGAAAGATTGAGCCGCAGCGTGTATTCCCAAATCTCGGGCGTGAGTTCGTTCCACGGCTTGCGCGGATTCAGCCCGGCGGCATTGACGAGGATGTCCGGCGCGCCGAAAGGCTGGGACGCCTTTTGGGCGAGTTCCGGCAACGTCTTGAGTTCGCTCACATCGAAGGCAATGCAGGCGATGCGTTTGTTTTGGTCCGGGTCCCGATGGGCAGAGCGTGCCGCGGGATCGGAATCGTACGCGAGATGGCCGCCCTGCTGTTTCAAGCTCAAAAAGATCTCGTCCGCCGAGGCCTCGAGGCGATCCAGCGTGCGGCCGACGAGGATAAGGTTGGCTCCGGCGTGGAGCAGGGCATGGGCCATATATTTGCCGAGCCCGGAACCCGCGCCGGTGACAAGCGCGGTATGGCCTTGAAGCGAAAAGAGTTGCGTCTGAAGGGGGGAGCATGCTTCCGTATCGCGTTGACAATCCATGAGAGCCTCCGGCCGCGTAGTGTTTTTGTGTTTTGGACTCGGTGCTGTTTAACGAGACGCCGTGTTTCGAAACCGCTATTCGATGTAGATCATCCGTTTGGTCATTCCCCCGTCGACGACGAGGTTGTGCCCGTTGACGAAATCGTTTTCCTCGTGGGCAAGGAACAGGCAGGCGTTGACGATGTCGCGGGGGATACCCACACGCCCGGAAGGATGCTGGGCATGATCCAAGTGGGAAAGCGTTTCATAGCCGTCGACCTGTATCCAGCCGGGGCTTACGGCGTTGACCGTGATCGGCGTGGCGCTCAGGGAGACGGCCAGCGTGTTCGTGAGGGAGACAAGCCCCCCTTTTGAAGCGCCGTAGGCCTCCCATCCCGCTTCGCTCTGGTTCCAGCGGGTGGAGGCGATATTGATGATGCGCCCGTAACCCTGCCCCGCGTTGGCCTTGATGAAGGCCTGCGCGCACAGGAACGCGCCGCGCAGGTTTACGGAAAGGGCGTTGTCGAATTCGTCGGCGGTCATTTCCATGACGGGCTTGTGGAAATGGGCGAGGGCCGCGTTGTTGACGAGTACATGGACGGCACCGTGCCGTTCCGTCACCCGCCGGAAGGCCTCGCTGACGGCCTCGGCCTGTCTCAAGTCGGTTTGGATGAAGCCAATACCGTCAGGCAAGGCTTTGTGCTGTTCCACGTCAAGAGCCGTGACCGCATACCCCGCGCGCTGGAAGCCTTCGCAAAGGTGAAGCCCTATGCCGCCTGTGCCGCCCGTGATGACGCATATCCTCATGCCGCACCCCGTTATGCTGAGACAGCCTCAGCGTTTTTTATGTTCTTCTGCGGGAGCTGCGCAAACACGATCGCGCAGAACATAAAGGCGCATCCCATCGTTTCCCGCATGGTCAGTTGCTGGTCCAGCATGACGAATCCGGCCAGCACTGATACCACCGCCTCGAGGCTGAGGATCAGGGAGGCGACCGTGGGATTCATGCCTTTCTGTCCCACGATTTGCAGCGTATAGGCAACGCCGCTCGACATGATCCCCGCATAGAGGACGGGTTTCCATGCGGCGAGGAGCTGTGTGATGTCCGGCGTCTCAAAGAGCAGCATGGGAACCGCGCAGAGCAGGCCGCAGACGAAAAACTGGATGCAGGACATTTTGACGCCGTCCACGCGCAGTGTGAAGTAGTCGATGATCAAAATGTGGATGGAAAACAGGATGGCGCAGATGAAGATCAGGAAATCGCCGAACTGGATGGTCAGGCTCTCCGTAATGCAGAGAAAATAGAGGCCGACGATGGCCAGCGCCACGCCGAGCCAGACGAACAGGCCGCACCGTTTTTTGAAGAACAGCCCGAGGAGCGGGACGATGATGATATAGAAGGCAGTAATGAACCCCGCCTTGCCCACGGACGTGTACATGATGCCGATCTGCTGAAAACAGCTTGCGAAGCAGAGCATCACACCGCAGCACACGCCGCCGATCCAGAGCTGGTCCTTCGATTTCGCGTTCGAAGGCCTGATGCCGCCGGGGGAGACGGGGTTCAGCCTGTTGAGCAGCGCGATGCAGGGAATGAGGAACAGGCCGCCGATAAAGGAGCGCACGCAGGTAAACGTGTAGGGGCCCACATAATCCATGCCTACGCTCTGGGCGACGAAGGCCACTCCCCAGATGACGGCGGTGAGAAGCAGCAGAAAGGAATTCCGGAGTTGCAGCGTGTTCATGGTCGGTGTGATAGCCCGAGAAGGCCGGGGATGCAATAAAGCCGGGCGGCTTTCTTGGCAGGGTGGGGGGCACTGTCCACAAAGGGGAGCCGTGGGTGCCCAGCGTCCTCTGATACTGAGACGCCATTTGGGGAAGAGGCGAGGGCGCCGCGCTTGAGGACGGCTGATGCCTTTTGGATCCTGATCGTCCGACATCTTGATAACACGCTGTTTCTAGCGTAAATGAGATACTTTAGTCGATAATGTGGCTCCAAAAACGTTTTTGGCTCTCATTATTGGAAAAATGGGAAGGAAAACGCGTATAGTGATCCGCCATTTAGCCTTGGCCTGCTGATTCAGGATGTGCGTGGCTGGGCGATTTTGAAAATGGCCGTCATCCAAAATGTGAATGGGTTCGCATTATGACAACATCTTTTTCCAAAGCACAGTATGTTTCCGGTGAACACGAAGACTGCCCGGAGAGCCTGTTGCAGATTATTATGGAGGAAGTGGATGAAATCGTTTATGTAAGCGATATCGCCACGTATGAAATCCTGTATCTGAACGAGTTTGGAAAAAAGGTATTCGGGCTTACGGACATCGGAAAAGGCAGGAAGTGCTATGAAGTCCTGCAAGGCATTGACGCGCCTTGTCCGTTTTGTACGAATCAGTTTCTCAACTGCGAAACGTTCTACACTTGGGAGCTCACGAATCCCATTTCGCACCGCCATTATCTGCTCAGAGACAAGCTGATCCGCTGGAATGGCCGTCTTGCCCGGCTGGAATTCGCCGTCGACATTACGGAAAAGGAAAATATCAGCCAAGCTGTGCAGCGCAAGCTTGATATTGAGAGTACCTTGCTGGAATGCATCCGCATCCTGAACAGGGAAGAAAATTTTCCGCAAGCCGTGGGCATGGTCCTGGAGAACCTCGGAATGATGCATCAGGCCGATCGTGCCTATATCTTCGAGTACAGCGTTCTGAAAAACGGCGGGCTCATCGCCAACAACACCTATGAATGGTGTTCAGAAGGTATTTTCCCTCAGAAAGAAGTCCTTCAAAACGTGCCAATCAGCTACATGAGCTGTTGGCAGAAGATGTTCGAGCGGCGTGAGGATGTGGTCATCGACAATCTTGAGTCAATCCGGGACAGCGATTTGGATATGTACAGCGTACTCAAGCCGCAAGGTATCGAGAGCCTCATCGTCGTCCCTCTCGTCCTGAACGACGTCATTTCCGGGTTCATCGGCGTGGATAACCCGAAAGCCAATCGGGATGATCACTCCCTGCTGCATTCTCTGGCCTATTTCGTCACGAATGAGCAACGGAAGCGTAATATGCAGAGCGAGCTCAAGCGGATGAGCTACTGCGACGACTTGACGGGGCTGCACAACAGAAACAGCTATATTTCCGTATTGCAGAAGCTCGAAAAAAATCCCCCGGATTCGCTCGGCGTCGTTTTTGTGGATCTCAATGGGTTAAAGCGCATCAACGATCAGCAAGGGCACGACTCTGGCGACAAATACATCCGGGACATCAGCCGGATATTCAGCCGCTATTTCAGGGGAGACGATCTTTTCCGTATTGGCGGAGACGAATTTGTCTTCCTCTGCCCGAACATTCCGGAGCGGGTCTTTTATGCGAAGATCGCCGCGCTCCAACGGGAGGCCAATAAAGCGTATCCCGAATCCCTGTCGCTTGGGCAGGTGTGGGCCGAGGGGGACATGCTCATCATGGATATGGTGAGGCAGGCGGATAAACGTATGTATCAGGAAAAAGCGGAGTACCACGCCCGGCGTGGCGATACGGTCTAAAGCAATGCGTAAACAGGCACGCCGTCCTTGAGGATGCCGTGCCTGTTTTTTATTCCATATGGAATATGGAAGGAGCACGAGAAGCCGGGATTTCCAGGCCGTCCTGCCCTTCACTAGAAAATACACAAAGACCAAGTTCGAGGGCGTCTTCTTCCGCCAGTCCGCCAAGCGCGATCCGCGAACCGGAGAGTACGACAAAATCTACTGCTTCTGGTACGCTGATCATGAAGGTAAGGGCCACTGGAAAACCGTTGGCAGGCACAGCAAGGGCGTCCGCCCGGCCACGGTCAGAAAGGAGCGGGCAAAGTTCCTTGCCGAGTTTGATGCCACCGGCATCAATCCCATTGAGCGCGACAAATTTACCATCGGGGAGATAGTGAACGCCTACCTTGCCTGGGGCAGAACGAAGGGAAGTACGTTGACCGGCCTACAGCCAGTATTGCGCCCACCTCAAGGCCAAAATCCACGCTTTGCCTATTGCCGATCTGACTCCGAATTTGCTTTCCAGCCTCAAGGCGCAGCTTTTGAAAACGCCTACTGGGAATACAAAGCCCAAAAAGTCCACCAAAAAGCCTAAAGCCAAAGCACCGACGCGAAAAATGCTGGCCGGGCAGACCGTCAACAACATCTTCAGCTTTATGCGTTCCGCCATAAACCGTGCCGGCGCCACAGGCATGTGGAGCGGAGTCAATCCCTTGTCCACCAAGGGCGGCACTTGGAAAATGGTAAAGGCTGACAATGAAAGGTTGCGTTTCCTGACCAGAGAGGAAGTCAGGGCGCTTCTGGACGACCTTGAAAAGCGGCATCCGCAGTTGCACGATATGGCCTTGCTCTCCCTGCGAACCGGCCTTCGTCCCACGGAAGTTTTTAAACTGCGCGGGCAGGATGTGGACGGCAATGCCTGCGGCCTCTATATCATTCAGAAGGGAGGAAAGCGGGTATTCGTCCGCGTGCCGGAGGATATGATCCGGATGCTCCAGGCGTATACGCGCAAGCCTGCGGAACCCATCTTCCAACAGCCTCGCAAGAAGACGGCGTTTGAAAAAATACCCGCCTGTTTCCAGACCCCCGTCAGAAAGCTCAATCTGGCTCCGGAAGACGGCGACAGCCTGTACGCCGTCACCCTGCACACCATGAGACATACCTTTGCCTCCTGGTTGGCGCAGTCCGGCAAGGTGACGCTCATGGAACTGCAAAAGCTCATGCGTCATAAGAACATCACCATGACCATGCGGTATGCCCATCTGTTCCCCGGACAGGAAAGCGAAAAGCTCTCGATTATAGGGGATATGCTGGCCTGAGAAATCCATCACTTGATTGATTCCGAGGTTTGGACACGCCCGGATGCAATATACTCTTCCAATATGGCGCGTTCATAAAAGACACGCCTGCCAAAGTTGGTATACGCCGGACCGACGCCTTCCATACGCCAGTAGGTGAGTGCCTTTTGGTGAATGCCGAATTCTCTTTCCACATCTTTCGGGGCAAGCAGTTTTTTGCCCGGCAAGTCGGGGGCATCCGCCGTTTTCCCCTGCTCGGCGGTACGGACGGCTTGTGTAATGAGAGGAAGCAGTTCTTCCGGCGTGGAAAGTATGATGGTGCGGCCTTCAATTTCCATGTTATGGACCTCACAATTGACGATTTGGATATGTCCCACGATATTTTGCAATCAATTCCAACATAGGGTTACATTCGTGCGCCAGGAGCATTTTTTCCCTGTGCCGAAGGACGCCGCTGTAGCTGATTCCAAGACGTTTACTGATTTCTCTGATGCTCAGACCGCTCATAGCGAGTTCAAAAACTTCCCTGCCGCGCGGTGTCAGTTGAATAGTAGATATACTCGCCTCCGGTTCCTCATTGAGGTGGTGCAACAGCTCAATGTTGCTATGAACGCCGAAGGCTTTTCGAATTGCTGCCAAATGCCAATATACCGTAGCCACCTCGATGGAGAGATTCCCTGCAATAATTTTTGAGGGGAAATCCTTTCGCCAGCATCTCCACGATTTATCGCTGTTGTCTGGTGAGATTCCGCATAATGAATCCTCTCGATGGTGGTTCAGCACACAAAAGTGCGTACATAATCGCAGTAACACGGTGGATTTTTGCGGAGGAGTGGTAGAATTATTGGTTTTTGAAATTTTTTCAGCGGGACGGCCTTATTCCGGTTCGGATTGGATGCCGCAAAAAAGCGGCGCGATTCGCCGTTGCCGACACCGCGCCGCATAGTAGAAATTGCTCCAAGAGAATAAATTTGTTCCCCTACGAAGTATTGGAGTGTACTGCGTATAACCTCACACGAACTATCCGTAGTCTAAAATATGATGCACATACCTTTGGGTGTTTACATACCATTTTAATTTTTTCTGAAGCAGACACAGCCGATATTAAGTCTTCAAGAGAATTGTTGTAGATGAAATTTTTGATAGTATAGATGCTTGTTCCCCTTTTTATCCTTTCCAGAGTGTGCAGTTGAAGAGATGTTTAAAGCTGTGTGCGTACACAAAAAACGGACGCTCCCCTTTGCAGACGCTCAGAATTCCCACTTCACCATCAGACTGCCGGTCACGCCTTCGCGCTTGCCGGTGTAGCCCTGCACGCCCAGGTCTACGGTCAGGGGCAGGTCAGCGGAGGGCGTGAGGGAGATGCCCAGTTCGCCGATGCCGGTATTGCCGTGCAGGTTCGGGGCATCGATGTCGAAGCCGTTGGTGGTGGCTCGCGCCTTGCCGTCGAATTCGTGTTCCCAGGCCGCGCCGATGTACGGAGCGACGTGTTCGTTCAGGATATAGGCGAAGCGCCCGCCGAAACGCAGGCGGCTGGAGTTGATGTCGTCGAAACTCAGATGTTCGCCGGTGGACAGGCCCACGCTGTCGCCCTGCTGCCGTGTCCAGAAGTACTTGCCGTACAGGTCAAGTGTGGCGGCATCGTTGATGTTCCAGACGTAGCCCGTGCCGAAATGCAGGCCATAGTAGGGAGAACTGCTGTCGTAGTCCGCCTTGCGTCCGGCTGCGTCGCGCAAATCCGAGCTGTCGTACTCGTTGTGCGTCTTGCCCGCGCGTCCGCTGGCTTCGGCGTAGAAGCGGCCCGGCCCAATATTGACGAAGTCCATGCGGGCCAAAATGCCGCCGCCCAGATAGTAGGCATTGCCGTCGCCGTCTACGGAAGCGGCGTTCGTGAAGGAGTTGTGGGTGTCGTAAGAGCCGTTGCCGTATTCAAAGAATGCGCCCAAGGTCAGGCGGCCCGGCGCAAGGTCGATTCCCCAGGCCAGGCCGGTAAGCAGGGAAAGGCTGTTCATGTCCAGATGCGAGCCGGTGTTGTAGCGCAACGAACCGCCGGACAGCGCGCCGAACCCGGCAAAGCCGTGCCTTTCCGCGTCGTCCGTACCGGAGGAGGCCCGCACGGCGGAATCCATGCCCCGGCCCGCCACGAGGTCCGCGCCTTGCAGGTTCAGGGCCAGTCCGCCGAGGAAGCCTTTGGGCAGGGCCTTGGACTGATCCGTGGCTCTACCGGGGCTGACTTGAGCGGTGACGGCATTCAGCCGTCCTGTTGTCGGATCAAGATTCACATCCGCAGTGATGTCGTGCGCCACGGTGGAACCGATCTGCACAATCCCGTTGCCGCGCTGCAAGTTGTTGGCCGTGAGCGTTTTGTCCGGATCGACCTCCAGCAGGGTCAGGGTAGACCCGGAGGCCAGGGACGTACCGCCCGCCAGTCCCACATTGCAGGCACTGCCCGAGACGTCCGCATCGCCGGTGACGCGCAGCAGGGGCTGCGTAGGATGTACCGGAGAGATGAAATTGAGGGTCGCGTTCCTAGCGGAAAGATCGCCTTTGTACATGGCGCTCTGGCCGTTGGCCCCATTGACACTCAGGATACCGTTGTCCAGGCTGTGGTTGTGGCTTCCCCGGTCGAATACCGTGCCGCCGTACAGAGTGAGTTGATTGGATGTCAGATCGCTGCCCAGGGCCAACGTCCCGCTCCGTACCGTGGTCATGCCGGTGTAGGTATTGGTTCCCGAAAGGGTCAGTGTGCCCGCGCCGGTCTTGGTCAGGCCGCTGTTGCTGTTGTCGATGCTCCCAGCGAAGTCGCCGCTCTGGACGGTGAGGCCGTCGGTGTTGAGGATGTTGCCAGCACCGTTGAGGCCACCCACGGAACGAGCCTTGTTGTCGCCGTCATAGGTGGCGCTGTCGGCGATGCTCAAATCCGTGCCGCTGGCGATGTTGCCCTTCAGGGTACCTTCGCTGATGGTGGTGCTGCCCGTGTAGGCGTTGGTCCCGGTGAGGGTGAGCGTGCCCGCTCCGGTCTTGATCAGGCTGGTATTGCTGTTGCCAATGACGCCACCAAACGTGCCGCTCTGGACGGTGAGGCCGTCGGTGTTGAGGATGTTGCCGCCGCCGTTGAGGTCACCCACAGAACGAGCCTTGTTGTCGCCGTCATAAGTGGTGCTGGCGGCGATGCTCAAATCCGTTCCGCTGGCGATGTTGCCCTTCAGGGTTCCGTCGCTGATGGTGGTGCTGCCCGTGTAGGCGTTGTTTCCGGTCAACGTCAGCGTACCCGTGCCGGTCTTGGTCAGGCCGCCGTTGCCGGATAAGACGCCGGAGAGCGTATTGTTGTTGTCCGTTGCAATGGCGCTGCCCGCACCGCTCAGCGTCCAGTCATTGGTGTATGTCCCGTTGCCGGAGAGCAGCAGCGTGCCCTTGTTGCCGATGGTGTTGGTTCCGCTGCCGATATTGGTGTCGGAGCCTATGGACAGGGTTCCGGCGCTGATCGTGGTGCCGCCGGAATAGGTGTTGGTTCCGGAAAGAATCAGCGTTCCCGCGCCGGTTTTGGTTATGGAGCCGGAACCGGAAATAACGCCGTCAAAGGACACGTTGTTGGCATTGGTGTTCACTGTCACGCCGGAGAGTGCGCTGCCGGTCGGCGTGCTATCCAGCTCCCCAATGTTGGCGTTTCCGCTGTAGCCAAAATTTACTGATGCAAAGTTTCGTGCGATATGTACCGCGGCGTCGCTGTTTTTGTTCAACGTATTGCCGGTGAAGGCGTCGCTGCTTGAGATTCCGCCCGCTACGGTTGCAGTGCTCAGGTCTGCATTGCCGGAAATGTTCACAATATTGCCCGTGGCCTTGCCGCTGCCTGAGGCAACAAAACCGCCATTGACGTTGCTTTGGACCGTCCCGCTGCTGATGCTTACTATGTTGCCCGTGGCACTGCCGGAATTGGATTCGCCGCCGCTGACGCCGGTCAGCGTGCCGCCGCTGACGTTCACGCTGTTGCCGATGACATTGCCGTTGGCGCTGTAGCCGCCCAGCAGCCAGTTGGCGGAACCGTTTGTCATGATCACGCTGTTGTTCTGTGCAAGGCCGGCTGCGCTCATCCCCCCGTAGATGTTGTTTGTCACGCTGCCGCCATTGAAGGTGACGCTGTTGTCCGAAGCCTCTCCGCTGCCGCTGTCCACATAGCCGCCGAAGGCATTGTTTTGTACCGTGCCGCTGTGGAGGGCCAGGCTGTTGCCCGTGGCGCTGCCGGAGCCGCTGTAGCCGCCCTGTACATATGTTGCCGTTACATTGGAGAAGTCGACGCTGTTGTCTGTGGCATTGCCGCTGGTCGTTTCGCCGCCGTTGACGCCGCCGCTCAATGTGCCGCCGCTGACCTCCACACGGTTGCCGCTCGCGTCGCCGCTGTCGCTGTACCCGCCCAGCAGCCAGTTGGCGGAACCGTTTGTCATGGTCACGCTGTTGTTCTGTGCAGGGCCGTTTACGCTCCGCCCGCCATAGACATTTTCTGTCACGCTGCCGCCGTTGAAGATGACGCTGTTGCCCGTGGCAGCGCCGTTGCCGTTTTGCACGTAACCGCCGATGAGATGTTCCCCCACTGCACCGCCGCTCATGGTCACGTGGTTGTCCTGAGCTTGCCCGCCGTCAACGGTGGCGATGCCGCCAAAAATTCCCAAGGTCACGCTGCCGTTTTTCATGACAACGGCGTTTTCCCGGGCAGTGCCCTGTTCCACGCGTCCGCCGTAAATGACGTTTGCTTGGGACGCCGCGCCGTCCAACGTCACGCTGTTATTCAGAGCGTTCCCCTTACCGCTTTGACCGCCGTAGATATCTCTTACGGTTCCGCCGCTGATGGTAACTGTGTTCCCGATAACATGAGAATTTACCGAGCGGCTGTAGCCGCCGAGGACGTTGCCGGTTACGGAACCAGAATCGAAGATGGAGACGTCGTTTCCGTTTACGGTTCCCTCTGCAGCGCCGTAGCCGCCATAGACGCTGCCTAATACTGAACCGAAACCGGAGATGGAGACCTTGTTGCCGGTCACGGCACCATTGTTGGCTCCGCCCAGGATGTCGCCGCCGACCGAGCCGCCCGACAGAATGACCGTATTATTGCTGACCGGGCTGAACGCGGCGTCCACGTCATTGCCATAAACGTCGCCGCTCACATTGCCGCTGTTGATGGTGACCTTATTATCGCTGAGGCTCCCCGCAGGAAAAAGGCTGTTGCCGATATTCCAGAGGGGGCCTTTGTCAAGGTTTGAGCCGGGGTAGGTAACGTCAGCGGCGTTGGCCGAAGGCGCAAAGCCGGGCGGCCCAACCAGCAGGGCGGCCAGCGCGCAGGCTGGAAGAAGCCTTGTGCAGGTAAAGCGGAATCTATGCGTCATAGGTAGCCTCCTCATGTTGTAAGGGTGAAGGATGCGGCTTGCGGCAAACGGCGCGCAACGCAAAAGGCCTCACCCCGAGAAGGGGCAAGGCCATGTTTTTGGGCGGAGTGAAAACGCGGAAAGCCGCGCTACGCCTAGACGCGAGCGCGGTGGATGGGCGATGAGCCGTGTGTGTGTGTGTGTGTGTGTGTAGCAAGAAGCGGACCGGAACGCGCTTGCGTTCAGGGCCGCTTCCGCCAGCCAAGTTCCTTGCTTACACGCAACCCGGCCCACCGTCAAAGGATGACGGCGGAATGACGGCGGATGGTGAAGCGGAAGACGCGGCATGGAAGGCATCCGATGATTACAGGCAAAAAGGTATTTATGTTATTTATGTCCTCTTTGAGGAAAAAAGCAAATAATTTCTGCGTCTCACCCTTTTCGGGTGATACCTGGGTGCCATTGGAGCGGATCGTGCCTCATGGTATTTTGAAAGGGCACAAAGGACAATAAACAGTACAAACGTCTCTTCAGGGGCCATACTGAGGATAAGGCGAAGCGTGTATCAGTCCGCTTCTCCTTCCTTCGCCCGTCTGTTGCGACGATTTCGCTATTTTTCCCCGTGGAGAAGTCTTCTCAGTTCCGGGCGGTTGTTCGCGCCGCATTTCCGGTACACAGTCTTCAGGTGCGTTTTGACGGTGTTGAGGCCGAGGCCCACGCGGCATGCGATCTCCGGGCCGGTGCGTCCCTCGGCGGCGAGCCGCGCGATCTCATACTGTTTGACGGACAGACCGAACGGAATTTCCGAAGCGCGTGTTCCGGGCAGTCCCAGATGGCGCAGCCACGGTTCCGCCAGGGCCAGAATGCGCCGCACGCCGTCTTCATGGCGCGTCTCTTGCGGCGCGAGCAACAGCGGCAGGACAAGATCGGCGTTTTCCACAAAAGGCATGAGCACATCGTCCGGCAGGGCCGCGTCCAGAGCGGCGCGCAGAGACTCAAGCGCCTTTTCCCGCGCGTCGAGCATGGCATGGGCGGCGGCCAAGAAGATATGGGCGTAGATGAAGAACAGGCGGTGCTTGTCGAAGAGAGGGGTTTGCAGCAGGGCGTGGAACAGGCCGAGCACGGCGGCGGCATCCCCGGCCAGCAGCAGAGCGCGACCCTGCGCCAGCCGGAAATCGCCCTGGGCGAAGGCGTATATGCGTTCACCCCTGCCCTCGTGCACCCACGCGGGGATTTCATCCGGACGCCGGAGGAGGCCGGAGAGGCGCGCCGCGCAGACCTCCGCCGTGTGCAGCAGAAAATAATCCTGTTTTTTGGTGATCAGATCGCGCATCTCCCGCACGGCGGCGCAGGCGGTCGAGGTGTTTTTCCGCGCCAGAGCCAGACGCGCGCGCAAAAACAGGGCGCAAAGCGTATTGCATAGTTGCCCGTGCAGCGCGGCCACGGTCTCGGCCTGACGGCAGAGGCGGAGCGCCTCGGTAAAATCCCCCGCCATGTACAGGGCTTCCGCCTCGAAAAGCAGCTCGCCGCCCGCGCCGTGCCAGGCCGCCGCCTTGTAGTAATGCGGCATACATTCCCGCATCAGCCTGACTTCCTCCCGGATGTTGCCGCTTTCCCGGTGGAACATGAACAGCACGGAGGGGCAGCCCATGCTCCAGGTGGATTCCGGCGGATACAGTCCCGTGGGGCGGCCCAGCAGTTCCCATGCCCTGCGGTGGCGGACGGACATGGCCGCGATGTCGTTGTATTCCGCAAGGGCCAGCAGCATTTCCAGTTCACCGCGCAGCACGGGAGTGGCTGGATGCGCCTCGTCCAGCGCCGCGCAGTAGCGCGCCAGCCAGCGGCAGCGGTCGGCAAAGGCCGGAAAGTCCGAGGCGGAGAGCGCGGCCAGAGCGTGCTTGAACGCCGCCCTGGGGTGCCGGGACAGAACCTCCTCCGGGCAATCCTGAAAGAGCCGGGCGAAGAAGGCGGCGCTTTCCGTGACCAGATGGCGGGCCATGTCCCGTTCCATGACCGAAAGTGCCCGCTCGAAATCGCGCGCCGCGTGATAGTGCTCCATCGCGGGAATGAATTCGTCCTCCGCCGCGAACCAGTCGCCGCAGCGGCGGTGGACGGCCTGCCGCTGTTCGCGTGGAAGTGCACGGAACAAGCGCAGCAGCAGGCTCCGGAATATGGCGTGGACGGTGTACACGCCGCTCCCTTCCCGGCGGCGGACAAACGAGTTCTGTCGGACAAGCGCCTCCAGAGCTGCCCGAGTATCCGTGCCGCAGCAGAAATCCGCCTGCGGCAGGGTGAACTGCTCAAGCGGACAGAGCGCGAAAAGCATGTCCCGCACGTCCGGGGAGAGTGGGCGATAAAGCTGTTCTTCCAAAAGGGCGGCCATATCCGGTGGCAGTTCGTTCTCGGAATACTGCGGGGAAGATAAGGAGGAAGATTGCGGGGAGGGCAGGGTGAAAGAACGGGCGAAGGCGGGCAGGGAAAAAGCCCCGTGTTGCGCGTAATGGCGGCAATGCAGATATACGCCGCTGACCCATCCGCCCGTGGCCCCATGCAGGGCGCGGATCTGGTCCGGGCTGACCTTGAGGCCGCACAGGGCGCAGTACGCCCGGATGTCTTCTTCCGAAAATGCCAGCAGGGCCGGGCCGAGGCGGGCGAGCTCTCCCTTGAGGTCCGATAGCAGGGCGTCGTCCGTTTGGAAATGCCGGGTGGTGAGCACGATGTGCAGATTGCTCATGGCCTGCCGGGCCAGTATCTGGAAAAAGCGGACGCACGACGGCGCGGAAGCCAGCAGGTGCACATCGTCCACGACCAGCACGGTGGGTCTGGCAAAGTCGAGGCTCTCCAGCAGTTCCAGCGCCGCATCGCGTCGGGCCGCGTCATCGGGCGCGAAAGGCGGGCCGAGGCTGCGCAGCGCTCGCGCCGTTTCCGCCGTCTCGGGCAGACGCTCCAATTCCCGGCACAGGGAACGCCAGAAGGCGCCGTCCGGGGAATCCAGCACGGAAACCCAGATCACGGCCAGGTTTTCCCGGCGCAGAAACTCGCGCACGGCCACGGTCTTGCCGTAACCCATCGGAGCCTCAATGACGGTCAGGGGTGAGGAAAGAATGCCCGTGAGCGCGGCCAGCAGACGCGGGCTGAAGTAACGGACATTCGAGATGCCGGTGCAAACATTGTGTTCCATAGGAACCGCCTGAGGAGGATTTTCCCTGACGGTATCCTGTTTGGTGCTCCCTTGGCAAAGCGTATTCGGTGGCATCCGAAGTGGACGGCGTTCGCTCCTCATTCGGTCTATCCGGTTTGAGACTGAATCCTGAAGGAGATTCCGTTTCATTCCGCACAGCCTTTTCTACATCCCTCGTCTCACTGTTCAGGGTGGAATATTCCTGTTTTTGGCCTGTCCGTTTTTTCAGTAAGGAGAGCGGTGTAACCCTCCCTTAAAATAGTGCAGACCAAAACTGGAGACTTCTGGTAAACCATCCCCAGGAGGGAGCCATGAAGAAGTCACGGTTTTCTGAACACCAAATCATCACAATCCTGAAGTCTGGCGAAGCGGGCAGGACTGCCAAGGACGTATGTCGTGAGCACGGTATCAGCAGTGCCACGTTCTACGCCTGGAAGAGCAAGTTCGGCGGCATGGAAGCTTCGGACATCAAGCGTATACGCGACCTTGAGCATGAAAACGTCCGCCTCAAACAAATGTATGCGGAGTTAAGCCTGGAAAATCGGCCCTTGAAGGATGTGATCGAAAAAAGCTCTGAAGCCAACCGAATTTATCGGCAGCAGCAGTTGAACATGCGCCGCAAAGGAAAACGGCGCCTGCCCAGCCGAGCTCCCGTCCGTCTGGAGGCGCAAACCGTCGTCAACGGTTGCTGGTCTGTGGACTTTATGGGCGATGCGCTGATGCACGGTCAGCGTTTTCGCACGTTCAACGTGCTTGACGATTTCAGCCGTGAAGTATTGGCCGTGGAAGTGGACACCAACGTGCCTGCAGCCCGTATCATTCGTGTGTTTGACCGCATAGCCGCCTGGAGAGGCTATCCTACAAAAATGCGTATGGACAATGGCCCGGAATTTGTCTCGGCGCAACTTGCCGGATGGGCTGAACAACACGGGATTGACCTTGAGTTCACTCAACCCGGCAAGCCCACGCAAAACCCATATGTGGAGCGGTTCAACCGCATCTTCCGCGAGGAGGTACTGAACTTCTATGTTTTTAGCAGGCTGAGTGAGGTTCGCACCATCGTTGACGCATGGGTACAAGAATACAACGAGCAAAGGCCACACGAATCATTGGGCAATTTCACGCCAGAAGAGTTTGCCCTCAACATGCCGGGGGCTCCAGTTTAGCTTTGCACTAACTGCGGGGGCTTTACACCCGGTCCTGGTATATTTTTATAACTATAAGAAACTAAAGAAAAAATATCTATATCAGACGTGTTAGTCAGATATCTGAGGGACTCTCTCTCTCTCTCTCTCTCTCTCTCTCTCTCTTCCACATGGCCTGACTGTGTTTTTCGCGCTCATATCTCTTTCGCAAACATGCTCAAGAACGCTATGATGAGAAAGAGGCAGCAGAATAGAATGGCTTTTTCAGCGAAGAGGGCGGACAAGGCGGCTCCCAGCGTCGCGCCGAGCGCGAAAAAGACGACGATTTCGTAGTAGCTGAGGATGGTTTTCCTTGTATCGGGGTCTCGTGTGCGGACATAATGGAATATCTGCTCGGTAGCGCTGCGGAGATTGCCGGTACACATGGTCGTCGCCACGCTGTGCCCGTTGACTTTCCTGAAACTTTCCACTTGTACGGCGCAGACGAAGGAAACCAGGATATTGACGGCTGTATCCCACATCCCCGAGGCCATGAAGGCCGGAAAAAACAGGAGAAGCGCCTCGAAGAAAACAACGATCTGCCTCCAGTGCAGCAGATCGTATTCCTTGAACTTGGCCCGTATCCATTCCGTGAACAGGATGCCCAGGGCAAACGCGATGATGGGGAAGAGGTAAAAGGCGACTTCCTTGATATTGCCTTCCGCAAGGTTGAGCCCGAGGAGCACGACATTCCCTGTCTGCGCATTGGCAAAGACATGCCCTCGCGTGATGTAGGTGTAGACATCAAGGAATCCTCCCGTCATCGTCAGCAGGGCGCAGAGCAGGAAAGATTCCGATACCTGAATGTGTTTGCCGTGTTTCATCCTTTGATTCAACCCGAACGGCGACTTTCCCTTGGAAAGTCGCCGGATGCGCCGGCCGGTTCCTTTTCCCCTGTGGGAGGGCGGCTGGCCGTATTCCTGTTTGCCTGCGTTCCGCAACCTTTTGCAGAAAGTATTTGGAACGCAACGGGGTGAACAGGTATCCCCGTTGGATTGAGAAGTCAAGTAAAGCAACGTGATACATCTTTTCTCTTCTCTTTTCGCAACGCGGCAATAGAAATGTGCGTGGCATGTTTTCGGGGGAACACGCCACGCACATTATGGGGAGGAGATACAGCTTACGCGGTATCCCTGTTGGAGCGCTGAAGGAATGCCAGCGGTACATCCGTATAAAAACAGACAAAAGCTATGGAAATCACGAAGGAAAAAGATGAACGTTTCCCATTGATCCGCTATTTGGCGGCGAGGCTTTCTTCAGGCTTATGGGATTGATCAAAGGAAGGACATCCTGTGTTGCCATGTCCGTATTCAGCACATGAGTACGCTCCTTTTCTACCATACTGAAAGAATATCCAAAAGGCAATGCGCCTCGGTAAGGCTGCAATGTCTAGGAAGAAAAACGAAACATGGCAACGCGGGCTACGCCGCCGCAGCAAACAAAAAGCCCTGCCGGGAATCCCGGCAGGGCATAAAGGCGGGGAAGTAAAGACGGCTTAGTTGGCGGGAACCACAGCGCCTTCGTACTTCTTGGTCATGAATTCCTTGACCTGATCGCTCTTGAGAGTGTTGATCAGCGCTTTGAGTTCAGGACGGTTTTCATCTCCGGCACGCACGGCGAGGATATTGGCGTAGGTCGTCGCGGCGATGGAGTCGGCCTTTTCGGCGGACAGCGCGTCGGCCACTTTGAGGCCGCCGAGGATGGCGTAGTTGCCGTTGATGATCGCGAGGTCGACGTCAGGCAGGGCGCGGACGAGCTGAGCCGCTTCGATTTCTTCGATCTTGAGCTTCTTGGGGTTTTCCGCGATGTCGCGGCGGGTGGCGGTGAGGCCGGCGCCGTCCTTCAGCTTGATGAGCCCGTTGGACTGGAGGAGCAGCAGAGCGCGGGCTTCGTTGGTGGTGTCGTTGGGCACGGCCACCATAGCGCCGTCCTTCAGGGCGCCAAGGGACTTCGTCTTGCCGGCGTAGATGCCGAAGGGTTCGTAGTGCACGGTACCGATGGAGACCAGCTTGGTGCCCTTTTCCTTGTTGAAATCGTCAAGATAGGGCTTGTGCTGGAAGAAGTTGGCATCCAGCTCCTTGCCTTCGAGCGCCATGTTGGGCTGCACGTAGTCGGAGTATTCGATGATCTGGAGTTCATAACCCTGCGGTTTCAGAACATCGTTGGCGACCTTGAGGATTTCCGCGTGAGGCGTCGGGGAAGCGCCGACACGGATTTTCGTGGTGGCCTGAGCCGCGGTTGCGGAACCGGCTGCGACGACAAGGGACAGGGCCGCGGCCAGAAGGGCGGAGCGGAAGTTTTTCATGATACCGTATCCTTATCAAAGGTTAAAGGTTCACGGCCGCGGGCGTGGGCCCAAGAAGCCGTTTGTCGCGGAAAAAGATCAGGAAATGCGCCTGTCGCTTCGCTTGGTGGCCCAGTTGCCGAAGCTCTGGAACACCTGCACGATGACGATGAGCAGGACGACGGTGATGAACATGATGTCGGTCTGGTAGCGGTTGTACCCGTACATGATCGCCAGTTTGCCGAGGCCCCCGCCGCCGACGGCGCCCGACATGGCGGAGTAGCCGAGGATCGTGGTCGCCGCGATGGCGCTGCCATTAATGAGCGAAGGCAGCGCTTCGGGCAAAAGCACCTTCATGATGATCTGCATGGTGGACGCCCCCATGGACTGCGCCGCCTCAATGACGCCGCCGTCCACTTCGAGCAGGGAGGATTCCACAAGCCGGGCCACGAAAGGCGCGGCGGCGATGACCAGCGGGACGACCGTTGCATTGTTGCCGATCGTCGTCCCCACCAGCAGGCGTGTCAGAGGGATGACCGCGATCATAAGGATGAGGAAAGGGAACGAGCGGGTCAGGTTCACCACGACATCAAGCACGGCGTAGATCATGGGCCGGGGCGTGATGCCGTCCTGACGGCAGATGACGAGGACCGTCCCCATCATCATGCCGAACACATAGGAAAAAAAGGTGGAAACCAGCGTCATGTACAACGTGTCCACGACGCCTTCAAGCAACATTTCGATGGTAGCCTGATCAAACATTCTTCATTTCCTCCAGCATCAGTCCCTTGGAGTCGGCATAGGCGAGGATACGCCGGACGACCTCTTCGTTGTCCGGAAGTTGCAGCACCATCTGGCCGAATGCCGTCCCGCCGATGTCGCGCGTGTCGGCAAACATGATGTTGACGGGAGCCCCGCATTCCAGCACCAGATTGCTGATGACCGGCTCAAACGAGGAGCGGCCGTTGAAAATGATCCGGTACAGCCTGCTGTGCGGCATGTCCTGCAAGGCCTCGGGAATGACGAGCTGGCGCGCTTCTTCGGTCTGAGGGTGGAAGAAAACCTCTTCGACCGAGCCGGTTTCGGCAATCCTCCCGTGGCTGATGATGGCGACCTGATTGCAGATTTTCTCGATCACGCTCATTTCGTGCGTGATGATGATGGCGGTGATCCCCAGACGCCGGTTGATGTCCTTGATGAGCGAAAGGATGGATTCCGTAGTGGCGGGGTCGAGGGCGGAAGTGGCCTCGTCGCACAGGAGGATCTTGGGGTTGGTAGCCAGAGCGCGGGCGATGGCGACGCGCTGCTTTTGCCCGCCCGAAAGCTGCGACGGGTAGGACTGTGCCCGGTCGGATAGGTTGACCAGCTCAAGCAGCTCGCGCGCCCGCTCGCGGGCGGCGTCCTTTTTGACTCCGGCAAGCTCCAGCGGAAAGCAGATGTTTTCCTCAGCCGTGCGCTGCATGAGGAGGTTGAACTGCTGGAAGATCATGCCCATGCTGCGGCGGGCGATCTGCAAATCCCGGGAACCCAAACGGCACATGTCCCTGCCTTCGAACATGACGCTTCCGCCGGTAGGCCGCTCAAGCATGTTGATGCAGCGCACCAGCGTGCTTTTCCCGGCGCCGCTTTTGCCGATGATCCCGAAAATATCCCCTTTCCTGATGGTCAGGTTGATGCCCTGGAGGGCATAGACTTCGGTATTTTTGCTCCTGAACCGCTTTTCAAGGTCCTGGATCTGAATGATGGCTTCCGTCATCCGCGTTTTTCTCCTGTTCCGTTTACATCAGGAGCTACAATAGTAGCGTGCGCGCACGCCGTCAAACGTCCGTGCGCGCGATACTATTACCTACTTTTGGCTCTTTGAGAACGCCGGAAGCCTCATTTTTCTGACGAAAAAATTGATCTATTATTCTTGATGGATAGGACGGTGATCCATCCCGTTTCCCGCGAATGGGGAAACGTGACGCCTATGGTGCTTCGCGGCGGGCTGGGGTTGTGCTCACAGATCTATGGATTTGATGTGCGGATTGTCGCTGAGCAGGCTCATCAGTTGCGTCACGTTGTAATTCCTCGGCAATTTTACATAAAGGTCCAGCGAAATAAGCCCATTGCCGTTATTCCGGGACTTCATGCTGATGATTTCGAGGTTGTGGCTCAGGAGCTTGTCCCGGATGGAGGCGACACCGTCCCCCGTATCCTCGATTTCCATCGAGATCTGCTCGGCCACGGGGAAGTTGAGCCATGTAAAGTTTTTGTGGAGCGTCATCTGGGCCGCTACGATGAGCAGGGTGGCCGCCACGCCGAGGAAGTAGAGCCCAGCGCCGATGGTCATGCCGATACCCGCCGTGGCCCAGACGCCCGCCGCCGTGGTCAGGCCGCTGATGGTCTGGTTGCGGACGAAGATCATGCCCGCGCCGAGAAAGCCCACGCCCGTCACGATCTGCGCGGCGATACGGGAAGGATCCAGCGCCACGCCCTTGAGGGTGGTCACGTCGGAAAAGCCGTATTTGGAAACAACCATGATGAGCGCCGCCGCCAGTGCCACGATCAGGTGCGTGCGGATTCCGGCCTCTTTCAGACGGTTGTTGCGTTCGTAACCGATGAGGCCGCCGCATATCCCGGCGATGAGGATGCGAAAAAAGAATTCCAGCTCTGTAAAGACGGTGATGTCCATGAGCCTCCCCGCTTGTTGGAAAGTACAATCATTGTCATATGCCAGTTGTGGTGTGGCAGTTCATGCTGTTCCCGTCAAGTCCCGAAAGGAGACATGGGCAGCGGAGAAAGACGCTTTGGAAGGGGAAGCAATACGGGAAAAGCATATGGGTCCCTCCCAGATCGGCTACAACGATACAAGGCTTTGACCGCAATTCCGCGTCGGCGCTGCAACATTCCGGTGTGCATCACGGCTTCAAACGGTGTTCGTCCATGCCGGAAAAAGCCGTACGGGCCATCTGCGACAAAAAAAGCTCTCCTCGGGGGAGAGCCTTGTGCGTTTCGGGTGTTGGAACGCGGATCACGCGTAGAGGATCAAGGCGATGAATTCGAGATCTTCAGTACCGTCGTTCTCCAGCATGTGCTCCTCGCCGTCTTTGCAGATCATCACGTCACCGGCGGTTACTGGCTTCAGTTCGCCATTGTCGAAGTACAGGCCAGTGCCGCTGAGGACATGGTACACCTCGAAATCACCGACATGGCGATGCCGGCCGACGGAACAGCCGGGTTTGAGCACGCAATGGTTGAAAACGCGGCCCTTACCCGCGAAATCTTCGCCGTTGAGCAGTTCCGCGGCGAGGATATGCCCTTTGCCGCCTTTGTGCTGCATGTCCAATTTGGTCAGTTCATCATAATGCCGTATCATGAAAATGCTCCTTTCGGCCCATGATACGGCACTTCATGACCGTTGTGAATGATGGGCGCGCGGCATTACTTGCTCCCCGTGAATGTATACGGATCATCTCCGATATGTTCGCCGCAGTCCAGCGCATCAATCCGATCCATATCGTCCGGTGTGAGTATGAAGGAAAACACGTCGCCGTTTTCATGTATCCTGCTTTCGTTGCTTGATTTGGGGATGGCGATGTGCCCTTTCTGGATATGCCAGCGCAGAATAATCTGGCCCGGCGTTTTCCCGTGGGCGGCGGCGATTTCTACGATGGCCGGATGCTGCATGAGTTTGCCCCGGAACAGCGGTCCCCACGCCACGAGCCGTATGCCGTTTTCCCGGCAGTATGCGCACAAATCACGCTCCTGATAAAGAGGGTGCAGCTCGATCTGGTTGAGTACGGGGAAACTGCCGAACGCGCTCCGGATTTCCTCCAGATGTTTGATCTGGAAATTGGATACGCCAACCCGGCGGACGAATCCTTCCTCACGTCGCCTCAGAAGTTTTTCGTATGCGCTGAGACGTTGTTTCCGATCCGTCCCCGGCCAATGGAGAAGGCAGCAGTCCAAAGCGTCTATTCCCAGATCCCGCAATGATTGCGCAAGGGAAGCATCCGGATCGTCAAAACGGGTCGGCCAGATTTTCGAGGAGATGAAAAGGTCCTCACGCTGTACGCCGCATGTACGGATCGCTTCGCCAACCTCGGCTTCATTTCCATACATGGCCGCCGAATCGATGTATCGGTAGCCGTCCCGGACGGCCCAGCGGATCGCGTTGATGATTTCTTCGCCGTGCGCGGCGTAACACCCAAAGCCATATCCCGGCATGGCCGTGCCGTCATTCAGAGACACGGGCTCCGCTATGTCGCGAATGCTCATGGCTGTTCCCCCTAAGGAAATGTTTTTTCGGAACTATCGGACAGGGAATGAAAAGAAGCAAGGGAAGGGTGCCGGCATATGAAGACGGCTGTGCGGAATGATTGCTTTTTGACGAGGAGTCCTTTAGGCAGGAAAGACATGTACCGGATCTCCCTTTTTTACCCACAGGAGTGAACAAGCATGATTGAGCGTACCCTTTCCCTGATCAAACCCGATGCCGTACAACGGAATCTGACCGGCGAAATCCTTGCCATGATCCAAGGGGCTGGCCTCAAGGTCGTGGCCCTCAAGATGATCCACATGACCAAGGCACAGGCGGAAGGGTTTTACGCCGTACACCGGGAACGTCCTTTTTTTGACAGCCTGACCGACTATATGAGTTCCGGCCCGGTGGTTTGCTCCATTCTGGAAGGTGAGGACGCCATCCATCGGTATCGTGAACTCATGGGTGCCACCAACCCGGAAAAGGCCGCTGAAGGGACGATCCGCAAGAAATACGCGGTCAGCCTCGAGGCGAACTCCGTGCACGGTTCCGACGCGCCGGAAACGGCGGCTTTCGAAACCCGGTATTTCTTCAGCGCGTTTGAAATAGTGTAGGGTTTACCTGTTCAAAAAGAACATGAAGGCCACGAGGACAACGAACAACAAAACCAGCGACGTGGTAATCATACGAGCCTCCCTTTGTGAAAAGCCCCGGTCATCCCGGGGCTTTTTCGTTACATGCCGAACCATGTGTAGCCGCTGTAGAACAGGGCGCGCCCGCAGACCTCACCCGCTACGATGAGCAGGAGGATGATCCCGGCCCTGATCCAGAGCGGGCAGGGGCAGGTTCGGCAAGCGCCCGGAAGCATCTCATTGACGCCATTACGGATGAGCAGCAGAGGGCCCAGCGCTGCGCCGAAGAGCAGGAGCGTCAAATGCCATGCCAGCAGATAGGTGGAGAACGGCGATTGCGCCAACAACAGCTGCAAAGGGATCACCAGCATTTGGAGTATGAAGGCCAATACGATGAATACGGGATACCAGCCGAGCAGGAGCGCTGCCTTCTTTTCAGGATCCTTCCGGGTGGCAAGGGCGTCCATGAAGAGCAGCAGGCTGGAACCGAGCAGCAGGCTGGTGGCGAGAAAGAGCCAGTAGGTGAACAGCGAATTCCAAAAAGGAACGGTCGGGATGGTGTAAACCCGGCTCATGACATAGACAAAAGCAAGGCCGAGGATGGCGGCCAGACGGCGTGCCCATGCATTGAGCGTGATCAGCCAGAGGAGAAGCCCGGCTCCAAACAGCCCGACGAACAGGATTTCGCGGCTCAGCCACGATGTCCCCACGTTGGTGATCGTGTAAAAGCTTACCGTAGGATCGGAAAGATGTTCCAGTGAAGCCAGCGCGCCCACGCCGAGCAGGATGCAGGCGGCCCATGCCTTGGCCCGCGACGTGTCGGCGGTACGGCTGAAGAAGGACAGGATCAGCATACCCGCCGCGGCTTGGCCGAGCAGGGTGAAGATGACGAGACTCCAATAACCGTGCATGGCTAAACCTCCTCGGGGTTGCTGATGCGTTTCCCGCGCAGCCCTTCAGTGCTGCCTTGCGGTTTGGAATGACGGTTGGGAGCACAGATGAAGTGGGGACGGGTGAGTTCCGGCCCCGGAAGCGGCGCGATGGCGGCCTGTTCCCCATAACGCTTGAGCAGTTCGTCGTATTCGCCGTAGTCCAGCGCGCGGCAAGGGCAGGCCGCGACGCAGGACGGGGGCAGGCCTTGCTCAAGATAGTCGCGGCAGAAGTCGCATTTGGTCATCTTCTTGCGTTCGGGGTCAAACTGCGGCGCGCCGTAGGGACAGTTCCATTCGCAGTAGCGGCACCCCACACAACGGTCCGGATCCACGGAGACGATGCCGTTCTCGTCCTTGTGCATGGCCTGCGTGGGGCAGGCTTCGGCACAGACGGGGTTCTCGCAATGGTTGCACGACAGCGACACGTAGTAGGCGAAGACGTTTTGTTCATAGGCGTCGCCCACGGGAAGCCATTCACCGCCGGAATATTCCAGAACCCGCCGCCACAACACGCCTTTGTTCAGGTTATGCTTGTCGATGCAGGCGATCATGCAGGCCTTGCAGCCGGTGCATAGTTCCGAATTGAAGTAGAATGCAGGATTTTTGATCATGAATCGGTCCTTTTCTTCGGCCTGAGATACGGCCGCCCGGAGAAGCGGCCGCCCTCCGGAGCGGTTACGCTTTTTCCACCTGCACGAGATTGGTGTGGTGAGGGTTCCCCTTGGCCAGGGCTGTCGGGAGAAGCTTGGTCAGCACGTTGACGCAGCCGTTGGTGTCTTCCCCGGCGGCGTTGGGTGTATGCCATGCGCCTTCGGGAAGTGACACCACGCCCGGCATGATGCGGGGCGTGATCTTGGCTTTGACGAAGGAAACGCCGCGCCCGTTGAACACCTTCACACGATCCCCGAATTCGATGCCGCGGGCTTTCGCGTCGATGGGGTTGATCCAGAGCTCTTGCGGCGCGACTTCCTGCAGCCACCAGCAGTTCCCGTAGGTCGAGTGCGTGCGCTGCTTGTAGTGGTGCCCGATGAGCTGCAGCGGCCACTCCTTGCGTTCCGGGCTGATCGCGCCTTCGGGGTTGGGGATGTACTCGGGCAGCGCGGTGATGGCCTGACCGGGCAGCAGGGTCCATGTTTCCGCCAGCTCGGCGAGGCGCGGCGAATAGATCTCGATTTTGCCCGACGGCGAGGGCAAGGGATTGGCCTCGGGATCGTCCCGGAATGCTTTATAGGCGATATGGTTTTCGGGGAAGTACCTTTTGTACACGCCCATCGTGTAGGCTTCCTCCAGCGTGGGCGGCAGTTCGGGGATGGCCTTGCGGGACTCCGCGTACAGTTTCTCCAGCCATTGGTATTGGGTACGGCCTTCCGTGAAGGCCTCCTTCACGCCGAGCTCGTTGGCAACTCCCGCGCAGATGTCATAGATGCTTTTGGCTTCGCCGAGCGGCTCAATGCACTTGTTATCGAAGATCACGTAGGCGATGTTGCTGTCGCCGTCGGAAGTCCAGTCATGCTCCTCAAGGTTCAAACAGCTTGGCAGCAGAAAGTCCGCATAACGGGCGGAAGGCGTCAGTGTCGTGTCGATGACCACGATGGTCTCGCACTTTTTGTCGTCCAGCAGGATGGGGTGCATCTGGTTGATGCCGCCGTGCTGGTTCGTCAGGCAGTTCCCCGCGTAGTTCCAGATGAATTTGATCGGCGCGATGAGCCTTTCGCGTCCCCGGATGCCTGCCGTGGTGGCGGTCATCTGCTTGTAGTCGTCGATGGCCTGATACCAGTTGAAGCAGGAGAGTTCCGTCTTCACGGGATTTTCCAGCGTGGGGAAGGTCGCCATGGGAAGCTTGTATCCCGCGTTTTCGCGCGCCCCGGTATTCCCTCCCTTGATGCCCACGTTGCCGGTGAGCACGGCGAGCATACCGATGGCGCGGGAAATGTTTTCCCCATTGGTGGTGCGCTGCGGGCCCCAGCCCTGACAGATGAAGCACGGCCTGGCCCCGGCGATCTCGCGGGCCAGCTTCTCGATGCGGGCCGGGGGAATCCCGGTGATGCGCGAGGCCCATGCCGGAGTCTTTGGCGTCTTGTCCGGGCCTTGCCCCAGAATGTAGGATTTGTAGGACGAACCGGCTGGAGCGCCCTTGGGCAGGGATTCCTCATCATAGCCGATGGTGTATTTGGCGAGGAAGGGCTTGTCGATAAGGTCTTCGGTGATCATCACGTAGGCCAGCGCCGCACTGAGGGCCGCGTCCGTACCCGGGCGGATGGGAATCCATTCGTCGCCCACGGACACCATGGAATCGGTATAACGCGGATCGATGATGATGACGCGGGTGTTACGGGTGAAACGGGCGTGCTGGAGCGTTTTGGCCTTGCACCCCGACATGCGCGTTTCCGAGGGGTTGTTGCCGAAGAACACGGCCAGTTCGCTGTTTTCCATGTCGGAAAGCGAGTTCCCGTCAACCCAGCTCCCGCCGTACAAATAGGGCATACCTACCGTGATCTGGCAGGTGGAGTAGTCCGAATAGTGGTTCAGGTAACCACCCACGAGATTCATGAGCCGGGCCACGGGCGTGGCGGCCGGAGGCCAGCTTTTGCCCATGGTGCTGCCGAGGGCACCCGTGCCGTAGTTGAGATAGACGGCCTCGTTGCCGTAGGTGTCTATGGTGCCGCGCAGCCTTTGTCCGATCTCCTTGAAGGCTTCCTCCCAGCTGATACGTTCGAATTTGCCTTCTCCTCTGTTGCCCACTCGGCGCAGGGGATAGGGGATGCGCTGTTCGGCATAGATGCGCTGACGCATGGAGCGCCCGCGCGGACAAGCACGGAGCTGCTGCATACCGTAGCGGTCGTCTCCGGTGTTGTCCGTCTCTACGCGGGTGATCACGCCGTCTTTGACGTGCACCCGCAGGGCGCAACGGCTGCCGCAGTTGACGTTGCAGGAGTTCCAGAGGATGCGCTCTTCCCCTGTCCCCGAGGGGGCGGGCGGTGCGGCGACGGCGCTTCCCGCATTGAGGATTTCAATGGAAAAAGGAAAGAATGCCGAAGCGAGGACGACGGCGCCGCCCTTGATCACGTCGCGCCGTTTGAGCAATGCCTGCTCGGTACAATGAGGTTTCCGCATGAGCCCTCCGCAGAAAAAGGATTCCGTTCCCGGAACGTCCCGATGGGACGGGATTCGAGGAACAGGCAGGCTTGCAGCATACCGCACAGGAAAGGCGGCTGTCAGTGATAAGTGGGGGCCGGAGGTTCACGTTATGGGATATAAAAAGGGGAAGGCCGGAGCCTTCCCCATATGGAAACGAGCGTGCTTGAAGCGCTACTTGAAGAACTTGTCGATATACCCCTGCACGAAAACGAAGAACACGATGAACGGCAGGACATATTTGACGTACAGGCGCAGCCCCTTCGGGAACATGAGGCCCTTGCCGGTGTCCGCTTCGGCGATGAAGTTGTCCCATCCCCAGCCGCGCTTGTAACAGCAGAAGAACAGGAACACCATAGAGCCGAGGGGCAGCAGGTTGTTGCTGACGATGAAGTCTTCCAGATCGAGGATCATGGAGCCGGGGCCGAAGGGCTGGATGCCGGACAGCACGTTGAAGCCGAGGGCGCAGGGCAGGGAGAGCAGGAAGACCAGAACGAAGTTGACGGTGACCGCCTTCTTGCGGGTCCATTTGAGCACGTCGATGCCGTAGGCTACGATGTTTTCCAGCACGGCGATGATCGTGGTGAGGGCCGCGAAGCTCATGAAGACGAAGAAGAGCATGCCCCACAGCTGTCCGCCGGGCATGCTGTTGAACACGTTGGGAAGGGTGACGAACACGAGGCCGGGACCGGAGCCCGCATCGACGTCGAAGGCGAAACAGGCCGGGAAGATGATGAGGCCCGCCATGAGCGCGACGAACGTATCCAGTAGCAAGATGTGGATGGACTCGCCGGTCAGGGAGCGCTGCTTGTCGATGTAGCTGCCGAAGATGGTCATGGCGCCGATGCCGAGGCTCAGGGTGAAGAACGCCTGCCCCATGGCGGCATAGATGGGCTCCCAGATGCCGTGCTGGAACATCTTGCCGAAGTCGGGCTTCAAATAGAACAGGATGCCTTTTTCGGCCCCCGGCAGGGTGACGGAGCGGATCACCAGAAAGAGCATGACGACAAGCAGGCAACCCATCATGATTTTGGTAATGCGCTCGACGCCCCTCTGCAACCCCATGGAGCAGACGAGGAATCCGGCGACGACCGTAACGGCCATCCAGCCGACCTGATCAAAAGGATCGCCGAGCGTCCCGCCGAAGAACGCGCCGATCTGCTCGGGCGTAAGGCTCGAAAGCTGACCCGAGCCCATGTACCAGCAGTAGGACAGCATCCACCCGGTGACGGTCGTATAGAACATCATCAGCACGTAACAGCCGATGATGCCCCCGTAGCCGTACAGATGCCAGAACGTCCCCTTGGGTTCCAGCTTGCGGAACGCCAGGCCGATGCCCTGCTTGGCGGCCCGGCCCACGGAGAACTCCATCACCATAATGGGAAGGCCGAGAATGACGAGAAAAACGAGATAGATGAGGACGAAAGCCGCCCCACCGTAGGCTCCGGTGATGAAGGGGAAGCGCCAGACGTTGCCGAGGCCGATGGCGCAGCCGGCCGATAACAGCAGGAAGCCGAGGCGGCTCCCCAACTTTTCGCGTTCGATACCCTGTTCCACTGTTGTTCCTCCTTAGGGTGTGGGAGGATGAATAGGTGACTTTTGCGCCTGAGGCAAGCGGAGACTGCCCGCCGGAAAACGTGCCGATTTCTCGCGCCAAAGGGAAAGGCGATACGTTGTCGGGGATTAGGCCATGTTCTTATACCGAAGAGCAGCCGGGCCCGCTGACGACGCTGCGGCCTCCGGTTTTGGGAGTGACCTGTATCTGCGTCCCGATGCGCTCCTTCAAGGCCGCCACATGCGAAATCACGCCGATGAGCTTGCCGTCCCGGTGCAGCCCGGCCAGCGTATCCAGCGCGGTGTCCAGCGTATCCTCATCCAGCGTGCCGAACCCTTCGTCGAGGAAAAGGGAGTCCACCCGCACCGTCTTGCTGGCCATTTGCGAAAGCCCGAGGGCGAGGGCAAGGCTCACGATGAAACTCTCGCCGCCGGAAAGGTTCTTGGTGGAGCGGATTTCTCCGGCCTGATAGCCGTCGATGACGTCGAGCTCCAACGGCTGCTCCTTGTTGCGGAGAAGCAGATACCGGTCGGTCATGCGCCGTAGCTGGCGGTTGGCGTGCTCGATCATGATTTCAAACGTCAACACCTGCACGAAATTGCGGTATTTTTTCCCGTCGGCGGAGCCGATGAGATCGTGCAGATCGTTCCAGCGGCGGCACTCGCGGCGCTGCGCCTCCACCGCCGCCGTGCGCTCCTGATGCGCCAGCTTGACCATGTGGTTGTCGTGGAGCTTCTGCCTCAGGCCGCCAATGGCTTCTTGCTGGGTCTTCAGCGTGTCCCGAAGCGTTGCCAGCGTCTCGTCGAGTTCTTCCCGCGTGCGATCCGTCACCTGTTTTTCGCGCTCGGCAGCCAGTTGCGCGATACGGTCGGCCAGACGCGCTTCCAGTTCGGCCCGTTCCGTGAGCAGCTCCTGTTCCCTTTGAGCCAGCGTGTTCCGCACCGTTTCAGTGAGGCAGGCGTCCCGGTATTCCACTTCGTCGGCAAAGCCGGTTTGTGAGAGGCGAAGCCGGAAATCCTCTTCCAGCGGCCCAATTTGTGCCTGACGTTCCGCGATCGAGCGATCGAGCGTTTCCCGTTTGCTGGTCAGCCCAGCAAAGCGCTGTTTGGCGGCATCGACGGTTTGGCGGACGCCTTCAAGCCGCTTTTCGGCTTCTTCGACGAGCCCGTTGAGCCGTTTCTCTTCCTCATCCGGGGATTTGTCCCCGAGCAGCCGCCTCCGGTCGAGCCGCAGCTTTTCCCGATCCTCCGACAGGGAGCGGGCCGCTTCCCGCTGCTTGCCCAGATCTTTCTCCATATCGAGAAGCCGGGAAGCGAGATGCCGGGACTCCAGTTCCAGCGCGCTCATTTTTTGCTGTAAGAGGTCACGCCGCTTTTCCCGGGATACCCAGCGTTCACGGCGTTCAGACAGGCTGTGGAGCAAGGCCTCCAGCCCGTCCACAGCGAGGCTTTCGATGCCGTAAGGCCGCAGCCCCTGCAAAACGGTTTGGCGCAATGCCGTGTACTGCTCCAGAAGCGAACACCGCTCGCGTTCGGTGCGCACGGCTTCCTGTTCGGCACTGTCCTTATGATGGAGGGCGGTTTGCAGGGCCAGTTCCAGCCGGTTTGCTTCGTGCCGGGCCTTCTCCCATGCCGTCATGTCGGCTTGCAGCCCGGCGTCCTCCTGTTCAGCCTGTTGCAGGATGCGTTCAGCCAGCCGCCGCTCGGTCTCCGTCGTTTCCCGCAGATTTTGGAGCGTAAGGAGCAGGTCGGCCGGAAGCGGCTGCTTTGGCGTGGCGGGGGTGATGGAGGGATGTGCCAGTGCGGCGAGGCATTCGCGCACGTGCGTTTCGTGTTCGGACAGTGTGGCGGCTTCTTTTTGCAGCTGTTCCGTCACCCATTCCCGTTCACGCGACAGCCCGGCGAGATCGCCTTGGAGGGAAGCCAAAGCGGTTCCGGAGCGTTTCAGTTCTTCCTTGAGCCGCGCAAGATGTTCCTCCGGCCCGGCGGGGGCGGGAACGGAAAATCCGGTGAAGGGGTGTTCCGTGGCTCCGCACAACGGGCACGGTTCCCCGTTATGGAGATGCCTCCGCGCTTCCTCAAAAGCCCGCAGGCGAGAGCATTCGGCCTGTTCGGCTTCCCGTTTCTCATATTCCGCCTCCAGACGGCGGTGTTCTTTTTCGGCGGCTTGCAGGCGCTGCGTGAGTTCGGTCTCATTACGGGCACGTTTTTCTTGCCGCTGCTCAAGCTCCTTGATTCCCAGAAGGCAGGTTTCGTATTGCCTCCGCGCCTCCTCGGTTTTGTCCAGCAAGCTGCTGCGGGTTGCCGCGTTCATGAGGCTTGCCCGCCAGTCGGCGACGCTCCGATCGCCTAAGAGTTCCGCCAGGGCCTTCCGGCGCAAGGCGACCGCTTGTTCCAGACGGGCCGTTTCCCGATCCTGTCGTTCCTTGAGGGCAAGCGCGTCCATATGCGCTTTGGCCGTCTCTTGTTGCCGGGCCAACGCCGCCTCGACGGCACGTTTCTTTTCTCGCCCCGTTTCGGCCAGTTGACGCAATTGTCCGCAGGAGTGCTGTATGGCGGACAGGTTCTCGACAAGCCCCTGATCCGCCGTCGTGCGTTGCAGGGCGGCAAGCACCTCCGTAAGGCTGGCTCGGATGTCGGCCAATTGCGCGTTCAGGCTTTGATGGGTCGATTGCGCGGTGGTAAAGGCGTTTTCCCGCTCGGCAAGTTCCCGCTTGAGGGCGGACAGGGCCGCCTCTTTTTCAAGGAGCTTGGTGTCATATTCCCGCACGGCGCGGGTTGTCCGCAAACCTTGCTCGCGTTCCCGTTTGCCTTGTTCCAGCACTGTCCCGGATGAGGCGAATGCCGTTTCCGCCTGCCGTAGTCCGGCTTCGCACGCGGGCAGGGCCTCACTGTATTCCTTGTGCTGGCGGAGAGCCTGCGCCTGAGCGTCCCGAAGGGAAACGAGCCCGGCATAGGCTCCGGAAAGTTCCAGCGCTCTGTTGGCGCGCTCCAGTTTGCGGCGTTCCGGCTGAAACGCTTCGATCCGTCCAGCAAGCTGTTTCTTGCGATCTTCCAGCGTGGCCAGTTCCGCCTGAAGGGTGCGGATGCCTTCCAGCCAGAGCAGGGCCTGCTGCGTCTGGTCGGACCGCCGGGCCGCTTCAGATGCCTGTTCAATCAAGGCTGCGAGTTCCGTATGCAGGCGTTGTTCCTCCGCTTCCTCAAGGAGGTGGATGCCCGCCAACTCCGCTTCCAGCGTTTCGAGTCTGTCGCGTTCGAGCACGACCCGCGCGTGTACGCGTTTGGATACATCCGAATAGATTTCCGTCCCCGTGAGCTGTTCCAGAATGGGCGCGCGCTGATCGGGCGGCGCTTGCAGGAACGCGGCGAACCCTCCCTGCGCAAGGAGCATGGAGCGCGTGAAGCGTTCGAAGTCCATCCCTGTGGCTTCCTCCACTTTGTCGGCCACGCCTTGAACATTGCTTTCGAGGATCTGACCCGAAATGGCGTCGGAAAGTTCGCGGCGCGGGGCCTGCAATTCCCCGGAGGCTTTTTTCCTCGCCCGCCACTGGCGCCAGTGGCAGCGGAATGTTCCCGAGCGGGTTTCGAAGGTGACTTCGGCAAAACATTCCCCGGTCTGGCGGGACATGATTTCGTTTTCGCTTTTGGTGACGTGGCGCAAGCGCGGCGTGCGTCCGTACAGGGCAAGGCACACGGCGTCGAGGATGGTCGTCTTGCCCGCACCTGTGGGGCCGGTGATGACGAAAATGCCGTCCGACAAAAAAGCCGGATGCGTAAGATCAATGGCCCATTCCCCGGCAAGGGAATTGAGGTTCTTGAAGCGGATCTGGAGAATGCGCATGGTGTTTCCGTTAGGCGTGAGGGTCTTCTTCGAGGAATGAGGCGACGGTTTCCCTGTAGGCCAGACGGAGATCAGGCCTTTGCTCGTCGGGCACGCCGTGGGCGGCGAGACAGCGCTCAAACACCTCGTATACGTCCAGCGCATCCAGCGTGTCGGCATCGTCATCCCGTTCCAGGGCGCGTTCCATGATCCGGGCGTTCTTGATGCGCAGGACTTCCATGTCCGCTCCCGCCGTAAGCGCTTCGACCCGGTCGCGGAGATCGCTGATGAGTTCGCTGCCCGTATAGATGATTTCGAGCCACGGATTCCCCCCCTCGGCGGCAATGGCCTTCAGGCGGGATTCGATGGCCTCCCATGCCCCTTCAATGCGTTCCAGCTCCTGAAAAACAGGAACGGGCAGGCACTCCACGGATGCCTGACGGCCCGCGAAATCCACGAGGCAGACGCTCTTGGCGCCGCGCTCACCGAAGCCCATGGGCACGGGGGAACCGCTGTAGCGCCGGGTTTCGGAGCCGCCGATTTTTTGTGGGATATGCAGATGCCCGAGGGCGAGATAGTCGATGTTGTCCGGGAAGCAGTCGGCGGTCACTTGTGCGAGCGACCCGACATAGAGTTGTCGCACGCCGTCGCCGTCGGCGGTCTGGCCGCCCGACGCGAAGAGGTGCCCGGTTGCGAGAATGGGGAGATCCGGTCGCGTCCGGTACGTTTCGGCCTGCGCGCTGATGGCGGCGTAGTGGCGGCGGATGCCGTCGATGAGGTTCCGCTCCTTGTCTTCAATGCTTTCGCCGGGCTCAACCACTCGGATGTCCCGATCCCGAAGATAAGGGACGGCGCAGACGATGAGCTCGGACTCACTGTCCGGGCCGTCGAGCCGAAGGATCTCGTGTCCGGGGTCGTCCGAGATCGAGCCTACGACATGGACGTTGAGGGCGCGCAGGAGCTCTTTCGGCGCGGTCAGGAAGGAGGGCGAGTCATGATTGCCCGCCACCACGACGATATGGCGGCAGAAAGACATGACCCGGCAGAGGAAGCGGTAATACAGCTCTTGCGCACGGTTGCTTGGGGCACTGGTATCGAACACGTCTCCGGCGACGATCAGTACGTCAACGTGCCGGTCGCGGACTGTATCCGCCAGCCAGTCGAGGAAGGCGGAAAAGGTTTCGTAGCGCCTGCGCCCGTAGAGGGTGCGCCCGATATGCCAGTCGGACGTATGCAGTATTCGTAATGATGTTGTTTTCATATCGAAGGCTCCGTAGCCGGCCTCCGTCAGAGGCCGGTTTCTACAGATAGCCTGTGAGCACGGGGCGGGCAAGCCCCCCTTACTTGGCCGAAGGGGCGGGAACCTTGGGAGCGGCGATGTCGCTAGTCTGTTCCTGCTTTGCCGGATGCCGCTTCTGATACTCCTTCCAGCCCCAATAGCCGCCTCCGGCGAGCAGTGCGGCGAGGCAGACGACGCCGAGCGCCACGGCCCATTTTTTCCAGCGGCTCTGTTTGCGGAAGGGATCGTCAAAGGAGCGGCTGGCATTGGGAGGCAAGGCCGCCGCGTCGGTCAGGCAGGATCCGAGCATGAAATTGATGGGGATTTGGCTGTTCACCGCCCATCCCGAGGCATCAAGGACAGGACCGAGCGTCCTGCGCCGCAGCTTCAGCCACGCGAGGAACATGGAGGGGCCGGATATGCACAGGAAGATCCCCACGAACAGCAGGGGGAACTGCCACCATGCCAGAGAGAACAACGCCGCCGCGATGCTGGCGAGCGCCGTGCCGATGGCGCCGAGGGCGAGCCCGATAGCCGCGAAGATCCCCATGCTCCGCCCGATGTCGAACGGCTTGGCTTCCTTCTGGGCATCCGCGGTCAGTTTATCAATGGATTTGGAGGCGTCGGACATGAGCGCTGAATCTTTGGACGACGCGAGCTTTTCGAGCTGGTCGGTGATCATGCGCCCGAACCGTTTGTAAGGCGCGAACATGGCTGTACGGATACTGATGGGGTTATCCACCAGCTTGACCAAAACGGCTTCCCAGCTCTGGCCTTGCGTGTCCACAAAAACGCCGTGCCGCCCCGGTATCAGCAGGTTGGAGTCACCCGCCGTAACCGCAGCGACGATATTCATCTTTTGGCCCGTGTCGAGGCGTGAGCACTCGCAATAGGCAAGGCAGAGATGGCTGGGCTGGGCCTGTGCCGCGTGGTTGGTGATGTCGTCCACGCGCAGGCAGAGATTGCAACCTCTGCCGTCGATGAACAGAGTGCCGATCTGAAAGGTCGTAGGCCGTGAAAGGGCGTAGAAGTCGCAGAAGGAAACGAAGTTCATCAACAGCCGGTGCAGGTGGTGATGGTAGAGGACGAGGCGCTCCACGTCCGTGAGCGTTTTGAGGTGGCCCGCCGCGTCTTCGTCCTGTTGCGTCAGCGCCTCGAAACGGGACGGGAGGTCGCTGGAGAGCAGTTCTCCAAGCCGTTCCATGCCGAGTTTTTCCACACCGTTTTCGGGCTTGCGGGCAACCAGTTCCGCATACGGGGCGAAACGCGTTTTGATGGTCTGCCATTTATCGGAGGTCAGCTCGTCCCGTACGCCGAGGAGAGGAACGGCAATCGTATCTTTCAGAGCGATGATCTGATCGCGCCATGCGGGGTTGAGGCCTTTTTCAAGAGGAAGCGGCTGATCCGCCGCGATATGCGCGAGAGGCAGTTCGCGCATGGCCTCGTCATCCGTGTTGAGGGCGTGATCGACAAGCTGGGCAAAAATCGTTTCCGGGGCATTGAGCGCATCCGAGGCCCGAACGTCAAAGGCGACAAGCTGACAGCGCGTGAAGTAGTCATCGATTTTGGGTCGTACGGACTGGAAAATCTGGAAGGCCGTGTCCGTACCGGAACCAAGCGGAAACGTGTCCGCATAGGCCGCAAGTTCGTCGAACCACGCCTTGTAATCCTGTATGTTGCGCATGAACGTTTGGGCCAGTTCGAGCGTGGCGCCTTGCTGGCCTCCGGCGTCGGTTGCTCCGCCCGTCGTTGCGACGATGTCTTCGATGAAGCGGTTCATATCGGGAGCGAAGGAAGGGTGCGGCGTCATCACGCCGTCGCCGTTGAAGGCGGTCTGTGTAGCCGCGTCAATGGCTTCCGCTACATCCTCCTGCGTGAGAGCCCCCTCTTTTCCACTTTGCGTGAGGATACGGCTTGCTGTGGAATAAAGCAGGCGGCCTTCATCCGTATCCTGCCTGATTTCCTCAAGGGACAACTCCGGACGGCTTTCGGCCAGCAGTGCCGGATCGCTGAGGCGGTCCACAGTCCAGCGAACGGCGTCGAGAACCTCTTGAATGCGGATGCGCCCGTCCTTGTCGGCGTCAAGCAGTTCCAGCGTCCGTGCGTCGAACTGGAGTTTGTCGATAGGGCAACTGAGCGCGACCCAGAGTTTGGGGTCAAGCTCGTTGAGGTGCAGCAGTTCTTCAGGCGTCCGCAAGGTCACCTGATCCAGACCGCCGATCCTGTGAAACTTCCAATTGAAGGCCGCATGATTGGGCATGGCGTTCTCCTCTAAGCATGGTGTTCTTTTGGCTGTAGCCCGGATCGGGGATGTTTCAAATGAAAATATGCGGGGGGTGGCGTACGGACCGTAGCCTTTTGCGCGAAGAAGACGTACAAACGGGAGACCTCGCCTCAGTGGAGAGGTTTTTCCCTGAAAAGGCGTAACAGAAACCTAAAGGATATGACAATGCCGAAGTTGCAAGCGGCGCGAGTGACGCAATGCGGGCTGGATTTCGCGGTGGTGCTGGTCGACCCCAAGCTGTTTATGAATCCCAGCGAACTGGAAGCGTTTTCGGAACGCGCCCAAGCGCTCTTTCCCGGCGTTCCGGTGGCGATGCTGAGTTACGACGATCTCAAGGTGACCCGTTATCATGGCCCCGATGATGTTGTAGCCTTCCTCAAGCAGGTGCGTGTGGTCAGCCTGCCGTGGGTTGAGTACACCATCGGTGAATAAATCGAAGGGACCGAAGCGATTCGGTCCCTTTCCGTTACGGCGCAAGCAGGCGGAGCGGGGCGGAAACCACAATATCCAGAATGTTGAGGACTCCGCTGCCGATGCTGTTGAAGACATTGGCTAAAATGCCGGTAGCGTTGAAACTGCGCTGCGGCGCGTCAAGGCTGCCGTAGTAGCGCACTGGAATTTCCGGGATACCGGGCCCGGTTACGTTCAAGGCGTAGTTGAGCGTTTTGCTGATGAGATTGATGCTGCCTTGGCCTCGGACGGACAGGCCGCCGGAGAGGTTGAGATCGCGTGTGGTCAGGATTCCCTTGGAAAGCGCCCCGGAAGCGCTCAGGGAACTGAAACGGCTCATAGGGCCGGGTTTCTTCGCATCCAATTCCCCGTTCCGGATAACGAAATTGAGGGTGCCGCTCAGGGCGGCGGGGATATCCGCGCCGGAGCGGAGCAGGCCGGAAACGTCCGCGTCAAGGCTTCCCGTGCCGGACAGCAGTTGCTCCTGCCCCCGTTCCTTGCACAGCGTCAGGACGTTGACGGCGCTCAGCGTATACCGCAATCGCGCGAGCAGCCCTCCCGCAGTGCCCTCCGCGCGCAATCCGGCCCCCGCCGTTCCCCCAGCGACACGGGCCTTGATGGGGTCGGCCGTGAGCACGCCGTTTTTGATGGTCACGGGAACGGTCAGGTTTTCATGCGGAATGCGGGCGATGACCAGACGTTCCACACTGAGATCCCCATCCAGCTGCACTTTTCTGAGCCATTCGGTCTGCCACGGTGTACTCGGTTGTGCGTATTTGGAAGACGCGGGCAGATAGTCCCCCAGACGCAATGTCCCAAGCCGGAGCTTGGCGGTCCAGTGCGGAGGAGTTCCTTTGGTGCCTTCGATTTGGCCGGCAAGGCGGGTATCATCGACGCGCCCTTCAAGCTCTGAAAGGCGCAGTATGGACTCGTCCGCCCGGATTTTTGCTTTGATCTGCGCCTGCCTGAGCGCCTGTTGGGGAAGGCTGGAGGGCAACATGCCCCATTGGGCGAGGAGGGCACGGAGGTTTCCCGTGGAAACGGACAACGAAGCGTCCCATGCCGGATTGGCATCCAGACGGGTTCCGCTTACGGAACCGGTGAACGAGGCGGAGGCGTCTTTCGTGAGAAGCTGCCCGGAGAGCTCTTTAGCCTCCAGCGTGTTGGCTTGCGTATTGAGGGACAGTTTACCTGAAGCCTGCCCGCCGATGCCGTTGGCTGAGAGCTTGCCTGAAGCGGAAACGGCGTCGGCGAAAAGATTGAAAGGACCGCTCGTTGGGAACTGGAGCGCACCCGTCAGGTCGAGCGAACTCTGCCCGGCCGGCGTCGTCAGGCTGCCCTGCCATTTCCCGGTGTAGGCATAACGCGGCTGCGTTCCCTGCGTCCGGCTTCCCGCCCCCTGAAAAGCGACGCGCAATTGAGAGAAGGCGAGATTTTTTTCTTTTTTGGCCCGAGAAAGCGACAGATTGCCTTTCTCGATAAGCGCTTCCCCCTTGCCTTTCAGCGAGGAGAGGAAAGCGGCGGGCGAAGTCGGCCGTGCCGTAAAACTGGCCGAACCTGTCAATGTGCCTTTCAGAACGGGATAGCCCGCTACAGGGCTGAACAGGCTGTCGACGTTGACGCCGCTGGCCGTGAGATTCAGGGCCATGACGTCGCCGGGGATGAGATCGCCTTGTGCCGATCCGCCGTACAGTGAGCCGCAGCGGATGGCGACTTTGGTCTGTTCCGTTCTACTGGCCGGATCGGGCGTAATACGGACGGAAACGCCGTTGGCCGCCCACTTCCACAATGTGGCGCGGGCGGCTTCCAAATGGATGTCATAGCCCACCGCCGTGTTGGAATCGTCTCCTCCGAGAAGCGGCGGCACTTTGTAGGACGGCGCGGAAACCGCCTTGTTTTCCACTTCGGGGAATACCCGGTTCAATGGGGCGTCTTTGGTCGCAAGGTGCAGCGCAATGACGGGATTGGAAAAATCGTTGACGCCTCCGCCTCCCGTAAAGACGGTATTCAGCGTCGTCGCGGTGACGGAAGAGGCGACGAGTTTTTGCGGGGTCAGCTCAAAAGGAAGCGTTCCCGAGATGTTATCCAAGGCGACTTGCACGCCCGGCGGGAGATCCCGCGCAAAGCCGAACCAGCGGGGAAGGCTGAGGTGCTTGAGGGCGAGCGTCCCCCGCAGCGTCGGCACATAATCCGCGCCGAAGAGCAGCCGTCCGTCCAACGTGGCCTGATCCCCTTCGACTTTGAGGCTGGCCCCTTTGATGGCGATCTGCGGGAGAGGGGCACCCTGAAAGAGGGAGCCCAAAGGGGCTTCCGCCGTGAACGGAAGCAGGACATGGACGGGAACGGATTGGCGTTTCAGTGAAAAAGTGCCGTCAAGGGAGGCCACGCCGTCAATGGCGAGCGTGCCTTGAGTGGTGCGGGCCGTCACACCGAGGACAAACCGGGGGCTGCCCTCGTCAAAGGAAAGCGGCATGGCGCAAGTGGCTTTGAAGCGGAGCATGGCCGCGGCATCAGCCGGGAACGCATATTCCAGATCGGATATTTCCAGATCAACGTTGCTGAGGGATTGGATTGGGGTGGCTTGCCCGTCCTTTTCCGGCGGGGTGTTTCCGTACCATTCCATTTTGCCCACCGAGAGCGAGAGCTCACCGGGTTCTCCGTTTCCCGGAACGGTGGCGCTTCCGGAAATGCCGGACATCCGCCACTGAGAGTGAATCCCGGACTTGTTCGCGCCGGGAAGGAGAGAGGCGATGGTTCCGTCTTCGAGATCGATATCCATTTCAGCAAGTTGCGGTGGTATGGAGAATCGCGGCTGTTGTGTCGTTTCCGGCGTCGTTCCGGCTGGCGGCTCAAGCAGCAGCGTGGGCTTGAGAAGACGGACTCCGGCGATGCGCGTTTCTCCGTGGAGCAGGGCCCAGAAATCAGGATAGACGGCCCCTTCGTCTACGAACAGCGTCATTGCCGGGGTACGGATGGTCAGGCCGGAAACGCTGGCCGCCGGACGCGGAAAGAGGGAGAGCGAAGCTTGATCCGCCGACAAGGCAAACCCGGCTTCAGGAGCGGAAAAGCGGGCGGACAGCGAGCGGGCGAGCCCAACGGGATCTTGATTGAACGTATAGATGAAGAAGCCGAGCGCAAGGACGAGCGCCCAGAAAAGGGGGAGCAAAACATAAAGGAGGATGGAGGTGGAACGCTTCATGTCTGTAGCTGTTTGTAATCAAGGCGTTTGAGATCGAGGTATACCAGTACGCCTCGGACAGGCCGGGGCGCCGCCTTGGAAATGAGGCGCATATAGCGTTGGAGCTGGATTTCGTGCGCTGGAGTTGGCGCTCCCGTTTTGTATTCGACCACGGTAATCCGTTTCCCGTCGTCGACCACAAGGTCGGAGCGGTACAATTCGCCGGATTCGTCAACGATCTCCTGCTCGGGGGTCCCGTATCGCAGCCATTCCCCGGCCTCGGGCAGGGCCGCGTACCATGCCAGCATTTCCACGATCTCGTGTTCGACCGTTTCGGGGTCACGGATCGGGAGCGGGAACGTGCGCAAGCCCTGTTTGAAGGCTTGGCGGGCATCCTCTTCCGGGTGCCCCGTCAGTTGCCCCGCCGTTTGCAGGCAAGCCAGACAGTGGTGCGCGAACGTGCCGCGGCGTTTTTGGGTAAACGAAAATTCTTCCAGCGGATTTCGGAAGATGCGCAAACGCGGCAACCAGTGCATGGGACGCCAGCGTTCGTTGCCTTGTCCTACCGGGATGCTTTCCGGTTCGATCAGTGCCAGCTCTTCGGCAACAGCCTTGCCATCCCGCATCGTTTTGGGCTCCCGAGCCTGTTCGGCGGGGCGGACGAAAGGAGGCGTACCTGTCTCAAACGTTTCTTCAGTCATGGGAAGCGCGCCGAGAAGCACGTTCAGGCCGCTTCCGAGCCCCGATGCATTGCGGCTGGAGGACGTTTCCGTCAGGAAGGCGTGCAGCTCCTCTTCCGCCCGCGTCCACGCCACATAAAGCAGGTGCAGCGCTTCACGGGCGTTGTCCGCAATGGCCTTGTAGTGTGCGTAGCCGGAGGCCGGGCCGCGCGGAGCAAGCACCGTCAGCCCGTCCACATGCGTCTCCACGGCAGGGCTGTCCACCCGTTGGGAAAAGTTGTGCCACGGCACGATGACGACGGGGAATTGCAGTCCCTTCGATTTGTGCATGGTCATGACCCGCACGGCGTCGAGGGTTTCCGGCATGGGGGCTTTTTCCTGCTGCCCGTGCTTGTTCCAATAGTCGAGGAACGAGGATAACGAACCGTATCCTTGTCCTTCCGCGACGTGAATGATTTCCAGAAAGCGGCGGACAAAGGCGGCCTCATCGGGATAGCGGCTCCATATGTCGAGGCGCCCCAACGCTTCGCGGGTGACGTCATAGGGCGTGAGCAGCCCCGCGTCGGCATGGAAAGGCGCGATCCACTTCCTCCAGATGTCGGGGAAATCTTCACGGAAGGCCATGAACAGTGGCATGTTGCGGCGCTCCGACGTCCGGCGGGCGGCGGCCCAGTCTTCCAGCGCCTGTTCGCTCAGAGGGATAAGCGGCAACAGCATCTGGCGGCCGGAAAGGAATGTCCAGAATGCCAGATCGTTGCGCGGGGAATCGAGGAACGTCAGGAGCGCCGTGATCTGTTCCACCAGAGGATGCTCGGCGAGCAGGAAGCTGTTGTCGGTGACGACGGGGATCCCTTCCTCCATGAGCCATCCGGCGACCTGTGCGGCCTTCCCGTTGGAGCGCACCAGCACGGTGACGTCCCCCCACGGACGGCGTGAGACGACCTCCTGAACGCATCCCAGCAGACGCTCGCGGACTTCTTCGTCCAGATCTTCGCTCTTGTCGCCGCAGACGCGCTGGAGACGCAGGAAACCTTCGGCCTTGTCGGGCGCGACGTTCTGTTCGGAACCGGCAAAGCCTTCTTTGAGCAGCAGGGCCCCTTCCTCAAGAATGGCTGCCAGGAGGGGGGACGGCGTGTCTTTGGGGAGCATGGCGGACAGCACGGCTTTAGCCGTGGCTGTTTCGGAAAGCTGGCGGAACAGGGTGTTGTTGGTTTCGACGATGGCCCGGCAGCTCCTCCAGTTGGTGGGGAGGATGTCGACGCGCGGTTCGGGCGCGACGGCGCACAGTTCCGCATCGGAGCGGACCTCGTCAAATAGCGTGGCGTCGCCGCCGCGCCAGCCGTAGATGGCCTGTTTGACGTCGCCCACCCATGTGAGCGAACCGCCGCGAGAAAGGGCTTCCAATACAAGGGGATGGATGGCTTCCCACTGTTCGCGGCTGGTATCCTGGAATTCGTCCACGAGGATGTGGGTCAGGCTCGTCCCCAAGCGGCAAAACGCTTCGGGAACGCCATAGTCGCCCGACAGCACCTGACGGGCCAGACGGGGGACGAAGGCGGCGGGAACGGCCCCTTCGCGCTTGAGAAAGTCGGGAACCTGACCGGAGAGTTCCCGCGCCAGTTCCACAAACGGCATGACCGTCTGGGCCCGGCGGAGCAGCACGCCGTCCTCGTCCCATTTCCGGATGATGTCCCGCATGGCGTCGAAAGCCCGTTCCGCGTCGGGCGACGCCTTGCCTTTGGATGCCTTGTTCAGGCAGTCGTTCAGACAGGCTTTGCGCAGCATGGCGGAGTTTGGCGGCAGGTTCGCCGGGGCGGCCTTCCGGCACGTCTCAAGGGCTCTGGCCAGATGCGCGGAGCAGGAAAGTTTTTCTTCGGCAAGCAGGTGATGCAATTGCTCCACGGCATCGCGCAGATCGCGGGTCATGGCTCCCAGGCGTTCCGTAATTTCAGAGGGATGCGCGAGTGTGACGGATTGCGTCCCCATGATCGGAAGAAGCAGTTCCATGACCCGTTCGCGCAGTGTTTCTCCGGCGAGAAAACCGCGCTGCGGGGAATGGAAAAAAACGTTCCGACATGCCTCCTCCAGCAGGGAGTGAAGCCGTTCGTCACGCCGCGACTGTTCCAGCAGGCTGTCCAGAAGCGGCGCGATGGCCTCATCCGTGGCGAATACGGGTTCGAAGTCGGGAGGCAGATCCAGCTCCAGCGCGGTCAGCCTGACGATAAGATGCAGGAGGCTGTCGATGGTGCGGACGTTGAGAGCCCCATAGCGGCGGAGGATGATCCCCACCCATCTCCGGGCCTGCTCGCGCGTCCATCCGGGGGCGGGCTTGTCCGTACCGAGGGCGGTATCCTTAAGGCGCCCGATGATCCGTTCCTGCATTTCGGCGGCGGCGCGGTTCGTGAAGGTGACGGCAAGGATTTCGGGCCAGCCGTGCGGTCCGGAATGGACGGCGCTGCACCCGGAAAACGGACCGCCGCCAGCTTCCGCGGCACCCGAAAGGTGCTTCAGGAAGCTGGTGGTCAGTTCATAGGTCTTGCCCGAACCCGCCGAAGCGCGGATCTGCCTGAGCTGTGGATCGTGTGAGGGCATGGAGGACACGGAATGTTACGCTTTTTCGCCTTCGGGCAACATACCGGTCAATTCGCCCTGTCCGGTCGATTCGAGCACGGCACGCCACAGCCCCGAACGGATGTCGAGCTTGCGGCGTTTTTTGGTGACGAGGTCCAGCGGGATATGGACGTAGCGGTCCATGATCTTGGCAACGACCATTTCGGTCCTGCCCGCCATGGCGGCATGGACGGCATGCTGACCGAGGAAACCGCAATAGACCCGGTCGTTGGCGTTGGCCGGGACGGAACGGATGATGTAGCTTGGGTCGATGTATTTGATGCTGATGGGCATTTTCCCGTGGAAATAGTCGACGATGGACGTCCTCAGCAGGCTCCCCACGTCGGACAGCACGGGATTCCCGGAGGCGTCGCGGGCCTCGTTCTGCTGGAGGAGGTGCTGGCCCGCGCCTTCAGCCGCGATGATGACGGCGTGCCCGCGCAGTTTGAGGCGCCGTTCCAGCGCGGGGAGCAAGCCGCCGTCGCCGTGCAACTGGAACGGCGCTTCGGGGATGAGCACGAAGTTGGCCTCACGCAGGGCGAGGGCGGACTGCGCCGCGATGAATCCGGACTCGCGGCCCATGAGCTTGACGATGCCGATGCCGTTGGGCGTGCCCACGGCTTCCACATGCGCGCAGCCGATGGCTTCGGTGGCCTTGTCCACGGCGGTGTCGAAACCAAAGGACTGCGGCACGAAATTGATGTCGTTGTCGATGGTCTTGGGGATGCCGATGATGGAAATGCGGATGTTGCGCTGGCGTACTTCCTTGGCGATGGCGGAGGCGGCCTTCATGGAGCCGTCGCCGCCGATGACGAAGAGGACGCTCACGTTGAGCCGTTCGAGCGCATCGACGATTTCGGAAGGTTCCTGCGGCCCTCTGGAGGAGCCGAGGAGCGTTCCGCCGAACTGGTAAATATGCTCGACGCTGGCTGGCGTCAGCTCCATTACGTTGTGGCTGTAGGAGGGGATGAAACCTTCGAGCCCGTAACGGATGCCCAGAACGGAAGGCGTGTTGTAGGCGTGGTAGGCTTCAAGGACAATGGCCCGGATCACGTCGTTGAGGCCGGGGCAAAGGCCGCCGCAGGTGACGATGGCGCATTTGGTTTTGCCGGGATCGAAATACAGATCCTGACGCGGCCCCGCTTCTTCAAAAAGCAGGGTCTGATGGGTATCGATGTCCTCATCGTATTCGTGGCTCAGGCTCAGCATCACCTTTCCGGTATTGATCATGTTCCCGTAAGGAAGCGGAGAGGGGATTTTGGCCTGGCCGAGCGTGGCAATGGGGATTTCGCGGACCGGGATGCTGTATTCCGATGTCATGGCTATTCTCCGGACGGATTTTTTTCGAGATGCTGGCGGGCGAAGCAGCTTGTCAGGATGCCGCCCGCCTGCGCCACATTGAGCGAATCGAATGTCCGCAGCATGGGGATGTGCAGGAGATGGTGGCAGCGTTTGGCAACCTGCGGGCGTATGCCGTGTTCTTCATTGCCGAGGACGAGCAGGGCGGGGGTATGCAGGCGGGTGGTGAAGGCGTCGAGGCTACCTTCGCCGAACGCGGCCCCGTAGATGAGGAATCCCGCGTCCCGTGCCTCGTCCAGCGCCCGGGCGATGTTCATGACCTTGGCGACCGGAAGGCGTTCCAGCGCTCCGGCTGCGGCGCGGCGCGCCCCGGCCCCCAGAAAGGTGCCGTTGTGACGGGGTATGACCAGCCCGGCCCCGCCCATCGCGTATAACGTGCGGGCGAGGGTTCCGGCGTTGCCGGGGTCCTGCACCTGATCAAGCACAAGGATGAGCGGCAGGGGAGCGTCCGTAGCGTCCGTGAGCAGATCGGCGAACTCGGTGAAACCGGCCTCGAAAAGCCGGGCGACGACCCCTTGATGCCCGGCGGGGCAAAGCCGATCGAGGCTCTGGGCATCCGCAAGCGTAAAACGGACTTTGGCGGTACGGCACAGGTCGAGGATGCGATCCGTATCTTGCGAACGTTTGCCCTTGCGGACAAGAACGGCGTCGATGCGTTCCGGTTCCCGTTCTAGGAGTTCCAAAACCGGCTTGACGCCGGAGAGGACGGCTTGTTCTTCTTTGGAACCGGAACAGGAAGCATTTTCAAGAGATGCGTCCTGTTCAAAAGCCTTCGGGGCGGAACGGAACGCCTTGCGTGGGGAGGTATTTTTCTCTGTAATCATGAGATCCTTAAAGGTTGTCACGTCTCGGAGGATTGCCAAGCTCGGCCTCGTCGAGTAGACTGGATATGGATTTATGCCCCCGGAATGGCCCGGGGTAACATCACGAGGTGAGTAGAGTGTATCGTGTTGTCCTTCCCGCGTCTATGTTTCTCCGCAGGGCAATCGGAATGCGCTTGAACGGCGTTTTGCCGTCCTGTGTGGCTTTTCGCCCTTCCGGCGTTTTGGGGGTGCTGCTGTTGTGCGTCCTCGTTGCGCTGACCGGCTGCAGCTCCAAAAATATCACGAGCAAAGGCCCCTTTGTATTGCAGGAGCCCACCAAAGGGTATCCTTCGGTGCCTTCCTCTTCGGGACAGAAAACGGGAACGGTCTATTTGCCTTCCGACGACGGCAGGCCGCTGACGAAAGCCGAACAGGAAGCATTCCTGTCCGAAGGGGAAATCGACAGGAATCTGCCGCAGGAAGAGCTTGGGGACGTTCTGCTCCATTTCAAATATCTGGTGCATAAGGATCGTTATACCGTCGAGAAGAACCTCGAGCGCGCGCAGCTGTATATGCCGTTTATTTACGAGACGCTGCGTTCAAGGGGATTGCCGCGCGAACTGGCGTATGTCGCGTTTATCGAGAGCGGATACAACCCGATGGCGACTTCGAGCAGCGGGGCCGCGGGAATGTGGCAATTCATTTCGAGCACGGGCAAGCATTACGGCATGGAGCAGGACTGGTGGATGGATGAGCGCCGCGATCCGTACCAGTCCACGCGGGCGGCGGCGGATTATCTCGACAAGCTTTATAAGATGTTCAACGACTGGCATCTGGCGGTTACGGCCTACAACGCGGGGGAAGGAAAGATCCAGCGCGGGCTCGCCGCTACCGGCGCCAAGACGTTCTTTGAGTTGCGCCGCAAGAACGAGCAGATTTACAGTGTCCGGGATCGCCTGTCCGATGAGAACAAGCAGTATCTCCCCAAGTTTTTGGCTGTCTGCAAAATAGTGCGCAATCTGGATAAATTAGGGTTTTCCTGCGCGACGTTCGCAAGTTCGTCGCAGATTGCGGAAGTCAGGGCCAAACCGGGGACGGACCTCATGCTGTTCTCCAAGAGCATCGGCATGAGCTGGGAGGAGTTTTCGGCGCACAACCCGGCGTATCAGCGCTATGTGAGCCACCCCTCGCGCTCTACCAAGATTTATGTGCCCCGCGCGATGGCTGGCAAGGCGCAGGCCCTGCTTTTCAAGCTGCCTCCGGCAAACAGCGGCAAGAGCTATGCCGGGCTGCGGGATTATAAGATTTCGCGTGGCGACACGATGGCGAGCATATCCCGGAAGACCGGCGTTCCGGTGGCGGAACTCCGGCGTATCAATCAGGTCAGCGAACCTTTGCGTGCTGGCCGTGTGTTGAAGATCCCCGGAACCAACCGGACGGGCGTCGATCCTCGCGCGTTGGCATCCGTGCGGGAAGTTCCGTCGGCAAAGGGGACGTCCGTTGCGTCCTCCGGGCGTCAAGTGACCCCTTCGCGCACGGTTTCCGCTTCCGCGCCGGTGCGTGAGAAAGTCGTATCAACCGCTTCCGCCGCATCGCACGAAGTGAAGCAGGGGGATACCATGTACTCCATTGCGAAGCGGTACGGCGTGACGCAGGAAGCGATCCTCGCCGCAAACGGCATGAAAAATCATAATATTAGCCTTGGCCAGCAGTTGCGGATTCCCGGCAAGGGAGCGGCGGTGGCGTCTCAGTCCGCTAAAAAGGCTCCCGTAGCCTCTTCGGTTCGCCCTGTGGTTGCCTCTGTTTCCAGCGTTCCCGTTTCCCGCCCCGTGGCCGAGGCTAAGGCCACGAATAAGATCGTCCAGTATACGGTTCAAAATGGTGATACCCTCTGGGCCATTGCCCGCAAGTTCAACGTCTCTCCGGTTGAATTGCTTTCGCTGAACAACATGAGCCGGAATACGGCACTGCGCCCCGGCGACACGGTCCGCGTTGCGGTCAACTAAACAGGTGCGTGCCGTAAGATCCTTTGCCTGCTTCGGCCAAAGCGTGCTGCGGTTTTTCCGGGCATGGCGCGGCGTCATCGCGCTGGCCGTCCTGCTGATCGGAGCGGGGTTGGCCTTGCGCTGGCTGGCACCTCAGGCTGAAACCGTCACGCGCTGGATAGATGTCTATATGCCGAGCGGTTACATGGGGGGCTTTCTCTATGTCTGCTCGGTGGCGGTGCTGATTTGCCTCGCCGTCCCCCGCCAGCTGCTGAGTTTCGCCGGGGGGTATGCATTCGGCCCGTTGTTCGGAGCCGTGTTGGCAACGCTCGGCGTGACGCTTGGCTGTGTGCTGGCATTCGGCATGTCCCGGTACTGCGGGCGTTCCTTCGTTGAACGGAGGTACGGGGGCAAGGCTGCCGCATTCAATCGTTACGCGGTCCAACGCCCCTTCATTCTTGCCATCCTGATCCGCCTGTTTCCGTCCGGGAATAACTTGGTGTTCAGTCTGCTTGCCGGGGTCAGCCGCATCCCGGCATGGCCTTTTTTTCTGGGGTCGTGCCTCGGGTATATCCCTCAAAATCTGCTGTTTGCCATGATCGGAAGCGGGATGCGCGTAGATGAAGGATGGAGGATCGGGCTCAGCGCGTTATTGTTTGCCGCCTCCTGTGCTCTGGGATGGTGGCTTTACAAGCGCTATGCCGCCGCGTACCCGATGGGGGCACGGAACGAACATTGAGCGTCTTGCAATGAAAAGGAAATGATATGAAAGGATTGGAACTTTCGAGGGCCTATTGGGAAAAGTGCGCGCTGCCGCTGTTCCGGCGGGAACTGCCCGCGTTTTTGGAACGCGCCGCTGTCGGCCTTGTCGGAGAAGGCTCCGAATGCTTTGGTTTTGATGATGAAATCTCCCAAGACCATGATTGGGGGCCGGGATTTTGTCTATGGTTGCCTGAAGGCGAGTGGGCGGAATGGCAGGACGCCGTGGAAGCCTTGCTTGGCCGCTTGCCCGATACGTATGAGGGGTTCCCTGCTCGTATGGCGCCCGCCAAGCGTATGGGACGGGTCGGGCCTTTGTCCATTGAGGGCTTCTATGGCCGGTTCATCGGGATGCCGCAGCCTCCTCAGACGTGGAAACAGTGGCGGCTCGTGCCCGAGCAGTTCCTCGCGGTAAGCACGAACGGCGCTGTGTTCAGTGATCGGCTTGGGGCTTTCACGGCTTTCCGTGAAGCGCTGTTGGGCTTCTATCCGGAAGATGTCCGCCTCAAAAAGATTGCAGCCCGGTGCATGGGCATGGCGCAGGCCGGTCAATACAACTTGCTCCGGTCGTTGAAGCGGGGGGAGACGGCAACGGCCATGCTTGCCGCCGCGCGTTTTTCGGAACAGGCCGTTTCAATGACGTTTCTTTTGAATAAGCGGTACATGCCGTTTTACAAATGGGCGCACCGCGGCGTTGAACAGTTGCCGATCCTCGGCAGGGAAACGGCTGGGTGCGTAACGGCATTGGCCGGGCTGGATTGGCGTCTTGGCCCCCGTGTCGAGGCGGTAGCCGGGGATATTGTGGAATCGTTGTGCCGTGATGTGGCTGGGCGGCTGCGCTCGGACGGTTTGTCCGATGCCGACGGCGATTGGCTGGTGGATCATGGGCCGTCCGTTCAGGCACGCATCGAAACGCCGGAACTGCAGAGGATGTCCGTTATGCTGGAATAGCTTTCCCAGCGGATCGCATGAAAGGAAGGGGCCCAACGGCCCCTTTTATCATCATTGCGCTGCGGATTGTTTCACTGCGTTGCGGCACAGGTTCAGGTTGTTGCGGCAGGTAACGGCCTCCGGGCTGTCGGAAAGCCCGAGGCTTTCATAGCAGGAGAGCGCTTCCTCAAGCGTCTGGGCGGCTTTCTCCCACTGCGCATCCCCGGCCAGCGCCGCGCCGCAGTTGCCGAGCGAGAAGGCCGTTTCCGGATGGATGCCCAGGATTTCTTTACGGATGGACACGGCTTCCTGATGGTACAGGACTCCCTGACGGGTTTCGCCCCGCTCCTCGCAAATGCGGCCGAGATTGTTCAGGCAGGTGGAAACGCCGAAACAGCGGCGGCCTTCCTTGGCTTCCCATAGATGCAACGCCATTTTCAGGTTCGCTTCGGCGGCGTCATATTTTTTGGCGGTGTACTGATGGGAGGAAAGGTTCAGCAGTGCGTCGGCGATGCGCAGATCGTCGGCGGGCAGGTTTTGCTTAAGAATGTCGAGCGCCCGTTCGCCGAGCGTTGCGGCCTCTTCACATTCTCCCCGCTCAGAACGGAGCCGGGCAAGGTTTTGCAGCCCGCCCGCCACATGGATGTGGTTCGGCCCGAACAATTCCTCAAGAAAGCGCAGTGATTCGCGGAAGAACGTTTCGGCCTCTTCCAGCCGTCCTTGAATGTGCAGACAACGCCCGAGGCCGTCCAGAACCAGAACTCGGCCTCCTGCGGGCAGATCGGGTTTCAGCAGATCCCGGTAGATTTTTTCCGCGGCAAGAGCCTTGCCTTCCGCAAAAAACATCCGGGCCTCATTCAAGCGTCGCTGAAAATGTTCGTCAAGCTGCATAGGGCTCTCCCTCTGGAATGAATGCCGAAGAGGCGGCGCGTGTGCCGCCCGACCGGGACAGTCGCCCTGCCCGCGGGTGCGGGCAGGATCGGACAATGGAGAGTGTAGGTCATTTCGCCTCAAAAGGCTACCGAGGGCTTAGCTGGAAGTGCCGCTTTCCAGAATGGAAACGATGGAGAACAGGGTGAAGCAGATCCCGCCAAGGCCGACCATGACCCGGGCCGGGACCATGTAGGCGGGGTTGATCGTCGCCGCCTCGAAGAGGAAGGCCGCGATGAACAGGCAGGTCAGAGCCGTCAGCACCGGGATGAGGGGAATGCGCTTGGCGAGGGGATAGGGATGCCGCCACACCAGCGCCAACAAGAGGACCTTGCTCAGGATGCTGTAGCAGACGATGCCGAGGCCGATAAGGACGAATCCGGGGGCGATGGTGACCGGGCCGTACTGGAAAATCAGCAGGTAAAGACCCCAAAGGATGTCGATGGTGCCCATGACGATGACCAGCCACGGCCAGAAGCGGCGATCCGCTTCGGAGTAGGTATTTTGGATCTGGCGCACGACGCTGGCGACGAGGGCGACGAGGCTTGCGCAGACCAGCCCTATGCCCGCCAAAACGTGTCCTGCCACAACGTTCGGCGTTTCGTCGGATCTGACGATATCGATTCCCCAGACGATGCCGATCAGAGCGCAGATGATGGGGATGGCGAACAAAAGGGCGACCATGCCGCCGCTGAACGCTTGATCGGGGTGGTGTCCGGGCCCGGCCTTGGAGTTGCTCGGGATGAGAATGAACTTGGTGGAGGATAAGGCTACGGTGGACACGCAGCATGTGATCAGCCCAAGGCCGAAGACGACATGCCCGGCGACGAAATGTTCGGCCCCTGTGCCGGAACGGACGAAGATCAAGCCTCCGATGATGCCGATGGCCGCGGCCACATACCCGATAAGGGGCAGGGCGACCTTGAAGGCCGCGCTGTAGGTATGGATGAGCTGGCGGATGATGGTCGCTGCCGTTGTAAACAGCGCCACGCAGATGATGCTCAGGAAGAGCACGACATGCCCGGCGACGTACGTGTTGGCGTCGCTGCCCATATCCCAGATGTACCAGCCATAGCCAAGGCAGATGGCGCCCATGGCCAGAGGGATGATCCTGAAGAGAACGCTGATCCAGTAATTCATGGCTTGCTCCTTTGCGGGTGGAATGTATGAACAGAGCCAAGCACACAGGATTTATGAATACCATTATAAATTAAATGGGTTAGATGTATTAAAACCGGGGTTCCATAGCGTTGGCTCCCCGTGTTTCCGTTCGGAATATCAGTTTTTCAGTTTAAGGGGGCTGGTCATTTCGGCGTTCCCACGGTAGAGCTGTGTCCCATGATGCGCTTTATCCAAAATCACGTTTCGTTGTCCGTACGGGCAGGGCTGGCGCTCTTCGGTGCCGTGCTCCTTTGGAGCAGTTCTTTTATAGCGCTCAAGATCGCGGTATCGGCGTTTGATCCGATGGTCATGGTCTTTGGCCGCATGTTGAGCTCCCTGGTGGCGCTGATGCTTTTGCGGGTGACCGTCTGGCGGCGTGCCGAAGCCCCTATGCTGCTGGACAGGCGGGTGACGCGCCGGGAGTGGAAGTACATTGTGCTGCTGGCGCTGTGCGAGCCCTGCTTCTATTTCGTGTTTGAGGGGTACGCCATGATCTACACGACCGCGTCTCAGGCCGGGATGGTCGTCGCGGCGTTGCCTTTGGCGGTCGTGGTCGCGGCGTGGCTGCTGCTCGGCGAACGTCCGCACCGGCGCGTCTGGATCGGGTTTGTGCTGGCCGTCGTCGGGGTCGTCTGGCTGAGCGCTGGATCCGAAGCCACGGAAAGCGCGCCGAACCCGATTTTCGGCAACTTTCTTGAAGTATTGGCCATGCTGTGCGGCGCTCTTTATGTAGTGTGCGCCAAGCAGCTTTCTTCCCGGTGTTCGCCGGTCTTGATCACGACCATGCAGTCGCTGATCGGCCTTCTTTTTTTCCTGTGCCTGCTGCCGCTTCCCGCGGTCAAACTTCCGGACAGTTTCCCCTTGTTGCCCACGTTGGCCATCCTCTATCTGGGCGTCGGCGTGACCATGCTTTCTTTCTTGCTGTACAATTTCGCCGTCCGTTCCGTGCCCGCCTCGCGCACCGGGGCCTTTCTCAATCTTGTGCCCGTGTTGACGTTGTTCATGGGGATGGTTTTCCTCGACGAGCGGTTGACCGCAGGGCAATGGGCCGCTTCCGCGCTGGTGTTCGGGGGCGTGATCCTCAGCCAGTGGAAAACGGCGCAGTCGGAGGAAAAGGCAGATTCGTCGGCAACGGCTTCCCTTTCGGAAGGTGCGGAATGAAAGAAAGAGAGCGTTTGCCGGAGCTTCTTGTCCCCGCCGGAGGCCGGGAGCAGTTGGAATCCGCCATCCTCTATGGGGCTGATGCCGTATACATGGGAGGGCCGGAACTGAGCCTGCGGACCGCTTGCGAAGGCTTTTCGGGTGAGGAGCTGGGGCTTGCCGTAGCTGACGCGCATACCGCCGGAGTGCGGGTGTATTATTGCCTCAACGCCATGCCGTATGACGCGCAATTGCCCGCCGTGGAAGCCGTGTTGGAGCGTTTGCCCGGGATGGGCGTGGACGGCCTCATTGCCGCTGATCCCGGCGTGATCTGGCTGGCGAAGAAACATTGCCCGTCAGTGCCGCTGCATTTGTCCACACAAGCCCATTCCGTAAACGGCGCCGCTGTGGCGTTCTGGCGCGAGGCCGGGGTGGAGCGGATCAATCTGGCCCGGGAACTGGGCTTCAAACAGATCCGAGCACTGGCGGAAGCGTTTCCCGGTGTGGACTTCGAAGTATTCGTGCACGGAGCCATGTGTTTGGCCCTGTCCGGGCATTGTCTGCTGTCGGCGTGGGTGAACAACCGCCCCGCCAACCAAGGGCGGTGTACGCAGCCGTGCCGTTTCGAGTACCGCGGCCTGTCCTTGCTGGTGGAGGAGCAAAAGCGCTCGGGCGAAGCCCTGTGGGAGATCCGCGAGGGCGAAGCGTTCAGCGGTTTTTGGGCCCCGCAGGACTTGTGCCTGTTGCGGTACGTGGGATGCCTGGCTGACTTGGGGGTACGGGCGCTGAAACTGGAAGGTCGCACTAAAAGCGGCGGGTACGTCGCGCAGATTGCGGACGTATACCGTACGGCGCTGGATCGGCACGCGCGCCGCGAAGCGGGAGGTCCCGACTGCGGAAAGGTGGAGATTTCCACGGCGGCGTTGCTCGAAGAATTGTTTCATACGGCGTCACGCCCTCTGTCCACGGGCTTTTTCCTTCCCCGCAGAAGGGTGGAGGCTCCCCCGGCCGGTTTGCTCCCCCGGCCCGTGGTGGCGCGGCTTGCGGAACCGGAGGGCGACGGCTGGAGGGTGCAGGTGCGTTCCCCGTGGTCATCGGATCGTGAAGCGTCCGTTCTCGTGCCGGGGATGCGGCGTCCGGCACTTCTCCCCGGCGCGTATCAGCTTGAAAACCACAGGGGAGAGCGCGTGGATCTCCTGCACCCCGGCATGGAGGGCGTGCTGCATTGCGAAATCGACGGCCTCGGAAAGGGGCTGTACGTGAGGGCGTAGGCGAGTATTTCCACTCTGAAAGGTGGATTCTTCCCAAGGCAATCTGTGCCGGAAAGGGCTGTGGAGCGAGATTGGGTAAGCCCAAAAGTCCTTGGAAAGGGAGAGATGGGCTCCGCGCTCGTAGATTTGAGGAAGGGGAACGCGTTTCTCCAGAGTTCCCCTTCCAATGTTTCTAGGCTGTTTCAGAGCCCATCCATTCTACTGTTCCAGTTTCGCCCACGTGAGTTCGTGCTTGTTGCAGGACAGGTGCATAAGCCTCGAGCCAGGGATGGCCGCGAATTTCGCTGCGGTGGCGTGGTCCGTCTCGGCCTGGAATTTGAGGGTGCACACGAAGTTGCGGCAGCTCCCCAGCTCGATCCAGCGGCAGATGACCTCATACAGCTTGTCAGGGTAGCAGATCATGTCCGAGAACAGCCAGTCCACGGCTCCGGCATGGCGGGGATCAAGGGCGAAACCGCTGCCGATGCAGTGGCTCACGCCGGGCATGTGATCCACCTGCGGGGCGAGTGGGGCTTTGTCGATGCTGAAAACCTGCGCGCCGAGGCTGGCGAGCACCCATGTCCAGCCGCCGGGGGCCGAACCCAGATCAAGGCACAGATCGCCGGGGCCGGGGCGTTTGGGCAGCAGGGTGAAGGATTCCCAGAGTTTGAGGTAGGCCCGGCTTGGCGGATCGATCTTGTTTTCATGGAACTGCACCACGCCGTCGGGGAACGGCGACGAGCACCGGGCCGAAGCGAGGATGAGGTTGGGCTCCCACAGTGTCCATGAGCCGAGCGGGGCCGTGGGCGCGGCTTCGCCGAAATGACGCGGCTTTTCGGAGACGTGGGGGAGTTTCTCTTGGATAAGGGAGGCCCGGCGATGGTTTTCCTCGGAATGCAGATGCCAGTTCCGCTGGATGGCGGTGAGCTTGCGTGCGCCGTCTCCGATGGATTCGATGGGCAGGAAAACGGGCGTTTCCCATGTGTTTTGAGCCCAGGCTGCGGAGCGGGGCGCGCCCTTGGCGAGCACGAGCCTCCCCCGGGCTTCAATGACCTCGTCTCCGAGTTCGGCAAGAAGATCTTCGAGAAAACCCTTCGCGGCAAGATATGCGGTAAAGGGAACCGTAACGGGGGATGCGTTTCCAGAAATGGAGGCGTCGGCGGATATTTTTTTCATAAAGAGAAGAAATGACCTCTGAGGGACAAAATCGGCTGGAATGTTTATGCCTTGCAAAGGCGGTGCCGAGTCTCTATACTCCACCTTTGTTTTATCCACAATCCGCGAATGGGGATTTCCCGCCAGACATAAGGAAACTCACATGCCTCATAAAGGCCCGCACATTTCCATTGCTCCTGATTTTGTCGTCAACCGCATTCTCCGCATCAATCTCGAAGACTTTGCCGACTGGCCGGAATCCGTGCGGCATCTGGCTACCGAAATCGCGGAAGAGTTGTTCCTTGTTGCATACAACCCCTTCGTGGATTCAGCCACGGTCAAGGCGAGTGTGAAGGAACGCTTCGATCGGGAAGTGTTTGCCCTGGCGCACCATTATGCGAACACCATAGGCGAAGGCATCACCCTGTTCTGGAGCGGGCATGAGGCTGAAGTCGCCTTCCGCAAGGAACTGGTCGAGCGCCTGGGCGCCTTCCTGCCGCCCGACGCTATCGTCACCCGTCCGAGCGCGCTGGTGGCCTGTGCCACGGACGCCACCGACTTGCGCATGGAACTTCCGCTCATGGTCGTGGAGCCCGCCAACGCGGAACAGGTGAGCGAACTGGTCAAGCTGGCCAATGAATTGAAGTTCGCGCTGATCCCGCGCGGCGGAGCGTCCGGGCTGACCGGCGGTTCGGTGCCCATGCGGCGGCGTTCCGTCATCGTCCGCACGACCCGGTTCACAAAGATGTCGCCGGTGGATCATGAAAACATGAGCGTAACGCTGGATGCCGGGGTGATCACGCAGGCGGCCATCGACGCCGTGGCGAAGGAAGGGTTCCTCTTTACCGTCGATCCTGCTTCAAAGACCGCTTCGACCATCGGCGGGAACGTTGCGGAAAACTCCGGCGGTCCGTTCGCCTTCGAATACGGGACGACGCTGGACAACCTGCTTTCGTGGCGCATGGTGACGCCGACCGGCGAGATCATCAGCATTGAGCGCAAAAACCATCCCCGCCACAAGATTCTGCCTGACGAAGTGGCCGTGTTTGAGGTCAAGGACATCAGCGGCGGCGTGCGGAGCGTCGTGGAGCTGCACGGTTCCGAAATCCGTCTGCCGGGCCTCGGCAAGGACGTCACCAACAAGGCGCTCGGCGGCCTTCCGGGTATGCAGAAGGAAGGCGTGGACGGCATCATCACCGATGCGACCTTCATCGTGCACAAGAAACCCGCGCAGTCTCGGGTCATGGTATTGGAATTTTACGGGCGCTCCATGCATCAGGCCGCCGTGGTCATCGGCCAGATCGTGGATCTGCGCAACCGCATCCGCGAGGAAGGCGATTACGCCCGTCTGTCGGCGCTGGAAGAGTTCAACGCCAAGTATGTGCGCGCCATCGAGTACCAGAAGAAGTCGGACAAGCACGAAGGGATTCCCATTTCCGTCATCATCATTCAGGTGGACGGCGACGAGCCGTACCTGCTGGAGAAGTGCGTTCAGGAAATCGTGGATATCGTGGCCCCGCACGACAACGTGGCGCTCCTCGTGGCGAAGGATGAGAAGGAAGCCGAACTTTTCTGGGAAGATCGCCACCGTCTTTCCGCCATCGCCCGCCGGACGTCCGGATTCAAGATCAACGAGGACGTGGTCATTCCCATGCAGCGCATCCCGGATTTCGCGCTGTTCCTCGAACAGCTCAATCTGGAATGCTCGGCTACCGCATACCGTCAGGCGTTGCAGGAGCTGGGGCGTCTGCCCGGCATGGCGCTGGAGGACAAGGATCTCAACCGCGAATTCGTCAATGTGACCCGCGTGGCGCAGGGCGGCGTCCCTTCCTCCGAGCTTTCCGACGAGGAAATGGAAGAACGCGCGGTGGAATTCCTCCGGCTCATGGCCGAGCGCTATGACCGCCTTGCCCCCAAGATCAAAAAAATCAGCGACAATATGCTTGTCGGCCGCGTTGTGGTGGCGAGCCACATGCACGCGGGCGACGGGAACTGTCACGTCAATATCCCCGTCAACTCCAATGACCTGCACATGCTTGAAATCGCGGAAGAAGCCGCCATGCGGGTCATGGCCGAGGCGCAGGAAATGGGCGGGGCCGTTTCCGGTGAGCACGGCATCGGCATTACCAAGATCGCCTTCCTCGGGAAGGACAAGATGGACGCCATCCGGGAGTTCAAGAACCGGGTGGATCCGCGCGACGTATTCAACCCCGCCAAGCTCACGCAGCGTGAACTTCCCGTGCGTCCGTTCACCTTCTCCTTCAACCGCCTGATCGAAGACATCCGTCAGAGCGGCCTGCCGGATAAGGACCGGCTCATCAGCCTGCTTGCCTCCGTGCAGATGTGCACCCGCTGCGGCAAATGCAAGCAGGTGTGCCCGATGATGTACCCGGAATGCTCTTACCATTTCCATCCTCGGAACAAGAACATGGTGCTTGGGGCGATCATCGAAGCCATCTACTATTCGCAGATCAACAAGGGGCGGCCCGATCCGTCCATCCTTGCCGAACTGCGGGCCATGATGGAGCACTGCACGGGATGCGGCCGTTGTACGTCCGTTTGTCCCGTGAAGATCCCCTCCGCCGATGTGGCGTTGCAGCTCCGCGCCTTCCTTGATGAAGAAGGCGCGGGCGGGCATCCCCTTAAAAGTAAAGTACTGAATTGGCTGGTGCGGGATCCCGCGCACCGTATCCCTCAGGCTGTCAAGGCGGCGGCGCTGGGCCAGAGGATGCAGAACAGGATTATCGGCGTTGTGCCGCAGGCCATCAAGAAGCGTTTGTATAACCCGCTGTTTTCAGGTAAAGGTCCGGAACCGGGGTATAGGAACCTGTATGAGGCGCTGCATCTGGAACGCGGGAACATCTTTGTGCCCCGCTCCGGGGACGGTGCCCCGGTGCAGGAGAATACGGCGCTTAAAGAAACGGTGTTGTATTTTCCCGGTTGCGGGGGAAGCCTGCTTTCCCGCACTATCGGCTTGTCAGCCTTAGGGCTGTTGCTGCGGACGGGCGTCGCTGTTATCCTGCCCGAAGCGCATTTGTGCTGCGGCTACCCGTTGCTGTCTTCGGGGGCCGACGCACAGTTCGCCTCCAACATGGCGCGGAACAAAAAGGCTTTGCAGGCGACCATCGCTTGCGCGACCAAGCGCGGCTTCCGGGTGACGCACATTGTCACGGCATGTGGTTCGTGCCGTGAAGGTATCGAACGCCTTGAGCCGTCGACGTTGCTTGGTGAAGGGGGCGGGGAACTCGTGCATCTCGACGTGATGCAGTTTGTGCAGGGCCGGATGGACGCCAACCCCGATCTGTTCAAAGGCAACGTTCTGTATCATGCCTCCTGCCATCCCGAATGGGTCGGCGTCCACAAGGTAAAGGGCGTGCAGAAGCAGGCTGGCGCCATTGCCCGGCTGACCGGCGCGGCGATTGAAGTCTCGCCGGGGTGCTGCGGCGAATCGGGTATGGGGGCCATAGCGTCTCCGCTGGTGTACAATACGCTGCGCAAGCGGAAGATGGACGTCCTGGAAGCGGCTTTGGCCGACTATCCGGCGCAGAGCCCCATTCTCGTGGGATGCCCTTCCTGCAAGGTGGGCATTACGCGGAGCCTGATGGCCATGCATGAGCGCAGACCCGTGCTGCATACGGTGGAATGGCTGGCGACGCTGTTGTTCCGCGAGCGGTGGGGCGAAAAATGGATTCGGGTTTTTCGGCGCCGGATTGCGCCCAGTGCGGATGCGCAGGGCGTGCGGATTGTCGAATTGGATGGATGACCTCCCTTCGGAGGTTCCGGACGCGGCAGGACAAGGGGGCTCGTTCGGGACAGGTGCGACGGGGTAGCTCGGATTTGGTGATTTGAAACAAGGAGTGCCTTACACATGCCAACCACGATCCTGCATAAGGAATCGTTGATTCCTGGTCGAACGAGTAAACTGGTGCTGGATGCGCCGCAGATTGCCGCCACGGCGAAACCGGGGCACTTTGTCATGCTGCGCGTCAACGAGCAGGGGGAGCGCTTCCCTCTGACCATCGCTGATACGGATCCGGAAAAGGGAACGATCACCATCGTTTATCTGGTGATGGGCAAATCGACGATGATGCTGGAAGCGCTTTCCGAAGGCGACAGTATTCTTGACGTCGCCGGCCCGCTCGGGAAAGCCACGCATATCGTCAAGGGCGACAGCGTGATCTGTGTCGGTGGCGGCACGGGCATCGCCGCGATGCACCATATCGCCAAGGGCCACCACAAGGCCGGCAACTACGTGATCGCCATCATCGGCGCGCGCAGCAAGGATTTGCTCCTGTTTGAGAACGAACTGAAATCCTTCTGTGACGAAGTGCTCATTTCGACGGATGACGGAAGCTATGGGCACAAGGGGTTTGTGACCGATCTGCTGAAGGACCGCCTTGAAAAAGACAAGAAGGTTCAGGAAGTCGTTGCCGTGGGTCCGGTGCCTATGATGCAAGCCGTAGCGGGCACGACGCTGCCCTTCGGCGTGGCCACGACCGTCAGCTTGAACTCGCTTATGGTGGACGGCATCGGGATGTGCGGCGCGTGCCGCGTGACAGTTGACGGGGAAACCAAGTTTACCTGTGTCGACGGCCCGGAATTTGATGGGCACAAAGTGGACTTCGCCGAACTGCGTCAGCGTTTGTCCGCCTTCCGGTCTCAGGAAAAGCAATCCATCGAACATCACGAGCACAGGTGCAGCTGCCATGACAAACACTGAGAATGTGAAGAAACCCGCCAAGACGCCCCGCGTCGACATGCCCTGCCAGCCCGCTGCTGTGCGGGCGCACAACTTCAAGGAAGTCGCACTCGGCTACTCGTTGGAACAGGCGCAGCTTGAAGCCAGCCGTTGCCTCCAGTGCAAAAATCCGCGCTGCCGTCAGGGGTGTCCGGTTGAAGTCCGTATTCCCGAATTCATCGCTCAGGTCGTCAAGGGTGACATAGCGGAAGCCTACCGTATCCTGAAGAGCACCAACAGCCTTCCCGCCGTGTGCGGCCGCGTGTGCCCGCAGGAAAACCAGTGTGAAGGCAAGTGCATCCTGGGCGTCAAGGGCGAGCCGGTGGCTATTGGCCGTCTGGAACGCTTTGTCGCCGACAATGCCATGCATGATCCCTGCGTGGGCGTGTCCGATAACGACGCTTGCGCCGTCACCAATCCGGATTTGAAGGTTGCCTGTATCGGCTCCGGCCCGTCTTCCATCACTGTCGCGGGATACCTCGCCGCGCGCGGGATCAAGGTAACGGTGTTTGAAGCGCTCCATGAAGCGGGCGGGGTGCTTATCTACGGCATCCCGGCCTTCCGTCTGCCCAAGGATGTCGTGGCTGCGGAACTTGATGGCCTGCGCCAGAACAACGTGGAGTTCCGTACCAACTGGGTCGGCGGCCGGACGGTTTCCGTTCAGCAGTTGTTCGATGAGGGCTACAAGGCCGTGTTCATCGGCGTGGGGGCGGGTCTGCCTCAATTCCTCGGTATTCCCGGAGAAAACCTCATCGGCGTGTTTTCCGCCAATGAGTACCTGACCCGCGTGAACCTCGGGCGCGCCTATGATTTCCCCAATTTCGACACGCCGACCTATCCCGGCAAGCATGTGACGGTATTTGGCGCCGGGAACGTGGCGATGGACGCCGCGCGTACGGCTCTGCGCCTCGGGGCGGAAAGTTCCACAATCATTTATCGCCGCTCGCGCGCTGAAATGCCCGCGCGTCATGAAGAGATCGAACACGCGGAAGAGGAAGGCGTGAAGCTTTTCGAGCTGGTGGGGCCGTTGCACTTCAACGCCAGCGAGAGCGGCGTTCTGAAGTCCGTGACCTTGCAGCGTATGGCGCTTGGTGAGCCCGATGCCTCCGGACGTCGCCGTCCTATGCCGATTGAAGGGGAGGTTTTTGAGCACGAGACGGATCTCGCGGTTGTAGCCGTGGGGACTCGCTCCAACCCGATCCTGCTTGAAGCGACGCCTGGACTCGAACTCAACAAGCGCGGCTACATCGTCGTCAATGAAGAGACGGGCGAAACGTCCATTCCGAACGTCTTCGCTGGCGGCGATATTGTGACTGGTGCGGCCACGGTTATTTTGGCCATGGGAGCCGGGCGCAAGGCCGCTCAGGAGATCGCCAAGCGTCTGCTCGGCTGATGTCTTTTCACGAGCCGTATTGTGAAAGGGAAGGTTTCGGCCTTCCCTTTTTCTGTTTATTCTGTCAATCGGTTCAGAAAACAGGAGAAATCGGAGTGTATTCCTGAAAAGCGGAGAAGCGATATTGCTCTATACTTGACAAAGAATTTCAATATCATTATTTCTTTTACTAACGAATGTGCAGCTGCACATCTCCTTGAGAAGGATTGGAGGCAACTCGATGGATATACAGCTTGTTATTGTGAGCCTTATTGTTTTGGCTGCAGTGGGGTATATGGTCTGGCGCGCAAAGAAAGCTCGAAAGGGTCAGTGCTCTTGCGGATGTGGCGGTTGCGGAAAGAGCTGCAAGCCGAAGACGCTTTAAGCCGTCCAAAGGAATATATTATTTTGGGGGATACGCTCTGATAAAAATGTAATGAACGCTTATCGTTTCGCAGAGGGCTATCCTATTTCCCAGTGCGTGGCGCTGTGCAGAAGAGATTTTGGCGAAAATGCAAATGCCCTGCAACAACGATCTGTTGCAGGGCATTTTTGCTGTGTAACGCGGCGTCTTCTCCGTCCTTTCTCATCATGATTTCCGCTTTGGAATCGCGTCACCGCAAGGGCAATCCGTGCCAGAAAAAACTGTGAACAGACTTCGATAAGCACACATTTTGGGAAAGGGAGGATAGGGGCGCGTAAACAGGTTTGGGGAAGGAGAACTTTTCTCCAGAAAAATTCTCCTTCCCCATCTCATGCTTTCAAAGCTAGTCCGCTTTAACGTTCGGCCCCGGCGGCATCAAGCCGATCGGTAATGGTGTTTTTGATCCACTTGGGATCCAGCCAGTCAAGCGGCTGCACTTGGATGCCGTGCATGAGGATGCCGAAGTGCAGATGATCGCCGCCCGCAAGGCCGGTTGTACCGGTAAGTCCGATGATGTCTCCCTTTTTTACCGTAGCGCCGACGTTCGTCTGGATTTCACTCATATGGGAGTAGAGGGACTGCAAGCCAAGCCCGTGGTCGATGATGACGAGGTTGCCGAAAATACCGAGGGGCTCCGCAAAAACGACCTTGCCGTCATTCGCTGCGGGAATCGGCGCGTGGGCCACGGAAGCGAGATCCTGCCCCATATGCGTCTGCTCGTCGATTTTCGTCCCATTGTGCATATACGTACGCTGATCGCCAAAAGACGCTTTGGAGGCCGACCCCGGCAGGCGCTTGAAAGCGCCGCTCCACAACATGGTGGGCGAGGTATTTTTACCGATTTCCAACAAGGTTTTCTCATTGGAAATGCGCACTTCGTTGTTGATCTTCACATACCGTTCAAGGTTTGAGATGTCATCAGGAACCAGTTCCTTAAAAACATCCTCTTTGCTGTTCAGGAAATTGTCGCTGATATTGAGGGTATCCTTGCGGAAATTTCGTTCCCCGGCGTTGACGAGGACCCTGTTCCGGGATTCGTTCCCGGCAAGATCCCGGGTGAGCAGTTCCGGCGTAAATTTTCCCTTTGGGGTGTCCAGCGGGAAGGGGAAGAAGCAGTAGTACAGGCCGTTCGGCTGAAGGAAGGCCGGGAAGAACTGCTCGCCAAGCTGGACGCCGGTCATGCTGGCGTCTTCCGAAACGCTGTAGGCTATGGCTGTCACGCTGCCGCGGCGCAGGGCGGGGACCGTCGTTTTAATGCGGACCTTGGGCGGCTGCGTGTCCAATTGCATATTCCACTTGCGCGTGGTCCCGTTCCCCTTGCCGAAGCTCATGAGGGAATTGTCCCGCGCCGTGATTTCCAGTTCAAAGGCACCGTCCCGCAGGCCCGCGTTCTTGAGGTTGAACGAAGTCGTTTGAACGGGGGCCGGCTCGCTGAATACTTTATCGAGAATAACCAGAGACTGATTATTGCGGTGGATGGTGACGACAACGGAGCGGACCCCGGATTTGGCGTCCGCAAGTTTGAGAGTGATCTCCTGCGTTGGCGAGATCCGCCCGGTATCGGGCGTCATGGTGACTTCAGGCCCGTCAAGGTCGTCCAGAAAGAGATAAATGCAAAAACCTAAGGCAGCTAGAATGAGCGTTACAAAGCCATAGCTGATGGTATTACGAATGATGCGACCCATTTTTTTTCCTTAAAGCGCGCTCGGTGATGAAGGGGGCTCCAGCGGTTTGATGTAATGGAAGATCAGGCGTCGTGCAGCAGCGCGATGGCCAGACGCAGGAAATCTGCTTCGGTAATGATGCCAACGAGTTTGTTGTCCCCATCGAGGACGGGCAAACAGCCGTACTTGTTCCGGTAGAGGATCTCCGCCGCTTCCCGGAGAAGGGTATCGGGCGAAACGGTCCTGACGTCGGTTTGCATGATGTCGCCGACCAAAATAGAGGATTCGATTTCTTCTTGCTCTTCCCGGTTGATTTCCGCAAGATGTGATACCGCATAGCCGAGGAGATCCCGGTGCGTGAGCAGGCCGACGAAACGGTCTCCATCTTCAGTCACGGGAATGTGGCGGATCTTGGCAAGCTGCATAAGGGAACGCACGTCTTGAAGGGTGTCCGTACGTCGAAGCGTAAACACTCTGCTCGTCATCAGGTCACTGACATAAATCATATTTGTTCTCCATAAAAAGGTGCAGCATGGTCCGGCAGAATGGTGAGGATTCGTCGAAGCGCGAATCAAGGGGCCGTGCAAAATACCTGTTTGAGGCGATGGCGGGAGCTTGCATTCTTACGCAAGACGGTCATACTGTAAGAAAGCATTTTCGCACAGGGAAAGCGTCTAGGCAAGTGTCGGCCAACGCCTTCCGGTATGCTTTTGGAAGCCGTTCGGCGGATACTCGCAGTATTTTTTACTGGAACATTCATGACAGAACTTGGACAGCACAGGATTTTTCCCGACTTCAAACGCCAGCGCGCACGGATGGTCAAACTGCTTGAAGAGCAGGGCATCGCGGATGAGGCTGTTCTTGCAGCTATGCGGACGGTCCGGCGTCATCTTTTTGTCCCCGAAGCCCTGCAGGGGAGGGCTTATGAGGATCACGCCCTGCCTATCGGGTTTGGGCAGACAATTTCACAGCCATACATCGTCGCGTTCATGTCACAGCTGCTTGAAGCGAAACCGGGGATGAAAGTACTTGAAATCGGTACGGGATCCGGATATCAGGCGGCGGTGCTGCGTGAAATGGGGCTTGAAGTGTTTACGATAGAGCGTGTGCGGGAATTGTACGAGGCCGCACGGGAGCTTTTCCCAGAAGGAAGCCCGGGGATCCGCATGAAGCTCAGCGATGGGACCTTGGGCTGGCGTGTCCAGGCCCCTTTTGATCGCATTATCGTGACGGCGGGCGGGCCGAATTTACCGCTGCCGCTTCTTGAGCAGTTGGCCGATCCCGGGATCATGGCTATCCCGGTGGGGCGGGCGCGCAGGGAGCAGAAGCTGCTCCGCGTATCCAAGCGTGAGGGCAGGGTAACGGCAAGGGCTTTCGGCAATGTCGCCTTTGTTGATCTTGTTGGGGATCATGGCTGGTAAGGTTTCTTTTCCCTGCCTTTTGTGGCAAACCGGGAAGGTCCTTTTAGGGGACTAACGCTTTTCAGGAGTCTTTTCATGTCGTCATGTTCCAATCAGGCCCCGCAGGGGCAGGCTACGATCCCCATGACCGCGGCCATGCAGAACAAAGTACTCACGCAAAATCTGAAGGATGTGCGCCACAAGCTGTTCGTCATGAGCGGCAAGGGGGGCGTGGGCAAGAGTTCCGTAACGGTCAATCTTGCCACTGCTCTGGCTTCGCGCGGCTTTACGGTCGGCATCCTTGATGTGGATATTCATGGGCCGAGCGTGCCCCGCCTGCTGGGTGCTTCCGCGTCCGTCATGGCTGACGAAAACGGCAAAATGCTGCCCGTTCCCTGCGGTGAGCGCATGTCGCTTATTTCCATGGATTCTTTCCTGAAGGATAAGAACACGGCGATCCTCTGGCGCGGCCCCAAGAAAACGGGGGCCATCAGACAGTTTTTGACCGACGTACAGTGGGGGGCTTTGGACTATCTGGTCATCGATTCCCCTCCCGGTACGGGTGATGAACATCTGACCGTGTTGGATGCCATCCCCGACGCTGGATGTATCGTCGTGACCACGCCGCAGGAGATTTCCCTTGCCGACGTCCGCAAAGCGCTCGATTTCCTCAATCAAGTACAGGCCCCTGTCCTCGGCATCGTCGAGAACATGAGCGGGTTGAGCTGTCCGCACTGCGGGAAGGAAATCGATCTGTTCAAGAAGGGCGGTGGGGAGCAGCTTGCGAAGCAATATGAGCTTCCGTTCCTTGGCGCCATTCCGTTGGATCCCGCTACGGTCATCGCTGCGGATCGGGGCGTGCCGGTTGTCTCCCTGACGGAAAACTCCCCGGCGCGCCAGGGGTTCATGGCCCTTGCGGACGCCGTTATCGCCGCGACCGAGGCCGAATAGGGACTTTCCGCACCCGATATGTTGCAAGGCGGATCAGGCCGCTCTGTCAGCCTGATCCGCCTGTTTTTATATTGCCTTGAACATGGGATAGTTATCTGAAGCAAAACCGCTGTGGCGGAGAATTCTGCTCTTTGCCTTTCACAATGGTTGTGCTATAGAAACCCAACAACTGTCGCCAAAAGCGGGTAATACTATGTTCAATTTGGCAAATCAGCTTACACTGGCCCGGATTTTTTTCGTCGTTCCTATCATTCTCCTGTTGTATTTTCCGGGGAAGATCACGTGCTTTCTTGCAGCGGTGCTTTTCGGCATCGCCTCGCTCACCGATTTTCTTGATGGGCATATTGCCCGTAAGGGGAATATGGTTACGAGCTTCGGAAAGTTTCTGGATCCCCTTGCCGACAAGTTGCTTATCTGCTCCATCCTGATCATGTTCGTTGAGCTGGGGTGGGTTCCGGCGTGGGTGACTGTCGTCATCATTGGCCGGGAACTTGCCGTGACCGGTTTGCGAGCAATGGCCATTGATGAAGGCGTCGTCATTGCAGCGGACAAATACGGCAAAGTCAAAACCGTCATGCAGATCATCGCCATCATTCCTCTCTTGCTCCATTATCCTCTTTTGGGCGTAAACGTGCATCTGATTGGAAATTTTCTGCTTTACATCGCCCTTGTGCTCACGATATTTTCCGGCCTGAATTACTTCTATAAGTTTTACGGCATCTGGCGGGAAAACGATCGGGCTGCATGATGAACGTACGAAGCACCGCAAATACATCTTCCAAGGCCACGCTTTGGAAAGTTTTTATTCTCATTCTGGCCATTATCGTCAACGTGGTTCTTGCCTCTCGTCTGTTGTGGGGGCCGCAGAGTCTTGTTTCGTATAGGGAACTGGCTTCACAATACGCGGAACTGCTCAAGGAGCGCGACGGCTTTGATGTCGTTAATGCCGGGTTGAGCAGAGAAATCCGCCTCTTGCAGTCTGACGAGAAATATGTGGAAAAGATGATCCGGCAGCGGCTGAATTTCGTCCGGAGTAACGAAATTCTTTATCTTTTTACGGAAGATGCGAATGCGCGTGGAGCCCTGCCTCATGATGGAAAAAATTGAGTGGTATCAGGAAGTCCTCAAGCTGGACCCTGATTCCAAGGTTTTTTTTCCGCTGGCGAAACTCCTGAGGGACTCGCAGCAGCCGGACAAGGCCATACAGGTTTTGCGGGCGGGGCTACAGCATTCGTCTGTTTTTCTTGAAGCGCGTCTCCTGCTGATCCAAATTCTTTTCGAACAGTCGCGTGCCGGTGAGTGTTCTGAGGAACTTTCCACTGTAACGGGATTGCTGGAGCGCTACCCTGCCTTCTGGGAAGTGTGGGCTGAGTCCGTTTCGGAGAAAAACAGGGATCTGGCATTGGCCATCCGGCTGATGGCCTCGACTATACGCCACCCGGAACATTCTCTGAGTCTGATTTTAGAGAGTGGTTTGGGTATATTGCAGGACGTACGCCGCAGTTTTTCCTCTTCCCAATCTATCGAGGCTTCGGATTCCGAGCCCTGCGGCGTTTCCCACGAAGAAACGCTTTGCACGGCTACGCCCTCCGCGCAGGCACTATCTTCTTGCACGGTACCCGTTGAGGAATCTTCCATTGCTGATGCGGAACTCCTTGAGAGTATGCTTGAGGAAAGCGCTCCTGTCCGAGAGCACCCTTCATGTGTGACGCCTTTTTTACCAAACAAAGCAAAATCAGTGCATTGGGTTGATCCTGATGAGGATTCAGACCTTATGGCTGATGAAAACCCTGAAGAGCCGACGCTGCGGACCCGTTCTATGGCTGACGTGCTCGCGGAGCAGGGGGACATTGTCGGTGCTCTTGAAATCTATCAGGAGCTTGAGGCCGCTGCGCCTACGCCGGAAGAAGCCAGAGAGTTGCACGATAGTGTCGCCGCATTGGTTTCCCGGATGGCCGGAAACAGTACGGAACCCGGAGAGCAGACGGAAATCGGAGAACCTTCGTATGGCGACGTGGGAGGGCAGAATCAGTTGATGTCCCTTCTGGAGTCGTTAGCGGATCGCCTCGAAGCACGGGCGCGCGTATAGCACGCCCGTTTACATTGGAGAGTTGTGTGTCCTTGCAGAGTTCCTTTATTACGACGGCCCTGATTGGCTCTTTGGTGTTCATCGGAGGCTGTTCCACGTTCGACAGCACATGGAAAAGCACCAAAGCTTTTTACGGTGAGTATATCAATCCCCCCGCCCAGATTGATTATGATGACAAAGGGGTATTGAATGACGCCGAAACGACGCTCGCCTCGCGCATGGTGGGCATAGACATCCAGCTTGAACAGCTCGAGCGGTATCTTCAGAACTCGGACAAGCCGCCGACGGGTGAATCCGTGGCGGTCCTTTTCCATCGTTTCCCGTGGCTTTCCGGCCTCGCGGCGGTGGACGCCAATGGCATGGTCCTCGCGCAGGAGCCCCCGGCGGCCATGAAAGAGCTTGATTTTGCGAAGATGCTGGAGCAGAAAGCCAGAGGCAACGAGTTGCGGGGCCTGCGTGGTCTGGTTGAGGATACGCCGCTTGGGCCCGAAGTGCTGACCGGCATTCCCATCTATTCCGGTTCGGAAATGTTGGGATTGCTTGTGGCTCATTTTGACATGCGGTCGCTGCTCACTTATACCAGCGGCGCTGAGGATCTTGTTGTGTTGGCGCCACAGGGGGTTTTGTGGCCGGGTCGTTTCGAGGTTGACGCCACGCCGCTGACGGGGCAGGACTGGAGCGAACTCACAAAAGATTCCACACATGGCACGGTTTCCAACAAGACCGGATCGTTCATCTGGATGGTACGTTTCCTCGGGACGCAGCCGATTGTGTTTGCGACGCCTTCGGAAGGGCATTTCCCCGAACAGCCCGGGCAGTTGGATGCGTTATCCCACCCGGCGGCCTTCAGTTCTCAGGGCATGTTGGCTCCGGTCACGGAATCCCATGTCATCGAAGGCGGGGACAGCAGCATTCTGACAGCGCCGCTTCCCCCCATTAAGGGTTTGGGAATGGAGGAGTCAGCCATTTCGGATTGATCGAGGCGCGTACATGCCCGCTTTTGATGGTTATTCAAAGGCGATTTCTTGATTCACTTTCAGATCGTTCACAGGACCCATAAGGAGGGCTCATGTCTTCTGAAATCACCGTCACCGAACATTTGCTTCTGCAGCAGCAGAGGGCTCCGCAGGCGACGGGCCACTTTACTGCGTTGTTTCATGATCTTGTTCTTTCGGCCAAAATCATAGCCCGCAGCGTAAATAAGGCTGGTCTGCTTGATGTTCTTGGCGGCACCGGGGATATCAACGTTCAGGGTGAGAATGTCCAGAAGCTTGACGATTTTGCCAACAGGGTTCTTTTGTACCGGATGGAGCGTTCCGGTGTGTTGTGCGCCATAGCTTCCGAAGAGAATGCGGAACTGGTGCGCGTTTCGGCGGCATTCCCCCGCGGGGACTACATGCTGGTCTTTGACCCGCTGGATGGCTCCTCCAACATCGATGTGAACATCAACGTCGGGACCATTTTCTCCATCTTGCGCCGTAAGCCCGGCCGTACCGGTGAAGTGCAGCTCGATGAAATCCTCCAGCCCGGTTCCGAACAGGTAGCCGCCGGCTATTTCCTGTACGGCACTTCGACCATGCTGGTTTATACGACCGGTCAGGGCGTGCATGGGTTTACACTTGATCCGAGCGTGGGAGAATTCCTGCTGTCCCATCCCGATATCCGTATCCCCGAGACTGGAAGCATCTATTCGGTCAATGAGGGCAACTGGAATCACTGGGACGACAAGGCCCGAGCCGCGATCGACTACTTCAAGCATCCTGACGATCCGAATGCGACTCCCTGTTCCGCGCGGTACGTCGGCTCACTGGTTGCCGACTTCCACCGTACGCTCCTGTACGGCGGCGTGTACATGTATCCGCCGGACAGCCGCAAGGGAAAGAGCCGTGGGAAGCTGCGGTACCTGTGCGAAGCCTCTCCGCTGGCTTTTGTGGCGGAAAACGCTGGTGGCGCCGCGACCGACGGCCACAACCGTATCCTGGACATCACGCCGACCACGCTGCATGAACGGGTACCTCTGTTTATCGGGTCCCGCAAGGATGTTGAAGCGATCAACGCTATTTACAAGAAGTAAATCCGCGCATGGCCGGATGCGGTCCGGCGGCGTGATAGACGGACGATCGACCTCAGGGCGTGTTCACATGCCGAGAGCGGGTCGATCGTTCGTTTATCAGGGATATCGTTTTTTATATTGAACACGATGGGTTGTCATGCTTTGTCTTGGTATCGAAACATCTTGTGATGAAACGGCGCTGGCGCTGGTCAGAGACGGGAAGTGTGTGGAATCCGTGCTCGCCACGCAGATGGATGTGCACGCCCTGTTCGGGGGGGTCGTCCCGGAGATCGCGTCCCGTGAGCACTACCGTTTTTTGGGCGCACTGTATGACGAGTTGATGCGCCGCACGGGATTGACTCTCGCGGACGTGGACGCCATAGCGGTGACCCGCGGCCCCGGGCTCCTTGGGGCCTTGCTTGTCGGCGTGGCCTTTGCAAAAGGGCTTTCTCTGGCGGGCAACAAACCGCTTATTGCCGTCAACCATCTCCATGCGCATTTGTTGGCCGTCGGCCTTGAGCATGAGTTGCTGTATCCGCTGCTCGGACTGCTTGTTTCCGGCGGGCATACCCATATTTACAGGGTAGACGCTCCGGAGTCCCTGGAACTGCTCGGGCATACGCTTGATGACGCTGCCGGGGAAGCCTGCGACAAGTTTGCGAAGATGCTGGGGCTGCCATATCCCGGCGGGGTGTTGCTGGATCGTCTCGCCCAGAGGGGGGCTGCCGATGCCCATCTGTTCCCGCGTCCGTACACCCATGTGGATAATCTGGATTTCAGCTTCAGCGGATTGAAGACGGCCGCGCTGACGTATCTCAACGAACATCCCGTGCTCGTGGAGGAGGGCAGGCGTGTCCGCGAAGCCGGTACCGACTCGGCCTCTCCCGCACTGTGTGATGTCTGCGCATCCTATATGCTGGCTGTGGCTGAGACGCTGAGCCTCAAGATGGAGAAGGCGTTTCACCGCGAGCGGCAAAAAGGGATCACCGGGATCGTCGTCGCTGGCGGCGTGGCCGCCAATACGCAGGTTCGAGCCGCGATGCATGTCCTTGCCGAGAAAGTGGGCAAGCCGCTTTTGCTGCCATCGAGATTTCTGTGTACTGACAACGCCGTCATGATCGCGCATGCGGGCGAATTGCTGGCCTGTAAGGGATACGGACAGGGGCTGGCGTTCCCAGCCATTCCTCGCGGGCAAAAACTCCCTGATGATCTTGGGGAGTTGCGTGTACCGCTGCACTCTCTATAAGCAGCTTGAGCCGTTTTTCTCATATAGTGAATCTTTTCCGCAGCATCTTGACACCCTGGGAGCTCGCACCTACAATTGCTACGTTGGAGGCACTGCCTTTTCGCGTAAAAAAGTGCACCAGTTTGTTTCTTAACAAGCAACTTTCGTAAGGAGTCGGTAATGGCTACCCAAGTGAATGATTCCAACTTTGATGCCGTTGTGTTGCAGTCCCAGCTTCCCGTTCTGGTTGACTTCTGGGCCCCTTGGTGCGGTCCTTGCCGTGCCATCGGCCCTATCATCGATGAACTCGCCAATGAATACGAAGGCAAGTTGTCCGTGGTCAAACTGAATGTGGATGAAAGCCCCTCGACCCCCGGCAAGTATGGGATTCGCGCCATTCCTACCCTTATTCTTTTTAAGAACGGTGAAGTTGTTGAGCAGGTTACCGGTGCTGTATCCAAGTCCAGCATCGCGACCATGATCGAACAAAAGGCTTTGGCATGAAGCATTACGACGCCATTGTCGTAGGCGGCGGCCCCGCAGGGATCACTGCCGCCCTTTATCTCTGCCGTTCCGGGATTTCCGTGGCCCAGATCGAAATGCTTGCTCCGGGGGGACAGATCCTCAAGACGGAAAGCATCGAGAACTACCCGGGATTCCCAAAAGGGATCAAGGGGTGGGAGATGGCTGATGCGTTCGCTGCGCATCTGGATGACTATGAATTGGACCGGTATAATGATGCCGTCCTCAAGATGGAGCAGGTTCCCGGCGGCTGGTCATTCAGCGTAGGGAAAGAGACCATCGTAGGGAAAGCTGTCGTTGTTTGCTCTGGTGCCAATCCCCGTCCTCTGGGGGTACCGCGCGAAACGCAGCTTACGGGACGGGGCGTTTCTTATTGTGCCTTGTGCGACGGCAACTTCTTCCGCGATCAGGTTGTCGCCGTGGTTGGCGGAGGAAACTCCGCGCTGGAAGAAGCGCTGTATCTATCCAGGATCGCCAGCAAGCTGTATCTGATCCACCGGCGGGAAGGCTTCCGCGCCGCCAAGGTCTATCAGGATAAGATCCGCGCCGCTTCGGACAAGATTGAACTTGTGTTGGATACTGTGGTAACCGGTTTGATGGGAGAAGACTCGTTGCAGGGGCTTTATCTGAAAAATGTCAAATCCGGTGAAGAAACACAGCTTCCTGTGGATGGAATGTTCGTCTTTGTGGGCTATGAGCCCCAAAACAGTTTCCTGCCTGCTGGTCTCGAATTGGACCCGCAGGGGTTCATTATCACTGATTGCGAGATGCGGACGAATCTGCCGGGACTCTTTGCGGCGGGGGATATCCGTTCCAAGATGTGCCGCCAGGTGACGACCGCTGTCGGCGATGGGGCTACAGCCGCTACGGCTGCCTTTACGTATCTTGAACAACTGGACGCCTAAGCATGTATTTTCGTCATCTAGTGCTGGCCGCATGTCTCTTGCTTCTTTCTGGATGTGGCATCATTGACTATTTCTTTCTGCCTCCGCCAGAAGATACGGCTCAGGAGCTTTACGAAGGCGCCAATGACGCCATGCAAGAGAAGAATTACTCGCAGGCCGCCCAGTACTATACAAAGCTCAAGGATAACTTCCCGTTCAGCCCTTATACGGTTGAAGCGGAATTGTCGCTTGGTGACGCTTTCTTCCTTGACGGAAAATACCCTGAGGCAGCCGAAGCCTATAAAGAATTTGAATCTCTTCATCCTCGCCATGAGGCTATTCCCTACGTCTTGTACCAGGTGGGGATGTCCAACCTGAAGAGCTTCATTTCCGTGGACAGGCCTACGACGTCGACACAGGAGGCTTTGGAATTCTTCGGACGATTGAGGGAGACCTACCCGAACAGCGAGTATGCCCAGAAATCTGTCGAGGAAATGAAAAATTGCCGTCGGCTCCTTGCCGAACATGAGCTCTATTTGGGGGATGTGTTCTGGAACATGAACAACTATGGCCCGGCTTGGCGGCGCTATACATACATCGTGGATAATTTCCCCGATGTGCCGGAAGTCAGTGCTCATGCAAAGGAAAAAGCTCTGTCCGCATACTATAGATATCGTGAGCAGCAGTCCCAGAAGGCCCGTGAGCAGATCCAAGGATCTTGGAAGCGCTGGTTTGATTGGCTCTAGCCGCTTTTTACGCTGAAAGAAAAACGCCGCCGGGAAATTAATTTCTGGCGGCGTTTTTTATGTGTGGGAAAGCGATAAAACTTGTTCCGCCGACAAAAGGCCGAGCTTCTCCAATTGCTTGTTAAGCATAAAAAAGTCCCCACTTGAATGTGGGGACTTTTCAAGGCACTCTTCTTCACTAACCGTTGATGCGGTCAGCGGGGATAATCGGAATGTTCTTGGCTTTCAGCACTTCGATGGCCTGATCGATACGATCGAAGCGGAAAATCATGGTAGCGCTGCCGCCGCCTTCCTGTACGAACGCGTACATGTATTCCACATTGACGTTTTGGCCGGACAAGGCTTCAAGGATGTTGTTCAGTCCACCGGGCTTATCGTCCACTTCCACGGCGACAACAGCGGTTCGCCCAACGGTGAATCCCGCTTCTTTCATGATGTTGATGGCTTTTTCCGTATCGTTCACGATGAGACGGAGAATGCCGAAATCGGACGTATCGGCCAGAGAGAGGGCTCGGATATTGATTCCCGCTTCCGCCAGCGTTTTGGTTACCTGAGCCAACCGACCGGCTTTGTTCTCAAGAAAAATGGAAAGTTGTTCGACTTTCATGGTGGCCTTCCTTATATGCCTTGCGTTGCTGCCAGCCTCCATCGGAGGAGTGGAATTATTCTGACAGATCTTGCCGAAAAACGCCAGCAAGGACTGAGCCTGAACTGAAATCGGAGCGGGCTATGCGGAATGGGTAGTGTCGTCTTTTTTCTTTTCGTCTTTGGGAGTGATGTCTATTTCGTCGGGCTCCGAGCTGGCCCGCTTGAAATTGCGGATGGCCTTGCCAAGCCCGCCGCCGATCTCGGGGAGTTTCTTGGAACCGAAAATAAGCACTACTATAACGAGAATTAAGAGCAATTCTTGCATGCCGATACCGTACATAAAGGCCTCCGTTTTTATAGGACAGAGATATACCGATGGATCCCGGGCAGGTCAAGCAAAGGGCGTTGCATCCTTCTGTCCATCAGGGTACACAACAAAATGCCGTGGCGGGATGGAGGCCTTGACGAGGCCGGAAGGGCCGAAATCCGCACAAGTGCGGATCACTGGAATCAATGGTAAGCACAGTACGCCTGTGAGGTTTAGAGGTCAAGATTGCAAGGCGGCTGCAAGAGAATTGTTATAAAGGATGTATCATGCAAAAAGAATCGGATGATTCTATTGTATATGTTCCGACGATGCACCGGGAATTCTTCCCTGAGGGGTTTTCGGGATGCGTTAAGCCTCTCTGGCCGGGGCTCTCGAGTCGCTATTGGGGACAACGAAATCCTGATGCATGGCACAAAATTTCTTTGCCCTATACCCCTACGGAGGCAGCGGCTTGTCTTGCGGAGCTGACGCAGCTTGATGAGGCGGGCATTGCGGCCCTTTCGGATACGTCGGCGTCTTCCCGGTCCACGGCTCAGAAAGTTTCACAGGAACGGGATGATTTGAAGTGCTTCGCCAAAACGGGAGAATGCCGAGAGGCCGGAAAAGATACGGTTTCAACAGAAGATATGCGGCGCTGGGCGCAGCGTTTTCTTTTGCTGGGCTGGCTTCAGGAAGAACGGGTTTTGGAGATGGAGCAGCTCTCGGCGCGTTATCGCGCGGGGGCGGAGAAACTGGCGGCCCACCTGGGCACGCGGGATACCGAGAGGGAACCTGCCGATGAAGATGCGGAGATGCTTTCCGGCTTGCTTGGCATGATGCGGGACTTGGTTCCTGAGGATCCGGCCACGCTGTTGCCATCATGGTGCTTTATCTTGGATTTGTTAGCAGTTTTATTGCCGGAAGGAACTATTGCCTGCACGGCGGATCAGCGGATGGCAAAAGCGTTTGCGGAAGCTGGCATATGTCAGGAATCACTGTCTCCGGCGCTTCTGGCTCGATTGCCTGAAGGCTGGCATGTGCCTGAAGGCTATGCCGTGACCTATGGCGAAGAGCCGATGTGGAAGCTGATCGGGAAAAAAGCGCCGCAATCGGACAGGCCATGGCTTGACAGACGGCAACTCGTGATTCTTTGTACAGCAGACGATGTGTTGGAGCAGGCATGATGCAATCCTCGGTGACGACATTGGCTTCTCTTCTTGAGAGGACATTTCCCGCAGGGCTTTCCGGCCTCATTTTCGACTGTGACGGGGTCATGGTCGATTCCCGGGATGTGAATATCGGTTATTATAACCTGCTGCTGAGGGAAGTCGGCAAGCCTCCGATTACGCCGGAACAGGCCGGATATGTGCAGATGTCCACGGCGAAGGAGGCTCTTGAGTATATTTTTTCGCCGGAGGAGCTGAAGCTGTTGCCGGCCATTGCGGAGCGTTACCCGTATCGGGATGTCGCGTTGCCGCAGTTGGAGCTTGAACCGGGGCTGTCGGATATGCTGCATTGGTTGCGTGAGCGGGGCGTCCGGCTCGGGATCCATACGAATCGCGGAAGCGGCATGTGGGATTTGTTGGCCCGCTTCAACCTGGGCGAAATGTTTGATCCTGTCATGACGGCCGAGATTGTTCCGTCAAAGCCCGATCCCGCCGGAGTTCACCGCATTCTTGAAACATGGAAGTTTGGTCCCGAGTCGGTAGGGTTCATCGGCGATAGCGCTACGGATGCCGCCGCGGCACAAGGCGGCGGAGTTCCCTTGCTGGCATACAACAGCCCGGATTTGCCCGCGGCTGTGCATGTCGACAATTTTGCGCATCTGCGCAGTGCGTTGGAGCGGCTTCCCCGGTTGGGCCGTACTTAAGAAGAACGCCCTTTACACTTATTTTCTAGGAGGTAGCATGTTTGTGCTTGGCAATATCCTTTTCGCCGTAGCGCGGGTTCTGGATACGCTCTTAACTTTGTACTTCTGGGTTGTTATCATTTCCGCCCTGCTGACTTGGGTCCGGCCTGATCCGTATAATCCAGTGGTCCGCACGTTGAATGCCTTAACCGAGCCCGTCCTGTACAGGATCCGCAAATGGCTTCCCTTCACCTATATCAGTGGGTTGGACTTGTCCCCCATCGTGGTGCTCGTCGCCATCCAACTGGTGCAGTCCATCGTGGTCCGTTCCCTGTTCCAGTATGCGGCCATGTTGTAGTAAACCGTGAAAAACGGAAAGGGGGGCTGGCCGTCAGGAAAGGAAGAAAGCGCCTTTCCGGGAGTCAGCCAGGAATTGCCATTCCCTTTCCTTGTTTTTTGGGCTATGCACTTAAGGAACGGTAACGCACAGCGTCGCGTTCCAGTGTCGTTTTCAAACCTCTATGTATTGGAGAAAGTCTTATGGAACAGCGTGAGCTCCTTCTTCTGGAAAAGTACGCCGCCGTCAATCCTGAACTGAAAGAACTCTGGGAAGACCATATTCTGTATGAAAAGCAGGTAGAAAAGCTCGAAGCCAAGGCCTATCGCACTCCTACGGAAGAACAGACGTTAAAACAGCTGAAGAAACAGAAGCTTGAAGGGAAGACGCGTCTGCACGCCATCCTCGACGGCTATAACGAACAGGAAGGCAACTAATGTTGTGCACCGGGGCCAGGATCCTTTTGGAAAGTCTGAAGCGTGAAGGCGTTGACCTTTTCTTCGGCTATCCCGGCGGGGCTGTCATTGATATCTATGATGAGCTGTCCAACCATCCGGATCTACGCCATATTCTCGTGCGGCATGAGCAGGGTGCTGTCCATGCCGCCGACGGCTATGCGCGGGCTTGCGGAAAGGTTGGGGTTTGTCTCGCTACGTCCGGCCCCGGTGCGACCAATACTGTGACGGGGATTGCTACGGCCTACAGCGATTCCATCCCCATGGTTATTTTTACGGGGCAGGTGTCCACGCCGCTCATCGGGAATGATGCGTTTCAGGAAGTGGATATCATAGGGATCACCCGCCCCTGTACGAAACACAACTTTTTGGTCAAAGACGTCAAAGATTTGGCCGAGACTGTCAGGAAGGCCTTCTATCTGGCGCGTTCTGGACGCCCCGGGCCTGTGCTTGTCGACATTCCTAAGAACATTCAGCAGGCAAGCTGCGAATTCGTTTGGCCGGAAGATGTGGTGATGCGGTCATACTGCCCCACGTTCCGGGCCAATCTGAACCAGCTTCGGCGGGCGATGGACGTCCTCGTTACCTCCAGAAAACCGCTTATCGTGGCTGGTGGTGGCGTGATCATGGCCAATGCCGCAGAGGAACTCTGCACACTGGCCCACCTCATGCACGCTCCGGTCTGTTCCACGCTGATGGGGCTGGGGGCTTTCCCCGGTGATGATCCGTTGTGGATAGGTATGCTCGGTATGCATGGGACCTTCGCGGCAAACCGCGCCGTGACTCAGGCTGACGTCATTCTGGCTGTTGGAGCCCGTTTTGATGACCGCGTCACGGGAAAATTGTCCCAGTTCGCTCCCAACGCGCGAATCGTGCACATCGACATCGACCCGACGACTTTGAGAAAGAATGTCCGGGTGGAAGTGCCGGTTGTGAGCGATGCACTCAGTGCCTTGCAGGGGTTGCGTTCCATTTTGGAGTCCGGTCATGCCCAGAAGGACTGGGCGGGCGATCATGCGGACTGGATGGGGCAGGTGCTGGAATGGCAGAAGGAGCATCCGCTTTCCTGGGCCAAGGGCGATGTGCTGAAGCCGCAGCAGGTCGTCGAGCGCATGTATGAAATCACGAAGGGCGAAGCCATCATTACCACGGAAGTGGGGCAGAACCAGATGTGGGCGGCCCAGTTCTATAAATATCATAAGCCGCGGACGTACTTGACTTCAGGTGGCCTCGGCACGATGGGATACGGGCTTCCCGCCGCAATCGGAGCCCAGATGGCTTTCCCGGATCGCCTTGTAGTCGATGTCGCGGGAGACGGTTCCATCCAGATGAACATCCAGGAGCTGATGACGGCTGTCGAAAATGGGCTTCCCGTCAAGATCCTCATTCTGAACAACCGCCATCTCGGCATGGTTCGCCAGTGGCAGGAACTTTTTTATGATGCCAACTACGTCGCCACGGACATGAAGGGGCAGCCCGATTTCGTGAAGCTGGCGGACGCGTATGGCGCGGAAGGCTATCGCATTACGACGGAAGAAGAGCTTGAGGAGCTGTTGCCCAAGGCTCTGGCTTCACCGAGGACCGCTGTTATTGACGTGCTGGTGGACAGGGAAGAGAATGTTTCTCCCATTGTGCCGGCCGGGGCCTCGCTGGACGAGATGTTGATCGTATAGGTGTTGCCCTCTTGGGTGAACTTTAACAGCTCTTGGAGGAAGAATGCGGCGCGTTTTGTCTGTACTTGTTGAGAATGAACCGGGTGTCCTCTCTCGTGTGGCGGGATTGTTCAGCGGTCGCGGTTTCAACATCGAGTCGCTCAATGTGGCCCCCACCCTTGAGGATGGGGTTTCTCTCATGACCATCACCACCAGCGGCGACGAACAGATCATCGAACAGATCGTCAAGCAGTTGCGCAAGCTGGTGACGGTCGTCAAGGTCGTCGACTTTTACGGGATGGCCTATGTTGAAAGGGAAATGATGGTCATCAAGGTCCACGCGGAAGAATCCAAGCGCGGCGAAGTGCTCCGCATAGCGGACATTTTCCGCTGCAAGGTCGTGGACGTGAGCCTTACCGACCTGACGTTGGAAGCGACGGGCGATCACTCCAAGTTGCAGGCGATTATCCAGTTGCTGCAGAAATTCGGCATTAAGGAGCTTGCTCGCACGGGGACGCTCGCTGTCCGGCGTACTATGCAGAGCGACGACATCTAAAACGGTTTTGAAAGTGGCCCGCAGAAATTTTCGCGGGCCGCTTTTTTTTTGGCGTTTATCTTTCGAAATGTTGTTTCTGGGTTCGAAAACAGCCGCAGCAGACTGGATTTCCCCCTTTTTCCGTATATCCGTTATGTTTTTATGGAGAGGGAGATATTGCCAGTCTCTGTGCTCTTGTGTATTTTGAGCTTTCGAGCAATCCGCTTTTAGGCGCATGCCCGCAGGTGATTCTGGGACGGTCCGCGTTGGGCCGTGTTTTCGGAATGTTTGGAGTTACCAGTTAAGGAGAGAACATGAAAGCCTTCTATGAACAGGACGCGAACCTGGATTTTCTCAAAAACAAGACCATTGCCGTTATCGGTTACGGCAGCCAGGGCCATGCGCATGCCCAGAATCTGCGTGATTCCGGCCTAAACGTGATTGTTGGTCAGCGTTCCGGTGGTGCCAACTACGCTCTTGCCAAGGAACACGGCTTTGCCCCCATGTCCGCCGCGGAAGCTGCCGCTGCCGCCGATGTGATCATGATCCTGCTGCCCGACCAGCATCAGGCCCGCGTGTACCGCGAAGACATCGCTCCGAACCTGAAGCCCGGCAAGTCTCTGGTGTTCGCTCACGGCTTCAACATCCATTTCTGCCAGATCGAACCCCCGAAGGACGTGGATGTGTTCATGGTGGCCCCCAAGGGTCCCGGCCATCTGGTTCGCCGCACCTTCACGGAAGGCGGCGGGGTTCCCTGCGTGTTCGCCGTCCATCAGGACGCCACCGGCGAAGCCACCCAGAAGGCGCTGGCCTATGCCAAGGGCATCGGCGGGACGCGTTCCGGCGTGATCGAAACCACCTTCAAGGAAGAAACTGAAACCGACCTCTTCGGCGAACAGGCCGTCCTGTGCGGCGGTGTGACCGAACTGATCAAGGCCGGTTTCGAAACGCTGGTCGCTGCCGGCTATCAGCCCGAAATCGCCTATTTTGAATGCTGCCACGAGATGAAGCTCATCGTTGACCTCATCTATGAAGGCGGCTTCGGCAAGATGCGTCATTCCATCAGCGACACCGCAGAATTCGGCGATTACCGCACCGGCCGCCGCATCATCACCGACGAAACCCGCAAGGCCATGAAGCAGGTCCTGAGCGAAATCCAGGACGGCACGTTCGCTCGTGACTTCATCCTTGAATGCGGCTGCGGCTACCCGAGCTTTAAGGCGAAGCGCCGTATCGAAAACGACCACCAGATCGAACAGGTGGGCGGCAAGCTGCGTGCCCTTATGCCTTGGCTGAAGAAGTAAGTTCTGAAGCGACTGTTTGATAAAAAATCCCCCAAACGTTTGTTTGGGGGATTTTTTCTATTCGACGGATCAGGACTTTTTGGGCGCTTCGTTCTTGTGTTCCGAAAACCATTTGCACTTATGGATGCACCACCACGGAGTCACGATGAACCGGCCATCGGCCTTTGTTTTCCTGTCTGGGTGGGCACCACTCGTTGCACAGTCCAGAGAGCACAACATCAGGGCTTGGCATCGCTCTCCGTGGGGGCAACGGTGTAGTTCTTCCTCTTCGGGCATGGGCAAGGGCATCTGTCTATCTCCTCGTTGGCGGTATCGAAAGGAAAGCGGGCCGATACCGTATCCAACTCAGGATACCGGAGAGCCGGGAAGAGGGCAAGATCACAGGTATGACCGCATTTTTTTCATCGCGTTTCCAGTGGCTCATCGGGGAAGCAAAAGGATTCGCCTCTGAGCTGGAGTGACTCTCGGAATCGGCTCAGGGGGGAGAATATGTGGAAGCGGGATCTTCATGGATGAACCGGCGCGAGTATCAAGCAAAACCCGCTTTGGCGGGTAAAACGAAAGGGCCGGAAACATTTCCGGCCCTTTCGGTATGGAAGTGCTATGAAGCGCAAAGGCGTCCGTTTTTGACAAAGGAAGAGAGGGACCGTTCCGAGAATATACGGTATCCCTCCGCATGATCGGCTTCAATGCGGACGTTGCCGAGCTGATCCAGCATACGCTTCCTGATGCAAAACGTAAAACCGGAAACTTCCGTGGTCACATCGTCGTCTTCCGGTTCATCCAGAATCAATTCCAATGTCGGGCTGTGGCAGCAGCTACATCCGGGTTCAATGCGGAACGTACGTTCGGTACGTCCTCTTAGGCGCTTCAATTCGTCAAGTACCGCTTCGGATAACGTGATCATATTCGCCTCATTTTATAATGTACCGTTGGCGAAGAGCCACACGGCATGTATATCATCTTCAAGAGCCGCATTGTCCTTTTCTAGGGCAATTATTTGGAAACTTCATGACGGTTTTCCGATAGTTCCGCGTCGTGTCGGTTGCGCCTGTTTGTAGGGACAATACCGTTCAGATCAAAGGCGGTGCTTTCCATTCCCGCGAAGAGGCCGAGGTTTTGCCAGACCCGACACAGGCAGGAAAGCGCATTCCATGCACCTTGCGGAGAGTCGTCAGGTAAAAGGCTGAGTATTCATGGGGTATATAGGTAAAAGTCAATAAAGAGAGTGTATAATGTTCATATGGCCTAGGATGTTTGCAGCCGCTTTGAGAATAGGTTCTCATGACCTTTTCTCATAAAGGGTACGAGACGAAAACAGGTGTGTCAATAATGCGTTGTAAGAACGATCAGCCAAAAGCGAAAAGAATGAGGACGGTGGAAGTCTATTGTAAAGCATAAACAAAAATGTTGCCCCGGAAATCTATCCGGGGCAACACAGCAGGCCGACGGCAATGGAAAGGTGAACCGGAGAACCAACAGAGGGCTCCCTCCATTTCCGAGTGCGCTACATCAGGCCGATACCGTTCCAATAGGGGACGGCAACCACAACGACAAAGATCCCTACGATGAGCATACGGATCGCCAAGGCGGTTACGATGTGGCGGAGCAGGACCCGTTCAGTGATGAAAATGTAGAGGAAGTAAACGGCTTCATACGGGAAGATGTACTGGTCCAGGCCAAAGTTGAATGCGTAGAACAGCGGGAGCGGGTTTACGTTCATGGCTGTCCCCAGCTCTCCGAAGGCGGGCGTAAACGCGGCCGTCGCCGCAAGCGGGGTGAGCAGGAAGTTGATGACGACCCCGGCGGCATAGGCGCATACGACGGACATGGTTTCGCCCCATCCCTGAAGCAGAGGCACGATGCTCGCCACGGCCCACTTGTTCGCGCCGACGCTGCCGCCCACAAAGCCGATAGCCATACAGCCCGTGATGAACACGAGGAATACGATATTCAGGTTGCTGAAGCTTTCGCGGTCAAGGACATTGATGCCGGGCAGGTAGCTCAGGAGCGCCAGCACGCAACAGACGTATACGGGATCGATATGGGTGAGGGGTTCCAGCATGAAGCCGAGGATGATGCCGAAGACGAGGACCAGCAGCTTGATTTCACGCGGCTGGATGGGGCCCATTTCGCGGCAGCTTTGCTCGATGAACGTGGAGAAGTGCGCTCCGGAGACGAGCGTTTCGCGTCCCTTTACGATATAGACCGTCGCCATCGACAATGCGTAGTATATCAAATTGATGAATGTTGCCTGATAGGCATAGTCCCAGAAGTTGACGGTCTTGTCCGTCCCCTTGAGCATCATCCCGAAAGCCCAGATGAAGGATTCCGAGGAGTGCAGGAACATGAACTGCGGGGCCGCCGCCGCAAAGAAAGCCATCATGACGATGGTGGACGACATGCGGGACTTGGCGTCGAGCTGGAGCGCTTGGATAATGCCTACTGCGATGGCGCAGAAGATGACGACGCGGGCGAGGATGGAAGGAAGAATGACGACGAGCACAAGCCCGGCGAGGAAGAATCCCGCCACAAGGCCGTTGAAGGAGCCGCCCGTCAGCTTGAGACATCGCAAGGCCAGCCGCTTGGCCAGCCCCGTCTTTTCCATGCCTTCACCAATGATGACCGCAGCGAAGCTCAGCCACGGGAGCACGGTGGCCCACGGCCCGAATACGACTTCGGCATCCGCCACGCCGCAAAGGATATAGGCGAACGTGAGCATGGCCGCCACGCCGATGGCGGGGAATACATTGAGCGCCCATGCTATGATGGCGGCGCTGGTAAGCCCCATGTACAGCGGGAAATGCGGCGAGACGTCTTGCGGGGAAAGGAAGTAGACGCCGCAAGGGATAAGCAGGGTCATAGTCCATTTGAGAGCCTGAACGGGATTCATAACGACCTCTGTTGGTATGAGGGAAAAACGGCTTGACCGGACAGGGAATGTATAGGCGTTTACCGGGGATATGCTTTGGAATGGTTGGCGGAACTCTGGAAAACAATTGGGGGGAAAGGGCCCTGTGGCGGGGCCGGGGAGGTTCTCTCCCCGGCGTGCAGCCTATTTCAGGCGGTCGCGCCATGCCGTGCGGGGCGTGCCGCCTTCCTGCCAAACGCGAAGGAACTTGTCGCGGAGCAAAGGGTTCGTGAAGGTGAAGTCGGCCCGTAAATGACGTCCCCGGCTTTCTTTGCGTTCGCGTGCCGCAATCATGAGCGCTTCGCCGAGATCGAGCAGGTTGAGCACTTCCGCAGCGCGCATCAGTTCGTGGGCATCGGATACCGACATTTCCTTATTGATTTTTTTTCGCAGGTCGCCGATATATTTGATACCTGCCGTCAGCAGCGTATCGGAGCGCAGGCGGTGCGGGCCGCAGTCCGCGTATTCGGTCATGATCTGCTGGAGAGCGAAGTTCGCTTCCTGCCATGACGCGCCGCCGCTGCGTTCATACAGGCCGCTGAAGAATGCCATGCGCTCCTGGCAGAAAGGCGCACCGTCCACATCGGCGGGCTGACCGAGCGTTTTGTAGTCCCCCGCGTGATGCCCCGCGATCCAGCCGTAGACCGCCGCAGCGCCGATGTCGCCGCTGATGTTGCCCATCATGTCGCCCGCCGCGAACAGGCCGCGGATATTGCTTTCGCCGTTGATGTCGATTTCGATGCCGTTGGTACAGAGGTTGGCTTCGTACTGCCCGAATTCCACGGCATGTCTGCCGGGATCGATGCCTTCCTTGTCCATATAGTCGAGCAGCGCGGTGAGCCCTTCGCACCGCATGGCCCAGCGCATGTGTTCAAGGTCTTCCGGGCTCGCGCCGGAGCAGTCCATATAGGCGGGGCCCGTGCCGTTGAGCTTCAGATCGGTAAAGGCGGACGCCCAGATGTCGCTGGTCATGTCGCCGGTTTCCACGTTGGGCTTGGTGATGAACGGGCCGATGGGCTTGCCGTTGGGATACCGGTAGACGCCGATCCATGTGGCCTTGCCGCAGCGGGCGAGGAAACGGGGCCCGGCATGGCGGTAGGTCTTTTCCATATTGACGAGATGGGCTCCCAAGCGCCACGCCTGTGCGATGGAGTCACCGGTTCCGGAAGGGCACATGTTCGTGTTGAACATCTGGCTCGGCGTGGGATCGGTCGTGAACAGACGGCTGACGTATCCCGTGGCGACCACTACGGCTTTGGCCTTCACGATGCGATAGGCTGGCTCGTCGGAGGAAATATCGAGGGCCAGGGCGCCGGTGATGCCGTTATCGTCGCGGAGCAGTTCCAGCACGGGCGAGTGGTTGACGATACGGACGCCTCGTTTCTTGGCCTGTTCCGTGAGCACCTTTTTTTGATTGTGGCCGTCATACTTGAGGAAAATTTTCGGACGCCCCGGATAGGCATGGCCTTCGAAGTGGAAATCCCCGGTAGGCTTCATGTTGATGCCCCAGTCATTCCACATGTTGACGATCGTGGGGCTGGTTTCCAGAAAACGCATGACAAGCGGCGTGTCGTTGCTGGTGGCGTTCTGGCTGTCCATAAATTCTTCATACACCACATCGATGGTGCCGTGCTTCTCCGGGATATAGCAGAGAAAATGATCGTTGCCCGTGGCTCCCGCCCCGCTGCGCTTCGTGTTGGCCTTATCCAGCAGGATTACGCTCGCGCCTTTGTCCGCCGCCGCAATAGCGGCCATAAGTCCGGCGATGCCGCCGCCGACGATGAGAACGTCCGATTCCAGCCTTTCTTTAATGGGGATCATGATGATTGCCTCCGAGTGATAAAAGGATGCTGATGCTGCGGGGTTATTCTTTGGGTTTGAGGGAATCGGAGTCCACATAGAGCAACATGTGCGTCAGAGGAAGCCGAAGCTCGATCGCCTTGGCCCGGCAATCAAGAACGCAGGCGTTGCAATGCCAGCATTCATAGGGGCGACGTACTTCAGGAATTTTGTCTTTCTTGGGATCGTGGCGAAAGACTTGGAGCGGGCACACGTCCGCGCACATGCCGCAACCAATGCATTTGGTCCTGTCGATGACTGGGGGCATATTCGTTTCCTCCTGAGCAAAACGGTGTTTTCCGAAGTTGGGGCATCATGAGATGCCGTTATGCGTTCTTTCTTTCACAACATGGGTGAGTGCGACTATCGCATATGCGACAAAACGCAAAAAAGCCCGTCATGAAGAATGACGGGCTTTTTATATTATGATGAAATAATTTAATTAAAATAAAAACAAACTAAATGGATATTTTTTCACGAAAAGGCGGGCTTTACAGGTGCGCCATATGGCGCAGCCGTTCCATATCAATGATTTCCACGCGGCGGCAGGTAAAGCAGGCAATGATGGCTTCCTGTTTGAGGTGCTGGATTGCCCGCGCCAGTGTAGCGCGATGGACGCCGAACACGGAAGCGAGCTGTTCCTGCGTCATGCCGAGAGGGAACTCATCGGAACCCCGTTCAAGGCTGAGGGAAATGAGAAAGCGGCTGAAACGGGTGACGAAATCATCCATGAGCATGTCAGTGAGATACGTATGGTAGGTGAGGACCAGCGTGCCGAGCAACTCGATAACGGAAAGCATGAGGTTGGGATACCGGGCGGCGAAAACGGGATCATGCAGTACCTTTCCCGGAATTTGCCAGATCACGGCGTCGGTCATGCACTGATACTGCCCGGATGCCTCACACCGGGTGGCCGCAGGAGCGAGGTTGAAGATGCTTCCCGGTTCAAAGGAAACGACCGAACGCATCCTGCCGTCGATCGTGTCGAAAACCACATGGACTTTTCCTTCATCAATATAAAAGAGATCGAAACAGGTTTCGCCCTCAACCTTGACGATGCTTCCGGCGGAGTGGCGCTGCTTGGTGCCAAGATGCAGTATCTCGTGCCATGCCGTAGCCATGTTTCCGATCTTTGGAACGGCAAATGGGGCGAACAGGGGCAGCTTGCTGGATGAAACGGGGATACTGTCGTGCTTGGCCATGATTGCACCTCCAGAGTATAAAGTGTGCAATAGTCCCGGGTGGAAAACAAGGGCCCGCCTCAACGGAGCGGGAGTTCCCTCGGGGCGGGTGCAGTCGGTGGTTGCGGAGCGCGCCGGAGGCCGCAAAAAAAACGCATTCCGGCCGCTCCGTTTTTTTACTGCGGATTCAGTGATAAAAAAGGACATCGCATGGCGATGAAGATGCGAAGAGTGCGGGAGGGCGCTTGAGAGAATCTTTTTTTGCTCTTAACATTCTCTTCACGCCCTGTGTAGCATGATAGTTTCACCAACGAATGAGAACCCCCATAAAGGAGTATCCGTATGCGTTACATCATGGCTTTGCTGCTTTCTTTGGCTTTGGCAGTTCCCGCTTTCGCGGGTTTTGAGGGACCTAATGCCAGTACCGGCGGATTCGCTGGCCCCGGCCCTCAGACCATTACGAAAGCGGCGCAGGTACAAAATGCCCTTGATGATACCACCTGCACGCTGGAAGGGAATATTCTGGAACGCCTCAGCAAAAACAAGTATGTATTTCAGGATGATTCCGGAAAGATAACGGTAGAAATCGGCCAGCGGATCTTTGGTTCCAATAGGGTAACGCCGGAGACGCGGGTGAGGCTGACGGGCGAAGTGGATCACAAGAAGCAAGGGCGCGCCAATGAAGTGGACGTGCGGTATCTTGAAATCGTGAAGTAGTTCGTTCGGGAAGGCGGGCGCGGAGATTCTCTGTGCCCGCCTTTTGTTTATGGCATTGCCGGAAGACCGTTTGAGGGAAGCGGAGGAGCGCATGGAAGCAGGCCGGATACGTGCACTGATTATTGAAGACAACCAAGATATTACCGCAAATCTGTACGCGTTCCTCGAACCTCTCGGCTATGAGCTCGACTGTTCCGCCAATGGCCATATCGGATTGGAGATGGCGGTGGCGGGTACCTTTGACGTCATCGTGCTGGACATCATGCTTCCGGGGATGGACGGGTTGGCGGTGTGCCGGGCTTTACGGGAAGAACATGTCGATCCGACGCCGATTCTCATGTTGACGGCCCGTGATACGGTTGCGGATCGTGTGACGGGGCTTGATTGCGGAGCTGACGACTATCTGGTCAAGCCGTTTTCGATGAAGGAGCTGGACGCCCGGTTGCGTGCGCTGGTGCGCCGTGCGCGGGGGCGGCAGACCCGTAGCGTCTTACGTTGGGAAGACATTGAGCTTGATCCCGCGGCCCACAGCGCAACCCGGAGCGGGGTTCCCCTGCGTTTGAGCCCAACAGGGTTCGTCATTTTGGAGACATTGCTGCGGGCCGCTCCGGCCGTCGTCCCCAGAACGGAACTTGAACAAGCCATCTGGGGGGATTTTCCGCCGGACAGCGATGCCTTGCGTACCCATATCCATGAATTGCGCCAGAAGCTGGACAAACCGTTTACCTGTCCGCTCCTCAAGACGATCCCGCATGTAGGCTATACGTTGGTTCGGCATGAATAAAACATCGTCGTTTCTCAATGGACTTTGTGCCGGTTGCAGCGCCTTGTGGCGGGCAATATTCCTTTTCCGTCCGCTGGCGGCATTGCGCGATCGGGTGGCGCGGCGAGTCAGGACACGTTCGCTCAGCAGGCGCATCGCGGAAGCGTTCCTCGTCTTGACGCTGGTCACCGGAGGGATATTTAGCCTGAGCGCCTACCTTTCGTATGACTATGCGATTACGCATGTCATCCGGTGGCACATGGAACCGATCATGCGTTTGCTCATAGCCGCTGAGGAAGGGCACACTCTCCGTAAGGGAGAAAGGCTTTCCGTGGACAGCGAGCTGCTTGCAAAGGAACTGAAGGTAAAATGGTACGTCGGGGAAGCCATTCCTGATGATTTGCGTCCGGAGCGTTCCAAGGTGCGTGAGCTCGTGCGCATCAAACGGGATCGCTATGCCATGACATACCGGGACAAGGAGGGGCAAGAGTACGCCATTGTCGGCAAGATCAAGGACCTTGACGACTTGGAAGAGGTGATGGCCGATATTGCGCTGGCATGTGTCGTGGGGAGCCTGATCGGGGCGGGATTGTTGGCTTATTGGTTGAGCCGTCGGCTGGTCTCGCCGCTTGTCGAGCTGACCGGCAAGGTCAACCGGGGCGAAGCACTGGATGACACCCTATTGTGTTCTCGGGATGACGAGGTCGGTGATCTGGCGCGGGCTTTCGCAGGGAGGGAGCAGGCCTTGCGAGAGTTTTTGAACCGGGAACAGCTGTTCACTGGGGACGTCAGCCATGAGTTGCGCACTCCGCTGACCGTATTGCAGGGCGGGGTGGAGATTTTGGAAAGCCGCTTGAGCGGAGATGACAAACTGCTTCCGATTGTGGGCAGAATGCAGCGGACTGTTGCGTCCATGACGGCGATGGTCGGTACAATGCTGCTTCTTGCGCGTAAGCCGGAGCAGTTGGAGTTCCGGCCTTTCGATCTGTGTGTGCTGGCGAGGCAGGAGGAGGTGGAGATCCGGGAGCGCTTGCGAGGGAGGCCTGTCACCTTTTCCAGTCTGTTGCCCGACCGGCTGACGGTTTTGGGAAGCCCTGAGTTGGCCGCCATGGTTTTGCACAATCTGCTCGACAACGCATGTCGCTATACCGAACAGGGCCGCATTCTGTTGGAGTTCCGTGCGGATGAAATGCTTCTGACGGATACCGCTCCCGTCATCGATCCTGATGTGCGCACACGCATGTTTGAACGGGGCGTGCGCGGGACCAGCAAAAGCCCCGGAAGCGGGCTGGGGCTCTCTCTTGTGCTGCGCGGCTGTGAACACTTGGGCTGGAAAGTGGCGCACGAGCATTGGGAAGGCGGAAACCGTTTTCGTGTGCGCTTTTCTCAAGGGTAGGGCCGGGGCTGCGACACTCTAAGGAAATACGCTGATGAAGCCTTTTGATGATGAGCCAGGCCGAGAGGGGGCGGTTATAGCCGTTTCAGTCGCAGGAGCGCCGCTGCCGTGATGGGGCAAAGGGCGGGGGGAGTGCCCTTTGCCTGAGCCATATCTCTCCCGAAGGTGTTTCGGCTGAGAATACTGTCGTTCTTTGAAGGGTGTACCCCAAGAGGAGGGACATCCATCAGGGACGGGAAGGAGCCCCCTCCCGGCTGGCCTCGGGCTGGAGCCCCGTATAGACTTTAAACGCTTTCTCTTTGGCGCGAAGGAGTAAAGGCGTCAGGGGGACACGCGGCATGGTGTCGATGCAGAGGCCGAGATATGCCCCGATGGGCAGCGGCGTTTGCAGGCTGTTGATCTTCCCCCAAAGCCCTTCTTTCTTCCATGTGTTTGGCGGGCCAAGCAATACGGATCGGAAAGAGAGGGTGGCCTTGGGACGGATTCGCCTGACCATACGGGCCAGCGACCAGAAATTCAGGTTATGGCGTCTGTGCCTGTACTCAAGGGTGGGACGGTGCAGGCGCCTTTGTATCTGATAGAGCGAAAAACTGTTCATAAAACCGATGATGACGCCGCGATGGGAAACTCTGATGGCTTCGCGCAGTACGTCTTCCGGGTTGTCCACGTATTCCAACACGGTGAGCAGAGCTGCGTAATCGAATTCTTCATCGTCGAAAGGGAGATGTTCCGGGCGGCCCAGCTGGAATTCAGCCCGGTTCCCCAGCCGTTCCCTCGCCATGTCGAGCAGGTCAGTACCGGTATCAAGCCCCGTGACATCAAACCCATAGTGCCAGAGCATCTCCAAAAAGATACCCGCTCCACACCCTATGTCCAGAAGCGTATGCCCGCGCCGGGGCCACTGAGAGATCAAGTGTTGAAAAAGGCGGTTTTCCTGAGTGATGGCATAGGTTCCCTCAGGCGTTGCATACCAGTCATGCAGGAATTGGGCTGTTTCGGCGTTCCACATCTTTGCCTCCACGTTCTGTATTCATGAGAACAGAGTATCCTTTTGGTGGAGTGCAGGAAAGCCCCTTACTCTGCGGACGGCCAGATGCCGCATGGCCTTGCCGGCGCATAGCCCGACCTGAACGCCTCTTCGAGATCCGAAAAGCGGATTTGATTTTTTTTCGAAATATTGGCCGTGCGCAGACATGCTTTGGAGAAAAAACGTTTGCTGTTCCTATTGCCGATGTAGGGCTCTTGAGCCTGAGGACGGGTCAGGATGAACCCCCAGCAGCCCGCGCGCTTGTCCAGTGCGTCCTTTTGAGCCGCAGTCAGGCGGCGTACCAACTGGCTGGGGAGGTTCTTGTGCGCGTAAAAAGAAGCCATGCCCTGCTGGAGAAGCTGTTCATTGAGGGAACGCCCGTCGGGAAGGATGATTTCCGCGACAAGCCTTTGATACCGATCTCGGGATGCCCCGGAAAGCGGGATGACCTTGACCCGCTGTTTCCGTGTCCGCTCGCAGGTGAAGCGCGCTGCCTCGCGGGCATAATACTGGGGCGGGGTATCCTTGGAGCCTTTCTCAGGGGTATCGACTCCGGCAAGCCGGACGCGCTGTCCCGTATCAAGCACAAGCGTGTCTCCGTCCGTACACTGCGTCACGGTGGCTGAAAACAAGCCGTCCGCATGGGCGATGGCCGTCTGAAAAACGAAAAAAGCCGTCACGAGGACGGCGGAAAGCATTTGGGCAAGGGTGTGCATCAAGCGTCCGCGAGCCAGCCGGAGAGGGCATCCACGATCTTGCGAGCCTGTTCCGCGCTGGATATGTTGAATTTGGACTTTTGGCGGTATTCGCCCCCCGACTTCTGATAACGGCGGATAGCATACTTGTCCGGACCGTATTCGCCCGTTTCCGCGTCGAGCTCCTGATAGCGGAAAAGGATTGTCGTCCATGCCCCCTTGGAGAGGATGACCTTGTCCAGTTCCTTGATGAGGATCTGCCCGGATTCTTCGTATTCAATAGTGATTTCGTCTGGTGTGCTGCTCATAACAGTCCTTTCGCCACGCTGTTGCGCACAGTGGCTTTTAAAATGAAAGTTCCTCCTAACGTGTTTCGTAGCTATACGCAAGAGTCCGAAAGAAAATGGCTGGAACAAGGAACGGGAATGAAATGATGGGTCCGGAACCGGTCGAGGCTTCGTCCCACTGGACAAAATTTTTTCTGTCTGTAACAGACTGAAATATAGTCTTTTTTTATGCAGGATATATTCAATTAACTATCTGAATATTAAAGATTATTGCATCAAGAGAGAACATATACCCACCATTATATGCTTACTTATTGCTAACCTAGCTGTTTTTCCTCGGCGGTTAGCTCTCTCCCCTTATCCCCTCTCTCACACAAGGCACGTCCACAAAAGTCCTTTTGCTAGCCCTAGGTTACGCCTAACTCGCGGGTCCTTCCGGCCTGTGGGATCTCCCAACGGCAGTTTGACTCCATACTGTGGCTACGACTTGCGAAATGGAACCCCCGAAATAATGAGATGTTTTCTGGGGATGTTAGCTGCTGCCTAAAAAGTTGGCATATTTATTTCAAATAAAATTAAGGTATTATGATGAAAAAGAACAAATATGCCGGGCAGGTCAAAAAAAGGCGTGAGGCCGAAACGCTCAACGCCTCAGAGAAAAATATGCTTGCAAAGGTAGAGCAGGATCGGACGCTCCGCCAGTCGCTCTACCATCCCATAAGGGTGAAGGCCCCCGACATCCCCGTGGATGAGCTGATCGACTACCTGCAAGAGAACGGCATCGGTGACGCCAAGCTCTACAACCGATTGCATCGTGGTCTGATCGTTTACGTCAAGCATTGGGAGCGCTTCCTCGTCTGGAATGGACACCACTGGCGTGAGGATGACTGGAATGAAGCCCACCAGGCGATTGAGAACGTGTGTGAAAATTACTTGAAGGCCGCTGACGAAAAGCAACGGGAGGCCGATTCGTTTTCCGATGAAGAAAAGGACTTGAGGAAAAAGGTACAGGGCATAGCCGACAAGGGATACCGTCGGGTGGATCGGCTCCGAAGCAAGACAGGACAGGATGATCTGCTGGTCATGACGCGGAGGACACGCCAGCCCCTGTTGATCATGCCGGACTTCATCGACAAGCAGTATTACTCCCTGCCTTGTCCGAACGGCGTTGTTGATCTTCGCACGGGAGATCTTCGGGATGGGCGCCCGGAGGATTACCTGCTGAATGCCTGCCTGACCGAGTACGCGCCGGACATGCTGGAGCTTGAAGACCCCTGCCCGGAGACGAACGCTTTTCTGCTCCGGAGCATGGACGGCAACCAGCGGCTTGTCGATTTCATCTGGCGGCTCCTCGGCTACGGCCTGATCCGCGACCGCAAGGAACATGTGTTCATCATTTTTTGGGGCGAGCATGGGCGAAACGGCAAGGATACCCTGATCAAGCTGGTGACGCACGTCCTCGGCATGGCGCTGTCCGGCGACGTGCAGGTTGAAATGTTCCTCCAGCAGCAACAGGCGAAGAACAGTTCTTCTCCTACCCCGGACGTGCTGGCCCTGCGAGGTATGAGCATAGCGTGGATCAACGAGGCCGAGGACGGGCAGAAATTCGCCCTGGCGAAGCTCAAGAAGCTCACGGGCGGCGGCTTCATCACGGCCCGCGGCCTGATGGACAAGCAGATGACCTCGTGGCTCCAGACGCACCTCCCGATCATGACCACCAACGAACTGCCGAAGGCAAAGGCGGACGATGCCGCCTTCTGGAGCCGTGCCCACATCGTCAAATGGGGGTTGTCCTTCGTGGACGATCCGCAACAGCCGTGGGAGCGTCAGGCGGACAAGAACCTTGACGGGAAGATTCAGGCCGAGGCCAAGGGGGTGCTCGTCCGCATGGTGCAGGGGGCGATGGAGTACCTACGCGACGGCTTGAAGGTTCCGCAGGAGGTCAAGGATTGGACGAAGGCCCAGCGGGAGACATGGGACGACATCGGCCAGTTCTTTACCGAGTGCTGCCAGCAGGAGACACATCAGAACAACCCCGCCAAATACGCTCTGCGGGTGGCGGCAAGTGATCTGCATGAGGCTTTCTGCATCTGGTATGCCGAAAACAAAGACAAACGGTACAGCATTTCCGCCAAGTCGTTCGCGCAACTCCTGAATAAAAAAGACATTGACGTGGTCCGCAGCAACGGCACGTGGCGTCTCGGCATCGATCTGAAACCGGAGTGGAAGGACAGGATTGCGCAACGCCGGGCGGAGGAAGAGGCCAAAAAGAAACGGAATCTGTCCGGAAATGTCCGCTGATCTTTGTCTGTAATATGCTGTAAAAGAATGACAAATGTACAAACGGACAGATGGACAGATAGGTATATACTCTTCCATGTGTAGCACGCCCACCTGTGCGCATCACATATATAAATCTACATACATATCTGTCCATCTGTCCATTCTGATAAAAAAATAAATAAAATAAGTAGATAACAAAATAAGACAACGGACAGATACGGACAGATTGCTATGAGCACCATGTTGGAACTGTATCGGCACCGTTTCGGTGCTGGCGTGAAAGCCCGAGGGAATGGCTGGAATGGCCCATGCCCGATTTGTGGTGGTGAAGTCGGCAAGTCCGACCGCTTCATGATCTGGCCCGACCGGGAAAGGGACCTTGGCTATACCTGCACCGAGAACCACATCCCCGGCGTGTTCTCGTGTCGGCGCTGCGGCAGGACCGGCGACAGCATCCGGTACATGATGGACATGGAGGGTATGAGCTTCCGTGAAGCCTGTGCCGAACTGGGCATCTCGGACATGCCTGTACGCCCCCGCCGCCGTCCCGCTCCGCTGGAACCACAAGTACGGGCGGCATGGCAGCCGTCAGTCAAGGAAGTGCCTTCGGAGAAGTGGCGGAACTACGCGGCGAAGCTGCTGGCCGAAGCCGAGGCCGAAATCTGGAATCATCCCGAGGCGCTCAACTGGCTGGCGAAGCGCGGCATTACGGAAGAGGTCATCCGGACGTACCGCCTCGGCTATCTGGCTGGCGAGAACGGCAAGCCCGGACGGTTCCGGGCGCGTTCCGTCCTCGGGCTTCCGCCGAAGCAGAGGAACGGCAAGGACCAGACATGGCTGTTCATTCCTCGCGGCATCGTGATCCCCACGTTCGAGGGTGGTGAGCTGATCAACCTGCGGATTCGCCGCCCGAATCAGGACATCAGGGAGAGAGAGGACGGAACTCGCCCGGCGAAGTATCTGGAACTGTCCGGCTCCTGTTCCAAGCCCATGCTGCTGCTTCCAGAAGGCGGAAATCCCAATCTTCGGGCGTTCGTTGTCGTGGAGGGGGAACTGGACGCCATCCTCTGCCACCATGCGGCAGGCCGCCGGATAGGGGCCGTGGCTATTCGCTCCAACCAGACCAAGCCGGACACCGTGGCCCACGGGCAACTCAGGAATGCCGTCTGCATCCTGCTGGCCCTCGACTACGAAGACTCCGGGGCCGGGATTGTCGGGCTGGAGTGGTGGCTTTCCACGTATGCCGCCTGTCTGCGCTGGCCCACGCCGGAGGGCAAAGACCCCGGCAACGCCTTTGAGATGGGCGTGGACATCCGGGAGTGGCTGGACGGAGGCTTGCCTGAGACGATTTCGCTTATGCCGCAAGGCGTACAGTTGGACACGTTGTCATCTGGTTCTGTTTCTTTGGGGGGGGAGGGGCGAAGCCCCGAAAGCCCGGCTTCTCTAAGAAAAAAGGAAGGGGGACCGGAAAGATGCACGACCAGTCCGGGACTTGCCGATACGCGTTTTCTGGCGGCGATGCCGGATTACCTGCGTCCGGAGGACGTGCCGGAAGACGTGCGGAGGGCTTGGTATCTCTGGCAGGGCGTCCCGGTGTTGTTCGTGAAGCTGGAGGAAGGCGGTTTCGAGTGGAGCTATAGCCACTCGTGGGCAAAGCGGCACCGTGATCAGTTCGAGGCGTTCTGGCGGTTTCAGGACGGTTCCGACTCCCTGTGGGATTGGCTGTCGGCACACGTCGCGGCAGAGATAGGCGCGCATAACCTTTTGAAGATATGGGGGTAACATGGATTTTTCGACTGAGAACGACACGCTTTCGCGCATCAGCAAGGCGCTGTACGGAGACGCCCTGACGCTGGCGGTCATGGACCCGAAGGACATTTCCCTGCTCAAGAAGAATGCCCGGATACTGAAAAAAGACGTGTTCCAGCAGCTCACGGCGAACATCGGGCGGGACAAGCGGCTGTCGTCCGTGCCCCTGTGCCACCGCCTGAGCGACGGCAGGGTGGAAGTCCTCTCCGGGAACCACCGCGTACAAGCCTCCGTCGAGGCGGGGATCGAGCGTATCCTCGTCATGATCATTGAAGAGGACCTGACGCGGTCGCAAGCCGTAGCCATCCAGCTCTCGCACAACGCGCTTGTGGGCGAGGACGATCCCGCGCTCCTTGCCGAGCTGTGGGCGGAGATCGAGGACATCGCGGCGAAGACCTACGCGGGCCTGTCCTCGGACGTGGTGGAGAAGCTGGACAAGATCGACCTGACGTCCTTCACCACGCCGCAGGTGAGCACGCGCACCATGACCTTCGCCTTCGTCGACAGCGAGGCCGAACGCCTGAACGCCGTGCTCGATGATCTGGACGGGCTGCCGGCAAAGGAAATCTGGCTGGCGGACGTAGGGCAGTTCGACCGTTTCTTCGACCTGCTGGAAGCGACGAAAAGAACGTTCGACGTGCGGAACGCCTCCCTTGCCATGCTCAAGCTGATGGATTTGGCGGAGGAAGCCATTGCCAACCACAAGCCCGAACAGGCGACGGAGGGCGCGGCATGAGCTTCATCGGGGCCGTGGCCACATCCGTCCGGCAAGTCCTCGCGCAGTACGCAAAGGACGTGCACCTGCCTTGCCTGATCGTCGGCGCCGGGAATTTTACCGTCCCGAGCGTGCTGCGCTCGGCGGGCTTCGCCGGGACGATAACGGCCTGTGACGTGACGCTCTACACCTCGGCGCTCGGCGCGTACCTGTCCGGCTGGACGCTGGAGGCGCGGGAGCGGGAAGACTGCCCGGAACACCTCCGGGGGCTGCTCCGCACGGGTTCGCCGCTGGAGCTGACGGCCTCCATCAGCCTGCTCATGGATCTGCGCGAGGTGTGGAAGGGCGACAACGCCTTCAAGATGCGCATGGTTGAGCACAGCCGGGAGGCGTGGGACACGCTCATGGAAAAGACCTGCGCCAGGCTCGAATCCTACAAAGCCCACATCGGCCCCATCGACTACCAAGCCCGCGACGGCTTCGACCTGCTTGAAAAGAGCGGGTCCGGGCACACGGTTTTCGCGTTCCCGCCGACCTACAAGGCCGGGTACGAAAAGCTGGAGGCGCTGCTCCGGGCCACGGTGGAATGGACGCCCCCGGCCTACCGGGAAATGACCGACAAGAGTTTGGAGCTGTTCGAGGCCATCGCCCGGTTCGACTCGTATTACGTCGTGCTGGAGAAGGATCTCCCCGAAGTGTACGCGCTCCTCGGCCAGCCTTCGGCGGTGCTTCCCCGGGGGCGTGGCCGCACGACCTACATTGTGGCGAAACACGCCAAAAAAGTCGTGATCCGTTCCTCGGTCAAGACCGCCCCGGTCGGCCCGATATGGCCCGCGAACCGGGCCTTGTCCGGAGACGAGGTTCCCGGCTTCGCCCCGGTCAAGCGGGCGCAGTCGCTCCGGCTGAACGAACTCTACCTTGCCAAGCGCATCGATTACTTCGACGGCGGCGTGGACGTCTGCATCGTGCTCACGCTGGATGGGCAGGTCATCGGCAAGGCCGACTTCATGAAGACGAGCCACGCGCAATGGAAGCTCCCGGAAGGCAACCCCGGCGGAGACGAATCCCTGTACATCATGTGCGATCTCGCCGTGGCCTCGGATGTGGAGAAGCGGCTGGCCAAGCTCGTGCTGCTCCTGCTCACCAGCCGCGAGGTCAAGGAATGGGTGGACGCCAAGCTGAACAAGCGGGTGGGGTGGGTCATCACCACGGCCTTCGCCAAGGGGCCTGTCTCGATGAAGTACCGGGGGTGCTTCCAGCTCTACAGCCGGAAGCAGGACAAGAAAACGGGGCAGTACGCCCTCAACTACTATGCCCCGTTCGGAGCGCGGACGCTTGCGGAATCATTCGCACTCTGGAAGAAAAAATATAAGTAATTCGAGTAATTAAATACAAAAAACGCTTGCATGACAGGTGTAATATGCTAAGTTCTTTTTATGGTTGAACTTTTTCAATCAAAAGGAGAACGGCATGGACGCAAGGCGCAAGCAGGAACTCAAGGAGCTGATGGTAACGGCCTGGAATCTGGCCCGGTTCGGAGCGAACCGTTTCGGAGGTCCGGCCAGCCTGTATTTCTGGATGGCTCTGCGGATTGCATGGCGGGAACGCGGCGGGAAGTCCGTCTACTACACGAAGGGCAATGTGGCCCAGATGTGGATGGGGATCGTGCCAAGGCAGGAGAAGGTGAAGCGGGGGCAGATAATGCTCCCCGGCCTTGCATAAAAGAGTGGGGCGGTAATGCCACTTACCGCCCCGATACGAAAAGGAGCCAAGTCCTTCATGTACGGATTGAGTTTGGCTCCTGCCCGCCAAAAAGTCAATGAGCAGAGCCATGACAGAGAGAGAAGCCCGCAAGCTGGCGAAGGAAGTCGTCAGCGACGAGTACGCCGTGATCGACGAGATTTGGAACCGCCGCAGGGTCAATTACCACAGCGTCGCCGCCGATTACGACAGGGACACGATCAAGGACATCAACCGCAAACTGCCGAATCTGCTGGTAAAGAATGGCGGCGTCGCGCTGGACGAGCTGGCGGATGAATACGGGTTCGAATCCACCTGTGACCTGATCGACATGTTCCTTGCCTACACGCCGAAGCGCGTCCGGCTTGAGCAGCTTGTAGCCCAATTTTTGGAAGAAAACCCTCAACCCTCCGGCGATTATGACGGAGACGTGCCTTTTTAGGAGGCCAGAATGTCCATTGAAACCTCGTTCTTTTCGAGCAAGGCCCCGAAAGAACGGAAAGTTTGTATCGCCAAGTGGCATCGGAACTGGAACGGGCCGCGCGCCGAGCGTTTCGCCCCGTCCGACCCGAAGGCCGTGGACTGGAAGGCGGCGTACAGGAAGGACTTGGAATCCCGGTTTCCCACGCCGTCCTCCTTGCGGCTCTACCTTCAGGAGATCGAGAAGCGGACACCGGACCCGATCCTCTGTTGCTTCGAGCTGAACCCGGAAGAGTGCCATCGCAGGGTGCTCGCCGCGTTCATCAAGGAGAACATCAACCTCGACGTTCCCGAGTGGAACGGTCGGCGGCATGACGGGCAATTCAGCCTGTTGCCGTAAACCGTAAAACAAGGCGGGGACGCCCGGTCTAGCACACCGAACGTCCCCTAGGAAGCGGAGGGACTAGCCTCCAGCCACCACAAGCTAAGGTTAGCCCCTCCCGACTGCACAAGTCAACGGAGGGCGAAATGGACACCAAACCACATGCGCCCATCCGCAACACGGCGCGAGGACAGTATGGAAGATTTACAGAAGGACAAGGATCAGGGCGAAAAACTGCGTTCCCTTGTTGAAGTGAGCAGGAAGAACGACATTCCAGCGTTGCTCAATGCGAAGAACAGGGCGCAGCAGGATGTCTATTCCGATCCCTCGAAAGAAAATCTTGCCGTTCTGGAACGCGCCACAGCCATGCTGGAGAAAGCGATGGACGCAGGGCAGAACTGCAAGAATTGGAAAGAGGCGCTCACCTATCTGCAAGAGGATTGCGGCAGGAAAATCGGACAGACCAAGCTGTTTGCCGACATCAAGGCCGGGCGCCTGAGAAAGCAGCCGGACGGCACCTTCAAGCGGCGTGACCTTGACCGCTACGCGGCGTCGCTCCCCACGGCGGGGACGCCGGACAAGCTGGCCACCGACGCCGCCAGACGGCAGCGGGAAAAGGAAGAACAGGAAATCCGCAGGATACGGGTCGCGGCGGACAAGGAAGAGTTCATCCTCAAGGTCAAGCAGGGCCAGTACATCTCGCGGGATGACGTCTATCAGGAGCTTGCCGCCCGTGCCGTGGCCCTGTCCGCCAGCCTGAAAACGGAATTTGAGGCGCGGTCGCTCGACGTGATCGCGCTGGTCGAGGGGAACCCGAAGAAATCCGGTCCGTTCGTCGAGCACATCGAGCAGGTCATCGACGAGGCCATGAACGAGTACGCGAAGCCCATCGAGATCAAGGTCACGTTCACAGCAGAACCGGAAGCGGGCACCGAATCGGACGACGAATAACGCAGGGCAGGGGCGCGGCTGCCGAACAACGCGCAGGAATTGAAAATGAATGCAACACCCATGCGAGAGTTCAATCATTTCCCCGTCGTAAACGGCGAGGTCGGCAACGGCGTGAAGTTCGAGCGCATCCGGCGCATCACGGGCTACCTCGTCGGTACGGTGGAGCGGTTCAACAACGCCAAACGCGCCGAAGTCCGCGACCGCGTGGCGCATCTGAAAGTTTCTCCGGAGGCGCACAATGAAACTCCGTCACGGCATGACGGTGATGACGGCCCGCTACGCCGTGGTGCTGCGGGGCCGGAACCAGTGCTTCCCTGACCAGTGGTGGGGGCACCCGATCATCGAAGGGAAGATCATGAAGCGGCACACCATCGTGCTGAAAGCCGAGGACGTGGTGGCCCTCCCCGTGCCGGAGGGTTTCCAACGCGTGTTTCCGGGATTGTTGAAGGGATAGCATGACGCAGTTTGCCTTGTACGAAATGCCGAAAAAGGAGTGCCGGCGCGTGGCCATTTCGGTGCCGATACCGAAATGGCTTCCGCCGTCTCTGGCCCTGTGGCTCCGTCAGCGCATGGCGGAACGGCTGGAGGGGAAACTGACCGTGGCCACCCGGTTCTCAAAAGGGGAGCGGGCCGCGATGAAGCGCCGCAGGGCCGTGCCGATCAGCGCATGGGCGGAGAAGCACCGCGTCCTCGAAATGTCGGCCATCCGGGGCCGCTGGCGGAACGTGTTCACGCCGTACCTCACCGGGATCATGGACGTGTCCGGGCTCCCCGGCGTCGAGACGGTCATCATCTGCAAGAGCCCCCAGACGGGCGGCTCGGAGTGTGGCCACAACATCGTCGGGTACTGCATCGACCGTCTCCCCGGCCCGGTCATGTACGTGTTCCCGGACGAGCTGACCGCCCGCGAGAACGCCAAGGACCGCATCATCCCGATGATCGAGGCCTCCCCGCGCCTCCGGCAGTACATGACGGGCTACGGGGACGACGCCTCCAGCCTGCGCATCAACCTGCTGCACATGCCGATTTACCTCGGCTGGTCCGGCTCCGTCTCGCGGCTCGGGAACAAGCCCATCCGCATCCTCATCCTCGACGAGCTGGACAAGTACAAGAACCCGAAAAACGAGGCCTCGTCCGAATCGCTGGCGGAGAAGCGCACGACGACATGGCGGACCCGGCGCAAGGTCGTGAAAATCTCGACCCCGACCACGGAGGACGGCCCGATCTGGAAGGCGCTCATCGAGGAAGCGGGGGCCCGCTTCGATTTCTGGGTGCGCTGCCCGCACTGCGGCTTTTTCCAGCACATGGATTTCGAGCGCATCGCGTGGCCCGGAAAGGATGAGGAGAAGTCCCCGGATGCCGAAACCGTGCTGGCGAAGAGGCTGGCCACTTACGCCTGTGAATACTGCGGCACGGTGTGGGATGACGGCGACCGTGACCGGGCGGTCAGGGGAGGGGAGTGGCGCGAGCGCACGTCCGGCCTTGAGCTGATGGCGCACGCCACCGTGCACCGCCCCGTGAAGGTGGGCTTCCACATCCCCGCGTGGCTTTCATATTTTGTGAGCCTGTCCGAAGTGGCCCACGCATGGCTCAAATATAAGGAGAGCGGAAAATTGGACGACCTCAAGAATTTCAGGAACCAGTACGCCGCCGAGCCGTGGGTGGAGTCGCACGCGGCCCGCTCGGAAGACGCCATCCTCGCCCTGTGCGACGACCGCCCACGCGGGAAGGTTCCCGGCCCGGTGGACGGAAAAGAGCGGGTATCCGTCCTTCTGGCCACGGTGGACACGCAGCAGCACTATTTCCGGTACGTCATCCGGGCCTACGGCTATGGCGAAACCGAGGAGAGCTGGCTCGTGGCGTCCGGCTCGGCGGACAACCTCGCGGCGCTGGAGGAAATCCTGTTCGGGAGCGTCTACGCCGACCCGGACGGCAGGGAATACGCGGTCAAGGCAGCCATGATCGACGCGATGGGCGGGCGCACCGCCGAGGTCTACCGATGGGCCGTCCGTCATCGGGGCCGCGTCTTCCCGTGGCAGGGCGTCCGTTCGATGGCGCAGCCCTACACCCCCTCGCATCAGGAATACTTCCCCGACGCCAAGGGCAACAAGGTCAAGATCCCCGGCGGGCTGATGCTCTACCGCTGCGACGTGACGTTCTTCAAGTCCGATCTGGCGTTCAAGCTCGGCATCCACCCGGACGACCCCGGCGCGTTCCACCTCCACGCCAATGACGGCGGGCAGCTTGAGCAGTACGCCAAAGAGCTGTGCGCCGAGGTGTGGGATGACGAAAAGCAGGGATGGGAAAACCCGGCAAACAAGCCGAACCATTTCTGGGACTGCGAGGTCATGCAGCGGGCGTTCGCGTTCATCCTGAACGTCCGGCATCGCCGCAGACCGGACGAGGAAGCGAAAAAGCCCGCCCGTCCCCCGCGCCCGTCCGAACGCGGCGGGGGCGGTATCGGTTCGCGCCTGGCGAACCTGCGGAGGTCGTGATGGCGCTATACGACTTGTCGGATCGCCTCAACTGGCAACAGGCTTGCGAAATCCTCGGGTGCAGCAAGACGCATCTCTACAGGCTGGTGAGGGAGGGAAAGGTTCCCATATACGGAACAGGAAAACGGTATCGGTGGTTTTCCCGTGAAAATTTGGAACATATTCTTGCAAAAGGATTTTCCGAACGAATAACCTTGACAAAATAACCAAAATGGTTAGTATAAAACATGGAAAAGAACAAGCCCCATTGCCCGTTGCAGCGTGTGAAAGAGTTGATCTCAGAAGGCCGTTTCAACATGACCAAAACGGCGACCGCCAGTGCCGCCGCTCTTGACTTCACCGAAGAAGCGGTGATGCAGGAACTCCTCGCGTTGAATCGAGGAGAATTTTATAAAAGCATGACAACATACAATAATCATAAGGTATGGCAGGACGTGTACAGACATGCCTCGGCAGTGGGGATGCTCTATGTCAAGCTGACCGTTATTGAAGATGTTTTGCTGGTATCTTTTAAGGAGTTGAAGAATGATTTGTCCTGAATGTGGGAGCGCGGATGTGCGCCACGAAGTACGGGAAGAGCAATACACATACAAAGGGCAGACGACCTCATTTCTTGTGGAAGGCGAATACTGCCAGGATTGCGGAGAGGCGGTGCTGTCGCGTGAGGAATCGCAGAGGTTGAACAAGGAGATGTTGGCCTTCAACGCTTCTGTGAATGCCAGCCAGTTCAATCCTGAACGTATCCAAAGCGTGCGAAAGAAGCTCGGCCTCGACCAAAAGGAGGCCGCAGCTATGTTTGGTGGGGGAGTCAATGCCTTTTCACGTTATGAGCGCGGCAAAATAGCCCCTCCGAAATCTTTGGAAGTCCTGTTTGAGATGATCGAAAAAAGGCCGGAACTGGGGGAATTCGCCAAGGAGTGTGCCGCAAATGTTGACAGAAGGAAGGGAGGAACTCCAGGGCAGGAAATGCAACGGAGCTGTGCCGTTCGATGAGGGGATGGCGGCGATGTACCGAGCCCATCCCAACATGGCGACGGAAATGCTGGATGAGTGTATTGAGATGGGAGATCGGGAAGCTCTTTGGCTGACATTTCGTCACCTTGTTCAGGCTTCTCTTTTTTGCGGAAGTAAAAATAGTGGATTCCAAAGGGCGGATGAGTAAGTAGCTATCTAATAAAGAGAGTAGGTTCCGCTTTGAAGGAGGCACCATGAAATACTTACCCATCGTTATCGGCATAGCTGCTTGTTTGGCAGTGGGGGAGTTATCGAGCCTGTTGCAAATCGATGCTCTTCAGTCATGGTATCCGCAGTTGGACAAATCGGTTCTTACGCCCCCCGGTGTGGTCTTCGCGGTTGTGTGGGTTCTGCTGTATATTCTGATGGGCGTTTCCATCGGGCTCGTATGGAAGAAGCGCAAGGCTCCTGATTATAAGATGGTCACCGGCCTTTTTGTGGGCCAGCTCGTGCTGAATTTTTTTTGGAGCGTCGTCTTTTTCTTTTTCCACAGCCCGTGGGCCGGCATGATGGTGATAACGGGTCTTCTCGCACTGCTGTTGTATTACGCATGGCGCGCCTATCCTCATAACAAGGTCAGTTCGTATTTGTTTTTTCCCTATATCCTATGGGTAGCCTTCGCTTGGTACCTGAATTTTCATGTCGCCCTGCATAACTAAAACATTTTTTGCCTCGTTCTCTTCGCCCGGCCCCGCGCCGGGCTTTTTTTCGTTTTTTTGAAAATTTTTTGTGCCCACATTCCCCACATTCCCCATATTCCCCACAGTGCCAGACTTGCACATTTTTTCGTGCTATGTGTAGCACACTATGAGCACTATCTGGACACGTGAAGAACTCCTCGGTCTGATCGCCTGTTGGAAGGCCGCGTACAAGGCGGCGTCCACGGGCAAGTCGTACACGGTGCAGGGCCGCACCTTGACCCGGTACGACCTGCCCGAGATCCGCCAGCAGCTTGTGTACCTTCAGGGCGAGCTTGCGGCGCTCGACACCGGGCGTCGCGGCCCCACTATCGTACTCGCAAGGGTGAGGAGGTAAGGCATGGCACTGCTTGATCAGTTCGGGCATCCCCTCCCTCCCGTGTCCACTTCGCGCATGACCGCCCGCGCCTCCCGCGACGCCGGGGCCTATCGCGGCTCCATCTCGGGCTGGCGCGGGCCGCAGGTGCATTCCCCGGAAGGGGAATCCCGCGAACGCGACGTCATGCAGCGCCGTGCCGCCGACCTCGCCGCCAACGATTGGGCGGCGCATTCGGCGGTGGAGGCCATTTCGGGCAACGCCATTGGGACGGGCCTTGTCCCGAAGGCGAGCATCCCCGCCGACATGCTCGGCATTTCCTCCGAGGGCGCCCGCGAACTCGGCAAACGGATGGAATGGGCCTTTGCGCTCTGGACGTCCGAAGCCGACGTTCGCGGGCAATGCCACTTCGTCGACCTCCAGAACCTCGGCCTCCGGACGATGTTGAGCTTGGGCGAGATGCTGCATCTGGCGGTCATGCTCAACGAAAAAGAGCGGGAACGGCAGAACCGGACGTTCTCGCTCGCGCTCCAGACGCTTTCCCCGGCCCGCCTGATGACGCCGAGCGACCAGCAGAGCGATCCGCTCATCCGCGACGGCGTCCGCCTGTCCGAGTACGGCAGGCCGGAAGGGTACTGGCTGGCGACGCCCAAGGCTTCGCCCCAGTCCTCGTTCCTGTCGGTGGAGCGGAGCGCGCTGCTGTCGGAGGACTTCACCTATGTCCCGGCCCGCGTCGGCCACCGTCCGGGGGTGTTCCACCTGTTCCGGCACGAGGCGGACGAGCAGGTGCGCGGCGTTTCGGCGTTCTCCAAGGGCATCGAGCTGTTCCGCAACCTGTCCGACGCCATCAGCTACGAGCTGTTCGCGCAGGTCATTGCCGCGTCGTTCCCCGTGTTCGTCGCGCTGGAAAACGGCGGGGTGCAGCTCCCCGACTATGTGACGGAGGGGCGGGAAGGCGACGGCGAACGCCGGGAACGCCAGCTTGTCCAAGACCTTAGCCCCGGGCAATTCCTCTACGGCAACGAGAACGAAAAGCCGTATGTGCTGGAATCGAAGCGCCCCTCGGCCAACTTCTCCGCGTTCGTTGAGATCGTGCTCCGGGCGACGGCGGCCTCCGTGGGCATCCCCTACGAATCGCTGACGAAAGACTTTTCCAAGACCAACTATTCCAGCGCCCGCGCCGCGCTCAACGAGGCGTGGAAGCTCTACAGCTTTTACCGCAACTGGTTCGGGCGGCTTTACTGCCAGCCCGTCTACGAGATGGTCATAGAGGAGGCATTCCTTCGGGGCATGTTCGAGCTTCCGAAAGGCGCGCCCGGCTTCTACGAGGCCCGCAAATTCTGGTGCAACGTGGACTGGATCGGCCCCTCGCGCGGGTTTGTGGACCCGGTGAAGGAGATCACGGCCACCATCCTCGCGTTGCAAAACCGCCTCATGACCTACGGCGAGGCATGGGCCGAAACGGGCAGGGACTTCGACGAGGGCTACGCCCGGATGCTGGAGGAGTCTCCTCTGCTGGCGCTGCTCGGCCCCCTGAGCCTGAGCACCAAGCCCGGGAAGCCGGGCAAGGACGCGGCCCCGGAGAGCGACGAAAAGCCGGATGAAGAGGGCGGGCCAGAAAAGGGAACGGGGGAAGAAGATGAATGAACTTTGGGCGTTGCCCTTCGACATGGCGGAACAGGTGCTGGCCGAACTGGCCTTGGCAAAGGCGAAACCTCAAGCGCTTGTTGAAGGATTCCCGGAGCGGAAGGCGCGTGGCTACGAGCTTGTCGGTGGGGTGGCCGTCATCCCCGTATCCGGGGCGATTGTCAGGGAACAGGGCTGGTACGGAACCGGGCAGGATGCCGTGTCTTCGGCGTTGAAGGCCGCGCTTGCCGACCCTTCCGCCCGCGCCATCCTGTTCGACATCAACAGCCCCGGCGGTGTCGTTTCGGGCACAAAAGAGCTTTCCGACGCCATTGCCGAGGCCCGGACGAAGAAGCGCTGCGCCGCCTACGCCAACGGCCTGTGCGCGTCCGCCGCGTACTGGCTGGCGTCGGCCACGGGCACGGTCTACGCGCCCCTGACCGCCACGGTCGGCAGCATCGGCGTGATCATGACGATCACCAACTACGCGAAGCTGGAAGAAAAATGGGGCATTTCCACCGTGACCATCACGGGCGGGAAGTGGAAGGCGGCCGGACAGGGCGGCGAGCTGACCGACGAGGAACGCCGGTATTTTCAGGAACGCATCAACACCCTGCACGCCATTTTCAAGGCCGATGTGGGCCGTCACATGGGGCTGACGGCGGACCCGCAACTGTGGGGCGAGGCGCAGCTTTTGCTGGCGCAGCCCGCGCGGGAACTCGGCCTTGTCACCGATATCGTCAGGGATCGCGACGCCGCGATCCGCAAACTCGCTGTGGAGGCACAGATGACCAGAGAAGAACTTGCCGCGCAGTCCCCGGAACTGGTGGACGCGCTGCTGGCCGAAGGCAGGCTGAAAGCGGAGGCCGAGAACAAGGCGAACATGGACAAGGCGGCGGCTGATGCCGTGGCCGGCGCGCTTGCCGTGGTGAAGGCCGTGGCGGGCGATGAGACGGCGTCCCACGTCGAGACGACGCTGAACACCCTCCGGGCCACCGGGATGAGCGCCGAGCAGATCGCCACCGTAGCCCCGTTGCTGGCGAAGGCCGAAGCGCCCGTGCATGAGAATGCCGAGGCGAAAAGCCGTGCGGACATCCTCGCCGGGCTCCAGGCCGCGCATCGGCAGCCCGCTGCTGCCGCGCCGGGGACGGTTCCCACGGCAACCACGAAAAGCCCGCTGCTGGCGGACGCCGAGCGTCGCGCCGAACTCGCGAAGTAAGGAGACATCATGTCCAAGATCATCGTCAATACCGAAGTCATGGGGCCGGACTTTTCCGAGCTTGTCCTGCATGAGCTGAACTACGAGTGGAGCCGCGAGGTTGTGACGCTGGCGGCTTCGGAAGCGGATCTTCCGTTCGGCATGGTGCTGATGCGCGAAGCCGGGGAATACAAGCCGCTGACGGAATCCACGGTCGAGAGCGCCCAGAAGTTGGGCGGCACGCCCGTCGCCGTGCTCATCGGCGCGGTCAAAGCCAGCGAGTCCGCACAGCCGGGCATCGTCATCCGGCGTGGGGCCATCCTGAACGGCGCGGCCCTCAAGTTCGACGCCAGCGTCACTACGTTGCAGGCCGATGCGAAGCTGGCCCTGTCCGATCTCGGCATCGTCATCAAGGAGTAACCCATGCCCATACAGAACTATCCCACGGTGTTCGACTGCACCGAAATGACCGCGGCGGTCAACAAACTGCCCGCGCGTCCCTTCTTTTTCAAGCCGTTGTTCGAGGTGAAGGGCGTGAAGACCACGACCGTTTCCCTCGACATCAGGAAAGGCCGCATCGTGCTGATCGGGGACTCGGAGCGCAATACCGCCCCTGAGAGCCTTGCCGGACGCGGGGCCAAGCGGGAGTGGAAGCACCTCTCCTGCGCGCATCTGGCGCAGATGGACACGTTGGCCCCCGAAGACCTTCAGGACGTGCGGGCGTTCGGCTCCACCGAGCCGATCTCTGTTGCCGCAGTCTACAACGACAAGATGCAGCAGTTGAAGGACAACTTGGCGGCGACGATGGAGTTCCATCGGCTCGGGGCCATCAAGGGCGTGGTGCTCGATGCTGACGGCACCACCGTCCTGCACGACATCTTCAATACGTTCGGCGCTACAAAGAAGACGCTGGACATTTCGTTCCCCAAGACGGCCGCCGACGATGCAAACCCCATTTTGACGAGCATCCTCAAGGCCAAGCGGCATGTCGAGGCCGCGATGGGCGGCACGCCGTTCGATCATATCGAGTGCATCATCGGCTCGGACGCCTACGACATGCTGACGTCCCACAAGCTGGTGCGGGAGTATTTTGAAAGATGGCTCTCCAATCGGGAGAATTTTGGCAACAACGACTACCGCAAGCGCGGCTTCCCCTATGGCGGCCTGACATTTGTGGAGCGTTCCGACGTGGTGGGCGGCCAGACGATGGTGGCGGCCAAGAAGGGGCACGTCTACCCGGTCGGCCCCGGCATCTTCAAGCAGTACCACGCGCCCGCCGACTGGATGGAGACGGTCAATACCATCGGCCTCGAATATTACGCCCGCATGGACGAGAAGCCCAAGGGACGCGGTTTTGATCTGGAAGTCCAGTCCAACCCGCTCACGCTCTGCACCTACCCCGAAGCGCTGGTCGAGCTGACCTTCAAGGCGGCGTAGTCATGGCTGATTTCAATCTCGCCTACGCGCCCGTCGCCAAGTGGGAAGGCGGCTGGACGCACGACTCCGGCGACAAGGGCGGGGAGACGTTCCGCGGGTGCGCCCGCAACTTCTTCCCCAACGAACCGATCTGGCCCGTCATCGACCGGGAAAAGAGCCATCCCTCCTACAAGAAGGGCAAGGCCGCCTTCTCCGCGCACCTTATGGGGATTCCGAGCCTCACGGGGTGCGTCAAGGGTTGGTACAAGAAAGAGTGGTGGGACAAGCTCGGGCTCGAACGGTTCGACCAGATCGTGGCCGACGAGCTGTTCGAGCAGGCCGTGAACCTCGGCAAGGCGGGCATGGGGCGTTACCTGCAACGGCTCTGCAACGCCTTCAACTGGCGGAAGGACGGCAGCGCAGACGGCGCGCGCCTGTTCGACGATCTCCAGACGGACGGCGTCGTCGGCCCGAAGACGCTTTCGGCCCTTTCCATCGTCCTTTCCCGGAACGACGCCCGGCGCATCGTGCACCTCATGAACTGTATGCAGGGCGCGCATTACGTAAACAGCGGGGCGAACCGTTTCCCGCTGCGGAAATTCTGCGTGGGCGGCTGGCCGACGCGCACCTATGACCCCGGACAGGAGGTCTTCTGATGGATTTCGCTACATTGATGGATTCCCAGTCCGGCATCGTCGCGTTGGGCATGGCCGCCGTTTCCGGCGTTTGCGCGTTCATCTGCGCGTTCATGCCCGCGCCCACGGAACAGTCGGGCATGTTGTACCGGATTGTCTACGAGCTGCTGAACTGGATCGGCTGCAACAAGGGCAAAGCCAAAAACGCCGACGACGCGGGCAATGGCGGCAAGTGATGCATGGTCGGCCCTCGTCCGCATCCTTCAACTGGTTCTTGAAGGTTTTCGGGAATACCGCCGCCGTTCCCGTGTGGGCGCTGTGCGCTCTGACGGCGGCTCTGCATGGCTGCGGAAGTTCGGGGGCGCTGACAAGCGTGCCTCCCGCACCGATGACGCCGGGGGCGATCATCACTGAGGCGTGGGCCTACGAAGAGGGCGGGCGTTGGGAACAGGTGGAGGGTGAATGGATTCATCTTCCGGCAAACGAGGGCGCGGAGCTGCTGCTCTGGATTGAACACGCGGAGGAACTATGCCGCTGACCACGGAAACGCTGCTGGCCTATTCGATGGGCATCATCGGTACATTGCTTGTGCTGCTCATTTCGCTCGTCGTCTATGTCTTCCTGACGCTCAGGGAGGAAGTCCGGGGCGTTTCATCCGATTTGTCCGAGTTGAACAAACACCGGGTGAAGCTCGTCCACATTGATGATTGCCGCCTGACGGTAGCGCGTGTCCATGAACGGTTGGACGACTACGAAGACGCCATGCAGGGCCTCAGCGAACGCATGGCCCGGACCGAGGCGCTGTTGCAGGAGCGGGGAGGGCATTCATGAACCAGAGCTTCTTCAAGGAGATCCTGGAGCAGGAAATCCACTCCGTGTTCCTGACCCCCGCCGAGTTCGGCGAATCCGTCACGCTGGAGGGCAAAACGCTCGACGCCGTGGTGGACAGGCCGGAAATGGCATGGCCCGAAGCGGACGACAGGCCCGGCGTTTCCCACAAGCTTGTGGTGCTGCTCGTGGCCCTGTCCGACTTCCCGGACGAGCTGTACCCCGGCACGAGCGTGACGTTCAACGGCGAACGCTGGTTCGTGGCCACAGCCGACCGCGAAGCGCTGCGGACCATCCGGCTGTACAGGGAGGCGGCATGATCCGGCTCGACATCCCCAACATGGACGAGACGATCCGGGCGCTCACAGCCCCGCTCCAGCACATGCCGAAGGAGTGCGAGAGCGCCGTTTCACGGGCCATCAACCGGACGTTGAACGCCATGCGTGCCGAGGCGATCCGCATTGCGCGGCGGGCCTATGTCTACGTGCCTCCGGGAAGGCTCTTCGACCAGCTCTACTTGAAGAAGGCGCAAAGGGGCACAACGAAGGCTTGCCTCTACATTTCCGGGCGGCGCGGCATCTCCCAGTACCACTTCCGCCCCGAGCCGAAGTTCCCCGGAACCAAGCCCCCGGCGGGCGTTTCGGCGCAGATCCGGCAAGGCGGCACGCGGAAGGTCTATCAGGAGCCCGGCTACTCGAAGCCCTTCATTATGAAGAAGCTGCGGGGGATCGATTTCGGCGGCTACGGCGTGTTCATGCGCAAGAAAGGCGTGAACAACTTCCACAAAAAAGGCCGTAAGGGGGCGGAAGGGCTTGTCTGGAAAGGGGTGAAAATGCTGTTCGGCGCGTCGCCCATCCAGTCGTTGCTCAAGAAGGAAAACCAGCAGCAGATCGTGGACAAGGCGTCCGAGGTTTTTCCCCGCCGTCTGCAACACGAGGTCAACTTTCAGATCGGCAAACTGGCCGCATCGGGAAAAATGCGATGAGAAGCAGAGAGTTATTGTTGGCGGTCAAGGAAATGCTGACCGAGGCCATGAAAGAGTACCCTTTCCCCACTCCTGACGGTTCCTGTGAAGACCTTCAAGTGTTCCTTCACGGTTTGCCCGACGAGCAGGGGAGAAGGACGTACCCGTTCATCTGCGTCCGGTGGGTCAGCGGCGACATCAACGAAGGCGTGGATGGCTACATCGGTGCGGAAGGCCGGGAAACACTGGCGCTGGTGCTCGGCATGTACGCGCCGGAGAGCCAGGAGCAGGCCGGCCTGATCCTCGCGGAACTGCTCGACTGGACGCGGGCCGTCCTGCGCCGGAATCGGGTTGTCGCCAAAAAGTTCCAGTTGGAGCTTCCCCTCAAAGCGTCCATCCCCGACCCTGAAAAACAGTGGATGGAGTACCATATGGCGACTGTTTTCCCGGAATACCAGTATATTATCCCGTCCACCCCGTTGGGCGGCACTTTGAAGGAACACACCTATGAGTGAACAGGAATCCCCCAAAACAGCCCGGAAATCGCCTGCGAAGGCCGAAAGCCCGTCCCCGGAGCTGCTGGCCCGCCGGAAGCAGGCGTTGACCGTATATGTCGGCCCGGACAGGCCGTTCGGCCTTCCCCTGCGGACCAGCGCCGTCCTGCGTGGCGAACCGTTTCCGCAGCTTGCCGCCGTCATTGAGGCCAACCCGGATCTGAAAAAGCTGTTCGTGCCTGTGGAGGAGCTTGCCGAAACCCGTTGCCAGCTCCGCAAGGAAGGCAGCGGTATGCAGCGGCTTTTCAAAACCATCAACGAGGCCAGCCGCAAGGCTCGGAAGGCCAAGGAGTAGGGTATGGCATTCAGACACGGCGTTTACACCAGCGAACTGCCCACGAGCATCCTCCCGGCCCGTTCCGTGGACAGCAATGTGGTCTTCGCGGTCGGCACGGCGGCGGTTGACCGCCTCGAAGCGGGCAAGCCCCGCTACGTGAACCGGCTGCGCATGTATTATTCGTATGACGAGTTCGTCTCGGAAATGGGGTGGGACGAGGAGAACTTCAACAAATACAGCTTGCAGGAGCTTGCGTACAGCCACTTCGCGCTCTACCGGGGCGCGCCGCTGGTGGTGTGCAACGTCTTCGATCCCGCCGTCCACAAAACGAGCGTCAGCAGCGAGGCCGTGAGCTTCGACGCCAAAGGCGCGGCTTCGCTCAAGCACGGCTCCGTTTCCAGGCTGGTGCTGAAAAACGCGGAAAGCTCCACAACCTACGTCGAAGGCACCGACTACACGCTGGACCCGATCTCCGGAGAACTGTCCCGCATCGAGGGCGGGAGCCTTCCCGCCGAAGCGAACGTGACAGCCGGGTACGACTATGCGGACGTGTCGCTGGTGGACAGCACGGACGTCATCGGCGGCATCAACGAATCCACGGGGGAATCGGAAGGGCTGGAGCTGATCGATTCCGTGTTCCCGCAGTTCCGGCTCGTGCCGGGCAGCATCCTTGCCCCGCGCTTTTCCGAAGACCCCGCCGTGGCCGTGGTCATGGCGGCGAAGGCGGACGGCATCAACGGGCTGTTCAAGGCCGTGGCCCTCGCGGACATCCCGACCGAAGGCGAGCACGGGGTCAAGAAGTACACGGACGTCCCCGCCTACAAGCAGAACAACAACCTTTCGGACGAGCTGCTGATCGTGTGCTGGCCCAAGGTGAAGCTCGGGGACCGCGTGTTCGGCCTCGCCACGCACCTCACCGGGCTCATCTCGCAGACCGACGCCGACCGGGAGGGCGTCCCCTACGCCAGCCCGTCCAACAAGCGGCTGGAGATCACCAGCATCGGCTATCCCGACGAAAAGGAGGAGGGCGGCTGGAAGGAACTCTTCCTCGGCCTCGACAAGTGCAACTACCTGAACGGAGAGGGCATCTACACCGCCGTGAATTGGGACGGCGGCATGAAGTCGTGGGGCGGGCGCATGAGCGCGTATCCCTCGAACACCGACCCGAAGGACTGCCAGGACGCCATCCGCCGATTCTTCAACTGGTACCAGAGCACGTTCATCCTGACGTACTTCCAGAAGGTGGACAACCCGCTGACCCGCCGCCAGATCCAGACCATCCTGAAAAGCGAGCAGATCCGGCTGGACGGCTATGCTGCCCGCGAGATGATCCTCGGCGGTTCCATCTCATTCGACGAGTCGGACAATCCGACGACCGATCTCATCGACGGCATCGCCCGTTTCCACCTGCGGATCACCCCGCCGCCCGCCAACCGCGAGATCGACGGCATCTTTGAATTCGACACCGACAACCTGAGCGTCCTGTTCAGCTAACGGAGAGGCCATGAGTCGTCCTGAGCAAACAATCGCCTACCGCGTGTACTGGCAGGGGAAAGATCTTCTGGGCACGGCCCAGATCGAGATGCCGCAGGTGCAGTACATGACCGAAACCCTGAGCGGTTCCGGCCTTGCCGGGGAAATCGAATCCCCGACCATCGGCCTCACGCAGTCCATGACCTGCAAGATGACCTTCACGAGCGCGACCAAGGATGTTTTCGACATTCTGGACTGGACGCTCCAGCCGCTGTTCGAGTGCTACAGCGCCTTGCAGATCGTGGACGAGAGCACCAGCATCCGCGAATCCATCCCGTATCGGCTCAATATCGTTGGCCGTCCGAAAAATATGAGCCTCGGCACGATGGAGCAGGGCAAGAAGCACGGCAACGATCTTGAGTTGGAAGTGACCCGCCTCGAAATACTGCTGGACGGCGAGGAACAGCTCCTCATCGACAAGATCAACTTCATCCACCGGGTGAAGGGCAACGACCTGCTGGCCGCCGTCCGTGTCCAGATGGGCCTCAACGCATAGGAGAAAACATCATGGAAAAGACCGCGCAAGCCACCCTGAGCGCCCCCATCACCGTGCAGGGCAAAAAGACCGACATCCTCACCCTGCGCCGGGCCACGCTTGGCGACGACGAGGACGCGATGGACATGGCCATCTCCTTCAACCGGGGGAACAACCCTGTCACCGTCGAGCTGTGCACGTTGTCCATCGTGACGGGGGTTCCCTACGACGTGCTCCGGACGCTCGATGAGGACGACATCGGGGCGATCCGCGCGGCGCACAATTCCCTCCGCCCTACGAAGCCGAAAAAGAAGGAGGAGGCCGAAACCGCGACGGCTACGACGCAAGGGGAAGGCTCCACGGCCTCCGCCTAGCGATGCTGTCGCTGGCGAAATTCAGCGGCTGGAGCAGGACGGAAATCCGCAATCTGACACCGGAAGCGTTCGTCGGCTATGCCGACGCCGCAAAGGATATGGACGACAATGGCGCGTGAATTTGGCGTTTCTTTCAGCTTGGGAGCGAACCTCGACGGGAGTTTCGGCTCATCGTTCAAGGCCGCTTCCGACCGCATCGGTGCCGTCACGCAAGCGCTGCGGGACATGGAGCGCTCACCCATAGGCAAGGTGGGCGCCGCCATGTCCGCGCAAAAGGACAAGATCAAGGCGCAGGTCGCGGAACTCAAGGAAGCCCGCAGGCAGCTTGCCGAGTATGAGGCGACGGCGGAGCGGACGGGCCGGAAGACGAAAGGTCTGGAACAGCAGATTGAAAAATCCCGGGAACGGGTCAGCCGTTTAACTGAACGCGCCAAGTCCTCCGGATTGAATTACCGTGAAACTGTGGCCGCAGCGGTTGGTTCCGCCGGGAGCTATCAGGCGTTCGGCTCTCAGCATCAGGCGCTCGGCACCGACATGGAGGAACTCCGGAAGCGCAAGGACAGGGAAAGTTCCCGGTTGTTCGTGGCCCGTGCCGCGGACGCGCAGCGCGGGGCACTGAGCCGTGAATTTTCCGGGATGCCCGCCGCCGACATGGGGGACCGCCTCGCTCCGATGCTGGCGAAACAGCGGGAAGCGCTCAAGGCGCTCGGGGGAAACCTCCGTGAAGCTGAAACCCGCCTTGCCGCATTTCAGGCCAAGGCCAAGGACTCCGGCGGCGCGTCCGGGGCGCTGGCCTTGAAGCTGGCCCGCGCCGAAGAGGAGGTTGGCCAGCTCTCCGCGAAGCTCATGCAGTCCGGCGCGGCCTACCGCGAAACCGTGGCTCTGGCTACGAGCGCGGGCAACAGGATCGGTGAGCTGGCCTCGCGGTATCGCACGCTTTCGGCCAGCATGGAGGCTGCAAAGCGCCACCAGCAGGCAGTGGATGCCAATATGTCCCGCCGTGCCGCGCTGCGTGATCAGCGGTCGGATCTGAACGGGCGTCTCATCGGCGGCGCGGCACAGGCGGCGACGGCTGCCATTCCGGTGAAGCTGGCCGTCAGCGCCGAAGATACGTTCGCGGATCTCAAGAAGGTCATGAACGGCGCGGACGACGAGCTGCTCGGGCAGGTCTATCAGGACGCCCTGAAAATGTCCTCGGAGACGGGCAAGTCGTTCGAGGACGTGGTGGCGATCATGACCTCCGGGGCACAGGCCGGGCTCGGCAAGACCCGCGAGGAGATGCGGTCGAACACCGAGCAGGCCATCCAGATGAGCATCGCGTGGGGCGTCACCGCAGAACAGGCGGGCGACTCGCTGGCGACATGGCGGTCGAGTATGGGCATGACCTCGCAGGAAGCCCGGCACACGGCTGACGTGATCAACGCCCTCTCGAACGAGATGAACGGCGAAGCGGGCGAGATCGACCGTATCTTCACCCGGATGGGGCCGCTCTTGAAGGGGTCCGGCATGGCGTCGCAGGACATCGCCGCGCTCGGCATGGCGTTCAAGGCGTCCGGGGCGGAAGTTGAAGTGGCCGGCACAGCCATGAAAAATTTTACCAAGGTCTTATCGCTCGGCAACGCGATGACCAAGGATCAAAAGGAGATATTCAAGCACCTTGGCCTTGATCCCAATGCTCTGCAAAAACAAATGCAAACGGATGCCAAGGGCGCGATCATGACGCTGCTTACGCAGTTGAAGCGTGTCCCCAAAGAGATGCAGAACGCCGTTTCCATGAAGTTGTTTGGTGATGAGTCAATCGCCGCCATCGCCCCGTTGCTCGATAACCTCGACCTGCTCAAGCAAGCCTTTAAAATCGCCAACGGCAACGTCGATGATTCCGTTCTTGAGGAATACCTGAACCGGATGGAGACCACGGCCACCGAGGAGGCCAAACTCGCGCAGCAGACGCGCAACCTCGGCATCACGGTCGGCAACGCGGCCTTGCCAGCCTACAACGCCTTCCTCAAGACCATGAGCAAGGGCGTCGGCGTGATTACGGGGTTCGCCAAGGAATATCCGAACGTCACCACGGCACTGCTCGGCGGCGTGGGCGCGCTGGCGGCCCTGACCGTTGGCGGTATCGTTTTCGGCTACGCCTACAATGGCCTTGCGACGACGATCAACGCCGTGAAGGGCGGGATGCTGGCGCTTCGCGGGGCGACCATCGCCAACACAGCGGCGACAAGGGGCGGCACCATAGCGGCGCTCCTGAACCGGGCGGCGCATCTGTCGTGGGCGGATGTGGGGAAAGGTTCCGTCAGCACGGTCAAGAGCCTTGGCTCGGGCATGTTGAGTCTCATCGGTATTCAAAAGGGCACCGCCATCGGTATGGTGTGGGGGGATCGTGCAACGAGGGCTTGGGAGAAATCAACAAAGCTGTTGGGAAAGGGCCTCGGCGCGTTGAAGTTCGCGTTCGGCCCGGTCGGGATCGCCATCGCGGGTATCGGGCTGGCAGCCTACTGGCTGATCGAAAATTGGGATGTCGTCGGCCCGTATTTCGGCAAGGCGTGGGATTGGATTTGCGGAAAGTTTAAGTGGGCGGCGGATTTCATCAAGGGAATCGTTGATTGGGTTTTCAACGCTGTCGATACCATTGCGAAAAAATGGACCGAATCGGAGACGTTCAAGCGCAATACGGCGGACGCTCTGAACATGAATTTTGGCGGTTGGCAAGGCAGCACGGCGGAAGAAGGGGCGGCATGGGTCAGGACGGGCAACGAAAAGGGGAAGGAATCGCTGGAGTCTCCTCCCGACTTCGTAGGCCCTAAGCCACAGGACAAGGCCCCGGACAAGCCAGCCGGTCCGAAGCCGATGGAAACGGCGAAGCAGCTTCCCGGGATGCCCACGGGCGACGCCCCCGGCGGCGACTTCGTCGACGATTCCTTGCCCGCGCCGGATTTCAGCGGTTGGGGCGACGAGGACGGCAAGAAAAAGAAGGGCAAGAAAGGGAAGGGCGCCGGACCCGTCACGGTCGTATCGTTGGACAGCGGGAACAGGTTCAGCACGGTGTTCATCCCGGCTGCCTCGAAAAAGGACAAGGACGCATCGAAGCCCGTGGGCACGTCCGTGCTTCTGCCCTCGTCGTCCGGAGACTCCGAAACCGTGGCCTTCTCGAAAGCCGGGCAGAACCTCGTCGGCGGCCTGAACAAGACCTTCGACCGCCTGCCCAAACTCTTCGACGCCTCGCTCTCGAAGGTGAGCGAGCCGGACATCCCCCCGGCTGTCGTCAACATCCCGGCGTCTTCATCATCCCCTCAGCCCGCCCCGCGCGCCATCTTCCACCCCGTCCAGCGGCAGGACAGGAGCGGATCGCCGTTCGCGGTCTTGAAGAATGCCTTGGGCGCGGCCCCGGACCAGTGGTCCCGGACGGTCGGCGCGAAGTTTGGCCGCGATGCCCTGCCGCCCGTACTTCCACAGACGCCGATGTTGCTGGAGCGCAACAAAAAGGTTCCCACGCAGCGCCAGCCGGAGGCCTCGGGCGACATCCAGATCGTACAGCATTTCAACATCGCGGACGCGGGGAATCTGCCCGCGCTTAAAAAAGAACTCCGGCGTCTGGAGCCGGAGTTTGAAAAGCTCGTCCGGCGCGCGCTCGAAAGGATGCGCTCGGACAAGGCGAGGACGGCACATGCCCAGTGAGAAGACGACGCGGCAGGGGCAGGCATGGGATCAGCTTGCGAAGGACGCCTACGGCGACGAGCTGCGGCTCGGCACGCTGTTCCCTGAGAACGTGGATGAGCTGGACGTCCTGATTTTCGGCGGCGACGTGCGCGTGGCTGCGCCGGAAGCGCCGTCTGTCGCCAAGGTGTCCTCCTTGCCGCCGTGGGAGCGCATGTGATGCGCCGCGCAGCCGTGACCGTCAGCATCAAGGGCCATGACGTGACCCTCGACCTCATGCCGTACCTCGTCAGCCTGACCTACACCGACAAGGCCGACGAGGAGCTGGACGACCTCCAGATCGTTCTGGAGGACCGCGAGGGCATCTGGCAAGGCGACTGGCTCCCGCAGACCGGGGACGTGATCGAGGCCAGCATCCTCACGGAGAACTGGCGGGAGATCGGCGCGGTCGAGGAATTGCCCTGCGGGAAGTTCGAGGTGGACGAGATGGAGCTGGAATCGAGCGCGGAAGGCGGCGATACCGTGACCGTCAAGGCCGTGCCCGCCGCCGTGAAATCCTCGCTCATGCTCCAGAAGAAGACCCGCTCGTGGGAGAAGACGCCCATCACCACGGTCATCGCGGACATTGCCGGCGCCGCCGGGCTGGACACGCTCTACCGCGGGCCTGAGCTGGTCTACGAGCGGGTGGAGCAGCGGCAGGAGAGCGACCTTGAGTTCATGCAGCGCATCACCAAGGAGCAGGGCCTCCGGCTTGCGGTGAAAAGCGACAGGGTGGTCGTGTACGCGGGCCAGACGGCGGACCGGCTGGAGCCCATCGCCATCAGGCGGGCGTCGGAGGCCGACCCCGGCGAGGGGCTGGACTTCCAGTCCTTCCGGGCGAAGCGGACGACCGAGGGCATCTACACGCAATGCGTGGTCGGCTACACGAAAGCGGCGGATTCCGAGACGATAGAGACGCAGTACGAACCGAACATCCCGCCGACGACCGGGCGCGTGCTCTACATCAACAAGCGGATCGAGAATCAGGCGCAGGCCGAGCGCATGGCGAAGGCGGAGCTGCGCGACAAGAACCGCAAGGAACAGACCGCCTCGCTGTCCGGCATGGGCGACACCCGGTTCCGGGCGGGCACCGTGCTGGACATTCAGGGATGGGGCCGCTTCGACTCGAAATACGTCATCGCCCAGGCGACGCACACGTTCTCGGCGGATGGCGGCTATACGACCAGCCTCGAGCTGGAAAAGGCGCTGGATTACTGATGGATATGAAGATGAACGAACTTGCCCGCGTGGGCTTTGTCGTGTCCCGCCAGCCGGAAAAGCACCGAGTCCGGGTGGAGTTCCGCGACACCGTGACCGCGAAGCTCGTCTCCGGGTGGCTCCCCGTGCTCGTCCCCCGAGCCAGCGCGGACATGGCTTTCGACCTGCCGGACGTGGGGGATCAGGTGCTGTGCCTGTTCCTCGGCAACGGGCTCGAAGAGGGTTTCGTGCTCGGCTCCATGTACGGCGCGCAGACCCCGCCCGTGTCGAGCGGCGACAAGTTCCACCGCACGTTCAGCGACGGCACCACGCTTGAGTACGACCGCGCCGCGCACAAACTCAGGGCCTCGGTCAGAGGCGACGTGGAGGCCAGCGTGACCGGAAATATTGAAGTGACGCTTCAAGGAAACGGCAAGGTAACGGCTGGCGGCGCGCTGGAGCTGACCTCGGCGGCGAAGATCGGCCTGAACACGCCCGCGCTCTCGATGGGCGGGTCCGGAGGCGGGGGGACGGAGGCCGCGACGCAGGGGAACATCCGGCATCGCGGCAACATAACCGTCACCGGGGGCGACGTGACCGTGAACGGCATTTCCTTCCTCGCCCATGTCCACGACTGTCCGCACGGCGGGACCACCGGAGCGCCCAAATGATGTACCAGGGCGTCCTCGGCACCTTCTTTTTCACCGTGACCGACGCGGAGGTGGCGACGTTCCGCGACCTCAAGCAGCAGCGGGAGATCCAGTTTGCCGAGCACAAGTGCGTGTCCGGGCTTCCGAAGGTGCAGCACACGGGCCGCAATCTGGACACCCTCAGCCTGACCGTCCAGCTTTTCCCGCTGACGCCGCTGGCGCTCACCGTGGACATGCGGATCGACGCCCTGCGCGAGCTGGCGGTGCTCGGCGAGGAGGTGCCGCTCGTGCTCGGCCTGACCTACTACGGCCTGTACGTGCTCAAAAGCGTTGAGGTGCAGCACCGGATTTTCCACAACGGCGTGACCATGAGCGCCGAAATAGCCCTGAACCTCACGGAGTACAATTGATGGAACTGACCGTGGATATGGGCGTGCCCGCGTCCGTGGAGATCGGCGCGACGGGCTTGCGCGGTCTGGCGCAGGAAATCCGCACGGCGCTGGCCACACGTAAGGGGAGCGTGCCGCTCGACCGGGATTTCGGCCTGTCGTGGGAGCTGATCGACCTGCCGCTGCCCGAGTCAAGGCCGCTGCTCGTCGCGGAGATTGGGCGGGGGCTGGAGCGCTGCGTCCCGCGCATCAAGGTCAAGAGCGTGACCTTCAGGACGGATACGTCCGGCGCGGCTGACGGGAAGCTGACGCCCGTGGTCACTGTCGAAATCCGCAAGGAGTACCTGAATGACTTTCGCTGATCTTTCGGGCCTGCCGTCCGTCTCTTTTGCGCCGCAGAGCGCCGGGGAGACGGAGACGGCGATCATCACGGCGTATGAGGCCATCGCCAAGGCGACGCTCCAGCCGGGCGACCCCGTGCGCCTGTTTCTGGAATCGCTGGCCTACATCCTTTCGGTCCAGAACGGCCTGATCGATCTGGCGGGCAAACAGAACCTCCTTGCCTACGCGCGGGGCGGGCATCTCGACCATCTCGGCGCGCCGATGGGCGTGATCCGCATCCAGCCGCAGCCCGCCCGGACGACCGTGCGTTTCGGCGTCGACGAGGCGCTGGCCTTCGCCGTGCCCATCCCTGCGGGGACGCGCGTGACCACGCAGTCCGGCGGGGTCATGTTCGCCACGCTGTCCGACACCGTGCTTGCCGCGGGGGAGCTTTTTGTCGAAACCTCCGCGAAGGCCACGGAAGCGGGGGCCTCGGGCAACGGCCTGTTGCCGGGCCAGATATGCCGCCTCGTCGATCCGCTGCCGTACATCACGCGGGTGAGCAACGTGGCCACCACGCTTTCCGGCTGTGACGAGGAGGGGGACGAGCGGTTCCGCGACCGCATCCGCATGGCTCCGGAGAGCTTTTCCGTTGCCGGGCCGAACGGCGCGTATGAAGCGCGGGTCAAGGCGGTGAGCGCCGACATCAGCGCGGTGAGCGTCACCTCCCCGACGCCGGGCATCGTGGACATCCGGTTCGTGCTGACGGACGGGGAACTGCCGGACGAGGCCATGATCGAAGAGGTGGAGAACGCGCTGACGCCCAAGGACGTGCGCCCGCTCACCGACAAGGTGCTCGTCGGGTCGCCGGAGACGGTGGAGTACGCGCTTGCCGGGAAGTGGTTCCTGTCGTCGTCCGACTCCACGCTGCTGGCTTCGATCACGAAGGCCGTGGACGCGGCTGTGGAGGGATACCGCCTTTGGCAGCGGTCGAAGCCGGGGCGGGACATCAACCCGGACGAGCTGATCGCCCGGATGCGGAACGCCGGGGCCAAGCGCGTGGAACTGGCGACACCCGTTTTCCAGCGGCTCACCGAGACGCAGATAGCGCGTGAGACGTCCGTGTCCATGACGTTCGGCGGGGTTGAAGATGAGTAGCCGGCGCATCGGTTCCACGCCGTTCCTTGAGCTGCTCCCGGATTCCATCGCTGGCGATCCGGCGATCCGGGCGGCGGCCGACGCGCTGGACGGGCTGCTTGTGCCCTCCGTGAAGGCCATCCCGTCGCTGCTGCTGTACGCGCGGCTCTACGGCAAGGAGCCGGACCTGCTGCCGCCCCTGCGCCGCCTTGCGGAACAGGCCGGGGGCTTGCGGGCGCTTGAGGAGCCGCTGCTGGATCTGCTGGCGTGGCAGCTCCACGTCGACAGCTACGACATCGCCCGGACGTACGCGGAACGGCTGGAGATGGTGAAGACGGCCATCGCCGTGCACCGCAAAAAGGGGACGCCGTGGGCCGTGGAAACCGCCGTGACCGCCGCCCTCGGCAACGTCGAGACGACAGTGACGGAATGGTACGACTACGAAGGCGGCCAGCCGTACCATTTCAAAGTGTTGGTGACGCTGTTCGAGCAGGGCATCGTCGCTGACGACATCAACCGCGCCCGCCAGATCATCCTCGAAACGAAAAACACCCGTTCGCACCTCGACCACCTCGGCATCACCGTGGCGCTCGGCAGCAACTGCGAAACGCGTTTCGGGGCCGTGCTCGGCATGGGGAACACCATGACCATCTGGCCCGAGGAAATCACGGATTTGGAACAGGAACTTTCGCTGAACACGGGCGCCGTCGCCCACTGGCAGCACATTTTGACCATCGCACCGGAGGAGATATGAGCCAACAATTCCGCACTGTAACGACGAACGCCGGACGCAACGCCGTCAGAGAGGCGCTGACGCAGGGCAAGACCGTCAAGCTCTCGCATATGTCCGTGGGCGACGGCGGGGGCAACCCCGTGACGCCGCTTTCCACAATGACGAAGCTCGTGAACGAACGGTTCCGCGCCCAGATCAATGACATCGTGCTTGATCCGGCCACCCCGGATCTGTTCACCGCCGAGCTGTTCATCCCGCAAGCCGAGGGCGGCTGGTACATCCGCGAAGTGGGCCTGTGGATGGATGACGGGACGCTGTTCGCCGTGGGCAACACGCCGCTGACCGAGAAGCCGGACATCAGTTCCGGCGCGGCAACGGACCTGCTTGTGCGGCTCATCATCCGCGTCCTCGATGCGGCCACGGTTTCCATCGAGATCGACCCGGCGCAGGTGCTGGCGACGCGGGAGTACGTCGACCGCAAGCTCGACGCGCACAACAAGGACGGCGGGGCGCACGAGACGCTGGCCCGCAAGAGCGTGCAGATCAAGGCCGGGACGGGGCTCACGGGCGGCGGCACGCTCGAAGCCGACCGGACGCTGACCGTCAAGTACGGCAACACGGCGGGCACGGCGTGTCAGGGCAATGACGTGCGCCTTGCCGACGCTCGGACGCCAAAGCCGCACAAGGCTACGCACCAGACCGGAGGTTCGGACGCCATCACGCCAGCGGACATCGGGGCCGCGGACAAGACGATTCAGATCAAACCGGGCACGGGCCTCACTGGGGGCGGCTCTCTCGAAGCGGATCGAACCCTGACGGTCAGCTATGGCACGGCTGCGGGCACAGCGTGCCAAGGGAACGACGCCCGTCTGAGCAATGCCCGGACGCCTACGGCACACAAGACCACACACAAGACCGGGGGCACGGACGCGCTCACTCCTGCGGATATCGGTGCTGTCCCGACGACCGTTCAGGTTATCGCCGGAACCGGGCTCTCCGGAGGCGGTTCGCTTGCGGCGAACCGGACGCTGGCAGTCACCTACGGTACGGCTGCGGGCACGGCTTGTCAGGGAAACGACGCCCGTCTGAGCAATGCCCGGACGCCCACGGCACACAAAGCCACACACAAGACTGGGGGCACGGACGCGCTCACTCCTGCGGACATCGGCGCGGCCCCTGCTTCGCATACAAGCGTGGAGGCTACGGATACCGTGTTGGGCCATGCCAAAGCCTCCCAAACAACGCCAAAGGCCGCCGGAACCGCCGCTGTAGGTACGGAGAAAAGCACGTTTGCACGGGGCGATCATGTGCATCCTGCGCAGACCACGATCACTGGGAACGCTGGCACGGCGACGAAGCTGTCTACCGCCCGGACGATTTCACTTTCCGGCGATGCTACGGGCTCCACGACCTTCGACGGTTCAGCCAATAAGTCCATTCCGGTGACGCTGGTCAATTCCGGTGTTGAGGAGGGGGCTTATGGGCCAACGGCGGCGGCTACGCTCGCCTTCGGCGGCAGCGTCAACGTCCCACAGATCACGGTTGACGCCAAAGGGCGTGCTACCGCTGTCGTGAACAGGGCCATTAAGTTGCCCGCAGCACCCACAAGCGTCTCAGGCAATGCAGGCACAGCGACGAAACTTGCCACCGCCCGGACGATTGACGGCGTCAGCTTCAACGGTTCAGCGAACATCATACACTATGGAACCTGTTCCACAGCGGCGGAAACAGCGGCTAAAGCGGTCAACTGTACGGGCTTTGTTCTCGCAACAGGGGCACGCATCGCGGTGCGCTTCACGGTCACGAATACGGCAGCCAACCCGACACTCAACGTCAATGCAACCGGAGCCAAGGCCATCCGGTACAGAAATGCCGCGATTGCTGCGGGATACCTTGCCGCAAACAGGACATATGATTTCATCTATGATGGTACGTACTTTCAACTCATAGGCGATATTGACACCAATACGACATACGCCGTTGCTACTCAAGCAAAGAACGGCCTTCTTTCCGCAGCCGACAAGAAAGCTCTCGACTACTGCGAGGCCCTTCGGCTCTCCATGATCGGCGTCCCGCGCTACTGGCGCTCCACGACCCTGCCCGCCGGGCACGTCTGGGCGAACGGCGACCTCGCGTTGTTCGCGGACTGGCCTGAATTGAAAAAAGTTTATGATGCTGGTGGGTTCACAGGAATGCTGCTCGCCTACAACGCCACCAGTGCCACTATCGCCGCCAACCTCGGCAAATGGCGACCAAATGCCGCTAACCCTACGGGATTATACGTTCCTAACCTAAGCGAACAGTTTTTCCGAGGGTGGACGGGGGGAAGCCGTACAGCGGGTTCAGCGCAGGAGGACGCGATCCGCAACATCGCCGGTAAGCTGGGCGAAACAATCCACACGGAGCTTTTTGATGGCGCTTTTTATATTGGGAGTACAACCGGAACGCGTAACTATCCAGAGGGAGGCTATACTGCTGGTTTCCCCTTCCTCGACGCCTCCCGTGTAGTCCCGACCGCTAATGAAAATCGTCCGGCCAACGTTGCGTTACCCGTGGCCTTGTATATTGGCCTCCCGGCCTAAGCGCGGAGGCCGAGATACAGGCAGACCGGGAGGTCAACCGAAGCTGGCATGACCGTAGGAGATGCTCCGTAGATTGGATTTGACCATGAAGCATCAAAATCCAACCTTACATCTCCTGCGCCGCTCACCGCATTAGTCGTCGTCGAGCCAGCGAGTGTCACTCGAAATGCTCCTGCGCTATTGGTGGTGGCTGGCTCACCACCAGCACCTCTTGTCCATGAAGCCTCCCCTGTTACCGCAGGCAAGCCCGCCGGGTTTGTTGCCCCGGCGGTACTGCCACCCGTCCACCCTCGGAAAGACTTTTATCAATAAAAAACCATTAACCATAGGAGATAGTTATGACCATTCCTCAACTTCATATGTATGATTTGAAGACTGGCGAGTACACTGGCAGCCGTGATGCCACTCAGCGTCCGAATGGCGAATATATTCTTGAGGCGACTGGCGCGACGCCCGTTGCTTTGCCCGCATCCATCCCCTCCGGCCATGTCGCCCGCTGGACCGGGGATACATGGGAGACGGTGGAAGACCACCGCCAGCACATGGACGAGCGTGGCCGCAAGGAAGGCGGGACGCAGTACTGGCTTCCCGGCGATACGTGGCGTTCTGAGCCCCGGTATACGGAGGAGCTTGGACCGCTTCCCGATGATGCGCTTTTGGAGCGCCCGGAGCGCCCGCTTGATGAGTACAAAGCAGACAAGCGCCGCGAAGTTTCCGACGCCTACGCCTCCGCGCTGACCGCCACCCTGACGATGCCCGCGGCAAACCCTTCCGCGCTGGAGGTGACGATGGGCGCCGCACTTTTTGCCGCTGACGATGCTGTAGGACTGGCCGACGTGCAGAAGATTCTGACCGCCCGGCGTGACGCACTGTTCGCGCTCGTCGACGGTGCCGCCAGCAGAGCGGAACTGGGGCAGATAGAGGTTTCCTATCCCGTTTGAGCCACCCTCTCGCCCGTTGTTCTCCCCGGCCACTTGAAAGTGCGTCCGGGGATTTTTTTGTATAACACACTGAAAAATAAGGTTTTTTAGTTGACGAACGAGGCCTCTATGGTAAGTTTTTATCAAGTAATTCAAGTAACTTACATAAAAGGAGCCAAGCATGTACAACGCTTCGTTTTATCCCACGCCGCCCGAAGTGGCGGAGAAGATGCTTGCCAAGGTGGGCAAGCTCTACGAACGCTCGATCCTCGAACCCTCGGCGGGGAAGGGCGACCTTGCCGATGCCGCCGTGGGAAAGCTGGATCGTTATTACAACCGTTGCCGTGAGGTGGTGCACTGCATCGAGATCGAGCCGGAGTTGCAGGCCGCGATCCGGGGCAAGGGCTATCCGCTGGTGGGCACGGACTTCCTCACGTTCTGGCCGGACGAGAAGTATGACCTCATCCTCATGAACCCGCCGTTCGCCAGCGGCGAAGCGCATCTGCTCCATGCATGGGAAATCCTCGACCACGGGGACATCGTGTGCCTGCTCAACGAGCAGACGCTCCTGAACCCCTGCACGGTGCACCGAAAGCTGCTAGCCACGATCATCGAGGAGCACGGCGAAGTGGAGCATCTGGGAAGCTGTTTCGCGGAGGATGCGCTCCGAAAGACGCAGGTGCGCGTCTCGATGGTCCATCTGCGCAAGAAGCAGGAGCCGCCGAAGTTCTCGTTTGACGCGGGCTCGGACGAGGAGGGCGCCGCCGTTTTCAGCGACGGTTCCCGGTTCGAGGGCGAGGTGGCGACGCGGGACACTGTGGGGAACCTCGTGGCGCAGTACGGGCGCTGCCGGGAACTGTTCGTCCGGATCGCGCATCTGGCGCAGGAGCTTGCCCACTACGCCGGGCCGCTCGGCACGGACGGCGGGGAAACGGTCGGGGAAGCGCTCAAGGAGTTGATGCGGCAAAAGCCGACCCGCAGGGCGCAGGAGGATGCGTACAACCGCTTCGTCCGGTCATTGAAAAAGAGCGCATGGCGGGAGGTCCTGCGCCTGACCGATGTGAGGAATCTGGCGTCCTACGGCGTCCAGAAGGAGATCGACAGGATACTGGAGAGCAACGAGCGCATGGCGTTTTCCGAAGAGAACGTCTACGCGCTCGTCGAGTCCATTTTCCTGAATCGTGGTGCCATATTGCAGCAATGCGTGGTCGAGGCCTTCGACATCATGACCCGCTATTACGACGAGAACCGCGTCCACGTCGAGGGCTGGAAGACCAACGATGCGTGGAAGGTCAATCGGCGCGTCGTCCTGCCCCGCGTCGTCAGCGTGACGTTCAGCGGTTCCGGATACCTGAGCTACGGCAACTCCCGGCAGAATTTGAACGACATAGACCGGGCGATGGCCTTTCTTGAGGGCAAAAAGCTGGAATCCGTGCCGTGCACGGCTGTGCGTGCACTGGAGGGGCACTTGAAGGCGTGTGGCGACGATTTTTCAGGCGTCCTGTTCGAGAGCACCTACTTTGAGATGCGCTGCTACAAAAAGGGGACGCTGCATATGTACTTCAAAGATAAAGGACTTTGGGAGCGTTTCAACCTGACCGCCGCGCGCGGCAAGAACTGGCTCCCGGACGATGTGAAGGCACGGGAGCGGGAGGATCGCGCCCGGAACAGGCGGGCCGACCAGTACGGCCTCCCGCTTTCCGCCTGACCAAAGGCCCCGCCGAAATGCGGGGCTTTTTTATGTATTTTATTGAAAAAACAGGCTTTTTCTCTTTACAACCGAGGGTACTATGGTACTAATAATTCATGCGATTTCAACAACTTAAACAATTTAACCCAAAGGAAGACAACATGAACAACGCCACTCTCGAAACCATGACCGCCGAACGTGATTCCCTCCGCGCCGCCTTCATCCGCTACATCGCTCTTGACCAGTTCATTGGCTGCGGGTGCAACCCCGACGACTTCGACGCCCACTTTGAAAACATGCAGGACGCCCTGCGCGGCGGAGCGATGAGCGAAACCGTCAGCAGCCTTTCTTCTTCCATCGAAGACGTCGTGTTCGACGTACTGAACGAGTGCGAAACGTTCCAGACCGAAGCCGAGTAACCGAAACGGCCCCCGTGCCACCGGGGGCCAAACCTTAACCCCAAAAAAGGAGCCAATTTCGCCAAATGGGATAAGAACAAGATGCGTTCCGAATGCTATGCCGGTTCAGGACGCCTTGGCGTTTCTGGCGAGCATGAGAAAACGTTCCGCGAGAATTCCAGGTGCGATGAAGCGGCGAGCGTCAAAGCTGGTTTCAAGAGAGTTGGATTCATCCATTGGCAGGCTGTCGTAGGCCGCTTTCAATTCCGCTTCGAAAGCGTCGCGCAATTTTTTGAATGATTGTTCGACTTCGGGATAGTCGTTTCCTTCGCGCCAAGGAAGGCGCAAGCTCTGTTTCCAGAGGCGTCCTTTGTGGGAAGGGATTTCCAGATCATAAGTTTTGCCGGATGCCGGATTCCCCGCACGTTCGTGCTGCCCCGGATAGCAGAACTCCTGCCACGAGTCGGGCGGTTCAGGGATGGTTGAAACGACGCGGATGAACGGCAGTGCTAACTCCCGTTCGTGTTCCTCAAGCGTTACCGTGTAATGAAGGATAGGGCGGATGTTGCCGCGCCGCTTGGTGATGTTCCATTCAATATGCATGGCGTTGCTCCTGTGTCGCTAGGCGGATGGACGTTCTTGAGATACCCTGTTTCCCCAAAGGGGGGCGTTGTCCCGTTCGGCTGCTCAGCGAGCCAGAGGACGGGAAAGGCGGGCTCCTCTGGAAACCTGTCGCATTCCAGATCGGTAAACCAGATCATGCAGGTGGGGGCGAGATCGTTTTCCTCGATATAGGCGGTAACCGGCCTGTAGTCCGTTCCGCCGCCTCCTGCCGGGGCCAGCCGCAACGGCAGGTCTTGCCGGGTGAACGTCTGGGCGGATTGGACCCGCGTATCATGAAACAAGACGGTCAGAAGCGTGTCGTAGCTTTCCAGAATACCGGACAGCTCGGTGCAGAACATTTCAAGAAGGGCGTTGTCCACGGAACCGGAGCTGTCCACGGCGAGCACAATATGGGGGATACGGGGCTCCTGCCGCGAAGGGAGGTAGATGCCCTGGTAAAGATAGCGGCGGTTCGGAGTGGTCCATGTGGAGTCGCCGTCCGCACAGTTTTCGAGGAAGCGTTGAAGGATGCCCCGCCAGTCCAGCGTTGGGTGCAACCGCTTTCGGAACAAACGGAGAAGGCCTGCTGGCATGTCGCCCATATGCTTGGCGCGTTGCATGGCCTGGACGAGTTCAATGTCGGCTTCCTGTTCCGCCTGTTTTTGGGCTGTCCCGCTGCCTCCGTCCAATACGGGATGATCACGTACTTCTCCCGTAAAGGCCACGGGCTTCGCACGTTGCCCTTTCCCCTTGTCTAGGCTGCTTTCAGAAGCTCCGTGTCCACCCAACAGTTCGGCCTCGCCGCGTTCGCCTTCGGTGGGATCATTCTGTCCTTTCCCTTGGCCTTTCCCTTCGCCCGGCTGCCCGCTGCCTCCTTCCGTTTGTTCGGTTTCTTCCTGCGCTTCCGGTCGCTTGGCACCTTTATTGGGGGCCTCGTCCTGAAGGCGGGCCAGCTCCGAATACAGTGCCTCAACGGAAAACCCGGCATACGCCGGATCATGCACGGCACCCTGAGGGAGGGAGAATCCCGCATCCAGCAAAAGCTGGTTGACGACAATGTCGCAGGCCTTGTTCCAGAGCGCTGTATCGCGTTCTTCGCGGCGGACGTGATGGGCACAAGCCAGATGCATGACTTCGTGTGCCTGTGCTCCTATGAGCGCGGCCTCGGATAATGCGGCTGCGTAGGACGGATTGAAGCCGAGCGTGCGCCCGTCGGTCCAGAGGTCGCTGCATGTGGGATCAGGTTTCAGCGTCAAGCGCAGGGCGATGGAACCAAAAAACGGATGGTCCAGCACGAGCGCCGCACGGGCGCGGATCATGGCGAGATGGGCTTGCCGTTCGAGTGCTGTCATAACGTTACATCAATACATGGGCGTTGGCTTGAGCCCAGTCGGCGAAGGCGGATGTGCGGACAATGCGCTCGTCGCGGCATACTGCGTCACGCATGAGCAGGACACCAAATTCGGAGGGTAGGCGTCCGGCGTAGGTCACAAGGGCGTTGACCGTTCCATCGGCGGCTTTTTCTGAGAGGGCTTCGCACACGGCATATAGCGCTGCCGGGTCATCGGGCACGAGAGCGTCAGCCGGATTGGCAAGGATGTCTTCTACTGAGGGGAGCCCGCGCCAGACACGGAGGAATCCCATGAATTCCGCAGCTGCGCCGTCCCCCACCGTTCCACGGAACAGTTCGTATTCCACATCCGGATCAGGGTTGGCATCAAGAATGCCTGATAGAAAAGCCCATGAACGAGGAGAGGCGAACGCCTTGCCGGAGGAGAGCGGATCAAAGTCATGGAGCAATTTGGGGCGGAATCGCAGAAAAGCGATTACTTCCCGTCTGATGCCCGCTTGCTGTGCCCACAGGATCCAGTCATCAGGCGAGACGTCAAATTCAAGGTGCACCATGCGGTTCGCCAGTGCGGAAGGCATCCGGTGGGTAACGGCCTTGTCCTTTTCGCGGTTGCCCGCCGCTATGATACTCCAGCCGTCGGGCAGACGGTATTCCCCGATTCGCCTGTCCAGTACAAGCTGGTAACAGGCGGCCTGAACCAATGGCGGCGCAGCGTTCAGTTCATCAAGGAAGATGATGCCCTGTTCCGAATCGTCCGGTCCCGGAAGAAAAGCGGGCGGACACCACTCCGCGCGTCCGTTTTCAAGACGGGGAAGCCCTCGGAGATCGACGGGATCGAGCAGAACCGCACGGATATCACGCAGGGCCATGCCGCGATCCGCAGCGACTTTGGCCACAACCTGGCTTTTGCCCACGCCCGGTGCGCCCCAGAGAAATACCGGTTGGTGAGCGGAAAGAAGCGTATGGAGCGCTGAAAAAATCTGAGAAGGAGTCATGAAGCCGTCCATGAAAAAGGGTCATTATTCAGGAACGGACTATAGCTATATGAAAATGAAAGTCAATATCTAAAGTTTTTTCAAAACGTCTCAAGCAGAGGTTGACGGGTGCTTGACCATGGCTCAGGACGCCCTCTATCACCGCCGGAGAGTCCGTGATCTTCCGCTTCTTCGACACTGGAGCAGGTACAGGCCGTGGCACAAAAGGAGCTTGAGGAAGAAACCGTGGACGCTTCCCGATGCGCCCGATATGGATATGACCCCGGTGCGCATCAACATCAGCCTCCCCAAGTGCGTGCTGGAGGGGCTGGACCGCAAGGCCAGCGCCCGGGGAATGACCCGCTCGGCGCTCATCGCCAAGGCTGCACAGGCGTATATGTAACGGGTTGATGCGCTGATAGAGGGCAAAGAACGAAGCCCCCGGATGTTTGTCCGGGGGCTTTTCGCATCTCATGAATCGGTCTTTCTATGCAAAAAATGATGCTTGTATCGCAACCAATAAATGCTATATATTTTAGTATTCCGAAAGTGTTGTAAAAGTATGGCTGTGCTAAACTTTGCCGTGGTATTCTGAGGTAAAGGAGTGCCGCCATGAAAGAGGCCAGCATCGTGGAAATCGAGAGAAAAGCCATGGCATTGATCGACAGGTTCAGAAAGGAAGCGGGACTGAGCGAGGCGAAGTTGGGAGAACTCGCTTTCCCCGAAGCGAAAAATTATCGTCAAAAAATAAACAGTTTACGAAACGCAAGGGGAAGCGGCAATGAACCTTTGCGCCTTCGATTAGGTGATTTTTGCGCTATTTGTCATGCGTTGGGAAAGAACCCCGCACAAGAGCTTTTACTCCTGTGGGGGGAGGCCGATAAAGAGAATAGTTGAGTCAAAATGCACACTATTTTTTCAAAGCCGCCGATTGGCGGCTTTTTTTGTGCGTAATTTTTTAGCAATAGAATTGACATAAGCTAAATAATATAGCACATCCATATCCAACGGGACTCAACGTTCCCGTAGCTCATTGACAATCAGCCCCGGTGAACCCCTAGAGTCCAGGCGGGCACGGCGCTTGGGTGCGGGTGGAGGGTATGGTCGGCTTTCGGCCGCCGTGAAAAGGTGTTAAAAAGGATAGGAGGGACTATCCAAAGAGGGGAGGCGAAAGCCTCCCCTTTGTCTCTTGATGCTGCTCAGAAGATCATTCCTTATCGATGGGCCTATCCAGAGCCCGAACCTTCTCGATGAACGCCTTGAACTCGGGCGTATCCCGGATGGAGTCCAGATCAGAGTCATCCTGCATATGGCGTAAGGATGGGAGTGCCTCTCCTTTAAGAGATATATTCAGGTAATGGAGAGGCGTGCCTGTATTTTTCCTGTGCGTCATCCCAGAAGGCCTTCTTCTCTTCGGGAGAGGATGCCGCAGCGGCGCGTTTTGAGAGGAGGTTACCCCAATTGAACCATGCGTCAGTATGATGTTCGTTTTCTTCCGTGGCGCGCCTGTATTTTTCCTGTGCGTCGTCCCAGAAGGCGTTCTTCTCTTCGGGAGAGGGTGCCGCAGCGGCACGTTTTGAGAGGAGGCAGCCCCAATTGAACCATGCGGCAGTAAGGTGTTTGTTTTCCTCCGTGGCGCGCCTGTATTTTTTCTGTGCTTCGTCCCAGAAGGCGTTCTTCTCTTCGGGAGAGGATGCCGCAGCGGCGCGGTCTGAGAGGAGGTTGCCCCAATTGGACCATGCGGCAGCAAGGTGTTTGTTTTCCTCCGTGGCGCGTCTGTATTTTTTCTGTGCTTCGTCCCAGAAGGCGTTCTTCTCTTCGGGAGAGGATGCCGCATCGGCACGTTCTGAGAGGAGGTTGCCCCACTTGTACCATGCGTCAGCAAGGTGTTCGTTTTCTTCCGTGGCACGCCTGTATTTTTTCTGTGCGTTGTCCCAGAAGGCGTTTTTCTCTTCAGGAGAGGATGCCGCAGCGGCGCGTTTTGAGAGGAGGGTGCCCCAATTGGACCATGCGTCAGCAAGGTGTTCGTCTTCTTCCGTGGCACGCCTGTATTTTTTCTGTGCGTTGTCCCAGAAGGCGTTCTTCTCTTCGGGAGAGGATGCCGCATCGGCGCGGTCTGAGAGGAGGGTGCCCCAATTGGACCATGCGGCAGCAAGGTGTTCGTTTTCTTCTGTGGCGCGCCTGTATTTTCCCTGTGCGCCGTCCCAGAAGGCGTTCTTCTCTTCGGGAGAAGATGCCGCATCGGCGCGTTTTGAGAGGAGGGTGCCCCAATTGTACCATGCGGCAGCATGATGTTCGTTTTCTTCCGTGGCGCGCCTGTATTTTTCCTGTGCGTTGTCCCAGAAGGCGTTTTTCTCTTCAGGAGAGGATGCCGCATCGGTACGTTCTGAAAGGAGGTTGCCCCAATTGTACCATGCGTCAGCAAAATGTTCGTTTTCTTCTGTGGCGCGCCTGTATTTTTCCTGTGCGCCGTCCCAGAAGGCGTTCTTTTCTTCGGGAGAGGATGCCGCAGAGGCGCGGTCTGAGAGGAGGTTGCCCCAATTGCACAATACACTAGAATTCTGCATTGCATTGGAAATGTTTTTCAGATTGCGGATTCCTTCTTTCAATAATTCTTTTTTTTCAGCGGTATTTTTGCAAGATTCTTGAGCGAGGTTGCCACACGCAAGTGCGAGCCCAAAGAGGGCATTTTCGTTTCGAGGGTAGTCTTCAAGAATGGTTTTCCAGAAAGTATAGGCTGTTTCCCAGTCGCCTTTTTCTTGGGACAGAATGGCCTTACCCCATAGTACTTCTACACCTTTACCGTATTGAATGGCTTGTTGTGCTTGTTTCAAGATATCATCATTAAATTTTTCGGAAAAGCCATGTCGATGCAAGAGATTACTGAGCTGCATTTCGTGTTCTCTAGCCTTTTCCAAGAGGTCTTCCATCTCTTTTTCATATTTTTCAAAGGCTTCTTTTTTGCCTTTTACCTGTTCTCGATATGTTTGAGTCGTAAAATAGGTGATCCCAACGCCAGCAAGAGCAAAAAGAGCTGCAAATACTGCAAGTGCCGCATATCCCATATTCACCCATCCGATGTTTCTATCGGTAATGGTGTCTATCCTGATTTTAGCTTCTTCCATTGAGGTAAGAGTTTGCTTGGTCTGTTTCTCGCTGGTCTGCCGCAGGGCTTCCAATGAGCGGAGGATACGGTCGAGTCGTTCGTCTGTGGGGGCTGAGGATGGAGACGTGCCTTCGGGAGCCGCAGACTGGGGCGCTGCAAACGAGCTTACCGCGAGAAAAGAAAAAAGAAGGAGGAAGGCTAAAGACTTCATGAGGAGCCCTCGAGAGAGAAGGAGAATGCTCAAAAGCCCTCGGATCATTCCTCCAAGGGCCTTTCATTGCCACTATTTTTTATCTTCCAACACAGTCTCAATTCGCCGGCGCAGTTCGGCTGCTTTGCGGGCATTGCCTCGTGCGTAGGTCCGGCCCATCTGCCACAGTTCACCGATGGAGTCCTTGAGGCGGGTTGGGACCTCCTTACGCCGCATGGCCTGCCGCTGGAGCGTTTTGATCCTGTCGCGCCACTCGTTACCCGGATTCTCGCTGCCGCACCCATAGACGCACCGCCGGAATATCTCCGAGTCCTTGAAGCCGTCGAAGTCGTCCAGAAGGTCGCTGATGGCCTCCCGGACGGCTTCTGTGGCGTCTGATGCGCTCTGTGCCCGCGCCGCCGGAGAGGAGAAGGCGACGCAGGTAACGAGGCACAGTGTGGCTAGGTTCCGTTTCATTTGGATATGGCGCTTACTGTTCTCCAAGGTAATAGCCCACGGTCGTTCTGAGGAGATCAGCATACTGGTAGATGTCGTCGAGTTTTTCGATCTTGTGTTTGGTTTCATTCTTGTCCGCGTCGAAGGTGCCTATGTATTTGACCGACACGGAGTTGAAATGCATACGGCAGAGCGGCTTCCTGTTGTTATCGTCAAGGAGGATGCCGCAATACGTCTGCCGATCGCGCATGACTACGCGGGCCGGGTCGACGACGCTGCACAGGATGGCCTTGATAATAAGGTAGCCTTCAATCTCTTCCTGTGTCGTCACGATGCCGGATTCGTTCTCCACGGCTTCTTCTACCTGTCCCTTTGCAGGCTCGGCGGGTTCGTCCAGTACACTGGCATACGTATTCGGGCGGGCTATGCCCTGAATGCGGGACAGCAGGATGTCATTGATGTAGTGGTCGAACGCGAGGGAGATTTTGGGACGGAAGTCATCAAGGACGCTGGCCCTGAGCTGCCCGTCATAGATTTGGGCGACAAAGTGTTTCACAAAGGTATCTGAGGGAGACGCCAGCTCTTGGGCGATGAGTTGCTTGATCTGCCGGAGATGTTTTAGGTCCTGTGCGGCGGACAGAGCGACATCAACGTCGAAGGAGTCGTTGGCGAGTTTCTTCAATTCGGGGATGAGGGCCTCTTCCAGCTTATCAAAGTTGAATATCATGAATGGCTTGTCATCCATAATGTTCGGCTTGTCGAGGTCGGAGAAGAACTGGTATTGCACGCCGTCCGTCAGGATGGCGAGGCGTGCGGTAGGCGTGTTGTGGAAGTAGCGGTGGAGCTGGTCGGCCTTGCCGGAATCAAGGCAGGTCCCGGCGCACTTGGCTTCGATGAGGATGATGACCTCTCCGTCGCGCTTGATGGCGTAATCCACCTTTTCACCCTTTTTAGTACCTACGTCGGCCGTGTACTCGGGGACGACGATGCGCGGGTCAAAGGTGTCATAGCCGAGCGCTTGAAGGAACGGCAAGATAAGCGCGTTTTTCGTCGCTTCTTCCGTTACGGATGCGTGTTCCCTCAGTTCTTGGATACGTGTCGCCAGTGCCTTGACCCGATCTGAAAATTCCATGTTTCCCCCATGATGGTTTCGGAAGAGCAGCTTGTCCTCATATTGTTCGCTGCAACTACTCCCTTCTTGGAAAGCAGCAGTGTTCCGTCGTCCGTCCTGGCTGCTTTAGCGCAAGTCCGGTCATTTCCTCTACTGGATTTTCAGTTCTGGCTTATCAAAACATCGTTATAGACACAACCATGAAGGGGGAAATTGGGGATAGGTGTTTGGGATACCCCCCTCTTTGACAAGAGTCTTTTTTATAGCTAAATTTGTTGTTATAAAAATACGAATAAAGCTAGGAGTAAAAAAGTTATGACTGGGGTAGGATGCCCTCAAAGTGTAAGGGGGTTCATCATGGATGAAAAAATGAGGCCGATCTTGGAACGGGTCACGGCTGAACATCTTTTTGTGGATGTCAGAAAGAAAGCCGGAATGACCTTCGACAAGTTGGCTAGTGTTGCCTATCCCACTCAAAAGATTGAATCATCTCGAATGAAGGTGCACCGTTTTTTGAAGCCGCAAGTAAACGGATTGCCTAAGAATATGTATTTATATGACTTCATCTTGTTTTGCGAGGCATTGAACGTCGACCCAGTTCGTACCTTGGCCGAGATTCTCAATAAGGTAGAGCACGAGGTACAAACCGAAGAAAAATAAATATCTACTCGCTATAGACATTAAAATAAGCTACTTCGGTAGCTTTTTTTGCGCCTGTATTCTAGCTATATTAGATAATTTTGTTGACCTAAACTAGCTAATAACGTTAATTCGATTTCAACGGTAGAATACAGGGGTATTCCCGTTCGGTTCATTGACAATCAGCCCCGATGAAACCCTAGAGTCTAGGCGGGCACGGCGCTTAGGTGCGGGTGGAGGGTACGGTCGGCTTTGACGTCGACTGTGAAAAGGTGTCAAAGGATAGGAGGGACTATCCAAAGAGGGGAGGCGAAAGCCTCCTTTCGTTTTCTCGGATGTTGCCCGGAAATCATATCTTATCGATGAGAGTCTATAGAGGCCATTTCAAAGCAATAAAAACTACGTTATGGTGTATCATTCATTTTGGAATTAGCTCTACACTCCCCAAAGTTTCTTGTAACCAGAAGAAGGAAAAGAGGTAATATATGAGTCAGCTCGGGCATTCTGGAAACTCTAAGTACATGGGGATAGAAAATGGTCTTAAATATCATCAAGGTATTTGTGGCATTTGTGCCGTTTTATATGCTGTTTATATGGATTGCAGAGAGCGACGCTGCGAGCTGGCTAGCACGCTGGGAATTGATTATTTACGCAGATGTTTTATTCAGGATGAAATACATAATCTTTTGACTTCATATCCAAAACTTCATAAAGATATACAAACGCTTACCAGGGAATTTCCAGGATACACGGGGTTCAAAATAACTGATTATATGAGTACTCTTTCTACTAAAAAGACGAGTGGCGACTATTCAATTGCATTACCTCCAATGGCTGTAGTGCAATATTTGAAGAGATGGAATATTGATGCGACGTTTCATCAGCCTCCTAGCTCCCCGCTACCGAATCGCTGCATTCTCGGTCTGGGGTTCTTTAGTTCGGGGGACTCTAAGCCGAAGTTGCGGCACTATGTTTATAAAAAGGGTAAAAAAATATTTTCCTATGGTGAAAAATACGATGATCTTGAAGCGTTTACAAGTGTAACGGATCCTGACTATAAAGTATTGTATAGCATAGAGTGGAATTCTCAACCTGTAGTGGATATTTCAAAATAAGAGACGCTACATTTCGAGCTTGTGAGGTGAGCATGTTTCGCGTGATGCCTTTGATCGTGGCCCTTGCGTTCCCGCTCCCGGCCCATGCATGGCCCGGCACTGTGCTGGACGTCCATGACGGCGACACGGTGACGGTGGCGCCGATGGGCGACGTCCGCGTTCCGATGCAACTTCGGCTCTACGGCATAGACGCCCCGGAACTGGAGCAGAAGGGCGGCCCGCAGTCCCGCGATCACCTGCTGTCGCTCGTGCGACCGGGGCAGGACGTTGAGGTGATCAAGATGAGCACCGACAAATACGGTCGCACGGTCGCGCTGGTGGCTACGGACAGGGTGCTCAATGCCGACATGCTGGAAGCGGGGCAGGCGTGGGCGTATCCGGCCTTCTGCAACGCCCCTTTCTGCAAAGGCTGGAAGAAGCTGGAGCAGGACGCCAAAGAAGCGCGGCGGGGCCTCTGGTCCCGAAAGAACCCGACCCCGCCGTGGAAATGGCGGCAGAAGCGGAAATGAAAGAAGGCCCGGATAATCTCTCGGGGCTTTGTTTTATCAAATGCCTTCGGCATATTCACCGAGCTCATCAAGCACGTTTTTTCTATCCCAGTTGCTGTCGGCAAGGCAGTGTTTCGCATAAAACGTCTGCAAACCAAGATGGATGAGGAGTCCGGGAGTTTTCTTGACGGCAGGTGATACTTCCGGGTCGGCGTTTAGTTCGATTTCAAGTTTTTCCAGTCCTTCTTTCCAGCTTTTTCCTGGGTCTTGAGCAAAGCCATAGGACAAAAAAGGGTCGGTGAAGCACATATCGTCAAGGAGCGTGAGGTATGCGGCAACTTTCTTTTGGGCTTCAGCGGTGGGAGTTTCGGCATAAGCCGATGAGCCCATGCAAAGCATAATAATGAGTGCCAGAAAGCGGCACATCTTTTTTCTCACTTTCATTCGCATCTTACTTTCCCTCTCGTTAGTCTTCCAAGACAGTCTCAATTCGCCGGCGCAGTTCGGCTGCTTTGCGAGCATTGCCTCGGGCGTAGGTCCGGCCCATCTGCCACAGTTCGCCGATGGCGTCCTTGAGGCGGGTTGGGATGTCCTCACGCCGCATGGCCTGCCGCTGGAGCACCTTGATTCTGCCGCGCCATTCCTTGCCCGGATTCTCGCTGCCGCATCCGTAGACGCACCGCCGGAATATCTCCGAGTCCTTGAAGCCGTCGAAGTCGTTCAGAAGGTCGCTGATGGCCTCCCGGACGGCTTCTGTGGCGTCTGATGCGCTTTGCGCCCGCGCCGTTGCACAGGCGGCAATGCAAAGCAAAAAAGACACGATAATGATGGAATATTTCATTCGCGTAATTGGCGACTAACCTTGCTTATATGAAGGTTGTTGTAATAAGGCTTCTACCCATGTGTCTTCATGAATGATAAATGTCGGATGTCCTTGTAATCTATTTTTCTTAGCATCTTCTATTTTTCTTCCAGATTGAGGTAATGTCCATTGCGGGTTTGCACAGGAACCAACTACGAGATAAAAAGGAACATCTTGAAGAGGTCTTGGTGTGATGTATCCACCAGCTTTCATGGTAGCTTCTTCGCAATCAGTATGTTCACCGAAGGCAAAAATACCGCTGAAACAGAAAGCAGAGCGAAAGTCGATATGATCAGGGTGATCAAACATTTCATGGTTTTTGGGAAGGATAATGTAGATCCCTCCTTTCTTTTTTTCAGGAATGACTGGTGACTGGGGAATGGGGGCACTTATTTCTGGTACAGGTAATCCGGCGTCCCGAATGAAGGAAGAAAGTGCTGCAATGATAGGCGCAAGTTCTTTTTTGGAAAAACATTCTCGAATATTCAATTCAGAGATAAGCTTATACAATTTTGCAATGGATCGGTTTGTCAAAAGCAGAGGATGCTCGTCAATCCATTGGGATAAAAATAAAATACTGCTAGGTGGAATATCTTTAGATGCAATGATACCTAAGGAAATTCCCAGAAAGAGACTTTCTTCATTCGCTGTACTCAGTGTAGCTGAATGCTCAGTATCAGGGAGAAGGCGCTCTTCTATAGCAACAAAACGCTGTCTAGCTTTAGCTATGGCACTCTGCACTGCATTTATGCTTTTTCCCTCTGAGAGAGCTTTGGCTTCCTCTTGCCATTTATCCAGCAAGCGTATTGTCGGCATATTAATGAATGCCATCTTTTCTAGAAGGTTTCGCGCTAGAGAGCTAAGCAGTTTCGTTTGTTCGCTCAGCTGCTCCAAACAGAGAGACTCCTGATTCTTAGGCTGTGGTCCTTTGAGCGTTTCTCCATATATCAATAAATCACTTTTACGAAATTGCTTGTCGCTTGTGCAAGGAATACGGCCTGCATGAAAATCGCCATTGAATTTAGTTTTACCGATTTTGAGCCCCAGTGAATTCAAAAAATACACGGCTTCTGTTTGTGTTTTGAACAAAGAATCGCTCATGCATATCACCGTTTCTATTTTGATATGATGTAATATCTTAAAAACCAGTAATAAGAATCCTTACAAACTCATCCTGTGTAAATGTAAAAGTCTCTTCTTCAATAAGCCCCGTCTGCTCGGCATTGGGCCGGAGCAGTTTTGCTATAACAACCCCGGATTTTCTTGTGGGGTTGTTTACAGAGACAGGTTCAGCAGGGGAGGCTGTAATGACCTGCAAGGCGTTCCGAATGGCTTTGATGCCCGTTCCCCACGGAAGCGAATAAGCTGCTGGTGAATCGTAAATCACATATCCGGGATGGAAATCGAAGGCGGAACCTTGTGTCCAAACCAGAGTTTTGTGTGTAATTTTTTTGAATTTGGGTTTTCCTGACGCAGTGAGAGCCTTTGTTCCATCTTCGTTGAGGAGAGGAATTCTCTTTCCACGTTCATCACGGATTTCTTCTGTCCAAGATTTTTGTGTAAGCTGAATATCTAGTGCGGTAGCCATGCTTGGTGGAACATGAAATGCCCATGTAGCGCACCAGTCCTGCCATTGTTCAGGCAGAAGGGAAAAAGGCGGATCAACCAGCTCGGACGCGAGGTATCGGTTTTGGCGCCTTGAGGCTCCGTCTTCGCTTATAAGTTTGTTCAGCAGTTCCAATTCTCGCATTTTCCCCCCTTACTTTTCAATTCTTACTGGAACAGCCCTACATACCACGTTCTGGCACACCACTCGCAGGTCTGTCCGAGGTGGCATGTTGAGGATTGTCCCGGCGAGGCTCGGTGGGCGTCACTACGGCGCTCACCGACTCGGCCAAGCGTTTGTTTTCTTCATGCAGCGCGATGATTTTGTCTTTGGCTGCGAGGAGTTCGTCCTTTGCAGCGAGAAGTTTCTTTGTCAGCTCTGTGTTTTCCCGTTTCAGTTCCTCCGTACACGGGGCGGAACTCGACATCGATTCGCTCAAGGATGTAGCCTGTGGAGATGACTTTCCTTCGATACTGTTGTCCCTAAGCATAGGGCCTTCACCAAAATAAAGCCATTCTCTCGAGAGCTCTGGATAAAGATCAAGGATTTTTTGAAGATGTTCCCAGAGGTTTCTTTGGCTTTTTTCTGCAAACCATGTGTTGAATGTTTGTGGAGAAACTCCGATATGTTCCGCTAGACGAGCAAGCGGAATTTTTTGTGATTTTGAAAAAAATCTTATTCTTTCAAATAATTGCATATCAAATATTTTTTGATAAAAAATCATAAAAATATTGCTTTATCAAAACATTTTTGATAAAGAACACCTAACACAAACACAAAACAAAAACACGAAACAGCAACACAAAACTATCAGGGAATCGTTATGACCACAATGCTAAACGCTGATCGCGCTGCCGCGTTGAGGACATGGATGGATGAGCGCGACATGACCATCCGCTATGTCGCTGAACAGCTAGGCGTAAGTATGACGCTGGCCCGCAGGTATCTCATGCTTTGGGAAACCGTCCCGACGCATTGGCACCGCCAGCTTGTCCTGCTTGGAATCCCCCCGGAACTCTTGCCCCGTGCTGAGAATAAGAAGCGTGGCCCCTCCCGGAAGATTCCAGTTCTGAACCCGCACCCGGCAGTGTGTGCCTGATTTGAGGTTAACCCGGCATCCCGCCGGAATCACGCAAACGGAAAGGAGAGTTTGGCATGAAAGAAGGCACACCGAACATCGGGGCCGTCTGCCAGCGGCTTGCCAAGCACGCCCCGTCAGGGCTGTCGGCGGAACAGATCGCCTATCGGCTCGGGCGCCCGTACAACACGCTGATGTCCGAGCTTTCGCCCCTGCGGGACACGCACAAGTTCGACGTGAACTTGCTGATACCGCTCATGCGGCTGGCGGGCTCCACGGAACCGCTGCACGTGATGGCCCGCGCCCTCGGCGGGGTGTACGTCGACTTCCTCCCGGTGTCGGACGCCGCGCATCCGGTACATGGCCAGTGCATGGCCTCGGTGAAGTCGTTCGGGGACATGATGGTCGGCACGGCGAAGGCGCTGGAGGACAACATCATCACCAGCGAGGAAAGAAGGGAACTCGCCCGGCTCGGCTACAGGGCCGTGGGCGACATTTTGGCACTGCTGCTCCAGATCGACGAAGCGGAGGCTCGGGATCGGGGCAGGGCGTAAAAGAACGCCCCCGGAGTTGCTGGAACAACGCCGAGGGCAAACATCCAGTGAGGACTGCTCAAATGGATAGAAATGAAATCTACACGGGCAAGGCAAGGCTTGTCAATCGCGGCAACGGCATCGTCCTGCGCTGCGCAACGAAGGGTGAGCTTGCGGAGCTTCTGGCGCTGCTCAGGGCGCTTTTCCCGCATGGGGGACGCATGAAGGATCTCATGGGGAGGGTTGCGGCATGAGGTACGTCATCGGAGACAGCGCCCGCCTCGTGACTCCCTATCGCGGTTACTCGTGGGTGACGATCATCGGCTACGAAGGCGACGGGTATTGCGTGGAACTTACTTCCGGCCTCGAAATCGTCGTCCGGGAAGACGAGTTGGAGGACGTATGAGCCGGAAAATCCGCGAACGCGCCATCCCGAAGTATAAGAAGGACTGGCCCGGCAAAACCCTTTTGATGAAGGAAGACTGCCCGATAAGGCACCGCCGTTGGGAGAAGCATGATCAGCCCTCGTTGCTCAGGAAAGGGGAACTTGTGACGCTCGAACGGTTTCTGGCAAAAAACGAAGCCCAATACATCGGCCATCTTGAGACGAGCCAGTGGGTTGAGGAGGGACAGAGGGTGATCAAGCTCACTTGGACGTGCCCGACCTGCGCCGCCCGTCATGAGGACTACATCCCCGAATCGTTCATCCGCCAGAAAAAGGCCATTTTCGTTGAAGTCACCGGAACCGAAGGAGAGGAAGCATGAGCGTCATCAACCAGTCGGATATCGAACACATCGACGAAGCGTTGCGGAAGTTTGCCAATCAGAAAAACATGAATGGTTTTGCGGCCATCCTGATCGGCTTCACGGATGAGGGTGATCACACATGCCTCATTGCAAAGGGTGAGCTTAATCGGGTTGATATGCTTTATTGTTTTAGCAAGGGAATACAAAACTTGTTTGAAAGAATGGACGCCCTCAAGCAGGACGGGGGTGTGCAATGATGCCGCTGGACTGGAGCGAACACGCCAAGCTGGAGCGTGGTGCGGCCCTCCCCGTGGACGAGTCGTTGCTCGTGATGCTCCGTGAACGCCGCAAGGGGCCCGAACGTGTGGAGGCCACTGAGATAACCTTGGCGGAAGACCCGCTGTTCGCTATCGAGCGTCGGATCGAAGAGGAAGGCGATGACGGCGAGACGCGGCTCACCAGCCGGATAGAATACGTCTTCTTTTCCTATGAGGAGGCAGAGACGTACTTGGAGCAGTTCAAGTATCGGCTGCACGGCTGCCGCCTCACGGTGCTTCCGACCTTTGGTTCTCTCAAGCGAGTCCTTCGCGCCGGGGAGTTCCTTGACGAAATCGAACGCCGTTTGGCGGAAGGAGGCCACGATGGAGCGGCATGAGTTCGACGCGGCCTACGCCCGCATCTGCTCCGTCTGCGGCATGAAGACGCAGACGGAGCTTTCCGCGTATCTCGGCATCCGCCAGAGTTCCATCTCCGACGCCAAGCGGCGCATGATGATTCCTGCCGCGTGGCTGTTGACCCTTTTGACCCGCGAAGGCGTGAACCCTGCGTGGATTCTGACGGGCGAAGATTCCAAATTCTTGGTTCCGGCCTCGTTGCCTCCGAGCGCGCCCACGCTGCTGCTGGCTCGTCTGGCAGGGCCGGAGCTGGAGCAGCGCATCCGGGCGGGGCTGATGAGCGTGACGGAATGTATCGCCGAAGAAATCCGGGCTCTCGCTGAGGGCAAGGAGGAGAAAGGGGAATGATCGACCTGCTCGTTGAGTACCGCCACTGGCTTGCCGGGACGGTCATGGGCGTCGGCTTCGTCGGCCTGTTCATCCGGCAGGAGGTGGCCCGCAAGCGCCGCCTTCGCCGGATGGCGAGGGAATGCCGCCATGAGTCGGGACAGGAAGGGTAGCCCCTCCGTCTCGCCGTCCGAATCCTCGGAGGCATGGCTTGAGTCCCATGCCTCCGAACTGGTGGACTGCGGGAGGATGCGTTGCCGGATGCTGGCCCGCCATTGCGGGACGCGGGAAAGCTGTTTCCGCGGCGGGCGGTGCCCGAAGGCTCCGCGAGGCGCGAGGCCCGTCCAGACCGAAAGGGCGTCCATGCCCATGTACTACGCAAACCCGGATTGTTGAGATGAAGCTGTTTCGTAAGGAAAAGAAGCCCGCAGGGGCGTACTGCTGCCCCATCTGCAAGAGGGGCTATCGGCACGCGGGCATGGCCGAACGCTGCACGAGGACGGCGGTGTGCCGCTTGTACAACACGCCGCCAGCCGAGGTGCGGGAGGCGTGGAGGCTTGTCGGCGGAGCCGCGTCGTTGGGGTGGTTTCTGGCCCATCCGATCCTCGGTACCGAGCCGGAGGACTCTGGGCTGTATGGAGCCGCGAGAGCCGTTCAGGACACGACGGGGGAATTGTTCGCGGCGTTGCACAAGGTCTTCCCGTGCGCTGATCATGTCCGGCGCGCGCTGCACGCCGCGCTGATGGGCGAGGTAGCGGGGATATGGCCTCCGGGCCATCCCGCCCACCTCGGTCATGTCGGGGACGTGATCCGCTCGGTGATCTGCGACGCGAGGGGCGAGGCCGTGGCCCGCGCCGTGCGGCCGGGGCTGCTGGACGGGATGCGCGAACTGGAGGAGCGCGTGGAAGCGCTCTATGGCGAGATCATCCCCGAAGGCGAAGCCGACTATGAGGAAGACGCCATCATGGGCATCGTGCGCCTGAGCGATGCCGTCATCGGCCCGAAGCCCGAAGGCCGCAAGCCGTCGCTTTACCTCGTCAACGGGCGGCACCTCGTCGTCGGGCGGGGCAGGGCGGACGTGCGCCGGGTCATGATGGGGTTCGGGCTCTCGAAGCCCCGCATCCAGGGCATCAGCCCCGGCGAGAAGTTCGAGGACGGGCGCACCGCCGAGGACATCATCAAGACAGCCGTGCGCGTCCCGGCGCTCATCGGACGCATGGAGGAGTGAGCATGTCGCAATCGCATGAAAAGCAGCTTGTCGAGGCTCTACGGGGCATCTTGGCCACAGGCGATGACGGAACATCGCTTGAAAGGGATGAAAAGATCCTCAAGGCCATCAAAGAGGAGTTGGCTCCGCTCGTTGAGCTGGCGGCGACTCCGCACAGGGAATATATGGATGAGAAGGCGGCGGCTCTGTATTGCAGCATTCCCATTCAGTCGCTTCAAAAGAAGCGTCACCACGGTCATGGTCCGGTCTACATCAAGGACGGCACCAAGGTCTTGTATGCCCGCAAGGATCTTGAGCGATATATGGAGCAGAGGAAGGTCAAGACTTGTGATCGGTAGCTGTCTGTTCAATGAGTTTGAGGGCTTCCCATTTGGCGTCGGGGCTGAGTTTCGCGTACCGCTGCGTCGAACGGGTGTTTTTATGGCCCACAAGCGTGCCTATGGTGTACAGAGGGACGTTTTTGCTTGCCAGCCAAGAGCAGAACGTGTGGCGCAGCGTGTGGAAAACGACTTTGTATCGTCTGTCGGTGATGCCGTCATTCAGGCCAAGGATAGATACGGCCTTGGCGAAGGTATAGCGCAGTCCGCCTTGGGTTATCGGTTTGCCCTTGTTGGAAAAGATGAACTCGGAAGGTTGCTGCGGGGCGATGCGTTCCAGCATGGTTTTGACCGTGTCGTCCATGTAGGCGACGCGCTTGCCCATCTTGCCGTCAACGTGGATGAAGCTGTTCGTAAAGTCCAAATCTTGTCTGCGGAGCTGGAGGATTTCCCCCAGACGCATACCCGTGTGTGCGGAGAGCAGGGCAATCCGGTATACGCGGCAGGACAGGTTTTGGAGCAGATCGAGCAGCCTGTCGAATTCCTTCGGCGTGAGGAAGCGCTGCCGTTCGTTCTCGGCAGGAAGGAGCTTGAGCCTCGGGACAGGGCCGGAGTAGAATCCCCAGTCGACCATCCGTTTCATCACGTTCACAACATCGATCAGAATCAGGTTGATCGTGGCGGGAGCAAGGGATTGCCCCAAGGGGATTGTCCTGCCGTCCCTCGCCCTGTGGATCGCCTCGGTTATCATGAGGTCAGCCTTGAAGGACTCAAGCTGAAAGGTGGTGATTTCACTCAGCAGCATGTTTCCGAGCGCAGGGCCGATGTGCGTGTTGTAATGATTGACGCGCGCGGCACGGTTTTTCAGGGAGGGGAGACGTTTTTCCTTGAAAATTTCCCATGCCTGTTGATAAGTCAGATCTTGAGTCCGAGGTTCGGGAAAGAGTTCGGGATGGCGTTTCTTACGGATGCGTTCGCCCCGGATTTCGCTTGCCAATACGGCTGTATAGCCTTCGCTACGCCAGCCCACCTTTTCCCATATCAGCTTCCCCTCAAGCTTGTAAGCGATGTCGAAACAGACGTCAGGCTTACCGTCATAGCGTTTTGTGCTACTTGTGCGGTAATAGACGCCAGTGTACTTTGTCTTCTCTCGATGGACCATTTGTGCTTACCCTTTGCTAACCTTGAGGCGGAAATGCTAACCAGTTGGCTAACCACGAGCGCATACTGTGGGAAAACACAGGAAAGCGCAAACGCTGTCTTCTCCGATGGTTGCATAGTGCAGCAAAATAGGGCAAAAAACAATCGGACATCTATGATTGTATGTAACATGTCATGAGTTCATTCAGACTCTGTCGTTGAAGCGGAACGTCCAACGATGGGGCCATTTTTTTGTAAGGAGATTTCATGAGCAACGAACCCGATAAGATTATTTATTCCATGATCCGCGTGTCCAAGCGTCATGGGCAGCGTGAAGTGTTGAAAGATATTTCCCTTTCCTATTTCTACGGCGCGAAGATCGGCGTCCTCGGCCTGAACGGATCGGGCAAATCTTCGCTGCTGAAGATCCTTGCGGGCGTGGATCAATCCTTTGAAGGAAAGACCGTGCTGGCTCCCGGCTATACCATCGGTTATCTGGAGCAGGAACCGCTGGTCAACGAAATGCGGACCGTCCGTGAAGTCGTGGAGGAAGGGGCGCAGGAACTTGTTAATTTGGTCAAGGAGTTCGAAGAGATCAATGCCAAATTCGCCGAGCCCATGGAGCCGGAGGAAATGGATAAACTCATCGAACGCCAAGGGCAGGTGCAGGAGCTCATGGATGCGAAGGGTGCATGGGATCTTGACTCCAAGCTTGAGATGGCGATGGATGCCTTGCGGTGCCCTCCGGGGGATACGCCCGTTTCCGTCATCTCCGGTGGTGAAAAGCGCCGCGTGGCGCTGTGCCGCCTGCTGCTGCAGAATCCCGACATCCTTCTGCTCGACGAACCTACCAACCACTTGGACGCCGAATCCGTGGCGTGGTTGGAACGGTACCTCCAGAATTTCCCCGGTACGGTCATTGCCGTGACCCACGACCGTTACTTCCTCGACAACGTCGCGGGATGGATTCTCGAGCTGGATCGTGGCCGCGGGATTCCGTGGAAGGGTAATTATTCCTCTTGGCTGGAGCAGAAAGAAAAGCGCCTCGCGCAGGAAGACAAGGCCGAGGACGAGCGCCGCAAGACCCTCAGCCGTGAGTTGGAATGGATCCGCATGTCCCCCAAGGGACGCCATGCCAAGGGCAAGGCGCGTATCAACGCCTATGAGGCCATGCTGAGCCACGAAAGCGAAAAGCGGGCTCCCGAACTGGAAATCTATATCCCCGCAGGCCCCCGTCTGGGCAAGAAGGTCATCGAAGCCGTGGGCATCAGCAAGGCCCTTGGCGACAAGGAATTGATGGAAGATGTGAATTTCATCATTCCGGCGGGCGCTATCGTGGGCATTATCGGCCCGAACGGTGCGGGTAAGACGACGCTCTTCAAGATGCTTGTGGGGCAGGAAAAGCCTGACGCGGGCACGTTGACCATCGGCGACACCGTTCAGTTCGCGTATGTGGATCAGCAGCGAGAGTCCCTGACGCCGGGCAAGACCGTATATGAGCTGATCAGCGACGGTGCCGAGACCATCAAGCTCGGCAACCGGGAAATCAACGCCCGCGCCTATTGCTCCCGTTTCAACTTCACCGGCTCCGATCAGCAGAAGAAGGTTGACGTCCTGTCCGGCGGCGAACGGAACCGCGTACACACCGCCCGGATGCTCAAATCCGGTGCCAACGTCATCCTGCTTGACGAACCGACGAACGATATTGACGTAAACACCATGCGTGCCCTTGAAGACGGTCTGGAAAATTTCGCGGGCTGCGTACTGGTCGTCAGCCACGACCGCTGGTTCCTCGATCGCATCGCTACGCACATTATGGCGTTTGAAGGCGATTCGTCGGTTGTGTTCTTTGACGGGAACTATTCGGAATACGAGGAAGATCGCAAGAAGCGCCTCGGTAAGGACGCGGATCAGCCGCACCGCTTGAAGTTCCGCAAGCTGACCCGATAGAGAGATTGATCCGATACAAAGGAAGGGAGGGCGTTTTTCAACGTTCTCCCTTCTTTTGTATGCGGGCGGTTTTGATTTGGCGTGAGGGATCAGGCGAAGGCGTTCACGCCTTCCAGAGAGCCAACAGCCGTGATGGCGACTTCTTCCTCCACCGGAACGGCGTCGAGGATGGGTTTGACCATACGGGAGAGGGTTCCCTTCGGGCCCACTTCAACCCATGAGCGGATGCCGTCGTGCCACTGGTTGGCGATAGTATCGATCCACAGGACCGAGGAAATCATCTGAACGGTGGCGAGTTCGCGCAGGCTTTCGCCATCCGTCACCGCTTTGCCGGTCACATTGCTGTAAACGGGAAAACGCGGTCTGGACCACGTCATTTTGTTGAGCGCCTTGGCGAGTTCCTGCGCGGCCGTATCCATCAGCGGGCTGTGGAAGGCTCCGCTGACCGGAAGGGGAACCGCCCGGCCTTTCTTTTCCTTAACGAGCGGAAGGGCCGCTTCCACCGCCGCCTTGGTCCCGCTGATGACGAACTGGGCCGGGGTGTTGTGGTTGGCCACAATGAGGATTTCTCCCGTGGCTTCCGCAGCGGCCTTGGCGATTTCGTTCACGGCTTCGCGGTTGAGCTTAAGGATTGCCGCCATGCCGCCCTTGCCGTCAGGATCGGCGTCCGCCATCAGCTTCCCGCGCAGGCTTACCAGTTCAAGGGCCGATTCAGGGGATAGGGATCCGGCAGCGGCCAAAGCGCTGTATTCGCCAAGGCTGTGGCCGGCGGCGCAGGCGGGGGACAGCTTTCCGGAAAGCGCCTGCCACAGCGTCACGTTGACGACCGTCAACGCGGGCTGGAGGTGCTTGGTGTCGGCCATGAGCGCCGCGTCGTCGCTTTCCCAGTAGACGGCGCGCAGGGGAAGGCCGCTGATCTGTTCGGCTTTTTTCCAGAGTTCCATGGCTTCTTTCGATGCTTCGGCAACATCGCGGCCCATACCGGGCTCTTGGGAACCTTGGCCGGGGAAAAGGACGGCGGTGGGGACAGTAGACATATAGACCTCTACTTTTTGGGGGTTGGGGCCGGGCTGATGGCCTTGAGCAGGCCGGGGAGATTACGCCGGACAACGTCGAGTTCGTCGTCGCTCACATTGGGCATTTCAATGGGGGGCTCCTTCGTGATGGCGTCCCCTTGCTGGATGATGGCGACAGCGGCGGCGGCCCGCCCCATAATGCAGAAAAAGCGTTCCGGTTTCCAGCCCGCAGCCTCGATGTACCCGGCGGCGTTCTTGGAATAAAGGAAATCGGGTTCGCCCGCTTCATTGACGATCGGGTGGGCCTTTTCCTTGTTGGTTTTGATCCATGCCCGGAAACGGGGAAGATCGGCGATAAATTGGTTGAGTTCCTTTTCGGAAAACGGAGGCTGATTGTACAGCGTTTCCGCCGAAGCGGGGAGTACGGTCAGCAGAAGCAGCAGCCCGGCAAGGCCGAGGCGGAAAAAAAGAGCCATGTGTCACGTCGCTTGTTGAAGGTATGGGCGGCGTCCATTGTTGCGCCGGGACAAAAAGATAGAGCCCCTGTGCCCCGGCGTATAGTATATTAATCGTATTTGATGGAACTGATCTGCATGAGCTTGTTCCAGTTGTGATGCGATTCGATGTAGCGCATCGTACCGGTTTTGCTACGGATAATCATGGAATGCGTAACGGCTCCCTGCCCGGAGAACTGGACGCCGCGCAGGAACGTGCCGCCGGAGATGCCGGTGGCCGCAAAGAAGACGTCATCTCCCTGCACCAGCGTGTCGGCGTCAAGGATCTGGGCAAGGTCGATGCCCGCTTCCTGAATGGCGGCTTTTTCCGCTTCGGACTGGGGATCGAGGCGGGCAAGCATGGCGCCCCCCGCTCCCTTGATGGCGCAGGCCGCCAACACACCTTCAGGCGTGCCGCCGGTCCCCATCATGACGTCGACTTCGGAACGCTGATCCACGGCCATCAGGGCACCGGCGACGTCGCCGTCGGTATGCAGCTGGATGCGCGCGCCCACGGCCCGGATTTCCTGAATGAGCTTTTGATGGCGGGGCTTATCGAGGACGAAGACCACGAGGTCGTTGGTATCCTTGCCCAGCGCCTTGGCGATGAGGCGGAGATTGACGTGGACCGGCGCGTCCAGATCGATGACGTCACGGGCGGCTTGGCCGACAACCAGCTTTTGCATGTAGAAGCTGGGGCCGGGGTTGTACATGCTTCCTCCCGGAGCGGCCCCGACGACGGCAATGGCGTTGGGGCGCCCATAAGCGAGCAGGTTGGTCCCCTCGACGGGGTCCACGGCGATGTCAAGGGAAGGCCCATTGCCCATGCCGATGATTTCGCCGTTGTAGAGCATGGGCGCTTCGTCCTTTTCCCCTTCCCCAATGACGACTTTGCCCGCGATGGGCAGGGAGTTGAAGGACAGGCGCATGGCGTCCACGGCGGCGCCGTCTCCGGCGTTTTTATCGCCGCGCCCGAGCCAGCGCGCGGATGCCAGAGCGGCGGCTTCGGTGACACGGACAAGATCAAAGGCGAGGTTGCGCTCCGGCGCTTCCATAAGGGACATATCGCTCTCCAGAAAATATGAATGGTTCATGAACGCCCGGCCTCCGCCGATCCAGCGGCTCAGGCGGTATTGGGAACATAGATCAGGCGAAGCCGCTCTTCAAGAAAAAGCTCACCGCCCGACGGCTGGAAGGCACGCTTTCCGGGAGGGGGGATTCGTGCTAGAGGGGGGCATGTTCAATCATACCACAGAAGTCCTGCCCATTGAGGCCCTGCTCCCGGATCTGCTTGAAACATTGGGCAGCGGGACCCGATGTATACTTGAAGCGGCGCCCGGCGCGGGCAAGACGACGCGGGTTCCCTTGGCATTGCTCCGGGCGGCATGGCTCGACGGCAAAGGCATCCTGATGCTGGAGCCCCGGCGCATGGCGGCCCGGAACGCGGCCCGGTACATGGCTTCTCTGCTTGGGGAAAAGGTCGGCCAGACCGTGGGATATCGGGTGCGCTTGGATTCCCGGGTGAGCGCGTCCACCCGGATTACGGTGGTGACCGAAGGCGTCTTGACCCGGATGCTCCAGGACGATCCCGAGCTTCAGGGCGTCGGCTGCCTGATTTTTGACGAGTTTCATGAGCGCAGCCTGAACGCCGATTTGGGGCTTGCCCTTGCGCTTGATTGCCAGCAGGGCCTGCGTGATGATTTGCGGTTGCTGATCATGTCGGCCACATTGGATTCCGGGCCGCTCCTCAAGCTGCTGCAACAGGATTTTTCCGGAGCGGTCCCGGTGCTGAGGAGCGAGGGGCGCGCGTGGCCCGTGGAGACGCACCATCTTCCGCTGCCCCGGGCAGACATTCCAATGGAGAGATGGGTTGCGGACGCCGTCCGGCGCGCGCTGCGGGAGGAGAACGGCAGTATCCTCGTGTTCCTGCCGGGAACGTGCGAAATCCGAAAAGTTGAAGCGTTACTTCAAGACGTGCGATCGGATACCGTACATCTTTGTCCGCTGTACGGCGATCTGCCCGCAGCGGAGCAGGATGCCGCCATTGCGCCGGTTCAGGCTCCGGTACGGAAGATAGTGCTTGCGACGTCCATTGCGGAAACCAGTCTGACGATCGAAGGTGTGCGGGTAGTCATCGACTCCGGCTTGGCCCGCACAGTGCGTTTCGACGCGGGAACGGGCATGTCCCGGCTTGTCACGGAGCGCGTATCCCTCGCCAGTGCCGAGCAGCGTAGGGGCCGGGCAGGGCGGACGGAGCCGGGCGTATGTTACCGGCTGTGGCATCAAGGGGACGAAGCGGGAATGGCGGCCCATATCCGCCCGGAAATATTGGACGCCGACATGGCCCCGCTGTGCCTTGAGCTTGCCGTATGGGGGATCACCGCCCCTTCTTCCCTGCACTGGCTGGACGAGCCCCCGGTGGAAGCGGTCAATCAGGCTATTCCCTTGCTCCGCAGCCTGGAGGCAGTCGACGCGGCGGGGAGGGTGACCGCACGGGGAAGGGTTATGGCCCGTCTTCCCTTGCATCCGAGGCTTGCGCACATGGTTCTTGCAGCCAAAGCGTTTGGGCTTGGCAAGGCCGCCTGCCTGTTGGCGGCAATGGCTGATGAGCGTGATCCGCTGCGCCTGCGCGATGTGGATATCCGCCCGCGTCTGGCGTTGCTCGGACACGGTCAGGGTTCGCCCGCCGTTTTCCGCATTCGTGAGGCGGCCCGCCAGATAGGGCGGTTGGTTGATGCGGCGGGAGAACCGCCGCACCGGACCCCCATGAGCATACCGGAAGAGGAACAGGCCGGTGTCTTGCTCGCCTTGGCGTACCCGGATCGCCTCGCCCAGAAACGGAGCCGGGGCAGTTATCGTATGGCCAACGGGCGCGGCGGCTTTCTGGACGATACGGACTCGTTGGCCGACGAGCCCGTGCTGGCTGTGGGGGCCGTCAACGGTGGCTCCGGCAATGTGCGTATCTGGCAGGCTGCGCCGCTTTCTCAGGAAACGGTTGCGGCATTGTACCAGACTCAGTTTACCAAGAACGAAGAGGTCGTGTGGGACAGCCGGGAACAGGCTGTAGCGGCGCGGAAGCGCGTGAGCTTCGGGGCATTCATTATAGAAGAAACCCCGTTGAGAAACGGTGACGCGTCCCTTGCGGACCGGATGGCGCAAGCGGTGCTTTCGGGGATCCGGGAACTCGGGATGTTGTGTTTGCCGTGGACGGAAGAGCTGTATCAATGGCGGCTGCGCGTCGAGCTGCTGCGGGCCGTGGATAAAGGCGGGGACTGGCCCGACGTTTCGGAAGAAGCGCTCTTAACGGGGCTAGAAGACTGGCTTGTCCCCTTTTTGCAAGGCATATCCCGGCGTTCTCAGTTCTCGAAAATCGATCTGGCGGCGGCCCTTCATGCGTTGCTCCCGTGGCGCAAGCAGCGGGAGCTTGATGCGATGGCTCCCACTCATATGGAAGTGCCCTCAGGATCCTTTATCCGTCTGCTCTACGAGGCCTCGGCGGAAGGGATAGTGCCGGTTCTTGCGGTCAAGCTCCAAGAGATGTTTGGTATGCAGGAATCCCCCGCGATAGCTGAAGGGAAGGTTCCGGTTCTTGTCCACCTCCTGTCCCCTGCGGGAAGGCCCTTGCAGATCACCCGCGATCTCAAAGGTTTTTGGAAGAATGGGTATCCAGCCGTCAGAGCGGAAATGCGGGGGCGGTATCCGAAGCACCCGTGGCCTGAAGATCCTTTTGCGGCCCTTCCCACACGGCTGACGAATCGGCGTCTTCAGAACAGATCGTAGAGGGAAAATCTTTCGGCTGGTCCCGCAGGGGGGCTGCTTTTCGAAAAGGCCCCCTCCTTTTTCGTTGCCCGGCAAGGTCGCGGGCAGTCCCCGAGACAGCTTACTTTACTTTTGCGGGTGTTGCGGTAGAATAACCGCTTTACGTCTATCTTTATTAACCGTTCCGATTTCGAGGTATTACATGCGCGCCGAACAGCATCTTGAGGCTTCTTTCAGGGCTGTACTGAAAAATATGAACCTTCCCTGGCCGGATAAGGCCGTCATCGAACCTTCCAAAGATCCCAAGCACGGCGATCTGGCTTCCAACTTGGCGTTGGTATCCGCCAAGGCCGCAGGGATGCCGCCGCGCGAGCTGGCCGCAAAAATGGCCGAAGCCCTGCGGAATGAGGATACTTCCTTGGCCTCCGTTGAAGTGGCTGGCCCCGGCTTTCTGAACGTGACGTTCAGCCCCGAGTTCTGGCGTGAAACGATCCGGCGCATTGATGATGCCGCCGATCGCTTTGGGCAGGCCACTGTTGGGAAAGGCTGCAAGGTACAGGTGGAGTACGTTTCGGCAAACCCCACCGGCCCTCTCCATATCGGTCATGGCCGGGGCGCGGCGGTGGGCGATACCTTGGCGCGCATCCTCCGTTTTGCCGGTTATGACGTCACGACGGAATACTATATCAACGACGCTGGCCGCCAGATGCGGCTCCTTGGCCTTTCCATTTGGCTGCGTGCCAAGGAACTTGCCGGAATAGCTGTGGAATGGCCTGAAGATTACTATCGAGGGTCCTATATCATTGATATTGCGCGCGAGATGATGGACAAAGATCCAGGGCTGACCTCCCTTTCCGATGCGGAAGGGCAGGACAGGTGTTTTGCCTACGGTATGCAGACCATCCTCGACGGCATCAAGGAAGACTTGCGGGAATTCCGGGTTGAGCATCAGGTGTGGTTCTCCGAGCGTTCTCTTGTGGAGCGCGGAGCTGTTGAAGAAACCTTTGAGCGCTTGAAGAAGGCTGGCCTTTCCTTTGAAAAGGACGGAGCCCTGTGGTTCCGTACGACGGATTTTGGTGACGACAAGGATCGCGTCCTGCGCAAGTCCGATGGCTCGCTGACCTACTTCGCTTCGGACATCGCCTATCATGACGATAAGTATCGCCGTGGGTTTGATCGCGTGGTCGATGTCTGGGGCGCGGACCATCATGGGTATGTCCCCCGCATGAAAGCGGCGGTTCAGGCCGTGGGCCGGAAGGCGGAAGATCTTGACGTCGTGCTCATCCAGCTTGTGAACCTGCTGGAGAACGGCACGCAGGTGGCCATGTCCACGCGCGCCGGGCAGTTCGAAACCTTGGCCGATGTGGTCAGGGAAGTGGGCGTGGACGCCGCGAGATTCATGTTCCTGTCCCGCAAGAGCGACAGCCATCTTGATTTCGACCTCGCCCTGGTGAAACAGCGTTCCATGGACAACCCGGTTTATTATGTCCAGTACGCACATGCCCGTGTACGGTCCGTGTTGCGGAAGGCCGCCGAGGCGGGGCTGACGCTGCCCGAAAAGACGGAGCTGGCGCTGCTGGCTCCCCTTTCCGAGGCGGAAGATCTGGCTCTCCTGCATTTCCTTGATCGGTTTGAAGATGTGGCCAAGGGCGCCGCACAAGCCTTGGCGCCGCATCACATCAGCTATTATTTGATGGAACTCGCTGGGATGCTGCACAGCTACTATGCCAAACATCCCGTCCTTCAGGCTGGCGATCCTGAGTTGGCCTTGGCTCGTCTCGCGTTGCTCCGTTCCGTGGGGCAGGTGGTAAAAAATGGTCTTGAACTTCTTGGCGTAAGTGCTCCTGAAAGCATGTAGGGGGATCGCCTCGCTCTCAGCCGGACCCTGTCCCGTGGGGTCCGGCCTTCCGGTTCCCTCACTTGAGACGCCATTCAGACAGCAGGATAGAACATGTCTCTGATGCCATTTTCCAGTCGCTCTTCGTCGCGCTCATCCGGGGGCGGCGATGCTGGTGGCGAAAAAAAGTTGTCTAACCGGAAATACACGATCAGTTTGAGTTTTTCCGGCCTCATTACGAGCGGGATCATTACGATCATCGCCATCGGGTGGATTTTTGCCTTCGGAGTCATCGTCGGCAGGGGGTATAATCCCGAAAAGAAAATGCCCGAGCTGGCGCGCTTGTTGCCGCCGCCTGAAGGGCAGGACGCTCCGAAAGAAGCGAAAGGGATCTTGAAGCCTGAGGAACTGACGTTCATGACGGATCTCAAGCAGACGCAGCCCGCGGCCAATGCGGCTCCCAACAAGCCCGAAGCGAAGGCGGCGCACCCAACCGCTCAGCCCGTGGCCGCTGCGACGCCCAAACCGGAAGCCGCTTCTGCGGATAAGGCCAAATACGACTTCGTCTTTCAGGCTGTGGCGTACAAGAGCAAAGACAGTGCCGACAAACTGCGCGAACGCATGGAAGGCGAAGGGTTGCGCACTCGTATGACCATTGAGAAGGACAACAAGGGACGTCCCAAATGGTTCCGCGTGCAGGTCCTCGTCCGTGGAACGGATGCGGATGCCTCGGCCGCCAAGCAGGTCCTCGTCAAAATGGGATTGAAGGATGCAACACAGGTTTCGAAAAAGCCTGTTCGGGGGCGGTGAGCGAATGGATATCTTGTCTCGTTTTTTTGCTGTTCCAGGTGCTCTCTTCCTGCGTTGGATAGATGCCCTTGGGGATACGTTTTTATTCCTGCTGGAGGGATTGCGGCAGATATTCATAGCTCCTAAGCTGTTCATCAAGGTCCTTCAGCAGTTGTATGTGATCGGCACGAAATCGTTGTTCGTCATTTGCCTGATTGCGCTGTTTACGGGAATGGTCCTTGGCTTGCAGGGATATTATGTCTTGGTGAAGTTTGGCTCGGTGGGTTTTTTGGGGGCCGCTGTTTCGTTGACGCTCATCCGGGAGCTTGGTCCCGTCCTGACGGCCATCATGGTCACGGGGCGTGCGGGCTCGTCCATGGCCGCTGAAATCGGGGTCATGCGCATCACGGATCAGATCGATGCGCTGGAAGTCATGGATATCCCCGGCATGGGGTATCTGGTCGCGCCCCGTTTTGTCGCTTCGTTGATAGCTTTTCCGCTTTTGACGGCTATTTTTGATGTGGTCGGGATCATCGGGGGCTACCTGACCGGCGTACTGCTGTTGGGCGTTAATGAAGGCGCCTATTTCCACGGCATAGAGAGCAGTGTCCTGATGCCCGACGTCACGGAAGGGTTTATCAAGTCGTTTGTGTTCGCGCTGCTGATAGCGTTGATCTGCTGCTATCAAGGATATAATGCGCACAGGCGGCGTGACGGCATGGGGCCCGAAGCGGTCGCCAATGCAACGACCTCCGCGGTTGTGATTTCGTGCGTGTTCGTTCTCGTGGCCGACTATGTGGTCACTTCGGCCATGCTGCGCTAGGAGGTTCAGGTGAAGGATCAGCATTCTTCTTGGGATATACTCCTCGAACACCTCCGAGTAGGCTACGGGTCCCGCGTCGTCCTCGACGATATCAATGCGGTTTTGCCCGGAGGCAAGATCACGGTCATCCTGGGCGAGTCCGGATGCGGCAAGTCGACCTTGCTGCGGCACGTCATCGGGCTTTCGCGGCCTATGCAGGGGCATATCCTTTATGGGGGGCAAGATCTGTTCGCGCTCCCAGAACGCCAGTTCCGGCGGGTGCGGCGGCGCTTTGGCGTGCTGTTTCAGGATGGGGCCCTGCTCGGTTCGCTGACGCTCGCTGAGAATGTGGGGTTGCCGCTGCATGAGCATACCCGTTTGCCCAAAGCGACTATCCGTTCTACTGTCCTGCGTATTCTGGATCTGGTAGGGCTTGCCGAGTTTGCCGATTATTATCCTAATGAATTGTCCGGCGGGATGAAGAAGCGCGGCGGATTGGCCCGCGCCATTGTCACGGAGCCGCCGTTGCTTTTTTGCGACGAGCCGACCTCCGGGCTCGATCCGATCAACTCGGCCCAAATGGATCAGCTTCTGTTGGATATGCGCAAGGCATACCCGGAAATGACCCTGATCGTGGTCAGCCATGATCTGGCGAGCGTGGCCCGCATTGCGGAACACGTGCTGGTCTTGCGTGACGGGCGCGTCGTTTTTTCGGGTTCGTATGAGGCGCTGAAGGCTTCTACGGATGAATATCTTCGGCGCTTCATGGACAGGAAGGCTGAAGAAAAAGCCAGTCGTGTCGCAACCACCGCGACGGATCCGGACGTTCGGGCCGCGCTGGATGCGTGGCTCGAAGGGTAAACGTTCTCATCAAGGACAAGGAAGGAACCCCCATGTCGTTTTCCAAAGAAGCCGCTGTTGGTTTTTTTGTCATGCTCGGACTGGTCTGTGTCGCTTACCTGACGGTAAAGCTTGGGCGCATGGAAGTTTTTCATTCCGAGGGATACGTTTTGACGGCCTCGTTCAATTCCGTGTCCGGCCTGCGCCCCGGTGCGGAGGTCGAGATCGCCGGCGTCCGCGTCGGGCGGGTCAAGTCCATCCGGCTGGATGACAAACAGCCCCGTGCTGTTGTAGAATTGCAGCTAGGGGATAATGTGCATCTTACGGATGACGTGATCGCCTCGGTCAAAACCAGCGGGCTTATTGGAGATAAGTACATCAGCCTGGAGCCCGGCGGTTCTGGGGAACCGTTGAAGAACGGCGACGAAATTACGGACACCGAATCGGCGGTGGATATTGAAAGCCTCATCAGCAAGTATGTGTTTGGGAAGGTGTGATTATGATGCGTACAATCAGACATATGGTTTTGGCGTTGTGCAGTGTGTTTATCCTTTGCGGTACCGTCCATGCCGCGGAATCTCCGCTCGCGGTTTTGCAGACGCAGATCGATCAGATTTTGAATGTGCTGAAGGAACCCAATTATAAAGATCCGATTAAGCGGGTTCCTCTCCGTGCTCAAATCGAGAAATATGTTCATGAAATTTTTGATTTCAGTGAATTCTCCGCGCGCACGGTGGGCAGAAATTGGCCGAGTTTTTCCGATGCCCAGAAAGAACGGTTCGACAAGGCCTTTGCGAATCTCCTGCTCATAACCTACCTTGACAAAATTCAGGGATACAACGGGGAAAAGATCGAATATTCCGGTGAAGTCCTCTCGACAAAGGGTGATCGCGCCGAGATCCAGACCATCGTCACCCTGTCCGACGGCAAGCCCGTTCCGGTGGCGTACCGGATGATGTTGAAGAACGGAAAGTGGGTCGTGTATGACGTGCTGATCGAGAATGTCAGCCTGATCAAGAACTACCGTTCGCAGTTCCAGGATGTCTTGACGCGAGGGACTCCTGAACAGCTGATCGAAAGGGTTGAAGCCCGCGCCAGAGAGCTTCAGGCCCAATCCACCGTCAATTAACGGACTATTTCATGACTGCTGAGCAACGTTTTTTCCCAATCTGGAAGATGTGTCTGTGTGCCGCCGTTGTGTTGTCCCTGATGGGATGCGCGGCAAAGCATGGCGATAAGGCCGTCAACTCTCCTGATGTGCAGGCGGTTGAAACGACGTCGTCGGTTGGAGCGGCTAGCGTGGCGGATTCCGATTCTGCCTTCGAGGATTACGACGATGAAGAATCTGAGGCCATTGCCGACCCCTTGGAAGGGTGGAACCGGTTCTGGTTCGGCTTCAATGACGTCCTCCTGTTGAAGGTCGTTAAGCCCGTCTACACGGGGTATACCTATATTACCCCGTCGCCTGTGCGGACCGGGCTCAGCAATGCTTTTCACAATATCCAGATGCCTATCCGTTTTCTGAACTGCGTGTTGCAGGGACGTTTCGGGGAAGCCTGGATTGAAGTCGGGCGTTTCGTTGTGAACACGACTGCCGGTTTTGGCGGTGTTTTCGATGTCGCCAAGCAGAGTAAGCCGCTCATCCCCGTGGATAATCGAGATGCTGATTTTGGCCAGACGCTCGGCGTATGGGGATTTGGCGAGGGGATTTATCTTGTATGGCCTGTCGTCGGGCCGAGTACGGTACGTGACACGGTAGGCCTTGCCGGAGACTGGACGACGTCCGCATTCTTCTGGATTTCGGAACCCATCGGTCCCCTTGAGTTTGAACCCGCGCTGGCGGCAAGCCTTGGCCTCCGCTTCAACGATATGGGGACGGTAATCAGCACATACGAATCGCTGAAAAAGAGTGCTGTGGAACCTTATATTGCGGCACGGGATGCCTACGTCAAATACCGCCGTGCCGGAATCATGGGTAACCGATTCCAATGGTAATGTGTCATTGAACAGTAAAAAAGCCCTCCTAGGAGGGCTTTTTTACTGCGAGGGGAAAACCTGCAAGGCTACGTGAACTTTTCAAGAAATTCAGCTTTCAAAAAGTAAGACATCAACAGGCGTTCCCGCCTCAAGGCCTTCTATCCGTGCGGAAATGCGCACCAGCCCTTCCGAATCCAGCAACGTCCGAAGGAGCCCCGACAGGCCGGGGACCGGGACGGCGCGCGGAAGGCCGTTCGCCTGATGTTCCAACCTCACGCGGATATAGTCTTCGCGTCCTTGGCGGGAAGCGATGTTGCGCGACAGTATGGCCTGGCGCGAAGGCCAGAATGTCTGATCGAAAGCGTGTCCGTATCGGAAATTCCCCTGCCCAAAAAACTGGGCCATGAGGGAATGCCCGGCAAGGTGGCGGAGAAAGGGAACCCCCAGAACGTGCATGACGACCTGCGCGGAGGCTACCTGTCCTGGAAGCCCCCAGACGAGTGTCTGGCCGCAGCGGGCCAATATCAACGGTTTGCCCGGACTGAGCGCAACGCCGTGGCAAAGGATTTCCGTGTCGCCCAAGGATTGCAGGGCTTCCAGGGTCAGATCCCGGACGCCTATGGAGCTTCCTCCGGACAGGAAGACGACATCCGCCGAAAGGCCGTTTTCTCCTGCCAGGGCCGCTTTGAGGGAAGCCGTCAGCGGTCCGAGCCGATCCGGCGCGATGCCGAATGTGGAGACATCGGCAACCGGACGGAGCATGGCTGAAAGGGCGAGTGTGTTGACGTCGCGGATCTGGCCGGGACGTGGGGTTTGCTCAGGGGATACAAGTTCGTCGCCCGTGGAAAGGATGGAAACCCTCGGACGCCTGATAACGGGAACCTCGGTGATGCCAAGAGCCGCTAAGAGCCCGATTTCTTGTGCGCGGAGTTTTGTTCCCCGCTCAAGGAGGGGGGTACCTTCTTGAGCATCATCCCCTTTTTGCATGACATATTCGCCTGGGGCGACGGAACGGCGCATTTCAATGACGCCAGCGCCGAACGGCTTGGTATGCTCGACCATAATGACGGCATCCGCTCCTTCGGGAAGGTAGCCACCCGTCACGATAGCAGCACACTGTCCGGATTGGAGCGTGAAGTTGGGCGGTCGGTCGATGGCGATTTCCCCGACGCAGTCAAGCCACACAGGATTAGCCTCCGAAGCCCCGAAGAGATCGGAAGCTTGCACGGCATAGCCATCCATTCCCGAGCGGTTGGCTGGCGGCAAGGTTTCCGTGGCCATAACCGTTTCAGCCAGTATGGGGCCGCCGGAAAGCTTGTCCAGCCGTTTGCTTTCTTGGGGAAGGGGAGAAACGTCGAGTAGCCGGGAAATGACTTCCCCGACAGGAAGGACGTGGAGAAAATCCTTTTGCATCCGTGTAGCTCCAGAACAAGGTGAGAGGGGAGGCTCGAAAAAACGGTCCTTTGGTAAGTGGCTTTTTTCGTTTTATCCCATGCAAGGGAAGACGACAATACTGACCCCGCAAACAGTTATGACCGAAAAGGGGAGGGCACGGTGGATTCGGACAACTGAGGGGGGAAAAACCGCAGCCGGCATGTAAGGTGAGCTCCAACGATGATTCCTCTTGCCTGCGGGGGAAGAGACGCTTATTTAACACCTATGAATACAACCGAAACTCCACTTTTCAAGCTGCGGACCGAATACGTCCCCACAGGCGATCAGCCTGCGGCCATCGAGCAGCTCGCTTCCAACATCGAAGCGGGCGTCAAGGATCAGGTCCTGCTTGGTGTTACCGGATCGGGGAAGACCTTCACCGTGGCCAACGTCATCGCTCAGGTCAACCGGCCCGCGCTGGTGCTTGCCCCGAACAAGACCTTGGCAGCACAGCTTTACAATGAATTCCGTGCGTTGTTTCCGGAAAACGCCGTTGAATATTTCGTCAGCTACTACGACTATTATCAGCCGGAAGCCTATGTTCCCGCGTCCGATACGTATATTGAGAAGGACTCGGCCATCAACGACGACATCGACAAGCTCAGGCACGCGGCTACCCATGCCCTGCTGACGCGCCGGGATGTTATCATTGTCGCGTCCGTGTCCTGTATCTACGGCCTTGGCTCTCCGGAATACTATGCCCGTTTGATCATTCCGGTTGAGGTCGGCCAGCGTGTCAGCATGGACGCAATCATCACCAAGCTTGTGGATGTTCAGTACCAACGCAATGATATGGATTTTCACCGGGGAACGTTCCGGGTTCGGGGCGACGTGCTGGAAGTGATTCCGGCGTATGAGCACGAACGCGCCTTGCGTCTGGAATTTTTCGGAGACGAGATTGAAGCCGTCCGGGAGATCGACCCGCTGACAGGTGAAATCTTGGGGAATATCGGGAAAACCGTCATCTACCCGGCAAGCCATTACGTATCGGACAGGGATAACCTGGAGCGGGCCATGTCCGACGTCCGGGACGAGCTTGGGGAGCGGCTGCGCCTGTTCCAGTCCCAGAACAAGCTGGTTGAGGCGCAGCGCCTGGAGCAGCGCACGCAGCTTGATTTGGAAATGATGCAGGAATTGGGCTACTGCACCGGCATCGAGAACTATTCCCGGCATCTGGATGGCCGCAAGGAGGGAGATCCCCCTGCCACCTTGCTCGACTATTTTCCGGATGACTTTGTGCTGTTCGCCGACGAGTCCCATATCAGTATTCCGCAGGTCGGCGGCATGTTCAAGGGAGACCGTTCCCGGAAAACGACGCTGGTGGATTTCGGCTTCCGGCTGCCGTCCGCTTTGGATAACAGGCCGTTGGAATTTCATGAATTTTTGGAACGCCTGAACCAGGTAGTCTATGTTTCGGCAACGCCGGGCAAATGGGAACTGGAGCGTTCGCAGGGGATCGTGGCGGAACAGATCATCCGCCCGACAGGCTTGCTTGACCCCGAAGTCGAGGTCCGCCCCGTAAAGGGGCAGATCGACGATCTGCTTGGGGAATGCCGGGCCCGTGTGGAAAAGCATGAGCGCGTGCTGGTCACGACGCTGACCAAGCGCATGGCCGAGGACTTGACCGAATATCTGAATTCGATGGGCGTCGCGGCCCGCTATCTGCATTCGGACATCGACACGATGGAACGTATGGCCATCATCAAAGCCCTGCGGGCGGGTGAGTTCGATGTGCTGGTGGGCATCAATCTGCTGCGCGAAGGTCTGGATATTCCCGAAGTTTCCCTTGTCACTATCCTGGATGCGGATAAGGAAGGTTTTTTGCGGTCCACCGGATCGCTTATCCAGACGTTCGGACGGGCGGCACGTAATGCCGGCGGAAAGGTTTTGCTGTATGCGGACACGGTGACGGCGTCCATGAGTGCGGCTATGGGCGAAACGGCCCGCCGGCGCGCGAAGCAGCAGGACTGGAACGAAAAGCACGGCATTACGCCGACGACCATCAGTAAGCCGCTTGCCACGCCTTTTGACTCCCTGTACACCTCCTCAGGCGAAGGAAGGGGAAAGCGGGGGCGGGGGAAACAGGCCAAACAACCTGCTGAAGCCTCTGCATCCGTGGACATCACGGCCCAGAACGTGGCCCGGTATTTGAAGCAGTTTGAGCGCGAGATGCGCGATGCCGCCCGGGATCTGGAATTCGAGAAGGCGGCTGCCTTGCGGGATCGCATCAAGCAGCTTCGGGAACAGTTTTTGATTGCTTAGCCTCGGCAGCGGGGCAACGAAGGATGACATCATGAATCAAGGGACGCTGCAATCCCTTTTGGTCGAGGATGCCGATAAAAAACGTTTGGAAGAGCTCCGTGCGTTTGTGATTTACCATAACCATCGGTATCATACGCTGGATGCGCCGGAAATCACCGACGACGAATACAATGCCGCCTTTCAGGAGCTTCTGAGGCTGGAAGAGCGGCATCCCGAACGGCGATCGCCCGATTCTCCGACGAACAGGATCGGCGGACAGGTGTTGTCGTCGCTGGAAACCAAGGCCCATACGCGGCGGATGTACAGCCTGGACAACGTGTTCGATGCGGAGGAGTGGCAGGGCTTTCTCAAGCGCCTGGACAACGCCCAGGCAGGGCTTGAGCATGCTTTTTGGTGTGATCCGAAAATGGACGGCCTCGCCCTTGAGCTTGTGTATGAGAACGGGCGGTTTGTCGAAGCACTGACGCGCGGAGACGGCGAAGTCGGCGAACTCGTGACGGAGGCCATGCAGACGGTGCGCAACTTGCCCAAAGTGCTGCACGGCGATGCCCCTGAGCGTCTGGAAGTGCGGGGGGAAGTCATTTTCCGCAGAAGGGATTTCGCCTTGCTCAATGAGCGGCTGCGGAAGGAAAATCTCAAGACATTTGCCAACCCGCGCAATGCGGCGGCCGGTTCCATACGCCAGCTGGATACCTCGGTTACCGCGTCCCGTCCGTTGCGGTTTTTGGCGTATGGGTTTGGGGATGTCCGGTTCGGTGGGGTGCAGCCGTGGAGTACGTATGAGGAGGTCATGGGACGGCTCCGTGACTTTGGGTTCGAGACGCCGCCCGGAGGCCGCCTCTGCCGGGGTTCCGAAGAAGTGGAAGCCTATTATGCCTCGCTGAGTGAAAAACGGGAGTCGCTGGCGTACGAGATCGACGGCGTGGTCATGAAGCTCAATGACCTTGAGGCACAAGAGGCGCTGGGCTATACGGCGCGGGCTCCGCGGTTCGCCGTTGCGTGGAAGTTTCCGGCGCAGCAGGCGACGACCCTGTTGCTGGATATTACCGTTCAAGTGGGGAGGACGGGGGTTCTGACCCCGGTGGCCGAATTGGAGCCGGTGAACGTCGGCGGTGTGCTTGTCAGCCGGGCAACCCTCCACAATGAGGATGAAATCCGCAATCGGGACGTCAGAATCGGCGATCGTGTGGTGGTCCAGCGCGCCGGGGATGTCATCCCCGAAGTGGTGCGGGCCGTACTTTCGGAACGTGCCCCGGATTCGCAGCCTTTCGTTTTCCCCCATGTATGCCCGTCCTGCGGCCAGGCCGCGTCCCGTCTGGAAGGGGAAGTGGCTTGGCGGTGCGTGAATGTTTCCTGTCCCGCCATGATCCGGCAATCGTTGGCGCATTTCGTGTCCAAGGCCGGACTCGATATCGAAGGGCTCGGCCAGCGCTGGATCGAACTGCTTGTCGCTTCGGGACGGGTCAAAACCCCTGCCGATCTCTTTACGCTCAGGGTTGACGAGCTCTTGCATTATGAGCGGATGGGTGTAAAACTCGCCACCAAGTTTGTGGATTCGTTGGATCGGGCTAAAAAAGAAGCGACGTTGCAGCGTCTTCTTTGCGCGCTCGGCATCCGGCATGTGGGTGAGCAGACGGCGAAAACATTGGCGGCGACGTACGCCGATATGGACGTGCTGAGAGCGGCGAGCCCTGAAGAATTGCAGAATTTGCCGGATATCGGCCCGGAAGTGGCAAGTTCCATTAAGGCATTTTTTGACGACGAGCCCAACGTGGCCTTGTTGGCGCGGTTGCGGGAGCTCGGGCTGTGGCCTGTGCGTCAGGAGGCGGCGGTGGCTTCCATGCCAGTGGGGCCGCTCGCCGGGCAGAAGATCCTCTTCACCGGATCGTTGTCCATCCCCCGCTCAAAGGCACAGCAGATGGCGGAAAACGCAGGTGCGGAAATCGCTGGCAGCGTTTCCCGCAGGCTGAATCTGCTGGTCGTCGGGGATGAACCGGGCTCCAAACGCGAAAAGGCTCAGGCATTAGGCATCCGCATCGTGGACGAAGCCGGTTTTCTAGCTCTGTTGCAGGCGGACAATGAGGTGACGGCGTCTTCTTCCGAAAACGCGGCACAGGATTCTGAATAAGGAAAGAGGGTGGGGAAAATGAGTCTTTCTATTATCGTGATGGGCGCTTCCGGGCGCATGGGTACGACCATTGCCAATCTTGCGAAAGAGCAGGGCATGACGCTTGCGGCCGTACTGGAACGTCCGGAAAGGCTGGACGCGCTGGCCCATTGGGGATGCCTCGCCGGAACGGATCCCGAAGTCGTGTACCCGCAGGTTCCCGGGGCCGTCGTGATCGATTTTACGGCACCGGAAGCGAGCCTCGCCAATGCCCGGTGCGCCGTCAAGAACGGCAACCCTATCGTCATCGGGACGACGGGCTTCACCCCGGAGCAAAAGGCGGAGCTGGATGCAATCGCCCAAAACGGACGGGTGTTTTGGTCCCCGAACATGAGCGTCGGTGTCAATGTCCTTTTGGAGCTGTTGCCCGAACTCGTGCAGATGCTCGGCCCGGATTATGACCTGGAAATGGTCGAGCTGCATCACAACCGTAAGAAGGATTCCCCTAGCGGTACGGCGTTGCGCCTCGCCGAGTCTTTGGCTTCGGCCAGAGATTGGGACCTCAAGGATGTTGCCTGCTACCACCGCGAAGGCATCATCGGAGAGCGCCCCAAGAAGGAAATCGGCGTTCAGGCCATCCGCGGCGGTGATGTGGTCGGCGTGCATACCGTCTATTTCATGGGCCCCGGAGAGCGCATTGAGGTGACGCACCACGCGCACTCGCGGGAAAACTTCGCTCAGGGTGCGCTGCGTGCCGCGAGCTGGTTGCCAGGGCAGCCGGGCGGCAAGGTATATGCCATGGGCGATATCTTGAAGTCGAGGTTGAAATAATGTCGAGTATTCCTGCCAAGGATTGGAAATCGGTCTGGGAACTGCTGACCTCCGGCATCCGCGATTATGTTCGGAAAAACGGCTTCACGGATGTCGTTCTCGGCCTTTCCGGGGGCATGGATTCCGCACTTGTCGCGGCGCTTGCCGTCGACGCGCTGGGCAAGGACCACGTGCACGGGGTGATGATGCCGTCCCCGTGGTCGAGTGAGGGAAGCATTACCGATTCCGAGGCACTGGCCGCCAATCTGGGGATGGAAACGTTCACGGTTCCGATTTCGCCGATGATGGAAGCCTTTGAAAAAGCGCTTGCCCCCGCCTTTGCCGGAAGGGAACGGGATGTCACTGAAGAGAACATCCAGTCCCGCATCCGCGGCGTGATCATGATGTCGTTTTCCAACAAATTCCACTGGATGCTTTTGGCTACGGGGAACAAGTCCGAAGTGGCCGCCGGGTATTGCACGATGTATGGGGATACCTGCGGCGGTCTGGCTCCCATTGCCGACTTGTACAAGACGGAAGTGTACCAGCTCGCGCAATGGTTCAATGAGCGCGAAGGGATGTGCGCCATTCCTCAGAACATCTTCGATAAGGCGCCGTCGGCGGAGTTGCGTCCGGGCCAGAAGGATCAGGATTCTTTGCCCGAGTACGATATGCTGGATTCGATCCTTCATGCGTTGATTGAAGAATCGAAGCGGGCTGAGGATATTGAGCTGCCCGGCGTCACGCCTGAAGATGTCAATCGTGTGCAATCCCTTATGCGCAGGAGTGCCTTCAAGCGCCTTCAACTCCCCCCGCTGCTGCCTGTCGGTAACCATGCCTTCGGCGTGCATGTCCATATGTAACGGATAGATCGTTGATGCAAAAAAAGCCTCTCGAAATCCGGGAGGCTTTTTTTTGATCTTATGATCCCAAAAACGGGATAATCAAGCGCCCTTTTTGGCTTTCGCCGCTTGGCTCAGCCAAGAGTACCATTTTTCGAGCCCTTCGCCCGTGCGGCAAGAAACCTCAAAGAGGGCCAGATCCGCATTGAGGTGGCGGGCATGGCGGGCGGCAACCTCTACATCGAAATCCACATAGGGCAGGAGATCGATCTTGTTGAGGACCATCGCACTGGCACGGTTGAAAAGGAGTGGGTATTTTTCAGGCTTGTCGTCGCCTTCGGTTACGCTGAGCAGGGCGATCTTGGCGTCTTCGCCGCAATCGAATTCGACGGGGCAAACGAGGTTCCCCACGTTTTCGATGAACAGGATATCGATCTCGTTCAGATCGAAAGCACCTAGAGCTTCCATGACAAGGTTGCTGTCGAGGTGGCAGCCGCCGTCCGTATTGATCTGCACGGCCTTGGCCCCGGTGGCGGCGACGCGGCGTGCGTCGTTGTCCGTCTGGAGGTCGCCTTCAATGACGGCCATGCGAAATTCGGAAGCCAGATCCGTAAGCGTACGTTCCAGCAGAGACGTTTTGCCCGCACCAGGAGAGCTTATGAGATTCAGGGCAAGGATGCCGTGTTTGGCAAACTGATCTTTCAGGCTTGCCGCCAGCTTTCCGTTAGCTTCAAGAACATTACGAATGACAGGTATTTCCACAATAAGCTCCTTTATTCCGCCTCGATATGCTGGACGTACAGCTCGCGGCCCGTTTCCATTGAATGCCCGTATTGCTCGCCGCAGGCTGGACACGGCGCAAAGAAATGCTCTCCCTTGACAGCCGGGAAAGTATGTCCGCATTGGGAACACTTGAGAGTGATGGGAACCTCTTCGGTTTCCAGCACAGCGCCTTCGAAGTCGGTTCCCGCCGTAAGCGCCTCAAAGGCAAAGGAAAGGGCTTCCGGGACGATGTTGGAGAGTGCTCCATATCGTACCCGTACCAGTAGCAGACGATGGACGTCATGCTTTTCCATCTCTTCGCGGACAATGGATAACAGGCTTGTAACGACAGACATTTCGTGCATGGCAGAACTTCTCTGGTTGATTCCTGGGACAAGGCTCGGCAGTTTTTGGACAGAGGCACAGGGAAGAAGTGTAGGCGAAAAAGAGTGGTGAGTCCAGCCGGACGGATGAGAAGGGGAGACTTGCTTGACCGTTGTTCCTGGCGGGCGTAGGTCACATGAAACGCCGTCGGGCGGTATCCTTTTGAGGAGGGCATGATGCAAAAGATCGACGCGCATTCGCATGTGGGCTATTTCGGCGGGTGGGCCGACGTTGGGTATACGGACGAGCAGATGGTTGCCGAGATGGATCGGTACGGTATCGAAAAGTCCGTTGTGAGCTATATGGACAATACTGTGGTGGAGCAGGCTGTGAAACGTTTCCCCGATCGCTTTGTGGGGATTACGTGGGCTAATCCATACGAAGGGGACAAGGCCGTCGAAACGGTCGTCCGCGAAGTCCGTGAGCACGGTTTTCAGGGGATTAAGCTGCATCCTCTTCTCAATGCCTTTACGGCTAATGACGCCGTGGTGCATCCTCTGATGGAAGTGGCGCAACAGATGGATTTGCCCGTATTCATCCATTCGGGACATCCACCTTTTTCCCTTCCCCACAGCATCATTCAGCTTGCGGAAGATTTTCCAAAAGTACGGATCGTGATGGTCCACATGGGACATGGAAACGGCATCTATATTCAGGCCGCCATTGATCTTTCCAAGAAACACGACAACGTGTACCTCGAAACATCGGGTATGCCCATGCACACCAAAATCCGCGAGGCCTACAATACGGTCGGTAGCGAACGGGTTTTCTGGGGGAGCGACGCGCCGTTCCATCATTACCGGGTGGAAATGCTGCGAACGGAAGTCTGTGGATTGCCGGAGAGCGCTCTTGAGAATATTTTTTACCGCAATATCAAGCGGTTTTTAGCACTTTAGTTTAGAGCTACAAAGAAGAAAAGCCCCGCATGACGGGGCTTTTTATCATCTGGAAGAGAAGATAAGCAGGAGCGCCAATGCGGTGAAGATGCAGGCGGTGATCCGGTTGAGGATGATCTGACCTCGGATGGAAGCGTTGAACCATTCGGCAAGCCTGCCGCCAAGGAATGAAACGCCTCCGAAGACGGCCAGCGTAGCGAGCTGGAAGAGGAGGCCAAGGGTGACGATCTGAAGCGGGACATTCCCGAGTTCCGGCTTGGCAAACTGTGGAAGGAAGGCGAGAAAGAAAAGCGTGACCTTGGGATTGGTAATGTTCATGATCACACCCCGCCGATACAGGGCCCAGTATCCGGGAAATGTACTTTGCTTCAGCCATGCCCTGGAGGCGCCGCTACGGAAAGAAAGCCATGCCAGATACAGCAGGTAGGCCGCCCCTGCACATTTCAGGACTGTAAAGGCCATCTCGGATGTTTGAAAGAGTGCCGCAACGCCGAGGGCAACGGCTGCCGTATGCCCGAAGAGCCCGGTCATCAGCCCTAACGTGGTCACGATACCGGCCCGAAAGCCATACAGGGCGGACTGGGTTAAAACGAAAATGTTATCGGGTCCGGGGGCCAGCCCCATCACTATGGCGGTAACAAAAAACGCTCCGAGGGTTTCGAGAGGCAGCATGTTCACATTCCCTATGGCATTGATGTGTAATGACAGGCCGTATCTCTAATGCCTCGAAGCGGAAAAAGCAAATCCCAAACGAGCGGATCAGCCGAGCTCCATATGCCGATGCTCCACGGAAACAGTATAGTCTTGCCGTTTGAGTGCCCGCATGAGTGCCTCAGTCATCGCCACGGAACGGTGTTTCCCTCCCGTACATCCTAAGGCGATTGTGATGCGGTAGCGCCCCTCAGCATCATAAAGAGGCAGAAGAAAAGATAAAAAATCAATAAGCCGCTTTTTGAATTCTTTACCCGAAGGTTCACTGAAAACATATTCGGCTATGGCGCTCTCTTTTCCCGTCTGTGGCCGCAGTTCTTCAACGAAGTAGGGGTTGGGGAGAAAACGCAGATCAAAGACGAGATCCGCTTCGCGGGGGACACCGTATTTGAATCCGAAGGAAATGAGATTGACCTTGATGGTATGAAGCCGCTCCAGGGTGCTGTTCCATTTGCGCTGAATGATCCGCCGCAAGTCATGGATGGAAAAGGAAGATGTGTCGATGACCTTATCGGCGATTTCCCGGACGGGGGCAAGGCGTTCCATTTCTTCGCGTACGGCTTGTTCCAAACCGACCCCCTCCCGTTCAAGCGGATGGGGACGGCGGGTTGTGGCATAGCGCCGCATGATGACGGCCGGATCCGCCTCCAGATAAAGGATCTTTGTGCGGAATCCCATGCCGGACAGCCGATGCAGCGCCTGATCAAGTTCGGCCATGAACTCGCTGCGCCGCTGATCGAAACCGAGAGCTATGCCATGAGAAGGCTCAACGGAGGAACTTTGCAGAAGGCGTACCATTTCGGGCATGAGTTCCGGAGGCACCCCGTCCGCTGTGAACAGGCGCATGTCCTCGAAGACATGGAGCACAGTACTTTTGCCCGCGCCGGAGAGGCCGGTGATGATGAAAATCGGCTTATCCGCATTCGTTTTGGGACATTCAGAAGCGGAGTCCGTCGGCTTTTCCGCGGCATGTTCAGGAAGGAGAGGCTGATCCGTCATGGTATTTTCCGTAGTAACAGGAAGCCCGTCCGGTGGAGACTCCCCGGACGGGCTTGTTGAAATCGCTTTGTGTACCGGCACAAGCCCTAGAAGATGGGATCTATCAGTCCAAGGTTACCGTTCTTACGCCGATAGATGACATTGATGCGATCATTTTCCGAATTCAGGAACGTGAGGAATTCAAAGTCATTTGCATCAAGCTGCATGGCCGCCTCGTCGGGGCTCATGGGCTTGGGAGAAAAATGGTCTCGCCCGGTGATCGTGCGTTCTCCATCTTCTTCCGTCACTTCAAATGTGTACACATCGATATCGTTAGCGCGTCCCTTACGATGGATTTCCTTATTACGGGAAACGAACTTCTTGACCTGAGCTTCCAGCTTATCAAGAACGAGGTCGATGGAGGCGTACATATCTTCCGAGACTTCGCTGGCGGCAATGTTGATGCCGTCACCGGTAAGCTGAACTTCCACGCGCTGGCGGAACTTATCGACCGCCATATTCACCTGCGCATCAAGAGCGGGATTCTTGCCGAAGAATCTTCCCAGCTTCTCCATACGGCGGCGGGCATACTTACGCAAATGTTCAGACGGCTCGAAATTCTTGAAAGTAAAGGAAATGTGCATGAAGCCTCCTTTGGCTGATAACCGGTCCGCACAGCGAATACCGAGATATCCGCAACGGACATTGCTTTGTCAGGCATGGCTTCTTTACAACAGCCTTTTAGGGGTCCTGTCAAGGGTTCTCAAGCGGCCTCGAACGGCTAAAAATGGGCCTTTCTCCTGGACGAGGACGGAATATCCATTGCCATCCGGTACTTGGCTACCGTTCTCCGGGCTATGTTCACTTTCAAGTGTTCCTTGAGAATTTCGCCGATGCGTTCATCGGAGAGAGGATTTTTAGGATCTTCCTCGCTGATGCATTTCTTGATGAGCGCCTTGACGCTCTCCGAACCCACCTGGCTTCCGTCATCCAGCTCTAGCGCGCTGTTGAAAAAGAATTTGAGTTCGTACACGCCGAAGGGCGTTGCCACATATTTGTTGGTCGTGATGCGGCTGACCGTGGATTCGTGCATGTTGATATCATCGGCGATGTCTTTCAGGATAAGCGGTTTGAATTTGCTGATCCCTTCCTCAAAAAAGCCGCGCTGGTGTTTAACAATACTTTCGACGACCTTATACAATGTCCGCTGCCGCTGGTGCAGGCTTTTGATAAGCCACGCCGCGGAACGGATTTTTTCGTTGAAGTATTCTTTTTCCTTGCTTGACGCGTTTTCCGATGCGTTATCATACACAGGGCTCAAGTGCAGATTCGGCAGGCCGTCCTCATTAAGGACAATGAGGAATTCCCCGTCCACCTTGTAAACAAAGACGTCAGGGCTGACAAAGGTGGACACGCCTTCGCCAAAACTCGCTCCGGGCATGGGATCAAGGGACTGGATGATATCCAAATATTCCTTGAGTTCATCCATATCCAGCCGGAATTTGCGGAGCAGGGGCTTGTATCTGTGGGCTTCCAGATCTTCAAGGTGATCGCGCACGAGATCGACAAGTACCTGATCCCTGTCATATCCCAATGCTTTTATCTGGATGAGGAGACATTCTTGCGGAGTTCGGGCGGCGACACCTACCGGATCGAATAGTTGGATGGCCTTAAGGACCGTCTCCACCTCTTCGACAGTGGGCCATGCTTTATCTTTCGCTTCAGCGGTCGAAGCCTCGCCAGAAAAATCCGCCCGCGCCATCTCCGCCATTTCCTCAAGAGATGCTTGAAGGTAGCCGGAAGAAGAGAGATTTCCGATAATGATTTCACCGAGTTCTTTCTGGTCATCGGAGAGGGAGGAAAGGCGGAGCTGCCACATGAGGTGGCTTTCAAGAGTGGGGCTGGAGGCATATCTGGCTTCCAGAGAACTCATTTCTTCGGGGAGTTCATAGTCTCTGGGCTGGACTTGCTGCGGGGTACTTGCGAATTCTCCGAGATAGTCTTCCCAGTCTTCGGAGCGGGCTACTTCCCGATCGTATGTAGGCTCATCTCGCGGGGATTCCGGACGGACTTCTGCGGGCGGCTCGTTGGATGGCTCATCCTGCATTTCTTCGAGGAACGGGTTTTCCAGCAGCTCGCGCTGGACCGTTTCCACAAGCTCCAAGCGGGATAGCTGCAATAGGCGGATAGCCTGCTGCAATTGTGGTGTCATCACCAGCTGTTGTGAAAGTTTAAGCTGCTGTCTGAGTTCCAATGCCATGCAAATATCCCGTTGTCATAAGAGTCTGTCCAACCCGCAGGTACACCTTGTGAGAGGAGGGGAACCGACGGTAACCGTCAGGCGAAGAGCAACAGGGCATCTTTATGCCTTACATGCAGGGATTATGCCACATGCTTAGGGATGTTGCAAGAACAGGGACGCTTTTTTTCTCTGTTCTTTTCTCGGAGATGTTTATTGGATGAAAAAGAAATGAGAAAAAGACTGGTTATCGTATTCAACTCACAAAAAAAGATCGGTACCGGAGCACACGATCTTTTTTTATAATCACAGAGAATGACGGAATATGGCGTCTCAGAGCGAGAAACCTTCTCCAAGATACACGCTCCGGGCCTGTTCGTTATTGACGATGGTTTCCGGTGTCCCGGAAAGAACGACCTGCCCCTGCACCATGAGGTAGGCCCGGTCGCAAATCGTCAGTGTTTCACGGACATTGTGGTCAGAGATGAGAACTCCGATCCCACGATCGCGCAAGGCGCGCACCAAACCTTGGATATCACCCACCGCAAGAGGGTCAATGCCGGCAAACGGTTCGTCGAGCAGGACGAATTTCGGTTCCCGGATAAGCGCACGGGCGATTTCCAGACGCCGGCGTTCTCCTCCGGACAGGTGCATGGCGTGGGATTTTTCCAGTCGGGTGAGACCGAAATCTTCAAGCAATACATCCGCCCTTTCTTTCTGCTCCTTACGGGGAAGGCCCGTATGCTCCAGAATAATCTGAAGATTTTGACGCACCGTAAGTTTTCTGAAGACGGAACTCTCCTGCGGGAGGTAAGAAATGCCCACACGTGCGCGCTCATGGAGCGGCCACGTGCCAATATCTTGATCCTCAAGGAGAACCCGCCCGGAAGACGGTTTGATGATTCCGGTCAGCATATAGAACGAAGTGGTTTTGCCCGCCCCGTTCGGGCCGAGCAGACCGACGATTTCCCCTTGGTTCACTTCGGGGGAAACACCGCGTACGACCTCACGTTGGCCGTACCATTTGCGCAAGTCAACGCCGGACAATCGGGCCATCAGCGGTTCCCCCGGATCGGACTGGAGTTTTTAGAGCCGGAAAAGACAGCTTCGACACGCTTCTTGGACCCGCCCATGACTTCGCTGCGGTTTTCTTCCGTAAAGTACTTGATGGTTTCCCCGGTAACGGTGTTTTCGCCATCAGTCAGGCGAGGATCGCCTTCCATGAGAAGAACGCCGTCATCCATCGTATAGGTTGCCTTCGCGCAAGTTCCGTTACGGTTTTCGCTCTTCATGCGCACATTCCGTTCGGCGACGATGCGATCGACGTCACCGGCTGCCATTCCGGCAGGCATACCGCCTTTTTCGCCTTCTTTCTTCTGGGCGTCGCCTTTGGGTGGCTTCAAATAAACCGTGATCCTATCGGCCCATATTTCAATGTCGGGACGTACCACATGGACGTTTTTATCAAAGATGACAAGTTGCTTTTCAGCAAGATAGGTCAATTGATCGGATGTGATCCGCGTTTCAACATTCTTGGCGGGTTTTGGGGGCGTCACCGGCGCCGCCCACAGCGGGGCGGAGCAGAAGAGGCTCAAACTCAGTGTGGTTATACCTAAAAAAAGTTTTTTCATGATGTTTTCCTAGCTGTAAACCGTTGGATCTATGACGGGCTTATTTCCTTGCAGGCTGAGGCTATTCTTGCTGTGGATTGGCTTGCGGTTCGCGCGGAGAAGGTGCTGCATTGGCGTTTGGGGCGTCGGGGTGGGGCTTGAGTACGACCAGCACGCCTCCCGAACCATGCATTTCGTTGGTAGCAAGATCCCATGTAAAAAAGGTGGCCGTCCCGGATGCCGTGGGGCTTTCAAGCGCAACGCCCTCGGGGAAGGTCATGAGGCGTTTATTGGCGTCGTAATTCATGCGCGAACTGGTGATGACGTCATCATAGCGAGTGATGACGACATCATCCCAGAGCGTGAGAAAACGCTGGTTGTCGGTGATTTTCCCCAGCTGGGCCTGCACATCGAGAACATCGTCGTCGGGGTTGCTTGCGGAGCCTTCGCCGAGCGCATAACGGACGACGGGTTTGTCCACATCGATCGTGTCACCGTTCTGGGACATATGGGCCCAGCTCGCTTTGAGACGCCACAGCTCCAAGCCTTTATTTCCCTGGAACAGATTGATCCCCTTGATGGCCAACCCAGCCACTTCCTCAAGCGGATTGCCGGATTGCGTGGCGTTGCCTTGAAGCTTCGCCCCGTCAAGGGACTTGATGCCGCCCTTGTTGGCGACATCAAGCAATCTGCCGATCAGCGTTGTTTCTCCGCCACGTTTCGCGACGTACCAACCTCCGGCGAGAAGCGCCACCAGCGCGGTAATAAGCAGGATTCGTGAACGTTTCATTCCAAGCGCATCCAGTGCTCAAGCAGAGCTTCCCGTTTCCCTTGGCAAGTCAGCAGCAAGTCGACAAATTCCCGGACGGCGCCGCATCCGCCTTCTTTTTGCGTCACGAACTTCGCCAGTTTTTTGACGTCCGGCATGGCATTCGCGACGGCAACGGGCAGCCCCACGCGGGACATTGGTGCGAGATCGACCCAATCATCTCCAAGGTAGGCGATTTCCTGCCACTCAAGGGACATCCGTTTGCGCATCCCATCCAGAATAGTACATTTGTTGTCGGCCCCGCCATGATACTCGGTCACGCCAAGGACTTCCAGCCGTCTCACGACACAGGGCACATCCATGCCCGACAGGACGGCGACTTCAATACCCGCCGTTTTAGCCAGCCGGATGCCGATGCCGTCGAGGACATGGAACCGCTTCATGACCAGCCCGTTGGCGTCATAATAGAGGCCGCCGTCCGTCATGACGCCGTCCACATCCAGGACGAGAAGCCGGATGTGCTTGGCGAGGCTTTCAATCGATTCGCGCCGGGGAGTGGGAGAGTGGCCGGATATCCCGGTCCCATCGGAATAGAGAGTATTACAAGTCATAAGGAATGTTCCATATGGCTGAAAGTTGCTTCAAAAGCGCCGGAAGCTTGGCTACGGGCCAGCTGTTGGGGCCGTCGCACAGGGCCTTGTCGGGATCCGGGTGGCATTCCATGAAAATGCCGTCCACTCCCGCCCCTGCGGCGGCACGGGCCAATGTGGGCACGTGATGCCGTTCACCGCCGGAGCAGCTGCCTTGCCCTCCGGGAAGCTGAACGGAATGCGTCGCGTCGAAGATCACCGGGACGTCCAATGCCCGCATGATAGGTATGGAACGGAAGTCGACCACGAGGTTATTGTATCCGAAAGAGGAGCCCCGTTCCGTCAAAAGGACGCGGTCATTGCCAGCCGCGGCCACTTTATCGCGCACGGGGCCCATATCCCACGGAGCCACAAACTGGCCTTTCTTGACGTTGACGACGCGCCCCGTCCGCGCCGCCGCCAAGAGCAGGTCCGTCTGGCGGCATAAAAAAGCGGGAATCTGAAGGATATCCGCTACCTCACCTACAGGTCCGGCCTGTTCGGGCAGATGGATGTCCGTCACAACGGGCAACCCCGTTTCCTCTTTAATCCGAGCCAGCCACTCCATGCCTTTGACCAGGCCCGGACCGCGGAAACCTTTCCCTGAGGTCCTGTTGGCCTTATCCCACGAACTCTTGAAGACGGCAAACAATCCGGCTTCCTTGCTGGCTTCGGCTACGGCATGCGCCGTGTCCAGCGCCAATTCGAAACTTTCCAGGGCACAGGGGCCCGCAAAAATAAAGTGGTCCTTCCGAAGCTGACCATAGAGTTCGTCCGATGTCATCATGGGCATTCCTTAGCGTTGAAAGGAGTTCTCGCTTGGAGACGACCTTGCGGTCATTCCGGTTTTGTCGCCGGAATGACCGCAAAGGAATAAGCATTATGGAAGGGAAGTCTACTTCTTGCGAGCCAGGCAAGACGCACGGATGAAGTCTTTGAACAACGGATGGGGCTTCATCGGGCGGGACTGGAATTCGGGATGGAACTGGCAGCCCAGGAACCACGGGTGATCGGGGATTTCAACGATTTCCACCAGCGTGCCATCGGGGGACTGGCCGCTGAAAACCATACCCATATCCGCAAGGCGTTCGCGGTAGGCATTGTTGAATTCGTAGCGGTGGCGGTGGCGTTCGTTGATATTGGCCGTTTTGTAGGCTTCGAAAGCGTGCGTCCCTTCCGAAATGGCGCAGGGATACGCACCGAGGCGCATGGTCCCTCCCTTGTCGCTTTCCGCATCGCGGCGCTCCACGGCCTTTTTGCGGAAATCGTACCATTCGGTCATCAGGTAGATGAGCTTGTCCTTGGCGAACGGGTTGAATTCTTCGGAGTTGGCTTCCTCGATGCCGACGACGTGGCGGGCGAATTCGATGACCGCGCACTGCATACCGAGGCAGATCCCGAAGAAGGGCACATTGTTTTCACGGGCATACCGGATGGATTCGATTTTCCCTTCGACGCCGCGGTACCCGAAGCCGCCGGGCACGAGGATGCCGTCAGCGCCTTTGAAGGTCTCTGCGACGTTTTCGGCGGTCACCTCTTCGGAATTCACATAGCGCAGATCCACGGCGACCCTGTTGGCGATGCCGCCATGCACCAACGCTTCGTGAAGGCTCTTGTAGGCTTCCTTCAGTTCGACATACTTGCCGACGATGGCGATGGTGACCCGGCCCTGCGGATTCTTGACGTTGTGGACCAGCTCTTCCCACGGCTCAAGCTTGGCGTTGCGGGCGGGCAGGCGCAGCATGATGGCGACCTTTTGATCCAACCCTTCCTCATAGAGTTTCAAGGGCAATTCGTAGATGTTGCTCACATCCACGGCGGAAAACACGGCGTCCTTGTCCACATTGCAGAACAGGGCGATTTTGGCGCGGAGGTCGGCGGGGACGGGCTCTTCGCAGCGGCAGAGGATGATGTCAGGCTGGATGCCGATCGAACGGAGCTCCTTGACGCTGTGTTGCGTGGGCTTGGTCTTGTGTTCTCCGGCGGAACGGAGATAGGGCACGAGCGTCAGATGGATGTACAGGCAATTGTCGCGGCCCAGTTCGGAGCGGAGCTGGCGGATGGCTTCAAGGAAGGGGAGGCCTTCGATGTCGCCCACCGTGCCGCCGATTTCGATGATGGCGACGTCGGGAGCGGGGTTTTCGGGCTCATCCTTGGCGAGGCTGAGGATGGCGTTTTTGATTTCATCGGTGATGTGGGGGATCACCTGCACCGTTCCGCCGAGGTAGTCGCCGTGGCGCTCCTTGGTAATGACCTTATAGTAGATGGAGCCCGAGGTCGTGTTGTTTTTCTGGGAGAGCGCCGTATTGAGATAGCGTTCGTAGTGCCCCAAATCGAGGTCCGTCTCCGCCCCATCATCCGTAACGTACACTTCACCGTGCTGATAGGGGTTCATGGTTCCGGGGTCCACGTTGATATAGGGATCAAGTTTTTGGATGGTCACGGTCAGCCCGCGCGTTTTCAACAGCGCGCCGATGGAAGCCGCCGAAAGCCCTTTGCCGAGAGAGGAAAGGACGCCACCAGTGATGAAGATAAACTTGGTCTTCATGAAAAACCTCGAGTTATGATTTTCCCGCCGTGACGGAGGGGATACAGTGTACGAAACTCGCTCTGAAACAGGATACATCAGAAAAGGAGAGAACGCGAACACAAAAAGCCCGCCTGAGCGGGTCGACATGCGGCTGGTTCTGTAACAAAAGCAACGCCTTTGATTGGGAAATGTGGGGACGCTCCGTCTGTTCCAAAGCCGTAATTCCTCTGCTCCTCAGCAGGCCATTCAGATGCACGCAAACAATATCCGCCAACTATAGGCCGTTTTCAGAAAAAAAACAGCCATTGACTGAAAAGAAACACCCGCATAAAGTAAATCCCCCATTCCAGACCGGCTCCCTTTTTTTCTTGGCGAGGGAACCCAACTGGATCATGCAGGCGCGTTATCGCTTTTTCAGTAAGTAAGCTTTTAATTTTTATGCAGGAAAAGGGTGGACAATGAGTCAGGTCAACACGCTGGTCATTACCGGATACGGCACCAACTCGCATCAGGAAACAGCGCATGCCGCACGTCTGGCCGGTGCGGACAGGGCTGATGTGGTGCATTTTTCCGACATTGTGGCTGCGAAGGTCCGCCTGAGCGAGTATCAGTTCCTTGTTTTCCCCGGCGGATTCCTTGATGGCGACGATCTCGGGGCGGCACAGGCCGCGGCACAGCGCTGGCTGCATCTTTCCGACGCGGAAGGCCAGCCTCTGCTGGACAGCTTGAACCGGTTCGTCGATGCGGGCGGCCTCGTGCTGGGAATCTGCAACGGATTCCAGCTGCTCGTCAAGCTCGGCGTACTCCCCGCGTTGGACGGGAAGCGTTTTGAGCGGCAGGTTTCCCTCAGCCATAACGACTCCGCCCGCTATGAGGACAGATGGGTCCAGCTCAAGCCGAACCCCGACAGTCCGTGTATTTTCACCAAAGGATTGGCTGTCCACGGCGTGCTGCCGATGCCTGTCCGTCATGGCGAAGGCAAACTCGTGGCCCGCGATGCCGCGACTTTGCAGCGGTTGCAGGACGAAAACCTGATTGCTTTGCAGTATACGCATCCTGAAACGGGCGAAGCCACGCAGGAGCATCCTTGGAATCCCAACGGTTCTCCACTGGCCATTGCCGGCCTGACGGACCCGACCGGGCATATCCTCGGCCTGATGCCGCACCCCGAAGCGTTCCACCACGCCACCAACCATCCCGGCTGGACGCGCGGGGAGGTCGCCGTGCCCGGAACCGCACTCTTTGCGAACGCTGTCCGGTACCTGCGCGAGAACCCAGTCAACCACAGCTAGGATGCGCCGGTTCGGCAAGACAGAGGAATTGGAAGCATGAAACAGTCGGAACTCATTGCGCTCATTGAACGGACGGCACCGCTCGCGATCGCCGCGCCGTGGGATAGGTCGGGTGTTCAGGTCGCTTCCGCACGGCAGGATATCAACCGCCTCGCCGTGTGCCTTGATCCGACGCCGGAATCCATCCGCATCGCGTTGTCCGGGGGGGCTGAAATGATTTTGGCCCATCACCCGTTGACGATGGAGGGGCGGTTCACCGATCGGCTGGACAGCTACCATGAAGTCCTTTCGCTGGTGTTTCGGGCCGATGTGCCGCTGTATTCGGCGCATACGTCCCTCGATGCGAATCCTTTGGGTCCGGTTTCCTGGTTGGCGGACGAGCTGGGGCTTTGCCGCATCCCTTCTTCTGACACGAAGGATGGCGAGGCAGGGCATGGAATGCCCTTGCCGCTGACCGTGCTGGAACAGACGGGGACAATGGAGCGGGGCGGCGGTTCGTATGCCTGCGGCTTCGGCGTCGTCGGCGATTGTGCGGTTGACATAACCCCGGAAGATCTGAAAAAAATGTTGGCCCTATGGCTGGTGGGGAGTTGCCCCCGCTTGGCTGGGGCCTTGCCTGAGCGCATCCGCCGCATTGCCATCTGCCCCGGATCGGGAAGTTCGCTTGCGCCTGAGGCCGCTGCATGTGGCGCGGACTTGCTCATTACCGGTGACTTGAAGTATCATACCGCGCTTGATCTTCCCCTTCCAGTGCTGGATGTGGGGCATTTCAGCCTTGAAGAAGAGATGATGCGGCGTTTTGCCCTGCAATTGAAAGAGAATGTGTCTGATGTCGCCGTGCAGTTCGTGCCCGCGCAGGATCCTCTTGCGCCGTTTTCCCCCACAGACTGAGGCGTAATCCGTTATCAGATTTCAGGAGAAGAGTTGTGAGCCTTTATCTCGAACAAATCCGCCAACTCGTGGCCCTTCAGCGCGTGGACGATGCCATCCATTCCGTGGAGATGGAACTCGAACAGGCCCCGAAAGAATTGGAAGATCTCAAAAACCGTTTCGCCGCCACGAACACGCAGCGTGAGCGGGTGCTGGAAAAGCTTGCGCATTTGAAGGAACAGGAAAAGCGCATCACCGGCGAACTTGATGACGACAGCAGCCGCATCAAGAAGAGCAAGAACAAGATGATGCAGGTATCCAATTCCCGGGAATATCAGGCTATGGCCCGGGAAATGGACAATATGGAAAAGGTGAACCGTTCCCGTGAAGAGGAACGCGCCGCCTTGTTGGAAGAAAAGCTGCATCAGGACAACGCTCTGCAGGAAGTCGACGCTATATGGGCCGACCTCAAGGCCGAGTTGGAAGCCAAGCAGATCAGCCTCGAAACGCGGCAGGACGAAGCCCGCAAGCGTTTGGATGAGCTGGCTCAGGTGCGTTCCGAAACTGGCTCCGCTGTGCCGCGTCCCGTCCTTGACCGCTATGAGTTCATCCGCCGCCGTCTGTCCCATCCCGTGATCGTACCCGTGACTGCCGGGGTCTGTTCCGGTTGCCGGATCATGATCCCCCCGCAGACGTTCATTGAACTGCAGGGAGGCCATAAGATCATCAATTGCCCCAACTGTCAGCGCTTGATTTACTGGGTGGAGCACTTCAACGAAGAGACCAACCAGACGGCTGATGAAATGGCGCACCACGCCGAATAGTTTTTGAGTTTTCGGGAGCCGGATGGATTGTCGCCGCGTCCGTCGCGTTTCGGTGTGACGGACGGAGAGGAAAGTCCGGGCTTCACAGGGCAGGACGCTGGGTAACGCCCAGGGGGAGTGATCCTCGGAGAGCGCCACAGAAAGCAAACCGCCGCCTTCGGGCGGTAAGGGTGAAACGGTGGGGTAAGAGCCCACCAGTCGGCACGGTGACGTGACGAGCTCGGCAAGCCCCGTTCGAAGCAAGACCAAATAGGGAAGCGGATCGGCCCGATCAACGCTTCCGGGTAGGTTGCTTGAGGGTACAGGTAACTGTGCTCCTAGAGGAATGACAGTCGCCATGCCGCCCGCAAGGGCGGAGTGGTACAGAACCCGGCTTATAGTCCGACTCCCGATTTGAGGCTCCGGTGACGGTTTTTGCATATGCAGACTTCACCGGGGCTTTCTCGCATTCAGCACACAAGTGAGGTCATTCATGGCGTGGACACTTCTTCTCGCGGCGGGGCAGGGGAACCGGTTGGCTTCGGCCACAGGGGGGCTTGCCAAGCAATTCTTGGATTGGAAAGGCGCTCCGTTGTATTGGGAATCGACGCTCGTCTTTTCCCGATGCGCGCGCGTGGAGGGGCTTGTTTTCGTGTTTCCGGAAGCGTGCATCGACGAAGAGCGCGAACGGGTAGCGGGCTTGATGCGGAATGCGTCCCTAGGGATTCCTTGGAAGGTTGTCGCTGGCGGAGCGTTGCGTCAAGACTCCGTCCGAAACGGCTTGTCCGCTTTGCCGGATGATTGCATGGAGGTCCTGATCCACGATGCGGCAAGGCCGTTTGTTTCGCCCGTGCTGGTCAACCGGATACTGGACGGGCTGCATGGTGAAGCTTCGGGGGAGTGTGTCGCCGCATGTATCCCCGGCATTCCCGTGGTGGATACCATTAAAGTGATGGATGAAGAAAAAAAGGTCGTTGCCACACCTGATCGGAAACATCTGATGGCGGTTCAGACCCCGCAAGGTTTTTCCCTCGCTTTTCTGCGGGCTGCCCATCAGCGTGCGGAACAGGAAGGCTGGGTTGTCACTGACGACGCCAGTTTGCTTGAACTGTGCGGACACGCCGTGCATGTCGCGGAGGGAGAAGCGGGAAACAAAAAAATTACCACGCCCGAGGATTTGGAAATGTTGCGGATGACAGGAGAGCGCATCCCGTGTGTCGGTTACGGGTATGATGTCCATAAGTATGCTGATGGCAATGAAGCGAGACAGCCTGCCCGGCCTATGCGGTTGGGGGGGGTGCCCATTGCCGGTTCGCCGGATGTGCTGGCCCATTCCGATGGAGATGTCTTACTGCACGCGTTGATGGATGCCTTGCTTGGGTGTATCGGGGCGGGGGATATCGGAACATTTTTCCCTGATTCCGATCCTGCATTCGACAATGTCAATTCGGCTGTGTTGCTGGACACGGTTCTGGAGCACGTCCAGAAGGCCAATGTGCACATTACCCATGTCGATCTGACTGTCATTGCTCAGATTCCCAAAGTCGGCCCGCATAGGGAAATGATTCGGCGGAATGTGGCAAGGCTGCTCGGGTTGGACATGGGAGCGGTAAATGTGAAGGCGACGACGGAGGAAGGGCTTGGTTTTACAGGTGAACGGCTGGGGATAAAGGCCGTCGCCGTGGTTACGGGGCTTCGTGGCAATAGAGACGCATAAGACTTTAAATTATGTAAATTTTAATATCCCGACAAGTATACTGAAAATAATAGATAACCCTCTGGGTTGAATGAAAGTTCCATGTCGTTCTTGTAAAACTTTGTATGTTGGTGTAACAAGCAGTACGGGCCCTTTCCGTGGGGTAATTCTAACCTTTTTCGCATCGTGAGCCGTTATGAGCGACCTTCAGCAGGGCATGGACTGTCCTTGGTTTTCTTCTTACGACAAAGGTGTGCCGCATGACATAGTCATCCCCGAGGGAGGGCTGCAAAATATTCTCGACACTGCGGCGGAAACATACGGACAGCGTGAAGCCATCGTCTTTCAAAATACGCATATTTCCTATAGGGAATTGAAAGAATTAGCTGAAAAACTGGCCGCTTCGCTCCGGCGGCGCGGGGTCAGGCCGGGAGATCGCGTTTCCATCATGCTCCCGAATCTCCCTCAGACATTCATCGCATTCTGGGGTGTCATGAAGGCCGGAGCGGTCGCCGTCATGACCAACCCTCTCTATATGGAATCCGAGCTGACGCATCAGATCAAGGATTCCGGCGCAAAACATCTCATCACCCTCGATATTTTTTGGCCCAAGATCGCGGCTCTGCGGGAACAGCTCGAACTGGACGTCTGTTATGTGACGCGTGTCCGTGATGCGCTGAAATTTCCCTTGAGCTGGCTGCAGCCGTTTTCGGCCCGGCGGCAGGGTACATGGGTTCCCGTTCCGTTTGACGGAAAAGAGGTCGTAGCGTGGAAGGACCTTTTCAAGACGACCGAGCGCCTGAGCGTGGAAGTGACGGATGCTCATGAGACCATCGCCTTGTTGCAGTACACGGGGGGGACTACGGGGCTTTCCAAGGGGGCCATGCTGACCCACGCGAACCTATTGGCCAATCTCACCCAGCTGATGGCGATCATTCAGCAGCCCCCGGAAAAGGAACATGTGTTTCTGGCCCTGTTGCCTTTGTTCCATGTGTTCGGTTTGACGATTACATTGTTGCTGCCCGCAAGGATGGCCGCACGAGTGGTCCCCATGCCGCGGTATGTCCCCGCCGACATGTTGGAGGCATTCAAAAAGTACCAGTTCACGGCGTTCATCGGCGCTCCTTCCGTCTATATTTCCCTGTTGCAGCAGAAGAATCTGGCCCAGTACGATCTGCACCATATCATATTCTGTATTTCGGGATCAGCCCCCATGCCTGTCGAATGGCTGAAGAAATTTGAAGAAGTGACGGGCACGCCCATTACGGAAGGCTTTGGGCTGACCGAGGCTTCGCCCGTTACCCATGCCAACCCCGTGTTTGGGAAGCAGAAGCCGGGTTCCATAGGTGTGCCGGTTCCCGGAACCCTCGCCCGTATTGTCGACACGGAAGACGGTGAAAGGGTTTTGGCTCACAATGAGATCGGGGAGTTGGTCATCAAGGGGCCGCAGGTTATGAAGGGCTATTGGAACCGCCCGGAAGAAACCGCCCGGACCATCCGCGACGGCTGGCTGTACACCGGCGATATCGCCTACATGGATGAAGAAGGTTATTTCTACATTGTCGACCGTAAAAAGGATTTGATCATCGTTGGTGGTTATAACGTCTATCCTCGTGAAATCGATGAAGTCCTCCACACGCACCCCAAAATTCGGGAAGCCGTTACCGTGGGCGTTAATCACCGCTCCCGTGGTGAAACCGTCAAGGCGTATATCGTCCCGGAGGAAGGGGCGAATCTGACCGTACCGGAAGTCGTGGCCTTCTGTCGCCAGAAACTGGCTTCCTTCAAGGTGCCTCGCTTGATCGAATTCCGTGAGGAACTGCCGAAGACGATGGTCGGCAAAGTGTTGCGGCGCATCCTGCGGGAAGAGGAACTGCACAAGAGCGACACGGAACAGGATAAAGAACAGCTTGTCCCCGAAGAAACCTCGAAGGAAGAGGTTTCCGCTCCGGAGGCTGGAATCGGAGAAAAGGAAGCAAAAACGCAGGGCGAACCCGAGAAGACGGACGGAAACGCATGAGACTGCTTCTTCAACGGGTCCGTGAGGGAAAAGTCACCATTGAAGGTCAGAACGTGGCATCCATCGGCAAGGGCTTGGTTGTCCTCGTTGGTTTTGGCCCGGAGGATACGATTGATCTGCGCGGCGGCAAGCTCTGGAATACGCTGATCGAAAAGATGGTGGGGCTCCGCATTTTTCCTGATGATGAGGGGAAGATGAACAGAGGGATAGAGGAAGCCGGCGGAGAAATCATTCTGGTTTCCCAGTTCACGCTGTATGCGGACTCCCGAAAAGGGCGGCGCCCCTCGTTCCACCTGTCGGCGCTTCCGGGCGTGGCGGAACCATTGTTTCAGCATTTTGTGGAAGATGTGCGATCCAGGCTGCCGGGACGAGTCCAGCAGGGTGTGTTCGCTGCGGACATGGACGTTTCCCTCACAAATTGGGGGCCGGTAACGCTCTTGTTGGACTCGGCGGATTTTTAGCGGATAAGCGAATGTGACAGCTCAAAACAAAAAGGACGGCTCGTTGAAACGCCGTCCTTTTTGTTTTGAGTGATTGGGAGATGGCAGCGGTTACGCTTTGAAAAGCTGGGTGGAGAGATAGCGCTCGCCGGTGTCGGGCAGAACCGTCACAATGCGCTTTCCTTTCCATTCCGGTCTGTTCGCCAGAAGAAGCGCCGCCGCGACGTTGGCGCCGGATGAAATGCCGCAGGAAATGCCCTCTTCCGTCATGACGCGCCGGGCCATTTTGATGGCTTCCAGGCCGGGGATAGGCAGCACTTCGGTCAGCAGGGAACGATCCAGCAACGCGGGAACGAAACCGGCGCCAATGCCTTGAATAAGGTGCGGCCCTGCGGGATTGCCCGAAAGGACGGCCGATTCCGCAGGCTCGACAGCGAACAGCCCCACTGAGGGAAGGTGTTCGCGCAGGTAGCGCCCTGTCCCCGTGATGGTTCCGCCTGTGCCGACGCCCGCAACAAAGGCATCCACCGTTCCGGCGTCCGAGAGGATTTCCGGACCCGTCGTGCGGTAGTGCGCTTCCGCATTATCCGGATTGGAGAACTGATCCAGAAGTACATAGCCTTCCGTGGCGGCCAGCCGCTGGGCTTCCTCAACGGCCCCGCCCATACCCTTCGCGGCGGGGGTGAGAATGAGTTCCGCCCCAAAACCGCGGAGCAGGGCTTTGCGTTCGTCACTCATGGATTCCGGCATGGTCAGGATAAGCTTGAACCCCATGCATGTGGATACGACCGCCAAGCCGATGCCGGTGTTTCCGCTGGTCGGTTCGACAATGGTTCCGTTCGGCTTGAGGGTGCCCTTTTCGAGAGCCCCCTGAATCATACGGAGGGCGGCACGGTCTTTGATGGAGCCGCCCGGGTTGCGGGATTCGACTTTGACCAGAATCTCCGCGTCAAGACCTGCGGTCAGTTTGGCGAGCCGTATCAGCGGCGTTTTTCCGATGCTCTGCAACAGATCCATAACGTTTCCTTTTGCTCCGAGAGCAGGTTACAGGACGGAATGATATATTTTTTCCAATTCGACACATCGCGCTTCGACGGAGTAGCTTTGCCCTCTGCGGGCGCTGTTCGCTCCCCACAGTTTCCGGCGCTCAGGATCAGAGGCCATTTCCTGTAAGGCTCGCGTTAAGGCTTCCGTATCATCCGGCGGAACCAGCAGCCCATTATTTTGAGCTATTTCAGGAACTCCGCCCACTGTCGCCGCCACTACGGGCAACCCCATGCGGATGGCTTCGAGAAGCGTATTGGGAGCCGAGTCCATATTCTTTGAAGGGAAGACAAATGCATCGGCTATCTGGAGGTAATCGCTGACGCGTTCGGTCTGCCCTATGAGACGGACTTTTTCTCGGATTCCCAGCGTATCGCAGAGAGGAAGCCAGAGATCGGGGTTGGCTCCCACCATGACCAGATACGCGTCAAGGCAAGCGGAGGAAAAAGCCTTCAGAAGCGGTTCTATCCCCTTGGCAGGATTATTGTTTCCCACATAGGTAAAGATAAGGGCTTGCTCGGGGATGTCCAGTTCCTGTTTTACGGCGGAGGCGGGGCGCGTGGGAATCACGCGATCATCGGGAATGCCGTTTGGGATGACGTGGATTTTGTGCTTGGGGCAACACCAGCTGATTGCCCGGGCACAGGCTTCCGAATTGGGAAGGAAGGCCTTCATTGAAGGCGAAAGGTAGGGGAGGGGATTACCCGGGCGGTATATGACGCCGCGATGTGCGACGCAGGCCAGCTTCCGGTTCCGCCAAAACAGGCCCCACCATGCAACGCGTTTTACAGCCTTATTGTGAAAGGCGTGAACGATGGTCGGCGTATCCGGCGAGGGGAAGAGGCTTTCCACATAGGCACGGTGTTGCGCCGGATCTTCCGGCAACATATTCCAGAGGGGATTGGATGCCGCATTGGGCAATTCCCAGAGCGTCGAATCATGGGGGAGACAGAGTGCCACATCATGGCCCCGTTCGCTCAACCCTTGGGCTTGGTAGACTGCTTGGCGTGTACCGCCGCTGCGGTTGCTGGACGAGGTAATGATGATTACGCGCATGACGTCCTCTCTTTCGGAGCGCTGTGTGTGAAAACGCGTTTGCTCAGATAAGATGGCGAAAGATATCGGTATAGGTGTTCCGCATGAGCAGGGCCAGCTTGAGCCGCTGTGCCGCAGTGTCTCCAGGCTTGCGCCGGAAGAGGGAAACGATATGCCCGCTTACGGTCGTAAAGTCCGTATCGCCGCGCTCCCCGAATTTGTCGATATACGATCGTACGAGGAGATCAAAGGCGTTGGCCTGTTCCCGTTCTTTATTGGTATGTGCCTGTTCGTATAGCCCAAGCATGAAACGTTCGAAGAGGAACTCGCCATCGGAGGGGAATGAGCGTTTCAGCCCAAGACGCCAGAGGCCGATGCCCATGGCGCGCAGTTCCCGGATGGCCCGTTTTCTCTGGCGAAAATGCAGTTTCCGTATGCCCAGGAGCTCGAGCTCCTGGGCAAAATCCATACTTTCCAGTATGGCGGAGAAGTTTCCCAGCACCTCTTCCGCCATATCGGGCAGAGAGCCTTGAGAGACTGTTGGCACAATCCGCTCCGGAATCAGTCGGAAGGTTTGTCGGAAGAACGTTTGCGCCCCTTAAAGCCGCGGCCGCCTTCGCGCTTGCCTTCCTTAGAGAAGGGCTGGCCTTCGCGTCGGCCGCCTTCTCGGCGAGGACCGTTTTCCCGCGGGCCGCGCCGCCCGCCGCCGGTATGGGGCTTGGGGGGCCGCGCTGCACCCTCCGATTCCTTACGCGGCGTACCCGCCGGAAGGAATGCCGTTGGGTTGAGGCTCTTCTGGTAACAATCATCGAGAAGCAGCGTCAGCAAGTGCCGTTGTTCCGGATCTTCCGCAATGCTTTGCACCAGCGGCTCAAAACGCTTCATGCGTTCGCGTTCCAGCCCGTTGAGCTGCCGGAAACGGGCTTCGAGAAGGGCCGTAACCCGCATACCGACCGCATGGGCGACTTCTTCGTCCGTAGGGGCCATGTGTTGGGTGAGCGGTACCTTGAAATACTTGGCGATCCGCTGGAGTTCCATTTTTTCCATGATGTCGACGAGGGAAATGACCACACCGGCGGCTCCGGCGCGCCCGGTGCGTCCCGCCCTGTGGATGTAGGATTCCCTGTCGTCCGGCGGCTCGTAGAGGAACACATGGGAGAGTTCGGGAATGTCAATGCCGCGTGCGGCCACGTCTGTGGCGACGAGGAACCGGATGGTGCCTTTGCGCAGCCGGGAAAGGACATCTTCGCGGCGGCTCTGGGACAGGTCGGCGGACAACTCGTCGGCGTTGAATCCAAAACCTTGCAATACGGCGGTCACGAAGTGCACCGTAGCCTTGGTATTGCAGAAAATGATGGCGGAGGCCGGGTTTTCGACTTCCAGAATCTTGATCAGCGTGCGATCCTTTTCCATGCTCTTGCATTCGCAATAGAGATGCTGGACTTCCGCCACATGGATCTGCGTCGTGGACAGGGAGAGCATCTGGGGATCGGTCAGGAATTCTCCCGCCAGCTTGAGCACATGGGGCGGATAGGTAGCCGAGAACAGCATCGCATGGATGGACGTTTCGGGCAGGTACCGCTGTATTTCTTTCATATCCGGATAGAAGCCGATGGAAAGCATACGGTCGGCTTCGTCAAAAATCAGAGCGGAAATATGATCAAGGTTGAGTGTGCGCCGCAGGAGATGGTCAAGCACACGGCCTGGCGTCCCCACAACAACGCTGACCCCCTGACGGAGCGCGTCCATCTGCTTGCCGTAGCCGACTCCGCCATAGACGGCGGCCACGGTAAAGCCGCTCCCTTTGAAAAGCGTTTTGGCTTCCTGTTCCACCTGAACGGCAAGCTCGCGGGTCGGAACGAGAATGAGCGCCTGTACGGCGGGCATGGCCGGGTTCAGGCGGGCCATGAGCGGAAGCAGGTAGGTTCCCGTCTTACCGCTGCCCGTACGGGACTGGACCATGAGATCCCTCCCTTCGAGCAGATAGGGGAGAGCGCGGGACTGCACGGGCATAAGGCTGTTCCACCCGGCCTTGGCGCAGGCTGTCTGAAGCAATTGAGGCAGATCGGCGAGGGAGACTTCCGGGAGGGCGTTTTCGGGCTCGTCGACGGAGATGATTTCAGAAGACGTCTGGATGGTGTTGGAGGGGTGAGACTTGGCTTTGGCCTTCTGGGCAGCCGGGGTGGCCTTGGCCTCTTGCATTTGTTCGGTCATGTGATGTCCAAAAGTGAAAAGGTGAAACGAGAACTCCGGGCTCCGGGAACGTCCCTATTTGATAGGTATCGGAAAGCCGAATCGACATAGCACGATGGTTGCCCGGTACGGAGCGGAAATTTTCTCAAACAAAAAACGGCAAAGGCGTTACGAAGGATTGTCTCGTACGGTCTCCGGCAAGCAGAGCCGACGGCATGTTGGGCAGCCAGTCGAAAAAAGAAAAAGCCAAACCTCAGCAACGCAAGCGAAGAATGATAACAGACCTGCCACACAAGGCAAGCTCTGAGAGAGGCCGTTTCGTGGGTATTTTCCGGAGAGCAGAGCCCATGAAGGATCTCGTTCCTATGATAACACCTCTTCTAAGGGCTTGTTCCAGCGCAACGAAGCATATTCACCCTCAACCCATTGGATGGATGAGGGCTGAATGCCGAGTTTCTCCCAGCGGGGAAGCAGGCTCCCCTTATGGCCAGAGAAAAAGCCTTGGCAATATTGGGGGAAGAAGAGTTCATCCGGCGGCAGGAAGCCGTTCAAAGCGAAATGCGAACGGACCGTTTCGAACAGCGCTTCACTTTGGATGATATTGCCGAGTGCCGGGTGGCGGGGCCCCGCCAATACGGATTCATCCAGTTCGCGCTCCGGGGCGAGGCTCAACCGGATGACGGGGATTCTCCGTGCCCATGCAGAGGCAAGGGCTTTCCCGAGGGTGGTTATGGTCGTGTCCAGTTCCCAGGGCGCATATTGGCCCATCCTCCACCGTTCCGCCAGCGGCGTACCGTCCACGACGAGACAGGGATAAAAACGCAAACAGGAAGGAGAAAACGCAAGGGCCTCTTCCACATCTTCAGAGAAGCGTTGCGGAGTGGAGCCGGGCATACCGGGGAGTAGCTGGATGCCGAGTTTGAGGCCGCTTTCCTTGATCAAACGGCAGCCTTCCCGCGCCCTATCGCCATTGTAGCCGCGTTGCACGTCCAACAGCGCTTCGGTATGGAATGACTGTATTCCCAGCTCAACAAGATCCAGTCCCGCATGGCGCAATGCCTGCAACCGATCCGGGCGGAGCGCATCAGGGCGCGTCGAACACCGGACCCGGCATACGATGCCTTTTTCTTTGGCTTGCATGGCCAACGCCAGACATTCCATCTGGAGGCGTTCAGGGAGAGCGGTGAACGTACCGCCGTAGAAGGCCAATTCGATGGGACGAGAGGCCGTCCGCTCCATGTGATGCGTCTCTAACTCGGACAAAAGATTGGCAAGAGCTTGTGGGTATGGTAGGCAATCAGAAGGTCGCGTGTGCCCCGTCTGCTTGTCTTGAGCGCAAAAGAGGCAACGATGTGGGCAGCCTGCAAAAGGCAAAAAGAAAGGGACGATGGCGGGACGCTGTCGCGGGGCTGATGCGCCGGGGTTGCCGACCGGAAAAAGGCACTCGCGCGCATGGCGTCCCGTGGAAGAGTTTTTTTTCATACCTGTTGATTTGTTTGGTATTAGACGATAAGTGTTGGTATACCTTGGCGCTTATCGATTTGTACACAGTGTTTTGTTCAGAGACTATCCCACAGTTCACCGTGGAGGTCGAGCCCGAGGTAAGAAAAAGGAGCCGCTATGCCTGCATCACAACATGAAGATTGTATTTTTTGTAAAATCGCACGTGGGGATATCCCTTGCACATCCGTCTTTGAATCCGAAGAGCTGATAGCTTTTCTGGATATCAGCCCCGTCAACAAAGGACATACTCTGCTTGTTCCTAAGGCGCATATGGAAACGCTGTTCGATATGCCCGCTGGTATAGGCGAAACGTTATTTGCTGCTATGAAGCAGGTGGGCTCTGCCGTTATGAAGGCGACGGGTGCGGAAGGTCTGAATGTCGTTCAGAATAACTATTCCGCTGCGGGGCAGCAAGTTCCGCACGTGCACTGGCATCTCATTCCCCGTTTTGCTGATGACGGTTATACGGCGTGGCCGCAGGGAGCATATCAAGATATGCAGGAGATGGCGGCCCTTGCTGATGCCATCCGGGAAAAACTATAACCGACGATTTCAAGGATGAGCAGAAAAGGGTCATATTCTCCCGCTGTAGGCGTGCAATCTTCTTGAACTATAGATAAATAGAGAGTATACTTAGGGACAGGCAAACCTCGTTTCGAGTGATAGTGCGTCTTTGGGGGAAGATGTGTCCGAAAAGGAGCGAGAAAAGTGGTTTTGCCTGTTTTTCTTTACAAAAAAACTGTGTAGGGGCCCGATAGGAGCGACGACGGGTTGCACAGGGCGTTGAGAAAAGCATATTTGGGAGTCGGCAACAACGAAGAGTCTCCAGTTCTCCTCAAGAGAGGCCTTTCGTCAAAGGGCATTGCGACGGAATGTCTCACGGAGGAAACGATACTTGTGGAATGCTCTGGATGCTCGAACATTTTGGGAAGTATGGAGGAACTATGAACAGAGCACTGACCAAAGCGGATATTGTAGAAGCCATTTATGAGAAGACCGACAGAAATCGCGCTGATGTGAAGAACACGGTGGAAATTCTGCTTGGTCTGATGAAGCAGGCCATCAAGAAGGATGATGCCCTCTTGGTGAGCGGATTCGGGAAATTCGAGGCTTACGACAAGGAAGCGCGCAAGGGCCGCAATCCTCAAACGGATGAAACCATTACGCTCCCTCCCCGCAAGGTGGTCGTGTTCCGTCTGTCTCGCAAGTTCCGTGCGGAATTGAACGGCGAGGAAGTTGAAGCCTAGCCCCTTTTAACGTTGAAAGATATGTATGGAGAAGGGAGGGAAAAGTTTTGAAAAAAGCTTTCCCTCCCTTCTCTCGCTCTGCCTGTGCTGAGTACGTCCTTCCCTTTCAAAGGCTTTTGTAACCTGTCCCATCGCTTCCGCATTTCCCGCTTCCCGGCACAGATTGCTTTGGAGGAATACAATGAAGCGCCCTCTCATGCATCATGAGCGGGCGCTTTTGTTATGGGTATGGGCGGTTCAGCTTCGGATCCAGCCCTGTACGATTGGGGCATTGAGAAGCTGTTCGGCAATCAGCATGTTTCCCGTTTTTCCCGGATGGAGCCCGTCATCCAGATCGGCGACGTATACGGCGGGGAGCCCTTTGAGAAGATCAAGATAGGCGACACCGAGATCGAGGCAGAGCCCGGCATAGGTTTCGTTCAATTTGTTCAGCCGTTCCAGGTGATCCGGGTTTTTCACCGGGGGAGGCCCCATCATGAGGACCGGAGCTTCCATCTGCGCTTCGGAAAGAATGGCTTGGGCGTTTTGGGTGCTTTCCTGCATAGGGACAGCGACATTGCCGTTGGGAGCCGCCATGTCTACGGTGCCGAAACAGAAAATCAAATAGGGCACGGTGGCGTCATTGACACGGGAGCGGTATTCGGAAGCCCAGCGTTCTCGGATTTGAAGGCTCGAATGTTTGCGGACGCCCAGATTGTAGAAGGTGGAAGGCGGGACGGGAAGGCCGGCGCGCTGGGACGCCAATCCGGCGAATCTTCCGATCCAGCCTCCGGCAAGGGTATCGTTGACCCCCAGAGTAATGGAGTCGCCAAAAAAGAAAAATGTTTTCACAGTCCTCTCCTTGTTTCAGCAAACCAGTCTGCATGATTCCTGTGTTTCCTGCCGCAGCAATGCCTCTATCCTTTCTCTGCCACATGCAGGCAGACAATGCCCGAACACAACGGAATATGGTAAATCCGTTTGAAACCCGCCGCGCGCATTTCATCGCTCAAGGCATCCGCCGAGGGGAATTCGATGATGCTCCTGGCGAGGTAGGCATAGGCACCGGGATCTCCGGAAAGCCTGCCGACGACAGGCAATATCCTTTTCAGATAGAAATTGTAGATGCCGAGCCAGATACGCGTCTTTCCCGTCCCAAATTCCAGGATACAGGCCCGGCCTCTGGGCTTGAGGACTCGCGCCATCTCCGCGAAGGAGGCTGAGCGGGGGGCAATGTTGCGGATGCCGAAAGCCATGGTGAGGCCGTCCATACACGCGTCGGGGAGAGGCAGGGCTCGTGCGTCGGCCCCGACGGAAAGAACGAAGTCTTTGTCTTCTCCCGAAAGCTTCTTTTGCCCATGCACCAGCATGGGAGGGCAAAAGTCCATTGCCAGCACCTGTGCGGCGGGGTGGCGCTTGCGCACCGCTAATGTAACATCCAACGTACCCGCAGCAAGATCGAGAACCCGCTTTCCTTCCGCCTGCCCGGGAAGTACAGCATCGGCAAGGCATTTTCGCCAGCCTTGGTCCAAACCCAGGCTTAAGAGCCTGTTCAACGGATCATACCATTTGACGATACGGGCGAAGAGCCCCGAAACTTTTGCCGCGTGTGCGTCGGTCGCCGTGCCGGTTTTTTCTTCAAGTAGTTCTTGAGAGTTTTCAGCGTTCACTGATGTCATCCTGTGTCGCGTTGTCTTCCAGCGTATCGAGAACAATCTTGTAGATGGCGGGGAAATGTTCCGCAAAGTTGCTCGGAGAAATACGCTGGGTTTCGATGAATTTGACGATGATTTCTTTCGTAACCTGCAACGCTTCTTTATTTTCTTTACCCATGAGTACCCCTCACGGTTCAGTGTCGGAAAACCCGTCCGTTGGGGAATGGCCTTGACCACAATGGACAAAACCGGACGGGGAAAACAGGAAGAAACAGGCCATGCTCCTCCCCGTTTTTTTCATACATATCACGTAAGCGTATTCCGGTCGAGCGGTGTAGCCTCCACCAGATCGGCAAAAGTCCGCATATGGCATGGGGCCGTATCAATAGTGTTGGTTTCTACCGCAACTGAGCCGGATCAAAGGAAGAGGCGTCTTCCTTTTTGGGAAGACGCCTCAATACCAAAGATGTTGCGGTGAACTATTCGAAGGTTTCCGTGCCGGTGTTCAGCTCACTGACATCCTCATTCTCCGCGAAAGGCTCCGTATTCAGATCCCCTTCAAGCTTGGAAACGAGCAGGGCACCCGTGGCATCGCCGAGGACGTTGATGGAGGTGCGGATCATATCGAGCACACGGTCGATGCCAGCGATCAGGGCCAACGCTTCCAGCGGGATGCTGATCTGGGTGAAGACGAGGCTGACCATGATAAGGCCAGCTCCGGGGACGCCGGCTGTGCCGATCGAGGCGAGAAGCCCCATGAGCATGACGGTAAGCTGGTCGCTTAAGGTCAGCGGGATGCCGTACACTTCGGCGGCGAAAACAGCCGCGACGCCCATATAAATGGCGGTGCCGTCCATATTGATGGTATTGCCAAGCGGGATGGAGAAGCTGGCAACGCCCTTGGAGGCCCCGAGGCGGCGTACGGATTGCAAGTTGGTGGGAAGGGCCGCCGCGCTGGAGCACGTCGTAAAGGCGATGAGCCACGGTTCGAAAACGCCGCGGAAGAACGTGGGAAGCGGGATACGGACCACATATTTGACCAGCGGGCTGTAACAGATGATGACGTGCAGGACGGACGCGATGGCCGAGACGAGGATGAGCTTGCCGAGAGGCAGGAGCACCTTGAGGCCATGCTGGCTGACGGTGTAGGAAATGAGGCCGAACACGCCGATGGGGGCATACATCATGACCATATTGGTCATGCGGATCATCACGTCGCCGATGAGTTCAAAAATACGGAGCAGCGGTTTGCCCGTTTCGCCGAGGGAGCTCAGGGCAAAGCCGAAAATAACGGCAAAGAAGATGACCTGCAGCATGTTGCCCTTGGCGAGGGCATCTATGGGGTTCATAGGCACGATGTTGAGCAGGGTCTGGATCAGGCTGGGCGGCGTGATCTGCTTTGCCTCCAAGCCTTTTGTGGAAAGATCCAGCCCAATGCCGGGCTGCATGATGTTGGCGAGGAACAAACCGATGGCCACGGCCACGCCCGTGGTGAGGAAGTAGTAGACGAGCGTTTTGGTGGCGACGCGCCCCAGTTTGCTCAGGTCATGGATGCCCGCGGCCCCTGCAATAATCGTGGCAAGGACCAGAGGCACGACTACCATGCGGATCAGGGTGATGAAAAGCTGCCCGAACGGGCGCAGGTAGGCGGCGGTAAACTCGGCGGAAGTCATGCTCCCGACGATGACGCCAAGGACAAGCCCGATGACCATCTGCACCGGAAGGCTCATTTTGGAATGTTTCTTTGACATAATCTCCTCCCCTCATACGATTGATGTAGTCAAAACGGCTGCCTGCAAAGGGGCAACCAAGGTACGGCTCTACGGTCATAGACAATTGTGGCGCAAAGGACAAGAACTAATTGTTTTTCTATTTATTAAATAAAGTAACTAGGTTGAAAGATTGTAAATCGGTATTCCATACACAACATGCCGCGGACGGAGAGGTGATCTGACCAAAAGGGAAAAGGGGCTCGTCCTGCAGGGTTGACAAGTGCACGCAAACAGGCTCAAAAAAGAACCATGCAAAGAGAAGCCTTCACCCGGTGCGTTCCCGGATGGTCTCGGTGCTTCTTCAAGCTTTCATCCGAACGGAGACGATATGAGCACAGGACAGATGGACAATAAGACCTATGACGTCATTTTTGTCGCTCGCAAGAATGCGGAAAACAAGAATGCGGGAATGATTGCGGAAAATGTGGACAAGGCAACCGCCATTCGCTTCGCCCAAAGATATTGCCACCGTAACGAAGATAACGAAGGCGTGATGATTGCCTATCACGGAACGACGGTTCAGCCGGAAGGCTCGGAATGGTGGTTCCACTAGGACCTGCTGCTTCGCAGAAAGAAACAAAGACAGCCCGGAATCCTTTCGGGCTGTCTTTGTTTTGCCGTGCGTATGCTGCGGGCGTTAAGGCGGCGGATGGAGTTATTTCAACGCGGCCTGCGCAATGGCGGGGACGCTTTCAACCAGCAGCGTCGTCACCTTTTCGGCGTTTTGCTTGAAGACGAGAGAGACTTCCTCCCAGCTTACCGGGGCTTCGTCCTCCTTCCAGCAGTCGTAGTCCGTGGACATCGCCACGGCGGCATAAGGGATGCCCGCTTCATTGGCAAGCGCCGTTTCCGTGGAAACGGACATGTTGATGACATCGGCCCCCCACATCCGGAACATGCGGGATTCCGCCTTGGTGGAGAAGCGGGGGCCTTCGATGGTGACGACGGTTCCGGTGGGATGGAAAGGGAAATCGTTTTTGCGGCAGCCGTCGATCAGGATTTGGCGAAGAGAGGCGTCGAACGGTTCGGCCATGGGCGCATGGACGGGCTGGCCCGGCTTGAAATAATCGTGGAACGTCATTTTCCGCTGTTTGGTGAAGTCGATGAACTGATCGAGGATGACGAGATCGCCGCGCCGGATTTCCTCCCGGAGGGAACCGGTCGCCGTCGTTGCGAGGATGTGCGTGCATCCGGCATCTTTGAGGGCCTGGATGTTAGCCCGGTAATTGACTGAAGAGGGTGCAATCGTATGGCTGCGCCCATGACGCGCCAATACGGCCACGGGAATGCCCGCGATTTCGCCTTCCCGGAGCGGCGAGGACGGCTCGCCCCATACCGTGCCGGTAAATGTATCCCGCGCGTTGGTAAAAATGTTCAGGTTGTCGAGGCCGCTGCCGCCGATGATGCCTATTTTGATGCCCATGATCAGTCCTTTGTCATGTTCAGGGAAAGAATGAGGTTGAGGGTGGAGGCGATGCTTTCACCGTACGCGAAAACACCTTCGTTATGCCCGGCCGTTACAAAGATTCCTTCGGAAGGAGAAAGCTCTTCCGTGATCAAGCGTGCCACTTCGCGGGAAAGGGCGGGGGTTCCGTAGGCGACGGATTCCGGAGTCCGGGGGAAGCCTTCCGCCAGCAGGGACGTAAAGAGGAATGGGCTGTGGATGTGGATGACGCAGCGCGCTTTGTTGGCCGCGCCATAAACGGCCCCGTGCGTCATGGACTCCGAAGAGGCTTGGACGGGGCCGAAGGATGCCACGGTATTTTCGAGGGGGTCAAACGCGCGGACGAGGCTGTAACCTTGTTTTCCCAGAAGGCGGCTGGAGCCCGTTCCGCTCCCGCTGATGAGAAACAGGTTCCCCGCCAGCCGCAAAGAGACGTTCCCGTAACCGATGCCGGAAGGGTAAACGCCGATGAGCCCCGCGTCATGAAGCGCCGTGCGCGCCGCATCCAGTTCGGGAAAAAGCGTCAGCGCATCAAGCGCCGTTTCGCGTATTCCAGCGGGCAAGGTACGGAGGGACGTCTCGACGTCTCCCCTTGTATGGCTCGCTTGGTATTTGACGACGCCGTCAATCGGCTCAGCTGCCATGGCGTGCCGTTCCTGCGGATTCGGGATACAGGGAGTCGATGCCTTCTTGAGTAGCCTGACAGACGCCGCGTTCGGAAATGAGCCCTGTGATGAGCCTATTCGGGGTGACGTCGAACGCCCAGTTTCGGGCGGGGGTTTCGTCCGGACAAATCTGGACGTCAAGCACGCTGCCGTCGGGCGTTTTCCCGCTCATGATGCGGACTTCCGCAGCTCCGCGTTCTTCAATGGGGATTTCCGCCACGCCGTCATCAAGGGAAAAGTCGAACGTCGAGGAGGGGAGCGCCACATAAAAAGGAACGCCGTTGTCGTGCGCCGCCAGTGCCTTGAGATAGGTACCGATCTTGTTGGCGGCGTCGCCCCTGCGGGTAACCCGGTCCGCGCCGACGATGACGATGTCCACCTGCCCGTGCTGCATGAGATGCCCGCCCGCATTGTCCGCGATCAGCGCGTGGGGCACGCCGTGCCGGGAGAGCTCCCACGCCGTGAGGCTTGCACCTTGGTTCCGGGGACGGGTTTCGTCGACCCACACATGCACGGGAAGTCCCGCGTTGTGCGCCGCGTACACGGGAGACAAGGCCGACCCGTAGTCCACGAAGGCCAGCCAGCCCGCGTTGCAATGCGTCAGGATGTTGACGGGGGCTCCGTCCGCTTTCTTCGCCGCCAGCGCTTCGAGCAGCGTTTTTCCGTGTTCGCCGATGCGCTTGCACGCCTCGGCGTCTTCGTCGGCGATGGCTTGGGCTGTAACTTTGGCGATATGCCGCTTTTCTTCCGGGGAACTTCCCCGCGTCATGGCGGCAAGCTGGCGGTCAACGGCCCATGCCAGATTGGAGGCCGTGGGGCGGGTTCGCTTCAAGGCGGTTGCGGCGTCGGACATGAACGTGTCGAAAGCTTCAGTGTCCTTCGCGGGAGCTTCGCAGGCGGCAAGCCACATGCCGTATCCGGCTGTTGCGCCGATGAGCCCCGCACCTCGGACGAGCATGTTCCGGATGGCGTCACAAAGCGCACTGAACGACGTGATCGTCGCTGTCTCGAAACGATGGGGCAACACATGCTGGTCAATGACATGCAGGCGATCCGCCTCATCAAGCCAGATCGTCCGATACGCTTTCCCGTCTATGTTCACTTCCTTAGTCTCCCTATCGGATATTTTTATGTCTCATACCCGTAGGGTGGAAGGAATGTCCAGAGGCGGACAGTGCGGGGAAAGAGGGTTTTGTTGCGGCGGAGCGGTCAGTGTGGGGGACGGAAACTTCTTGCACCAGAGCGGTGGCCGATCCGCCGTGTGCCCCGTTGGTGTTTGAGCAGGCATGGAAAAGAGCGGGAAGAGTTTTCCTCTCCCCGCTCTTTGGGTCAGCGTGCAGGACGCTCAGGCAGGCAAGGGAACATACCGCTCAAGCGAGATCTCAGGGTTCTGGAATACGGATTCGGGACACGCCGGACGGCCGGGCACGCCCCATGCCTGAAGCTGATGGAGCGCCATGTCCACCAACGTGTCCAGCCGCGACAGCAACAGGGGGCTCAGCGTGTTTCCATAGGTCATGTCCAGAGGCTGGACTCCGATCAGCCGGATTTCCTCCGGGAGGCAGTCCTTCAGCTCCGCAAGGGCCAGCACTTCGGAAAAGCTGTTCTGGTGTAGGCTCATCTTGTGCGCGCTCAAATAGGCCGGGATGCCGGTGCTGTCCTTCTCGACGGTGGTCCCCGGCTGGAGCCCGAAGTCCACGGCGTCCAGCAACAGCAGGCGCGTGGCCCGCTCCACGAAGGCCAGCAAGGGGTGCCCCTGTGTTCCGGCATCCACTATTTCCACGTTGTCGGGAAAGGCATACCGCGAATAGAGCCGTTCCGCGACCCGGACGCCGAAGCCTTCATCCCCATAGAGGATATTGCCAAGCCCCAATACGACGATCCGTTCCATGATCAGCCTCCCTTTCCTGAGCGCAGCAGCCGGAATCCGCTGAACATGGTCGAGACGAGCGTGGATTTGCCCATGATTTCTTCACGGATGACCATATACAAGTGAATGATGATGAAGCACATGAGGAACAGCATACCCAAGCGGTGGTAGCTGTGCAGATCCCGCCCGCTGTCGCCGATCCAGTAAATGAAGTCCACCACCAGATGGAACGGCTGGAGGATGACCGAGTCGGACGATTGGACGTACATGCCGAAGCCCGTCAGGATCATGATGATGAGCAGGTTGATGCAGGTCATCATGCCGAGCTGGGCCAACGGATTGTGTCCGATGTGTTCGCGCGGGGTCCTGTCGAGAAACAGGTACCAGCGGAAGTCCGACAGCAGGTCCAGCCACCAGCTTTTTCTCCAGAACGGAATGATGAAAACCTGTCTGGAGTATTTGTTGCCGAAGAACGCGAAGATGATGCGCCAGAGCAGGCCGATGGTGATGATGAATCCGGCGATGAAGTGGGCCATGCGGGTATAGCCCATGTAAAAGAGATAGGTCGGGTCGCCGTCCAGCGAATGCCACGGCTTGCCGATGATGTACCCCGTAGGGATAAGCACGAGAAACGAGAGCACCATGCTCCAGTGCCAGATGCGGATCGGCAGCTGGAAGACATAGATGGGTTTCCCTTCCTGAATAGGTTCGTTCATGGCGTTCTCCTTAGTCCATATGGACCGTCAGCAGTTCGCTGCCGTCCGGCCCCAAGACGTGCGTCGCACAGGCAAGGCAGGGATCGAAGCTGTGGAGCGTACGCAAGATTTCCAGCGGCTGCTTGGGCACATCCATCTTCGTGCCGAGCAGGGCGGCCTCATACGGGCCGAGCTGGCCGCCGTCGCTGCGCGGTGCGGCGTTCCATGTGGTCGGGACGACACACTGGTAGACGTCCACCTTTTTGTTTTTGATGACCGTCCAGTGCCCGAGCGCGCCGCGGGGGGCCTCGGTGAAGCCGACGCCGCGGGCTTCCTGGGGCCATGTGTCGGGATCCCACTTGTTGGTGAAGACGGCGGTGCTGTCGCCGTTCTTGAGGTTCGTTATGAGCTTGTCGAAGAAGACCTGCATGGTGTCGGCCGCCCAATGCGCTTCCTGCGCTCTGGTGAGGATGCGGCCCATAGTCGATTGCAGCGACGTGACGGGCGCCCCGATCCGGGCACACAGATCGTCGACGCGGGCGACGATGTCCGGCTGCTTGAGCTGGTAGGCGATAAGCGTCCTTGCCAGCGGCCCCACTTCCATCATGTTGCCGCGCCAGCGGGGTGTCTTGATCCACGAATAGGGCGCGTTTTCATCAAGCTGCTTGATGTCCGTCCTGCTCCCCTTGGTGGCGGGTCCAAGCTCGAAGTGAGGCACGGTTTCGCCCTGATAGGGATGCAGGGAGGTAACGCCCTTGGGATACGTGTACCACGAGCGCCCGACTTCTTCACGGATCTGATCCTCGTCGGACAGGTCGACGGGCAACACTTCATTGAAGTTGCCGTTGATGATTGCCCCGCCGGGGATGAGCAGGCTTTTTTGCGAGTAGTCGTTGGCGATGGACGGAAACGCCCCATACGCCAGCAGCGACTGGTTGGAGAGGCCCGTGCCGAGGTGCAGCCACTCCGGATAGAACTTGGCGAGGGCGATGCTGTCGGGGACGAGCACCTGCGCCGAGAATTCACGGCAGCGCTTGATGATCGACAGGACGAGCTCTAGGCGTTCCATGTTGATGACGTCGGCCCCGCCCTTGCCATTGATGTTGAGGGCCAGAGGCACGCCTCCCACCAACCAGTTGGGGTGGGGGTTCTTGCCGCCGAAGACGGTATGGATCTGGACGACGTCTTTCTGGAAGTCGAGAGCCTCAATATAGTGGGCCACCAGCATGAGGTTGGCCTCGGGCGGGAACTTGTAGCCGGGATGCCCCCAATAGCCGTTCTTGAAGATGCCGAGCTGACCGGTGGAGATGATGCGGACCAGCTTTTTCTTTACGGAGGCGAAATAGCCCGGAGAGGATTGCGGCCACGGGGAAAGGCTTTGGGCAAGCCTGGACGTTTCCTTGGGATCGGCCTTGGAAGCGGAAACCACGTCGATCCAGTCCAGCCCGCCGAGCTGGTAGAAGTGCACCAGGTGGTCATGATACCATAAGGCCAGCTGCATCAGGTTGCGGATGATGTTCGCGTTGTCGGGGATGTCGATTTTGAGCGCGTCCTCGATGGCATGGACGGAGGCGAGTGCGTGCGTGCCCGTACAGACGCCGCAGATGCGTTCCACAAAGGCCCAGATGTCTCGGGGGTCACGATCCTTGACGATGATTTCCAGTCCCCGGAACATGGTCCCGCATGAGACGGCATTGGTGATCACGTTGTCGTCGTTGATGTTCACCTCGCACCTGAGATGTCCCTCGATGCGCGTAACCGGGTCGACGACAAGACGCCGCCCCGAGTCGTTAACGGTGTATCCCTGCGTTGTGTATTCGTAGGCCATGATCAGTTCCTTTCAGAAGGGGTGGAATCGTTGGAAGCGGGTTTTTCAGCCTGTGCGGTCTTGGTTTCCTTGGAGCAGTCGCCGTCCTTGCCGTAGCGGTGCTTGAGGTGCACGGCGGTACTGATGGCCGCGTGCGTCACCACGCCGGCACCGATGCCGGCGACGGCGGCCACGCCCACGGTTTCGGCAGTCGTGTTGGTTCCGAATTGGGGAATGTTGGTGATGCGGCTGTAGAAGGAACCGTGATCCCAGAAGTTCTGTTCGGCACAGCCGATGCAGCCGTGGCCGGACTGGATGGGATAGGAAACCCCGTTGTTCCACCGGGTGACGGGGCACGCATTGTAGGTCGTCGGCCCCTTGCACCCCATTTTATAGAGGCAGTAGCCGAGGCTCGCCGCGGCGTCGTCCCAAGATTCCACAAACTGGCCCGCGTCGAAGTGGGCGCGGCGTACGCATTGGTCGTGCACGCGTTTGCCGTAAAAGACCTCTGGGCGTCCCTGAGAGTCGAGTTTGGGGATTTGATCATAGGTCAGGATGTAGGCGACGATGTTGCTCATAACGTCCGGGATGGCGGGGCAGCCCGGGACCTTGATGATCGGCTTGTCGTGAATGACTTTGTGGATAGGGGTCGCCTGAGTCGGATTGGGGCGGGCAGCCTGCACGCATCCCCATGAGGCGCAGGTCCCCCATGCGACGATGGCCTTGGCTCCGGCGGCTCCGCGTTGGAGTTTGTCCATGAAGGGACGCCCTCCGTCGATGCAGTACATGCCTTCTTCGCCAAGAGGCGGATTGCCTTCCACCGCGAGGATATAGCGTCCCTTGTAGGTGCTGATGGCTTCTTCGAAACATTCCATAGCCTGATCGCCCGCAGCCGCCATGATGGTGTCCTGATAGTCCAGCGCGATCATGGAAAGGATGATGTCGGAAGCCAAAGGATGCGCCGAACGGATAAAGGATTCCGTGCAGCAGGAGCACGAAAGGCCGTTGATCCAGAGAACGGGCAGATAGGGTTTGGTTTCCATAGCGTGGGCGATTTCGAGGTGGCCCATTGGGCCAAGACCCAAGGCAACCGCCGCCATAGAGCAGAATTTCAGGAAATCACGTCGACAGATGCCTCTGCGGCGCAGCACTTCGTACTGGGTTTCCTCTGGGTTGAACATGGATACATCCTTCTTTTGGTCAGCGTTGTGTTCAAGACGGGTCCTTGGCAAAAGACACATCCGCACGGACGGCTTCCTTTTCTGCCGTACCTGTTTCACACTGAAGCCTTTTCGGGGATGTCCGTCAACCGCATGATAGCTGTATCCCTATGATAAATGCGGGATTGGAGGCGTTGAGGCGTTAGAATGTGCCGAGAAAACAAAAAAGGCATACCGTTTTTCCGGTATGCCTTTTCCCTGACGAGAGAAGGGGAAGGGCTAGCGCGCGCCCTTGGGGAAGAGCACCACGCCGATGGTCTTGAGGATGATCCGGACGTCCAGCAGGATGGACATGTTTTTGGCGTAGTACAGGTCATACTCCAGCTTGCGGCGGGAATCCTCGACGGAGGAGCCGTAAGGGTAACACACCTGAGCCCAGCCGGTGACGCCGGGCTTGACCGCGTGGCGCAGGCTGTAGAAGGGGATTTCCTTCTCCAGTTCCTTGACGAATTCAGGGCGTTCCGGGCGAGGTCCGATGAGGCTCATTTCCCCTTTGAGCACGTTCCACAACTGGGGCAATTCGTCGATGCGGGTCTTGCGGATGATTTTCCCCACCTTGGTGACGCGCGGGTCGGATTTCATGGCCCAGACAGCACCGTTTTTCTCGGCGTCGGTACGCATGGAGCGGAATTTGTAGACGGTGAAATCCTGCCCGAACAGGCCCACGCGACGCTGCCGGTAAATGACGGGGCCGGGAGATTCCACACGGATGGCAATGGCGGTGAGAAGCATGATGGGCGATGTGCAGATCAGCAGGCCGAGCGTGGCGAACAGGTCGAAAGCCCGCTTGAGGCGGCGCAGGGAACCTCGGGTATTGAGCGAAAAGCCTTCTTCCGTGAGCAACCATTCGGAGCTGATCTGTGAGACGGGGAGCCGGTGCACCATATGTTCGCAGAAGGAGCGGACATCGACGATCATCTGCCCGTGCAGTTTGGCATGTAGCAGTTCGGTAGCGATGTCTTCGTCGATGGGGGCGTCGGGCAGCAAGACAATCATGGTGACGTTCTGCTGTTTGGCGATTTCCTCAACTTGCATGGGGGTGCCAAGATAGGGGATTTCCCTGTCGTTATCGCAGTCGCCCACATAACCGACGATGTCGGCGTCGGTCAGGGATTCGGAAATGGTCTGGCGTACCTTCCCGGCACGGTCGGTCCCGATGAGCAGGATTCTGGCTTTATGCACAAACCGGCCGATGTGCTTGTAATAGAGCGCACGCCAGCCAAGGCAGAACAAAAGGCACAAGCTGAAGAGCAGCAGCAGTGTTCTGCGATCGAAACGCCAGTGCTGGAACGCATAAAATGCGGAGGCGGAAGCGATGGCGCCAAGGAAGAAGGCTATGAGGACCCGGCCTGTGGTGTCCTTGAAATCTTCAGCCCCGACGTTATAGGCATCCAGCACGTAAAAGAAGAAAAGATAGGAGACGACGGTAAACAGCGACGCCCCTGTGTAGTCGTCCAGAACGGAAAGATCCGCAGGCAGCATAAACCACCCGGTAATGCTGAGCGCCGCAAGGATGCAGACGGCATCCAGAACTTTAAACAGCCCTTTGCGATAACCGCTGATAAGCAAGGGAAACCTCCAGTGAATCCTCGTTACGAAACCAACTTCATGACGCTGAGGATAAGATCGGCAGCCTTGCGGGCATCCAGTTCTGTTTCCGCAATGAACCTTCCTTCCTTCCCCATACGGGCCGTCAGAGCGCTATCCTCCAAAAACGACTCCAACGCCTTTGCCAAGGCCTCGGGGGTCCGTACAGGCACGAGAAAACCATTCTTCCCGTCGACGACCACGTCCCGGCATCCGGGAACATCGGTTGCCACGATGGGACGTCCCATGCTCATGGCTTCCATGAGCGAACACGGCAAGCCCTCCCGCCAGGAGGGGAGAACGACAACATTCGCCTGCCCGACATAGGGGCGCACATCACGCGTGACGCCGAGGTATTCGATAATACCTTCCCGTTCCCATCCCTTGACCGTTTCAAGAGGGACTCCGCCCCTGGAGCTTTCGGGAGCACCCAGGAGCTGGAAACGGGCATTGGGATACCGTTTCTTTACCAGACGGGCCGCTTCCGCATATTCATACAATCCCTTGGCTTCAAGAAGCCTTCCCACAAGAAGGAATGTAAGGGGGGCTTCGGGAAGAGGTGCCACGGCAAACTTGTCCGTGTCCACTCCCGTACCTTTGGTCATGACGACATGGGCACCGCGCGGCAGGCAATGCCAATCCCGAAACGTCTGGACATCGTCCGTATTCTGAAAGAACACGGCATCGCTAAAAGAAAGCGAAATACGATAGAGGGAGGAGGCCAGATACGTGAGCATCTTTTTTACTGGGGTGTTGGCCTCAAACATATACCCGAGCCCCGTAATCATGGCGTAGCGGGATCGGATGCCCGCCAAAGCTGCCATCGGAATACCGTAAATGACCGACTTGATGGTGGACGCATACAGGATATCGGCGCGTTCCTCACGGAAGATCCTGTACAGGGCAAGGCAAGTTTTTAAATCATGGACTGGATTCAGCCCCTTGTTGTCCAAAGGATAGTTGCGGATACTCGCCCCAAACCCCTTGAGGGTGGCTTCGGCTTCGGAATCGCCCGCAGGGACGAGGCACGTTACCTGATGCCCTTCTTCCTGTAGGCGGGAGATGAGCACACTCCAAAAGCTGACCAGAAAACTGGCCCTATTATTCATAATAATGATGTTCATGGCGGAAGAGTATAGCAGTGCGCCGAAGAGAAAGGAAGAGGGATAGGGGGCTTTCCCGCAGGAGGGAAAGGATCAGGTCCGTTTTTTGGGCTGTGCCGCCTGCTGGAAGAGGCGCCCGCGTACGACTGATGTTTGGCCGAACTTGTCTTGAAGCTCGTCCATGACCTTGTCCAGCTTGGTGCGGCGTTCTTCGTTGGATTGACTGTCCTTTCCGATGGTAGGGAGCCGCAATTGGTGCGGCGGGCTGTCGAAACCGGAGACGCCTACACCGATGAGCCGGATTTTCTCCTCAAGACGCATGTGATCGAGCAGATCACACGCTGTTTCATAAATGGTTTCCGTAGCGCTGGTCGGGGCATCAAGCGTGACCCTGCGGGTCATGATCCGAAAATCTGCATATTTGATTTTGAGCGTGATCACGCGGCCCTGAAGCTTTTGTTTCCGTAAGGTGCGCCCTATCCGATCCGCATGGCGGAAAAGCCAGCTCTTGAGGAAGCCTATATCGTGGGTGTCGATGTCAAACGTCGTTTCGGCGCTTTCTGATTTGGGAGGCGTATAGGGTTCCACTTCGCGAGGGTCAATACCTTGTGCCCGTTCGTAGAGGGTTATGCCGGCTTTTCCAAAACGGCGCTCCCAAAACACTTTGGGATAACGGGGGACATCGCCTGCAGTGCGGATGGCAAGACTTTGGAGCTCTCTGACCATTGTTTTTCCCACACCCGGTATTTGTTCCACTGGAAGCGACTGAAGGAAGGCGGGCAGTTTATCTGGGTAAAGGATGCTGAGCCCATCAGGTTTGTTCAGATCGGAAGCTATCTTGGCAAGAAATTTGACGGGGGCCAGCCCGATGGAACAGGTCAATCCTCCGGTTACTTCTTTCACTTCGCGTTTGATGCGCCGGGCCATGTCTTGCACAGGGCCAAAGAGCCGTTCCAGCCCCGTCGCGTCAAGATAGGCTTCATCGACGGACGCTTTTTCGACTCGGGGGGAATACGAGCGCAAGACATCAATGACGGTTCGGGAAACCTCGGCATAGCGTGCCATACGCACGGGAACGAGGATAGCATGAGGGCAGAGCTGCAATGCCTGTGCTATGGGCATTGCGGAATGGACGCCGAACTTCCGGATTTCGTAGGAAGCCGCACTGACGACCCCCCTGGGACCGCCTCCGCCAACGATGACCGGTTTGCCGCGCAGTTCAGGATGGTCTTTCTGCTCAATGGAAGCGTAAAATGCGTCCATATCCACATGCATAAACCATTTCTGCAATTTTTTACTCATGACATTTTTATGTTACTTGTAAATGTAAAAATAGAAATTCTGGAGGGATACAACTGAGCCCCTCCAGAGGCTCAGCATGTGCCTAATTTTCCTTTTGAGGTGCTTGAACAGGCTTGAGCCATCTCATCCGTCAACGGGCATAGAAAATTCAGAGTTTCAAGGGAATGCAGTCAAATGGGTAACCGTAACAGCTTTGCATCCCCGACTTTGTGCGGCTGTGCGGTGTAGAACATTGAGCTCCAACATGGTGGGACTTCCATTATATGTTATCCCTTTTTGATAAATAATTGATGATAACTATGCTGTAGATATTGAGAAAAAAGTAACGTTACCTGCGTTCATTTCTCTTTTCTTGAGGTATCTCAATAGAAGACAGGAGTGAAACACGGCGGCAATAAAGCGAAAGAGATTATAATTCAGATAGTCATTAACTATAACATATGTGTAACTGAAATTGTAATGCAGAAATGCATTGACAGTGAAAAAAAGAGCAAGTAGGGTCAAGCCATGGCAGGGTTCCCTTCTCCCCTCCTTTTTTACCCCCCTGTGAGGTATCCATGATCCGTAGAACGTTTCTAAAAGGTGCGGCTGCTGTTTCGTTTTCTCTCATGGTTTCACCGGCATTGACAGCTTTTGCCAAGGATTCGGTGCGTGTTTATGTGGGCGGCCCCATTTTCACCATGAACAAGAACAACGACATCGCAGAAGCCATCGCGGTGAAAGGTGAAACGATTCTGGCCGTGGGCAAGAAGGCCGAGGTTATGGCCGCTGCGGGTTCGGGCGCCACCGTAGTGGATCTTAAGGGCAAAGCGCTTATCCCCGGCATGATCGACGGGCACAGCCACTTCCCATCAGGGGCTTTCAATGAGTTGACGATGGTCAATCTCAACGTGCCTCCTCTTGGGCGTGCTGAGTCGATTGCGGATATGCAGAGCCTGCTGAAGGAACGTGCAGCCCAGACGAAAAAGGGTGAATGGATCGTCGGCTATAACTATAACGACTTAGCGATTAAAGAACAACGGCATCCAACCCGTGCCGATCTGGATGCGGTGTCCACCGAGCACCCCATTTTTGTGAAGCATGTGTCCGGCCATTTAGGTGTGGCGAACAGCAAAGCTCTGGAGTTGGCCGGTATTACGGAAGAGACGCCGAATCCTGAAGGCGGTAAATTCCGTCGCGGTCCGGACGGAAAGCTGGATGGGGTGTTGGAAGGTCCGGCGGCCCAAGCGCCTGTTTCGGCCATCCGTCCCAAGCCTACGGCCGCACAATATGAAGAGGCCGTGCGTCGTGACAATATGATCTACGCCGCTGCGGGGATTACGACGGCCAACAATGGCGGCAGCCCCACAGTGGATGACTTTTTCCTCAAGGCCAGCGAAAACGGCGATCTGGGCATCCGTGTGGTCATCTGGCCCAACGGCCGTAATGCCAAGTTGATAGAAAGCTATGGCGAAAAGCGGCAGGGTGCGCAGCTGGATAAGGCCGGCAAGGTGTTCCTTGGGCCGGCCAAGCTTTTTGCCGATGGTAGCCCGCAGGGCTATACGGCATGGTTCTCCAAGCCCTACTTCAAGCAGTTGCCCGGTAAGCCGGCAGATTTTCGCGGTTTTCCGGTATTCAATTCGCAGGAAGAATTGTTTGCGCTGGTCCAGAAACTCCACGATGCGGGCTGGCAGATCACCACACATACCAATGGCGACCAAGCCATTCAGGACATGATTGACGCGTATAGCGCCGCTTTGGAAAAGAATCCGCGTAAGGACCATCGCCATATTCTCAATCACTGCCAGTTCTGTCGTCCTGATCAGGTGGTGGCCATTGCCGAAAAGGGCTTTGTGCCTTCCTATTTCGTGACCCACACATGGTTCTGGGGCGACATCCACCGCGACATGGTGGCTGGTCCCGAGCGTGCGGCCCATATCAGCCCGTTGAAGGCGGCACTGGATCATAAGATTACCTTCGCCTTGCATAACGATACACCCGTGACGCCCATCAGTCCGCTCATGGACGTCTTTTCGGCAGTCAATCGTCTCACGTCCTCGGGTAAGGTTCTTGGCCCTGATCAGCGCATCGACGTTATGGAAGCCCTGCGCGGCGTAACCATTAACGGTGCCTATATGCAGCGGCTCGAGGATAAGATCGGTTCTCTGGAAAAGGGCAAGCTGGCGGATATGGTTATCTTGGACAAGGACCCCACCAAGGTGGATCCGGTCAAGTTGAAGGACATTATGGTGGAAGAAACTATTGTGGGCGGTAATACGGTTTACAAGCGCGCTTGATGCGCCGTTGTCTGATACTTAAAAAGGCCCGCTTTTGGCGGGCCTTTTGCTATGCATCGTATTGCGTCGGAATATGCAGCATAGGCGACTTAGAAGCTGATGTTATCCAGATGCGCGTGCTGGATAAGCTCCGGGATGTCGGTAAAGCTTTCGAAATCCCAGCTCACGAGTTCAGGATAGGTCAAGTGTTGCAAACCTTGCGGATTGGCCGAAATAATGAACCACCGTTGCCCCGCGGCGTCTTCCCCCCAGCCGAAACCGATCACAAGATCTTCGAGATATTTGGGAAATCCCTGATACAAGGCGGTGTATTCCGCCACAAAGGCCTCGTGGGCTTCTTTAAACGAAGGGTACATCTGACGACCGGATTCCGTACTTGCCATGCTGTGCTCCTGTTGTAATCAGCCTCATCGCAATGGGCCGCCATCATGAGTGTAAGACGTTCGCCGTTGGGCTCTTCGTCACGCTGCTGTGGTGGCCCGCCATAGAAAATACATATCTACGGTTGAAGGTTACCCTAAAATAACAGCGAGGTATCTGAATCGCAAGGTCTAAGATGGGCTTCTCATGGACAATGTGTCCCATGCCATGTGGCGCTGGGCAGCAATGGCGCGAGAAGTATGATTGGGATTTTTGAATATGAAGGATAGCCCTATCTCCATAGTGTGCTTCTTGGGAAATCATATACTTGCAACAGGAGGCATCTTAATAAAGAAGCCTCAGAGGTAAGGGCTTCAGGTAACAATGATTGGGGCGACGGAAATGCCCATGTAGCTTACAGACTGAGGGAGTATCGTTATGCGCGCTATTGTCATGACGGCATTTGGCGGCCCGGAGGTTTTGCGCCTTACGGACATTCCGGAACCAGAACCGGAACATGGGCAGATCCGTGTTCGGCTGTATGCGGCGGGGGTCAATCCTGCCGAAGCCTATATCAGAACGGGCCAGTATGCCTTCTTCAAACCCACATTGCCCTATACCCCCGGGTTTGATGGCGCGGGAGTTGTGGACAAGGTGGGCGAGGGGGTGCAAGGCAGTAAACCCGGTGATAGGGTTTTTGTGACGGCTCTTACGGCGCGACGCAATACGGGGACTTATGCTGAGAAGGTTGTCTGTGATGCGGAGGCTGTTCATCTCCTGCCCGATGCCGTTACGCTTGAGCAAGGTGCGGCGGTGGGATTTCCCGGTATGACCGCGTATAGGGCTCTTTTTCAATGTGCAGGCCTTAAGCCCGCAGAACGCATCCTCATACACGGCGCGAGCGGAGGTGTGGGGACCGTCGCCGTACAGCTGGCGCGTGCATGTGGAGCGTTCGTAATCGGTACCGCAGGGAGCCCTGCCTCTATGGAGCTTGTCCGCAGCATCGGAGCGCATATCGTATTGGATCACACGCAACCGGGCTATCTGGATACGCTGGCCGCGCTTACGGATGGAGTGGGGCCGGATGTGATTCTCGAAATGCTTGCGGATAAGAATCTGGAAAATGACATGCGGATGATAGCCAAGCATGGGCGTATTGTCGTCATAGGCAGCCGGGGCAGCCTTGAAATGACGCCGCGTCTGCTCATGGCCAAGGAATCCGCGGTGATGGGCATGGCCATCTGGCATAGCGCCCCGGAAGAGGCGCGCATGGCGGAAGCTGCGGTTGCGGCCGCGTTGCGGAGCGGTGCCTTGCGTCCTGTTCTTGGCGACATACTGCCCCTTGAAAAGGCAGCTCAGGCACATGAGGACATCATTGCGGGCGGCGGCAAGCCGGGCAAGATGCTCCTGCGCATTGAGTAAGGCTACGCCAGAAAAGCAAGGTTTGCTGGCCGTGATTCCTCCCTGACGAGATTCACGGCCTTTTTGTGAAGGGAACGTCCGCTCCTGTGACTTTGGAAAGCTTATTCTTTAAAACGGATAGAGGAGGTGTTTTAATAATATCCATATACGATAGCTGGATACGGATGCATATCCCCATGTGATGTCAGCTTGACCTGCCCAGTGAAGCGGTGCATAGATTTCCGAGTAGAACGGATGACAAGAAAATACCTTGCTCCCCCTTCCATTATGGAGGTTAGGGCTTATATGGTATTCTGTCGGGAGAAGTCCCTTTAACGAATCGTTATGCTCTCCGGGCGTGACTCCGGTTGCACCCCGGATTGGTGACCAGCTTTTTTGGAGGACAGCATATGTGGGAATACACGGATACCGTTCGGGAGCATTTCCTGAAGCCGCGTAATGCGGGTGAACTTGCTGATGCCAACGCCATTGGCGAGGTGGGAAGCCTTGCTTGCGGCGATGCCTTAAAGCTTTTCTTGAAGATCAACGACAAAGGCATCATCGAAGATGCCTCCTTCCAGACGTTCGGCTGTGCCAGCGCTATTGCGTCGAGCTCTGCGTTGACTGAAATGATCAAGGGCAAGACGGTGGAAGAAGCGGCCAAGGTGACCAATAAGGATATTGCGACATACCTTGGTGGATTGCCCCGTGAGAAGATGCATTGCTCCGTTATGGGACAGGAAGCCTTGGAAGCGGCTCTGCGTAACTGGCGCGGCGAACCCGCCGAGAAGCAGCATGAGCATGAAGGCAAACTGGTCTGCAAGTGTTTTGGTGTGACCGATGTTCAGATTCGCCGTGCCATTGAGGAAAACAACCTCAAGACGGTGGAAGAGGTTACCAACTACACCAAGGCTGGCGGTGGTTGCGGAGAATGCCTTGATACCATTCAGGATATTCTTGATGAGGAATTGGGGAAGCCGAAGCTGAAGGAATTTAATCCCGCTCCGAAGTCCATAATGACCAATGTGCAGCGTATGCAAAAGGTCATGCAGGTCCTCCAGGATGAAGTCCGTCCGCGTCTCGCTGCGGATGGCGGTGATATCGAATTGGTGGATGTCGATGGCCATCGGGTCGTCGTCGCTTTGCGCGGCCTGTGCTCGAACTGCAGTTCCCGCACGGTGACGCTGAAGGATCTGGTTGAGAAGATCCTCCGTGAACAGGTGGAACCGGAAATTGTGGTTGAAGAGGTGAAGGCATGAGCGTCATCTATCTCGATAACAACGCCACGACCAGCGTAGCGCCGGAAGTTTTTGAAAGCATGATTCCGTTTTTTACGGAAAAATATGGTAATGCCTCGAGTATGCACACGTTCGGCGGGCAGGTGGGCAAGAGCATTCAGGATGCACGGGAAAAGGTTGCGACGATGCTTGGTGCGCAGCCTGAAGAGATCGTGTTCACCTCTTGCGGCACGGAAAGCGATTCCACTGCCGTGATGTCCGCTTTGCAGGCGCAGCCTGAAAAAAAGCATGTCATCACGACCCGTGTTGAGCATTCGGCGCTTATCGCCCTCGGGCAGCATCTGGAGCAGAAGGGGTATGAGCTGACGTATCTGGGCGTGGACTCCAAAGGGCGCCTGGATCTGGACGAACTGTCGGACGCTATGCGCAAAGATACGGCCATTGTCTCCATCATGTTCGCCAACAATGAGACCGGTACCGTTTTTCCGATTCAGAAGATCGCTGAAATGGTAAAGGAGCGGGGTATCCTGTTCCATACCGACGCCGTACAGGCCGCCGGCAAGCTTCCTATTGATCTGGCCAAGATGCCGGTGGACTTTTTGGCGCTTTCCGGGCACAAGCTCCACGCCCCCAAGGGGATCGGAGTGCTGTATGTCCGCAAGGGAACGCGGTTCATCCCGTTTCTTCGCGGCGGGCATCAGGAAAGGGGGCGTCGCGCCGGCACGGAAAACGCGCCGTACATCGTAGGCCTCGGTGCCGCATGTGAATTGGCCATGAACCACATGACGGATGAAAACACGAGAGTGCCCGCCCTCCGCGATAAGCTGGAAAAAGGCCTTTTGGCGGCTATTCCCGATGCCATCGTGAATGGAGATGTGGAGAACCGTCTGCCGAATACGTCCAATATCGCGTTTCAGTATGTTGAGGGCGAGGCGATCCTGTTGCTCATGGATCAGCTCGGCATCTGTGCTAGCTCCGGTTCGGCCTGCACCTCCGGCAGTTTGGAACCTTCGCATGTGCTGCGCGCTATGGGCGTTCCCTTCACCTTCGCGCATGGCTCCATCCGTTTCTCGCTGTCCCGGTATACAACGGACACTGAAATCGATTACGTCCTTGAAAATCTGCCGCCCATCATTGAGCAGTTGCGTGCGATTTCTCCCTTTAGGGCAATGAAATAGCCAATTCTCTTTGACAGAAAAAGAAAAAGGCACCTCATCCGGGTGCCTTTTTTGTTACTGTTGCGGCGGCATTATTTGGTGAGCTGGCTATGCCAAGCGAGCAGGGCGTTCATGAGTGCCGTGACTTGCTGCTGCAAGGAGGGATCAATGAGATCTCCGGATTCGTTGAAAGAGGCGGAGAAGGCGTTGGAAAAGACTTCCGGTTTGTTCACTGGGCGGAGGTTCAAATAAACGCAGACCTGCCGCAAATGATACTGCGCGCGCGATGTCCCCATGCCGCCGCCGGCTCCCATGATGGCTACCGGTTTTCCGTTGAAAGGCGCACAGTCCGGTTCGCGTGATACCCAGTCAAGAGCGTTTTTCAGGGCCGGGGCGAGGGAGTAGTTGTACTCGGGACAAGCCAGCACGAGGGCATCGGCCTCGGTCACCTGCCGGATCAGCGTTTGTACTGGTTCAGGTTTGGGATCACAACGATCGGCATTGTAAAAAGGAACATCGGCGAGATCGGCGATTTGGAAGTTCACCGTGGGGGGAAGGCATTGCTTGGCGAACCGCAGGAGCCCCGTATTGCGGGACTGGGCGCGCAGGCTTCCGGAGATGCCGAGAATATTGAGAGTAGGATTCATACGTATTCCTCCTCCTTTGAAATTAGCGCGGTAAACGCCGTTTGTCCATGAGAAAGGCAAATCACAAGAGAGGGTGATACACAATCTGTCAAAAAAACTTAATGGGAATAAAGAAACGGCGTTATCTGCTTTTTTGAAAAAATTTTTGCAGTAAGGATGCACATTCCGGTGCGGCGATACCGCCCATATGCCATACACGATGGTTGTGGAAAGGCAGATCCAGCCCGTTGAAGCACGATTCCACAGCTCCGGCTTTGTTGTCCGCAGCCCCATAGACGACACCGGCAAGGCGGGCATGAACGATGGCGCCCGTGCACATCAGACAAGGTTCAAGCGTAACGACGAGAATGCAGCCTTCGAGGCGGTAATTGCCCAAAACGGCTCCGGCTGAACGCATGGCCATGATTTCGGCATGGGCTGACGGATCGGACAGGGTAATGGGCTGATTGTGCTCGGCGGCGAGGATCGTCCCCGCCGGATCGACGATAAGCGCCCCTACGGGGACTTCTCCTTGCTGGGGCGCTTGCCGTGCTTTCGCAATCGCTTGGAGCATCAACCCCTCCCACGACCAGCCGGAAGGAGGGGGAGGGACGGGGCCCCATGCCGTATAGGCGCGGGGGTCGCAGACTGTCTCGGAAAAGGCCGCCCAAGGATACTCCGATCCGGAGGGCGGCCTCTTGGATGGCGTCATTACAGGATGACCCGCCTGCGAATCTGCTGAACGACCTGTTCGGGCGTATCGCAGACCGTGACGAGATCGTCCACCTCGGAAGCCCTGATGTAGCCCCCGGAAACCATTGTGCTGCGGACCCAGTCGAGGAATCCGTTCCAGAAGGTACTCTGGTACAGGATAATGGGAAGCGGACGGATACGTTTGGTTTGCGCGAGCACAAACGCTTCGGAGAGTTCGTCAATGGTGCCCATGCCGCCGGGCATGACGACATACGCGAGCGCATACTTTACAAACATGAGCTTGCGCAGGAAGAAGTAGCGGTAATCACTGCGTATTTTTACATACTTATTGCATTCTTGTTCGTGGGGAAGCTGGATATGCAGGCCGACGGACGTTCCTCCGGCCTCGGTGGCTCCCTTGTTGCCCGCTTCCATGAGGCCGGGACCGCCGCCGGTGATGACGCCATAACCCGACTCGACCAGCAACTTGGCGATGGTCTCGCCCTCGGCATACAACGGGTTCTCGGGCTTGACCCGGGCGGAACCGAAAATGGACACGCAAGGACCAAGATCGCTGAGCGTTTCGAACCCATCGACAATTTCAGCGAGAATCCTAAACATTCGCCATGATTCACGGATAGATAGCATGTCTATCGGGGATTGGCTCATAGATAGCTCCTTTTGAGGTATGAAAGGGACTATAGCCCGGTGTGCATAATGGCGCAAGCGCTCCAAGAGAAACCGTGTGCGCGATGAGGGCGCGTAATTTTTCTTCTTCATATCATGTCGGTATGATGAGAATAATTCCGGCTTATGGGAGCGCATAGTTTTTCTTGTCATGGGATACCGGTTACAGGTAGTATGGGACCCTGTTTGGGAATTTACTCTGCATCAGGAGGTTCTATGAAAGTTCATTTTCTCGGTGCGGCGCAGACGGTCACCGGTTCTTGCTATCTCATTGAGGCTTGCGGGATTCGTTTTACCGTGGACTGCGGTATGCATCAGGGGAACTCCGAGATCGAGGCCCGTAACTTCGATACCGATATCTACCAATCAGGAAATATTGATTTTATCCTTTTGACACACGCTCATATCGATCATTCCGGCCTCTTGCCCCGCATTGTGCATGAGGGGTTCAAAGGCTCCATTTACTGCACGCCACCGACAGCGGCCCTTGCCGGGCTGATGCTTGAGGACAGCGCGCATATTCAAGAAATGGAAGCTGAATGGAGGCAAAAGAAGCAAAAGCGGCACACCGGACAAAACGGCAAAAGCAAAGAGATCGTACCGCTGTACACGGTTGAAGACGCCCGTAAAGTCCCGGACCAATTCCGTTTGGTGGAATACAACAAAGCCTTCGAACCCCATCCGGGCATTGCCGTCACCTATAAGGACGCCGGCCATATCCTCGGCTCCGCTTTCTTGGAGCTGACCGTAACGGAAGACGGCAAAACGACCCGTGTCGTCTTCTCTGGGGATTTGGGGCGTCCGGGCACGCTCCTGATGCATGATCCGGTCGTCGCCAGCCAGGCTGATTATCTGTTCATTGAGAGTACGTACGGCGATCGTAATCATAAGAACGAAGAAGCGACATTTGACGAACTGGCGGAAGCCATCGCCTACAGCTACAATAACCATGACAAGGTCATCATTCCCGCCTTTGCCGTGGGGCGCACACAGGAGATTTTGTACTGCCTGTACCTGCTGCGGCAGAAGGGGAAGCTCCCGGATGACATGCCCATATTCGTTGACAGCCCTCTGGCGATCCGCGCAACGGAAGTCTTCAAAGAATTCAAGGACTATTTGGACACGCCCGAGATCGACCTGTCAGGGAACATGTCCGCATTGCTGCCCAACCTGAAATTTACCTTGAGCGCTTTGGAGTCCCAGGCGTTGAATGTGATGAAAGGGCCGGCGATCATCATTTCCGCAAGCGGAATGTGCAATGCTGGGCGCATCCAGCACCACCTCCGGCACAACGCATGGCGTCCCACGGCCAGCATCGTCTTTGTCGGGTATCAGGGTGTCGGCACGCCGGGCCGTAAGATCGTCGATGGCGCAAGCTCCATCCGGCTTTTCAATGAAGATGTCGCCATCAAGGCCAAAGTTTTTACGATTGGCGGGTTTTCCGCGCACGCCGGGCAGAGCCAGATTTTGGATTGGATCCGGAAAATGGCGCATCCCGGTATGCAGGTCGTGCTGGTGCATGGCGAAGAGAAAGCACAGCAGATCCTTTCCGGCCTTATCAAAGACCAGTTCCATCTTTCAGTGTATGCTCCCGGCTATTTGGAAGAAATGGCTCTTGCGGCGGGAGCTACTCCCGAAGTGGTCGTTACCGCCCAACCGAAGAGTTATGCGCATGTGGACTGGGAATTGCTGCTTGAAGAAACGGAAGGCAAGCTTTCCAAGCTCCGTACGCGCCTTGAAAAGGCTGGGGAACGGCCTTGGGATGAACAGGTTGATATCCGGGATCGTATCCTTGAGCTCAACAAGGAACTGCTGTCCGTCCTGACTCAGCTGTAAGTGAAGAAGAGGGGCCCGCAATGGGCCTCTTTTTCTCCGTTTTTGATTGAATAGAATCCGTTCACTTCAACGTTGGTGACAAACCGACCGTTTCCTACTGGAGTTTTCATGCGAATCATTGCCGGTGCCCTTGGAGGCCGGAATCTGAAGACGGTTGAAGGGCCGGGGTATCGTCCGGCTACGGCCAAGGTACGCGAAGCCATTTTTTCCATGCTTTCCTCGCGGGGCGTTGTATGGAGCGGTTTGCGCGTTCTGGATTTGTTTGCCGGAAGCGGAAGCCTGAGCTTTGAAGCTCTCAGCCGGGGAGCGCAAGAGGTTTGCCTTGTCGAGCGCGAGCCGAAAGTTGTGCAATGCTTGAACCAGAATGTGGAAGCGCTGGATGTGTCGGATCGGTGCCGTGTGGCGGAGAGCGATGTCCTGCGTTTTCTGCGGGGCAGGGCGTATCAGCCTTACGATGTCATCTTTGCCGATCCGCCGTATGGTGAAAATCGGCTGGTCCCTACGCTCAAGGCCATTATGAAGGGCGGCTGGCTCGCACCCGACGGCTATTTGCTTGCCGAGATTGAAGGCCTACTGCGTTTTGACGCCGCAGCGGCCCATGAGGAACTTGAATTGGAAATCGATCGAAATTACGGACAAACCCGGATCATCTTATGGCACAAGACAAACGAGTAGCGATCTATCCCGGAACGTTCGATCCCCTGACGAACGGACACGCGAACATCATCCGGCGAGGATTGCGCATGTTCGACAACATCATCGTCGCGGTAGCCGCCGATACGGGAAAATCGCCCCTGTTTTCCCTCGAAGAGCGCGTGGCCATGGCGGAGAAAGTTTTCGCCAAGGAGCCGAATATTTCCGTTGAGCCGTTTCAAGGGCTGCTTGTGGAGTATGTTGCACGCCGGAATGTCCATACTGTGCTTCGAGGGCTTCGGGCCGTTTCAGACTTTGAATATGAATTTCAGATTGCGCTCATGAACCGCAAGCTGCGCCCGGATATTGAGACGCTGTTTCTGATTTCCGATTACCGCTGGCTGTATATCAGTTCAACCATCGTCAAGACCGTCGCAAGTTTGGGCGGAGATGTGCGCGGGCTTGTCCCTGACCATGTTCTCAGCTGCTTGCGCGAGCGCTTCGGATTCACGCACGGAGAGATCGAACCCGTATCGCTGCCGCCCGTACCGGAACTCTCGGAACTTGCGCGCTTACAGGAACTGGAAGCGTCACTCGACAGGGATACTGATAAATGACGAAACCACGCGTCGTCTGTCTTGTCGGCCCTACGGGCGTTGGAAAATCCGCGATCGCTTTACGCCTTGCCGGGCAGTTCAACGGAGAGATCATCAATGCGGATTCGCGTCAGGTTTTTGAAGCTTTTCCGATCATCACGGCTCAACCCTCTCAGGCGGAACAGTCCGTGCTCCCGCATCGCCTTTATGGTTTTTTGAAAACGGACGCCCGTTTTTCCGCCGGGGCTTGGGGGGAAAAGGCCCTGGAGCATATCGAACACACGGCATTTCCTGTGTTTGTGGGAGGGACGGGGTTATATCTCCGGGCCTTTTTTGATGGCATTGTGGATATTCCGCCCATACCGGATGATATCCTCACGAGACTTACGGAAGCGTGCCGCATCGAAGGCTCGTTGGTGCTGCATCGGAAACTGAAGGAAATCGATCCGGCATACGCCGCCCGTATCCATGAGAACGATCGGCAGCGCATTGTGAGAGCCCTTTGCGTCTATGAGGCCACAGGGAAAACCTTTTCATGGTGGCACAGCCAAACGCCGCCCCCGAGGGATGCGGATGTGCTGCGTATAGGCTTGCGCCTTCCGCTTGATACGTTGACGCCTCTGTTGGCGCGCCGCATCGACTTGATGCTTGAGGCAGGCGCGCTTGAGGAAGCCCGTTCCGAGTATGCTGTATTCCCCGAGGGGACGCTGCCGGGATGGTCCGGTATCGGATGCCGGGAACTTCATCTGTATCTTTCGGGCGTCTTGTCGTTGGATGCCGCACGGGAGCTGTGGATCAAAAACACGCGGGCGTACGCGAAACGGCAACTGACGTGGTTCAACGCGGATAGCCGGATCCAGTGGTTTGCCCCAAATGAAGGCAAAGAGATCCTCACTCTCGTCAGCGAGTGGCATCAGCGGAAAAAGGATTAGTGACCAGACAGGTCTGCCCTTGGCTCGAATCACATAAAAGAGCCGTCCTTCCCATACAGGGGAGGACGGCTCTAGTCTTTTCAGGAGAAAACCTTACTTCTGGCTTTCTTCCACGATGCGCATCGTGGTCGTAGCGATCTCCAGTTCTTCATTGGTGGGAATGATGAGGACGGGGATGCGGCTGTCAGGTGTGCTGATGACGCGGGCCCCGGGCTTACGGGTATGGTTTTCCTTTTTGTCCACCTTGATGCCGAAGGGCTCAAGGCCTTCGCAGACGGCTTCGCGGACGAATTCATCGTTTTCGCCGATACCGGCGGTGAACACGATGGAGTCAACGTTGCCGAGCAGGAAGAAGTAGGAGCCGAGCACTTTCTTGATGCTGCGGGTCAGCATCTTGAACGCAAGGGCGGCCTTTTCGTCACCCTTTTCGATGTTCGCGTGTACGTCGCGCATATCGCTGGTGCCGCAGATGCCGAGCAGGCCGGACTGTTTGTTCAGGACAGTATCGGCTTCCTGAGGCGTCATTCCCTTCTTTTCCATCATGAAGGGAACAATGGCGGGGTCGATGGAACCGCAGCGCGTACCCATCATCAGACCCTCAAGAGGCGTCAGGCCCATCGAAGTATCGATGCACTTGCCGTTCTGAACGGCGCTCATGGAGGAGCCGTTTCCGAGATGCATCGTGATGGAGTTCAGTTCCGAGAGGGGCTTGCCGAGGAAGGCCGCCGTCGCTTTCGCAATGTATTTATGGGAGGTGCCGTGGAAGCCATAGCGGCGGATGCGCAGCTCTTCGTACAACGAGTAGGGCAGGGGATACAGATACGCTTCGGGAGCCAGGGTCATGCCGAATTCGGTATCGAAAACGCCCACATTGGGAACGCCGGGGAAGAGCTTTTCCGCAACGTCGATGCCCATCAGGTTGGCCGGGTTGTGCAGCGGGCCGAGGGGGAAGCAGTCGCGGATGATTTCTTTTACCTTTTCGTCGATAAGCACGGGATCGGTGATCGCTTCGCCGCCATGCAGCACGCGGTGCCCGATTGCCGAGATTTCCGACTTGTCCTGAATAACGCCCTTTTCGGAGTCCAGAAGCAAGGAAATGACGTCTTCCATCCCTTCAACGTGCGTGGGGAAGGGACGCTCGACAACGATTTTCTCTTCCTTGTCTGTACCGGGAGCAATCTTATGGCTCAGTTTGCCCATAGGCTGCCCGATACGTTCGACGACACCGGAGCACAGAACGGATTGGTCGTCCATATTGAACAATTGGTATTTACAAGAAGAAGAACCCGCGTTGATGACCAGAATTTTCATTGTTCTACCAGCTGATTAAAAAAGTTGAAGAGTCTTGTGACAATAAAAAGATGAAGGATCCGGCATCTTCCGCAAAAAGGCATCAGTACGAAAGAGGTGGATCCGGATCCTCCAAGAGTGCCTTACTTAAGGGTGATTAAACCCTTTTCAGCCTGAGCCTGGATAGCCGTGATCATGACCGTGTTGATGATGTCCGGCACGGTGCAACCGCGGGACAAATCGTTCACGGGCTTGTTGAGGCCCTGCAGGACGGGGCCGATGGCAAGCGCATTGGCGGCGCGCTGGACGGCCTTATACGTATTGTTCCCGGTATTCAGGTCCGGGAAGATGAACACGGAGGCGTGACCGGCGACGGGGCTGGTGGGAGCCTTCGTTCGGGCCACTTCGGGATCGATGGCCGCGTCATACTGGATGGGGCCATCAAGGAGGAGCTCGGGAGCCCGTTCATGCGCAAGCTTGGTCGCTTCGATGACTTCGTCCACGGCTTCGCCCTTGCCGGAAGAACCGGTGGAGTAGGACAGCATGGCGACGCGGGGTTCGACGCCGAAGACACGGGCGGTATGCGCCGAGCTGATGGCGATGTCCGCAAGCTGGCTGGCTGTGGGATTAGGATTGACCGCGCAGTCGCCGAACACAAGGATGCGATCCTTGAGGCACATGAAGAACACGCTCGAAACGATGGAGGTATCCGGCTTCGTCTTGATGATTTCAAAGGCGGGACGGATGGTGTGGGCCGTGGTGTTCACAGCGCCGGAAACCATGCCGTCGGCGTCGCCGATCTGAACCATCATCGTGCCGAAGTAGGTCGAGTCCTGCATACGCTCCTGCGCCTGCTCCAACGTAAGGCCCTTGCTCTTGCGCATTTCGTAATACTGCTGGGCATAGGCATTGAAACGCGGGGAGGCTGTGGGCTGGATAATCGTGGCATCCTGCAGCTTGAGGCCAAACTTCTTGATCTTCTCCTGGATGGCGTCGGTATCGCCAAGCAGGATGATATCCGCAATCCCACGCTCGCACAGGGACTCGGCGGCGCGCAGAATCCGCAGTTCCTCCCCTTCGGGCAGGACGATGCGCATACGATGTTTCTGAGCCTGCTCCGCGAGGTTGAACTCGAACATCATCGGGGTAACGCGATCAGAGCGGAAGTTGAAAATCTTGTTGACGAGGGTTTCCTTGTCCACGCCTTCGGAGAAAGCGTCAAGCGCCACGGTGATCTTCCGATAGTCTTCGGGGGAGATCTTTCCGTGCAGCTTCAGCAGTTCCTGACACGTATCATAGGTGGCGCCCTTCACGGAAAGGATGGGGACAGGGATGCCCGTCCAGCCTTCCATGAGCTTCTGCATACTCTCGGGCAGATCGATGCCGCCGGTGAGGAGGATGCCCGCAATGTTGGGATAGGTGGACGAAAGGTGCGAGGTCAGGCTGGCGAGGATGATGTCGGAACGGTCCCCGGGGGTGACGATCAGCAGATCCTGCTCAAGGTAGTTCATGAAATTGCCGACCTGCATAGCCGCGATAAGGTAGTCGTGAACAAGGTTGTTCAGGCCTTCCTTGCCGAAAAGCACGTCGGCGTTCATCCATTTCTGGACTTCACCGACGCTCGGATTGCACAGGGCGGGGGTTTCGCTGATGAAGAACAGTGGAGTGAAAGCTCCAGAGCCTTCAATGATCGTGCTCGCACAGGTGGGGCAGTCTTCGGTGGTGAACGATACGCGGTTGACGAACACGCAGCCCACTTCGCGCCGCTTGTCCTTCAGCAATTCCAGGTTACTTCTGACGGAGGCCTGGATGGCGTCCAGGGATTTATCCTTGCCGTTGATGACGAGCGCGAGCGGAATATTGAGGCTGGCGGCGATCTCGGAGTTCAGCTCGAACTGGACGGCCGTGTCCTTGTCCCGGAAATCCGTGCCCTGGCACAAAACGAAATCATACTCGTTTTCGAGAGCTTTGTACTTCTGAAAAATCTTTTCGATCAACAGGGACATATTCCCCGAAGTCACCAGTTCGAGCGCTTCCTTATAGGTACACGCGTAGGTGTCCCTATACAGCATATCCAGCTCAAAATGCTTGAGGATCAGATTGATGCTGGAGTCGCGCCGGGCTTCGTCCTCGCTGTCGATGATAGGACGAAAGAAGGCGACCTTGCGCACCTGAGTTTGCAAGAAATGCATCAGCCCCAAGGTGACTACGGTTTTCCCACTCGAGCCTTCCGTACCAGTGATATAAAGAGAATGGGCCATAAAGAGGTACTCCGGGATGTAAGGATTACAGTTTGTTCCGCAAAGCAGTAAAATCCACATAATAATAGACGGAGTGCCCCTTTCTGTCAAAAGGCACTCCGCCGACAGAGTCAAAACCGGGAACCGGCAGAACCGGTTCCCGGGAGAGAGTGTTATTCCGTTACCTTGGGTTCTTCAGCGGCCTTCGGCTGTTCGGCAGAACCAGAGAACGCCGCCATGTACTTCAACAGCTGATAACGATCGTTATACGCCTTTTCCAGGTCGTTCTGGAGACGTTCGGAATCTTGAGGCGCGATGCTCTTCAGCTGGGCGTAACGGTTTTCACCGGCCAGGAAGTCACGCAGCGTTCCGTCGGGAGCCTTGGACTCCAGAGTCAGGGGCGCTTTGCCCTGTTCGGCCAATTCGGGGTTGAAGCGGTACAGAGGCCAGTAACCGCTGTCGACGGCCAGCTTGCCTTCTTCCATGCTCTTGCCCATGCCCTTGCGGATGCCCTGGTTGATGCAGGGAGCGTACGCGATGATAAGGGACGGTCCCTTATAGGCTTCGGCTTCCTTCAGTGCCTTGAGGGTCTGCTGCTTGTTGGCGCCCATGGAGATGGAAGCCACATACACGTACCCGTAGGTCATGGCCATACGGCCCAGATCCTTCTTGCCGGTACGCTTGCCGGCGGCGGCAAACTTGGCGACGGAGCCGAGCGGGGTGGACTTGGAAGCCTGGCCGCCGGTGTTGGAGTACACTTCGGTGTCCATAACGAGCACGTTGATGTCTTCGCCGGAAGCGAGGACATGGTCCAGGCCGCCGTAGCCGATGTCATAGGCCCAACCGTCACCACCGAAGACCCACACGGACTTCTTGGTGAGCAGGTCGTTCATATCCCAAATCTGCTCGAACAGTTCATGTTCCGGAGCGTCGGACAGCGCCGCAAGGATTTCTTCGCCGAACTTCTTGGAACCTTCGGCGTCTTCCTTGTTTTCCAGCCAGCCGTTGAGAGCGTCGACCAATCCTTCGGGCAGGCCGGGCAGCTTGGCCGCTTCCGCAACGATATCGGCGAGCTTTTCGCGACGATGCTTGACGGCGCTGAACATACCGAAACCGTATTCGGCGGCATCTTCAAAGAGGGAGCTGCCCCAAGCCGGGCCGTGACCATCCTTGTTGGTGGTGTAAGGCACGGTGGGAGCGGAACCACCCCAGATGGAGGAGCAGCCGGTGGCGTTGGCGATAAGCATCCGTTCGCCGAAAAGCTGGGTGATCAGCTTCACGTAGGGGGTTTCGCCACAACCGGCACACGCACCGGAGAATTCAAGCAGAGGCTGTTGGAGCTGAGAACCCTTGAGCGAATCGCGGGCAACCAGGTTGTCCTTCGGTTCCACGCATTCGGTGGCGAACTTCAAGTTGGCGACCTGAGCTTCAATCTGGGTATGCAGGGGCTTCATGACCAGAGCCTTGGTCTTGGCCGGGCAGACTTCGGCGCAGGAGCCGCAGCCGAGGCAGTCTTCAGCATACACCTGAATGCGGAACTTGAGGCCCTTGAGTTCCTTGCCGATGGCGTCCTTGGTGACAAACGTATCCGGAGCGCAGGAAAGTTCTTCTTCGGTAGCCAGAACAGGGCGGATGGCCGCGTGCGGGCAAACGAAGGAACACTGGCAGCACTGGATGCAGTTTTCGGAAATCCATTCGGGAATGTTCACCGCCACACCGCGCTTTTCATAAGCGGTGGTGCCGAGCGGAACAAGGCCGTCGGGCTCAAAGGCGGACACGGGCAGCTTGTCACCCTGCTGGGCGAGGATCGGACGGACCACGTCCGTGATGTAGGCCGGTTCGTGATTGTGGCCGCAGCCGCAACCGCAGGAGCAGGCTTCAGCCTCGTGTTCGTCAACAGCCTCAGCCCACTCGGCCGGAATCTTGATTTCGGTCAGCGCGGCAATGGCGTTGTCCACGGCGGCGAGGTTCATGTTCACGACCTTATCGCCCTTGCGGCCGTAGGTCTTCTTGATGGAGTCCTTCAGCAGCGCGACGGCCTGCTCGAAGGGGATCACCTCGGCGAGCTTGAAGAACGCGGTCTGCATGATCATGTTGATGCGTCCGCCAAGGCCGATTTCCATGGCGACCTTCACCGCGTCCACGTTGTAGAACTTGATGTTCTTGCGGGCGAGGGTGCGCTTCATGGCAGCGGGCAGTTCACGGCTGAGGTCTTCAACGGTGTTCCATTCGGAGTTCAGCACGAACACGCCGCCTTCCTTGATGCCTTCGAGCACGTCGTACTGGTGTACGTACGCGGACTTGTGGCAGGCAATGTAGTCGGCCTGGTTCACCAAGTAGGTAGAGTGGATGGGAGACTTGCCGAAGCGCAGGTGGGATACCGTAAAGCCGCCGGACTTCTTGGAGTCGTAAGCGAAGTAGGCCTGAGCGTAGAGATCGGTGTTGTCCCCGATGATCTTGATGGCCTGCTTGTTTGCGCCCACGGTGCCGTCGGCGCCGAGGCCGAAGAACTTGCACTGTACAGTGCCGGGAGCCACGGTGTCGATGTCGGCGCCAACTTCAAGGCTGGTGTAGCTCACGTCGTCGGTGATGCCCACGGAGAAGTGGTTCTTGGGGCCGACGGTGGTCATGTTGGCGAAAACGGCTTCAGCCATGGCGGGCGTGAATTCCTTGGAACCCAGACCGTAGCGGCCGCCGAGGATTTCCGGCGTCTTGCCCTTTTCCATGAAGGCGGCGCAAACGTCGAGGTACAGCGGCTCGCCGAGGCAGCCGGGTTCCTTGGTACGATCGAGGACGGTGATGGTCTTCACCGTGGAAGGGATGACCTGCAGGAGGTGTTCGGTGGAGAAGGGACGGAACAGGCGGACCTTCACGAGGCCGACGCGCTGGCCCTGGGCGTTCAGCAGGTTGACGACTTCCTCGATGGTTTCGCAGGCGGAGCCCATGGCCACAACGATGCGGTCGGCTTCCGGATGGCCCACGTAGTCGAAGGGACGGTATTTGCGGCCGGTGATGCCCTCGACCTTCTTCATCGCTTCGACAACGACGTTCGGGACCGCATCATAGAAGAGGTTCCGGCGTTCGGTGTTCTGGAAGTAGATGTCGGGGTTCTGGGCCGTGCCGCGCTGATGGGGGTGTTCCGGATTCATGGCGTTCTGCCGGAATTCGTTCACCTTGTCCCAATTGACGACCTTGCGGATGTCTTCATAGTCGATGACTTCGATCTTCTGGATTTCATGGGAGGTGCGGAAACCGTCGAAGAAATGGCAGAAGGGGACGCTGGATTCGATGGTGGCCAGATGGGCAACCAGGGCGATGTCCATGCATTCCTGGACGGAGCTGGCGCAAAGGAAAGCAAAACCGGTCTGGCGCGCGGCCATCACGTCCTGCTGGTCGCCGAAGATGCTCAGCGCGTGCGTGGAAAGGGCACGGGCGGAAACGTGGAATACGGTGGGAAGCAGTTCACCGGCGATTTTGTACATGTTGGGGATCATCAGCAGGAGGCCCTGAGAAGCCGTAAACGTGCTGGTCATGGCACCAGCCACCAGGGAACCGTGCACGGCACCGGCGGCACCGGCTTCGGACTGCAGTTCACGTACGGTGACGGTCTGGCCCATCAGGTTTTTCTTGCCGGCGGCGGCCCAGTCGTCAGCGAGTTCGCCCATCACGGAAGACGGCGTGATAGGATAAATACAAGCGACATCGCTGAGAGCATACGCGATATGCGTGGTTGCCGTGTTGCCGTCCATGGTTTTCATTTTCTTAGCCATGAAGACTCCCTTCCGCCCCCCGGCGGACTTTGTTTGTCATGCCTTCAAGAAGCATAACGAGATACGTGTTAGCCGTGTGGTCACGCATGGGCCAATACGGCAAAGTCGTGTACTGTTCCCAGATACGGCGAGCCATTATGAATAGGCTTTTCCCATAACATTCATCGGATGTGTACTCTCGGGGAAAAAAGCCCCCTTGCAGAGAATACCGACTTGTGCATCCGTGTCTATTGTTATGTTGCCGCTCCGGCTCTGGCGTTCAGGCCCCGTACGCCCCGCAAGGCAACTCCCTCCCTCGCTTTGGCAATGAAACCTGACCCATTCGTTTTCTCGCAGGGAAGATGTCATTCCACACATTTTTGAGATGAAAGACAAAATTCCGCGTGCGAAGAGACAGTAGCATGGATTTGTTTGGTTGAACAGTCTATTTCCATCAAACACGCAAAAAATCTTTTTGCACAAACAACGTTTTCTTTATAGTTAAATATTTTTTGATAACAATTTCAATCAGGTATTTTATGTATACCCCGTATTCCGGTTACAGAAAAACCGCTAAATCAAATCAGGGTCTACGGGCTTGCGTTCCCAATGGATTTTCCCTTCGCCTTTTCTGAATTTACGGAGGAGGACATAGAGGGCTCCCGCTCCGCCATCGGAAGGTTTGGCCGTACAGAACGCAAGAATGACACGCTTAAGCGGTTCTTGGGTAAACCACTCCTGAACTTTCTCTCTGAGGATGGATATACCATGAGGAGAGTTCAGGCCGCGTCCGGGCACCACGAGGACCGTGCGCTGCCCTTTGAAATACGCCGCACGGAAAAAGCCCACCAAAGCGTCAAAAGCCTGCTGCGCGTTCATTCCATGCAAGTCCAGATGTGACTCCGGACTGAATTGACCCGCCTGCAGTTTTCCCACAAGCATCAGATCGAGGCCGACAACATGTCCTTCCACATATTCATCGGTGAAGGCAAGCGCGAACTCAAGCTTTCCGTCGATGAATTCCTGAAGCGGGTTAGGCGGTGTCTGCACGGGAGGAATGGATACCGGCGCTTCCGCCGCCACTTCCCGCCCCTTTCCAGAAAGCGGGGTAACATCCTGCATGGCCGCAAAGAAATTGATGTCCTCCTCGCCTGTTTCATTCCCCGTTTTTTTCGGAGTGGAGGAGGCAGCATTCTTGCCGGCTATTTCAGGAGTAGGATTGTTTTTTTTCGTTTTTGACAACGAACGATCGGTCTCCCAGAGAGCCTGTTTGCCGAGAACAGGGTTATCCAGGGAGGTAACGGAAGGCCGTTTTTCGCGTTTTGCGTTTACCGGAGCGCCCAGTTTGGTCACGCCGGAGACGGCATTCAAAAAGGCTCTGGTCTCCCCTTCATCCTGAGGCGAGACGAATTCCGCATAGAAAGAGGAAACCTCACCGTCATTATTGGAGATGAGGCCATTTTTCTTGAGGCTTTTCGCCTTTTTCTTTTCGTCATGAGACAGAAAACGTTTCTTATCAAGCTTTCGAAAGGGGTTTTCGCCCTCGAAGGGTTTTTCTTCATTCATGATTTGCAACCTTCAGTGTGTTGGGAACAATCGGATATCGGCTAGAATAGTCTCCGAACGGGCGGACCGCAAGGGCGGGAATGGGGAAGCGGAGTACTCGAGAAAGGAAACTGGCCTCTTGCGCAAGTAATGGGAAAAGCCTATTCTCACCGGACAAGTTACCCAATGCTAGTTTAGGAGAGGATCATGCCCCTGACGCGAGCCCAAGCGTATACCGAAGCCGGAGTGAACATCGATGCCGGCAATTCCCTTGTTTCCCGTATCAAATCCATCGTATCCCAGACCCATATCCACGGGGTCCTTTCGGATATCGGGGGGTTCGGCGGGCTTTTCAAGCCGGATATGTCCGGAATGGCCGAACCGGTGCTGGTTGCTTCCACCGATGGGGTCGGCACCAAGTTGAAGCTGGCCTTCGCTTTCGACAAGCATGATACGGTCGGTATCGATCTTGTGGCTATGAGTGCCAATGATATTTTGGTTCAGGGCGCGCGTCCGTTGTTGTTCCTCGACTATTTTGCGACCGGTAAGCTTGATGTGGACAAGACCACGCAGGTGATCGCCGGCATCGCGGAAGGCTGCAAGCAGGCCGGATGCGCCCTCCTTGGCGGTGAAACGGCCGAAATGCCCGATATGTACGCTGACGGCGAGTATGATCTCGCGGGCTTCTGCGTAGGCATGGCCGACAATGCCAAGATTGTGGACGGCTCGGGAATCCGTGTCGGAGACGTGCTCATCGGCCTCGCTTCTTCCGGCATCCATTCCAACGGCTATTCGCTCGTCCGCAAGATCCTTGACAAGAGCGGCCTTGGCCCCGATGACACCATGCCCGGTTCCGACCGGACAGTGAAAGATGTCCTGTTGGAGCCCACCTATATTTATTCCGACGTCGTGCGTAACCTGATGCGCGACCTGCCCGTCAAGGGGATGGTCCATATCACGGGTGGCGGCTTCTACGATAACATTCCCCGCGTCCTGCCCAATTCGGTCACTGCGGATATCAAGTTCGCTTCATGGGATGTGCAGCCCGTTTTCCATTGGCTGCGTGAAGAAGGCGGCCTGACATGGCCTGAAATGCTGCAGATCTTCAATTGCGGCATCGGCTATGTCTTTATTGTGCCCAGCGAAGTCGCGGAAGAGGCGATGGGCCGTCTTGAGGCCATGCACAAAGGGGCTTGGGTCATCGGGACGATCGGCCGCCGTCAGGATAAGGACGAAGAACAGGTCAAGATCCTGTTCTAGCCGCCTTCTGGAAGCTTGTTTATGAAAAGGCCTCCCCACGGAAATGTGGGGAGGCCTTTTTGCCGGTCCTGCGTGTACGAAAAAAGGAACACCGGTTCGCTTACTGTTGGATGAGCCCTTGTTCGATTTCCGCTTCCATAATGCGGGCGTCAAGCCAGTCCATCATGTGGCGCTCCGTTTCCGGAGAGAGATAGCATACACATTCGCAGCGCATACGCCCTTTAGCCCGGACGAGGAATTCAAGCCTGACGGCATCGTCAAGGATCTCCAATGCAAGGCAATGCGGCCCGCACGAGGATTCGTGCTCACGCTGAACGGGAAGCAGGCGTTTTTTCTCTAGAGGCAGCCAATACAATCTTTCAATACCGGACTGACAGCCGTTTTTCGTCAGCTGCGCCTCAAGGTTGGCAATGACCTCGGGCTGGAGTTCGTCTACAAGATAGCAGCGCATGACCGCTCCCTATGGCAGTTGAGATTCGTTTCTGTGGACCCTGCGCGTACATCGGCCCATCGGGTGTTCGTCATCCAGTCCGAACATACGCCTGATCAGTTCCACGTTGCGGGAAGCTGTCTCGGACTTGGCTTCCTTCAGGAACGTAATGGGCTCATGCGAAAGCTTCCGGACCAGACCATGCAGCATGGCCTCCAACGCCTCACGGGTTTCAGGATTCACGGGACCGAGCCGTTTTAAGGTCCGCTGGAGCTCTTCTTGCGCATGGGTTTCGAAGTGGGAGAGCAGGTCCACAATAGTGGGCTGGAGCTCCAACGATTCCAGCCAAAAGGCAAAGGCATTGACCTCTTCGTCAACGATCCCCTGCGCCTTTTCCGCTTCGACGCGCCGATGGGCCAGATTTTCTTCAACCACTTCTTTCAGATCGTCGATGTCATAGAGGTAGACGTTATCCACGTTGTTGACGTCGGGATCGATGTCTCGGGGGACCGCGATGTCAATGAAGAACATCGGCCGGTATTTGCGGCGTTTCAAGACGTCCTTGATGTCGCGTGCGCGGATAATGGCTTCCGGTGAGCCCGTGGAGCTGATGATGATGTCCACATCGGCAAGATGCTCGAACAAGTGCTCAAAGGGAACGGCTTCCCCTTTGAATTCGGCGGCAAGCTCTTTGGCGCGCTGGTAGGTCCGGTTGGCGACCTTGACGTTGCTGATCCCGGCTTGAATCAGGTGCGTGGCCGCGAGTTCCGCCATTTCGCCAGCGCCGATGAGCATGGCTTGGTATTGGCCCATGTCGCCGAAAATACGCTTGGCAAGCTCCACGGCCGCGTAGCTGATGGAAACGGCGCTCGCCGCAATGCCGGTTTCCGTGCGTACCCGTTTGGCGACACTGAACGATTTGTGCAGAAGGCGATTGATGATGGTCTTCGTCGTCCCGGCCAGGGTTGCCTTGCGATAGGCTCCTTTGAGCTGCCCAAGGATCTGCGGTTCTCCGAGCACCATCGAATCGAGGCTGGAGGCAACGGTGAACAGGTGTGCAATCGCCTCACGGCCTTTGTGGATGTACACATACGGCGCGAGTTCGACGGCCTTCCGGTTTTTGGCGGAGGCCCACGCCTCCAGAATCAGCCCCGGCACGTCGCCTTGGCCCACGGCAAGGATTTCAACCCGGTTGCAGGTTGAGAGGATCAGCGCCTCGTCCAGCGTCGTCTCGGCCGAATCGTTTTCCCCCGAAGGGCGCAACGGAATGGCCCACGTGTCTTTGGAGCAATGATCCGTCAACGCGAAACGTTCCCGCACCTCAACGCCGGCAGTGCGGTAGTTGAGCCCAATAAGGTAGATTTGTTGTTCCATATCAGCGTGGTGTGGTCAGAAAACTGTGGTGTGTCGTCATAAAGAGGTTCACCACGATGAGCGAAAACGCGCAAACCGTGAAGATCCATATTGCCAGAATTGCCGGTTTGCGTCCTTGCCAGCCCTGCGTGAACCGCTGGTGGAAAAGCCAAGCGTACAGGCCCCAGACAACGAGCGAAATAAACTCTTTAGGATCGCCGGAAAGGATTGTGCCCCAATTGATGCGGGCCGAGATGAACCCAAAAAGCACGCCCGCCGTGAACAGCGGAAAGCCGACCGTCGTCGTGAACGCATTGATTTTGTCCAATGCGGAGAGGGCAGGGAGATCCTTTTGGAAGCCCGCCAGCTTTGATTTCGACTTGATGCTCTTCGCTTGGATGAGGAAAAGCACGCCCGCGCCGAAAGCAAGGGCCATCAGGCCGATACTGATGAATATCGCTGCGATATGGATGGTAAAGGTCATCCCCGAAAGTACGGGGGGAAGCGGTGTTTCGGCATGACGCAGCAAGAGGGCGATCAGAAACGTCAGCAAGGAGAATGGCGCCACGGTCAGGAGCAGTGCCTCATAGCGCCACCGGAGCCACGCGACAAGCCCGCTGAGGGTAATGCACCAAGCCAGAAGCTGGACATACACGGAGCGGGTCAGGCCCGTGAATCCGTCGTCCATAAAGGTGGCGATCAACAGTAATGTGTGGGTGGTGAAGGCAAGCACCGTAAGCACGAGGGCGGCGCGCTTAAGCCATTCGTTCCGGGCAAGGATGCCCGCCACGACGGCCGCCGTCCCAAGGGCGTACAGGTGAATGGCCAGAACCGGCAACAGTTCAGGCAAGATCATGCAGCAACTCCATGATATACGGATGCAGTTCGATGGGTAACAATTCCCTGAGCAAAGATTCGCATGTTTGCCGATCCCGACGCTGCAGGGCTTCGGACAGGGGCGAATCCACAATGCTCCGGAAGAGGGTTGTATTCTGCCTCGTCTCGTGATGCAAGGCAAGAACCAAGGGGCGGAGCCGCATCAAAAGTTCGCTTATCCCCGTATAACGCTCTCCGAGCCACGCTTCCAGATCTTCACGGATCTTCCGGGCAAGCGCCGGGCTGGCGCCGCCTGTGGAAAGGGCGATGGCGATATTCCCTTGTTCGACAAGGGCTGGTACGATAAAGGAACTGTCCTTAGGGGCATCGGTGCAGTTACAGAGGATGCCGCGTTCCGCGCAGGCCCTCGCCACGGCATCATTGGTCTGCCTGTTGCTGGTGGCGGCAAAAACCAATGCGCACCCCTCCACATCGGACGGTGTAAAGGGGCGTTTCGTAAAACTGACGCGTTTATCTTCAAGCAACACTTGAAGATTTGTATCCGGTTCAGCCAGGTCAATGACGTGAAGCCGTTCAATAGGGCATTCGAGCAAGGAAGCTATCTTGCGGCAACCGACGGCGCCCGCGCCGACTACAAGGCAGCTCTGCCCAGAAAGTTCCAAAAAAACTGGATAGTAATGCATAAGGCGTCCGATAGGGTTGTAACGGAAAACATATTCGTAACCTACGAATTATCGAGCATAGCACGACCACGCCCCTTCGTCCACAGATGGGGGAATGGGGACTTTCGGGTGCCCTTTGTCCGGTGCGTGCGCATGGAGGGAAGATGATCCGGGCATTCAAAGAAGAAGACACGGAGACCGTTATCCGAATATGGCTGGCGGCTTCCGTTCGTTCCCATTCTTTTATTGATAAGGCATATTGGGAAGAAAAGGCCGAGGCCATGCGGACCTTGTATCTTCCATTAAGCGAAATCGTTGTGGATGAGGACAGGGCTACGGGAGAAGTGGTGGCCTTTATGGCCTTCGTGGAGGACTATCTTGCGGCGCTTTTTGTTGCCCCCGCGCACCAAAAGAGGGGAGTGGGGTCCCGTTTGCTGGCACTGGCCAAAAAGATGCGCGGCACATTGGATCTTTCCGTTTATGCGGAAAACGAACGGGCAGTCGCCTTTTACCAAAAAAACGGGTTCCGTATAACCGGTGAACGGATCGAAGAAGTGACCGGTCGCACAGAGCTGCTCATGGCTTTCCCATAAACGGCAGCGCATTTTTTACAGCGGCAGGCTGGCCGAAAAAATTCAACCAGCCTGCCGCTTGGAAAGCAAAGACTAGTTCAGTCCCAGTTCCTTGATAAGCGTTTCTTTGATGCTGTCGATCGTGCCCTGACCATTGAGGACGATGTACTTGGTTTCGCCCTTTTCGGCCAACGCCTTGAAGTAGTGGGCTGCAGCCAGCGTCCCCGTTTTGTCATCATAATAAATGTCATGGCGCTTGTTGATCGCGGCTTCGTCCTGATCGTCAGCACGGGCCGTGAGCTCGCCGCCACAGACCCGGCAGGCGTCGCCATTGGGCTTGATGGCATCAATGAAGATGTTGTTGGGATGGTTGCCGTCGTTCTTGCACACCCGGCGGCCCATGATGCGATCGCGGGCGATGTTGCGGGGCAGATCGATTTCCACCACATAGTCAAGCTTCATGCCCTGTTCCTGCATCGCCTTGTGCAGCTGTTCGGCCTGGGCGATATTGCGGGGGAAACCATCAAGCAACCAGCCGTCAGCCCCTTTGGTCTTCAAGGTTTCGAGGACCATGGGAATAGTGATGGAGTCAGGGACGAGTTCGCCGCGATCCATATATTCCTTGGCCTTTTTGCCGAGTTCGGTTCCGCCGCCCACATGTTCGCGGAAAATGGCTCCGGATTCGATATGGGCCAAACCAAACGCCTTCTTGATGAGAGCGCCCTGCGTGCCTTTGCCGCTGCCGTTGGGACCGAACATAAGGATATTCATGATCCAAAGTCTCCTGTGTAAGAGGTCGTATGGTGCTGGCGTCTTCAGAACAATCTGAGGCGGAAGCACAAAACCCGCCCAGAAGGTTTGGGCAGGGATCCTGAAAGGTTAAAAGGAAGAATCCGTTTTGGAAACCGGCAGAAGGGCGTGCCCTTCATGTTCGGGATCGGAAGCTACGAGCCCATTTTCTTCCAGATAGCTCTGGCCTTCCTCCACGAATTCCTCATGCGTCGCATCAGGGCGTATACCTGGGCAAAACGCCTTGGCCAGATGGAGGCTTTCGGCATCGGCCATGTTCCCCCGGAAAAACGGCCATGCCCGGCAAACATCGGGCTTGATGGCATGGACGGTACAGCTTTGTCCGGCCCGGAAAAAAATACAATTGCCGTCTTCGCCCGTCCGCACTTGCCATTTCCCGTTCCGGAAAACGCCATAAGCATCAAGGAAAGCCTGTTTTTCGAGATTCAGGCCTTCATAAAGGCGTTTCAGATCCTTGGGGCTCAGGACAATGCCGCCTTCCCCTTCGCAACATTGACCGCACATCTGGCAGTCAAAGACAGTTTTCTTCATGATATCAATTTCCTAAGAGGCGTTTGTGTTCGACCATGATGCATAAATCTTCAACGACGGCGATCCCGGCCTTCCCAGCGATAGAAGCAGCTTCGGGGCTCACGATGCCTTGCTGCATCCAAAACAGTTGGGGCAGGGGGGAGAGTGCCACGGTCTCCCGCGCATGATCAGGGCAGTATTGAGGAGCCCGGAATACATTGACGATGTCAACGGGAAAAGGCACTTCGGCAAGCGAAGGATAGGTTTGCAGGCCCCACACGTCTTTACGTATGGGGTGAACCGGGATCACTTGGTAGCCTGCTTGGATGAGATACTTCCCGACGCGGTCAACAGGCTGACCTTCTTTATCTTTTGCACCAACGACGGCGATTGTGCGGGCTTGGGTCAGAAATTCGCGCATTCTGCCGTCGGAGAGAAATGTCTGTAACATGATGGACCTCACAAAAAGAGTGCAGAAAAGTTTAGTTGGTTATGCCAATAAAGGCAACGAAAAGGTTTTGGGTGTGTACTCTTCGTCTAGGAGAGCACGGAAAGAGTTGCTTTTCAGTGAGTTGCCGCAAGCGTTTTTAAAGCATGTTATGGCTCATAGTTTTTAAAAATTATGTAAATTTATAATACCGAACATCCTACCAAAACAAACCGCAAAAAATATTTCACCGGATTACAAGGAGATCTTTTAAATCCTCTGTTGCAATGGAAGACAAAATAAGGAAAATTCCAAAGATCAATGATTCAAAGGGAACCTGTCAAAATGGACCCAAACGAACCTGCTGTATAGAAGGAGAGCTGATCATGTCGAGCCCCGATCTGTTGCCGCTTGGAGAGATAGAATTCCGGTATGCCCGCTGCCGCCGTCTGTTGCGCACGCTCGCCCCTGATGCAGGAGGGATGCTCGTTACTTCCCGGCTTGGCATTTATTATTTGACGGGAACGCTGGGGTGGGGGCTCGTATGGTTGCCCGTTGAAGGGGAGCCCGTTTTGTTGCTTCGCAAGGGAGTGGAACGCGCACAACTGGAATCCCCCTTGCGTCACATTCTTCCCTTCAAGTCATATAAGGAAATCACCTCTCTCTGCGCTGGGTGCGGGAGCCCGCTTTCTTCCGTCATTGCCGTGGATAAAAACGGATTCAACTGGTCGATGGCGGAGATGCTGCAAAGCCGTATGGAAGGTGTGCGGTTCATCTCCTGTGATGCCGTCCTTGCTCAGGCCCGAGCCGTAAAATCCGAGTGGGAGCTCGAAAAAATCCGTCGATGCGGGGCATTACATGCAAAAGTTCTGGATGAAATACTTCCGGAACGCATACACCCCGGCATGAGTGAATTTGATGTTGCGAGAACGTATGTGGAAGCGGTGTTCGCGTGCGGCGGAAGCGGAATGTTGCGGATGAATGCGCCGGGTGAGGAAAACTTTTTTGGTTATGCCTCGGCTGATACGTCCGGCATTTATCCCACCTATTATAATGGACCTCTTGGTTGCAAAGGCATGTGTCCGGCCATTCCGTTTATGGGAAATGCCGAACACCTTTGGCAGAAGCGCGCCTTGCTTTCCATCGATATGGGGTTCAATGTTGAAGGGTATAATACGGATAGGACACAGGTGTACTGGAGTGGCGCGGCCGATACGATCCCCGGCCCGATTCGTAGGGCACATGCCGTGTGCGTTGAGATTTTTGAACAAACCGCAGCCGCGTTGAAACCGGGAGCCGTTCCGGCAGAGATATGGGCGGAGGCGTGTGCCGTTGCCCAGCGCGAAGGGCAAATGGACGGTTTTATGGGGTTGGGGCGTGACAAGGTTCCATTCTTGGGGCATGGCATAGGCCTGACTGTCGATGAGACCCCGGTTTTTGCCAAAGGCTTTACCGCTCCGCTCGAACAGGGCATGGTTGTGGCCATTGAGCCGAAGATCGGCATCCCCGGCTCAGGGATGGTCGGCCTTGAGCATACGCTGGAAATCACCGCGTCAGGGGCTCGTCCGCTTACGGGGACATCAAAGCAAGTCATCCTGATCGGTTGATTTCCCTTTCATACCCCGTGTCCTGCCGATATGATTGTGATGCCGCTCAGAAGCGGGATTGTTCGCCTCCACAATCCTCTTGCCTTTGGGTAGGGACTTGTGGAGGCCTTTACCCATTTTATTCCCCTGCTTATCCGTTGGCTAGGATGCATTAGAGGTGCGGCAGTTTTCTCCTTCCGCTCTTGTTCCTGTCCGGCGGCATACGGAGCGAGGCTTGACAATGGGTGGGAAAGCTTCATTGATTCCATGTGATTTTGGGAATGACGTTCAATGGTTGACGAGGTACTTTTGTGTATACAGATGTGATAACCGAGATCGCCCGTTTCAAGGCTGGGCGGATACACGTTGCGCGCGCGGGGCTGGCCACGCAGGCGCGGCTTTGCGTGGATATGCTCCAACAGGGCCGTGGCATGGCTTGGGTCGTAAAAAACAGGGATGAGTTGCTTACCGCCCGAGCCTTGATGCGGCTTTTCTCTCCCGAGTTGTCCAGCGGCGACTTTTTGCCGGATGCCTTTGATAAGGGCGGCTGGACGTCTCTGCCGCCGTTTTCTCCTCGCTCGGCCAACCGTGAGGGCTGGACGGAACGCTTGTCCGCTCTGTACGCATTGCGCAGCGGGCAGGCCAAAGGGCTTATCCTGACCGCCGATAACCTGCTCCCCAAGCTGGTGCCTCTGGATTTCTTCGAGAACCGGGAGGTTACCCTCATACGGGGTGAAGACGTCTCGTTGGATATGATACTCGAACAGGCGGTTGAATGGGGCTATGAGCGTGTTTCCATGGTCTCGAATCCGGGCGAGATCGCCAGGCGAGGTGATATTCTCGACATCATGCCTCCCGGTTATGATAAGCCCATACGCCTTGATTTTTTTGGAGATCTCATAGAGGAAATCCGTCTTTTCGATCCTGTGAGCCAGCGTTCGAAGGCAAATCTTTCTGAAGTACGTGTTCTTCCCGTGTCACCCATTCGACAGTCGCCCGCTGACCAAGCGAAGATGCAGGCACGCTGGAAAAGCCTGTTCCAGAAAAACATGCTGACCGAAAATGAACGGTTCGGGTTGACCCGCTTACAGGAACAGGGCGATTTCCGCTTATTGCCGGGTTGCTGCTATGACACGGCGACCAATCTGGAAGCATGGCTCCCTGCCGATACCGTATGGGTTCTGCCGGGGCTCTCCGATTTTCGTGATATGTTGTCCTCAGCGGAACGTCTTTGGACGGAAGCCTTCGAAGCACAGGATGTGGAGGGCCGTCCTCAGCCGCAGCGTTTGGCCATGCGCGAAGCAAGCGATGTGGAAAGCGCTTGCGAGCGGTTCGCCTGTGTTCACGCAGAACCGCTGGTGATGGGCATCGCCAAAGGAATCCATGATCTGCCGGAACGAAGCCTTTCTTCGTTCGAGGATCTGTTTCCTTCGACTGCGGAGCAGGATCGCCCTTGGCAGACGCTCGTTCAAGCACTGAAACGGTGGCAGAACGACAAGCGGCAGACGATTTTGTGCTTTGCTTCCGAAAAGAGCCGTACGAAATTTTTGAATCTGGCCTCTCAGGATGGCTTGTCCCCTTTGCTGCGGTATTCCGGGGAACAGCATGGCCTGTTCGCTTTGGTGGCGCCATTTCGGGCCGGCGCTGAACTGATTTGGGAGCAGAGCCTCATACTCGGGGAAGATCTCCTCCAGCCACATGCGGAGAAAAGCCGCCGCGTTCCTACAGGAGCCTTCAAGGGGCTTGATCGGTATGATGAGTTGAAGCCCGGCGACTTGCTGGTCCATCGGGATTACGGCATTGCCCGCTTTGGGGGGCTGCTGCGCATGGAAACGGGCAGCACTGCCAACGATTTCCTGCTGCTGCACTATTCCGGAGATGATCGGCTTTATGTTCCTGTGGATCGCCTTTCCCTCATCCAACGCTTTAAGGGCGGGGGAGAAGCGCAGCCGTCGCTGGATCGTCTGGGCGGCGGAGCCTGGCAATCCGGCAAGGAAAAAGCCCGCAAGGCTATCGAAAAAATCGCCGAAGACCTGATTGAAATGTATGCGTGGCGTAAGGTGGCCAAGGGGTTCCGGTATCCTCCTCTTGGGGAGTTGTACCGTGAATTTGAAGCGTCCTTCGGCTTCGAGGAAACGCCTGATCAGGCGAAAGCCATACAGGACGTCCTGGCTGATATGGAAAAGCCCGAACCTATGGATCGGCTTGTATGCGGAGACGTGGGGTTCGGCAAAACGGAGGTTGCTCTGCGGGCGGCGTTCAGGGCCGCCTCGGAAGGGCGTCAGGTCGCACTCTTGTGTCCCACGACAGTTCTTGCCGAGCAGCATTACCAGACCTTCCGCTCCCGGCTTTCGGGCTTTGCGCTCAATGTCGGACTGCTGAGCCGCTTCGTTTCTTCAGCCAAGCAGAAAGAAGTGCTCAAAGCGGCGGCTTCCGGACAGATCGACATCCTCATCGGTACGCATCGGCTCCTTTCGGACGATGTGGTTCTCCCGAATCTTGGCCTGCTTATCCTTGACGAGGAGCAGCGTTTCGGCGTTCGGCACAAAGAGAAACTCAAGAAAATCAAAAAGAACGTTGATGCGCTCACATTGACGGCCACTCCGATTCCCCGGACGCTCCAGTTATCCATGTCCGGAGTCCGCGAACTTTCAGTCATCGAGACGGCCCCCCCTGAGCGTAAACCCGTTTCTACGGCGCTGCTGGAGCGGGACAAGGCAACGCTTCGGCAGGTGATTGAACGGGAACTAGCCCGTGAGGGGCAGGTTTTTTGGGTCCATAACCGGGTGCAGGGGCTGGAACGGGTCGTCGAGTTCGTCAAGGAACTGGCTCCGAATGCGCGTATCGGCATGGCGCATGGGCAGCTGCCGGAAAAGAAGCTTGAAGAAACCATGCACGCATTTTGGCATGGCGAGTTGGACATTCTGGTTTGTACCGCCATTGTTGAATCGGGGCTGGACTTCCCTCGGGCCAATACGCTGATCGTCGATCAGGCGCATCTTTTCGGTCTGGGGCAGTTGTACCAGTTGCGGGGCAGGGTGGGGCGGTCCGATCGGCAGGCTTTTGCCTGTTTCGTCGTTTCTGATCTGGAGCGGTTGCCTGCTGCAACAAAAGAACGTTTGCGCATTATTCTTGATATGGATTACTTGGGCGCGGGCTTCCAAGTTGCGATGGAAGATTTGCGGTTGCGTGGTGCCGGAAACATTCTTGGTGAGGTTCAGTCCGGCCATATGGGACGTGTGGGGCTTGAACTGTATCTCGAAATGCTCGAACAAGCCGTCAACAAGATTAAAAACGGCGGCGTATCGTTGCAGATTGAAACGGAACTCAATTTAGGGCTTACCGCCCATATCCCCGAGGACTATATTACGGATGGACGGGAACGTCTGCGTTGGTATAAGCGGCTATCCGCTGCTCCGGACGCTCAGGCCCGCCAGGAACTTGAACTCGAGCTTCGAGACCGCTTTGGCATTTTGCCGCAACCATTGGAAATCTTTATGGCTGTACTGGCGCTAAAGCAATTCCTGAGCGGCGCTCAAGCCTTGAAGGCGGACGTATACGAGGATCGGCTCCGTGTCCTCTGGGATGAGAAGCAGAACGCCATCGCCCCCGAGAAACTGGTGCCGTTCTTGAGTGCGCAAAAAGGCAATGCCAAGTTGATTCCCCCATCAAGCCTTGAATTGAAGTTGGATATGCAGTTGCCCACTCCGCGCAGGCTTGATGCCGCCAGACTGGCGCTGGGGACACTTCTGACTGACTGATATGCCTGAGAGGGTTAGAAAGTCCCGGCGTTGCAAGTTGGCGGGAATCAGCGTATCTTGCCAAAAAATTGTCGCACAGAGAGCACTCCAAAGACGTTTTCCATTGGGCTGAACGCATCTTGAGAAACGTTCCGTCCGAGGAAATCTTTTTGTGTGCTCAGTGTTGCAAAAACAAGGCTGGGAATGTTTCAGTCCCAGAGCCAGAATATCAAGGAGCATAGCGTGCGCATCGTCAGTACTGCGTTTCTTTTGTTTTTTTTGATTACGTCTCCCGTACGCGCCGCCATCAATGGCGTTGCCGCGGTCGTGAACGGCGAAATGATAACGGCGTTTGACTTGCAGGCTGAAACGGCCCCCGAAGCCATGCGGCGGGGATTGAATCCCAAAGATCCCAATCAGGCCGCTGCGATAGAAGAACTGACCAAGGCAACGCTGGAACGCATGATTAACAACATTATTCTGACGCAGGAAGCCCAGCGCCTTAAAATTTCGGTGGGCGACAGCGAAGTGGATAATGAAATACAGCAGATCATGTCGCGCAATAAAATGACGCCGGAAGAATTCCAGCATCAGCTCCAGATCCAGCGCACGACAGAGAAGGATTTCCGCGAGCGTATCCGCAGCAGCATTTTGCGGAACCGCCTCCTTGCCAACATGGTCGGCCGTAAGGTCATCGTGACGAAAGAAGAGATCGCCGATTATTATAATCAGCATAAGCAGACGTTCATGAACAACCAGAAAGTCCGTTTTGCGGTTATTGTATATCCTCCGACGGAAAATGCCGAGGCGCAGGCCGCCCGTATCCGTAGCGGCAAGCTTTCCTTTGAACAAGCCGCTCGTCAGGTTTCCGTGGGCCCTCGCGCTCAGGAAGGCGGTGATGTGGGCGTTGTGGATTGGAACAGCCTTGATCCTACATGGCAGGACCGCCTTTCGCAGCTCAAGCCGGGAGATGTCTCCGGATTGTTTGAAGTGAATAACGGGTTGAAAGGACAGTTGAAGCTTCTCTCTATGGAATCCGGAGACGGGCAGACGCTGGAGGAAGCCACGCCTCAGATCGAAAGGATTTTGCGCGAACCGAAGCTCCAAGAGCGCTTCCGTGAATACAGCGAACAGCTTCGCAAGCGGGCTGTGGTTGAGATCCGCCAATAACTATCCCTTTTTGCATTCGATTTCCGAAAGGTACACAGCATGGAAGAGACGGAAACTGTTTTGACGCTGGCAGACTTTGGAGCCCTGCTTCGTGAGAGGCGTATCCATAAGGGGCTGACGGAAGAAAATGTCGCCGCGGAACTCAAGATCACCTCTCGGTTGGTTAAAGCCATAGAGGAAGGAGACATGGAATCCATGCCGCATGCCGTATATGCCCGGGGATTTATCCGGGCGTATGCGAAGCTTCTTGCCGTCGACGATAGCGTTACCCACGCTGCGTGCGCACTACTCAAAGATCCGGAAGAAGAGCTGCGCGAACAGGAAATCCGTGTTGTCCCCGCTGCGGCACGTCGCGAGGAAAGTCATGTGCCTTGGCTTGCCATCCTTTTGTGCGCGTTGTTTCTTGCGGGAGGGGCATGGTATTTTCGGGATAGTATCCCCGGACTTTCCAGCAATACGGTGAGTCGGGAAAAAACGGCCTCTCCGGCTGTGTCTTCTCCGGCTGTCCCTGAAGCGGATACTGTCGTCACGACGCCGGCCATCCCTGTTGAGCTGGCTGCGAACGCCACGCTTCCTGCGGCATCGGAGGAACCGATTGTTTTGGGTGGAACGCCTCTTCCCGCTGAAACCGAGACGCCGACGGAGCAAGCGGCTCTTCCCGCCACCGGTCACCGTATGTTGTTGACGGCGCAGGGCGATTGCTGGGTTTCGACGACTGCGGACGGCAAAAACAGCCAGCGCGTCATGCATAAGGGGGACACCCTGAATGTCGACTTTCAGGAAAAGCTCGTTATGAAGCTGGGCAACGCGGGAGCCATGCTGATCACGTATGACGGCAAGGAACTGCCGCCTGTGGGGAAAATCGGTCAGGTCAAGACTGTCACGTTCCCCAATGACGCTCAGAATTAGTCTATGGAATGGTCCGACACGGCCCTCGTTTTGGGGGTAGGGCGCTTTCGGGAATCGGACCTCTGGCTGCGTATGCTGACGCGCCGCCACGGCATCGTATCGGCGTTTGCCTTTGGCGGCAGCCGGAGCCGCAAACGATTCTGTGGCTGTCTGGATCTTTTCAACGAACTCCAGATCAGTACCAAAACGACCCGAAACGGCATGTACCTTTCCTTGCAGGAGGGTAATCTGATTCGGGGGCCCCGGCGTTTGCGGACGGACTGGAATCGGCTGGGCATGTTTATGAACTGTGTCCGGTTTGTTGAAGCGCTTGGCGTTCCTCAGGATGGTGCGGCCGGAGTGTTCCTGCTTCTCAAGGACACGTTGGAACTTCTTGAACAGTCTGAAAACGTTCAGGATATTCTCCCGATACTTTTTCGGTTGCGCTTGGCGTCTCAGCAGGGGTACGCTCCCGCTTTGACGGCATGTGTCTCCTGCGGGAAAAAAGATTTTGATCATGCGGGATTTCTGGTCTCAGAAGGGACCATCGTTTGCCCGGATTGCGTTTCCGGGCGAGGAAATATTGTGGAAATCAGCGGCAAAAGCCTTGACGTTTTGCGCCAAGTACAGGAAGTATCACCCCTGCATTGGCATTTTTTAACGTCCGGCTCTTCGGAAGAGACGGGCGAAGTATTGCTCCCGGCGGAACGACGTGAGTGCGCGAGAGCGGTGGATGGCTTTGTGCAGTATCATTTGGGCCTGACTTGGGACAGGGGGCGCTTCCGGAGAATGTGATCCGGAGGATTCCGAGCACTAAAAAACGGTCTGCTGTGGCTGCTTTTTCGGAAGGAAATACCCTGTCTGGTGAGTGCCGCTATTGTCATGGAGGAAGCATGTATTTTCAGGATGTGATTCTCACTCTGCAACGCTATTGGGCGAGCAGGGGATGCGTCGTCGCTCAGCCGATGGATATAGAATGTGGTGCCGGCACGTTTAACCCTTCGACGTTTCTGCGGGTTATCGGGCCGGAGCCGTGGAGTGTGGCCTATGTGGAGCCTTCTCGGCGTCCCACGGACGGGCGGTATGGCGAAAACCCCAATCGGCTTCAGCACTATTTCCAGTTTCAGGTCATTTTGAAGCCCTCTCCCGACGATGTGCAGGATCTCTACCTTGGCAGCCTTCGTGCACTGGGGATCCATCAGGAAGAGCATGACATCCGCTTCGTCGAAGACGACTGGGAGTCTCCGACCCTCGGCGCGTGGGGGCTTGGCTGGGAAGTGTGGCTGAACGGCATGGAAGTGTCGCAGTTCACCTATTTCCAGCAGGTTGGCGGAATCGATCTTTCGCCCGTCAGCGCGGAGCTCACCTATGGTCTGGAACGCCTGACCATGTACCTGCAAGGGAAAGATTCCGTCTATGACATCCAGTGGAACGAGCATGTGACCTACGGCCAGATCTACCATCAGAACGAAGTCGAGCAGTCTCGCTATAATTTTGATGAGAGTGACGCCGCCATGCACCGTGAGCACTTCGACCAGTTTGAGGCCGAATGCCTTCGCCTCACCGGACAGGGACTGCTTTGGCCCGCGTATGATTATTGTTTGAAGTGCTCCCATACGTTCAACCTGTTGGACGCTCGGGGGGCTATCTCCATTACGGAACGCACCGGCTATATCGGGCGCGTGCGCACGTTGGCCTCGTCCGTTGCGCATCTGTATGCGGAGCAGCGTAAGGAAATGGGGTATCCCATGCTCGGAGGGAACCGATAATGTCCACCTTTGTTCTTGAAATCGGCACGGAAGAGCTGCCGGCCCGCTTTTTGTCCAATGTTGAAAAAGAACTGGCGGATCGGTTCACGGCTGGGCTCAAAGAAGCTGGCTATACGTTTTCCCTCCTTGATACCTGTGCTACGCCGCGTCGTTCCGTGGTCATCGTGGAAGGTCTGGAGGATACCCAGCCTGTCAGGGAAGAATTGGTTATGGGGCCGCCCGCCCGCATTGCTTTCGATGCCGAGGGGAATCCCACCAAGGCCGCTCAGGGGTTTGCCAAGACGCTTGGTATCGACGTTTCCGCTTTGGGCAGGGCGCAGACCGAGAAAGGGGAATACCTTTCAGGGATGAAGAAAACCGGCGGCGTGCCTACGTTGGACGTGCTGGCTGGCTTGTGCCCGGCGATTATCGCTGCTTTGCCCTTTGCCAAGCGTATGCGGTGGGGAGACGGCGAGTTTGCTTTTGCCCGTCCCATCCGTTGGGTTCTTGCGCTGCTTGGCGACGTTGTCGTTCCGTTTGAAGTCGGTAAAGTGGCTTCCGGGCGGGTTACGCAGGGGCACCGCGTGCTTGGTCCCGGTCCCTTCACGATCAAGACCGCGGGCGATTACGTTCCCACCATCGTGAAGGAAGGGGCCGTTCAGCTGAAGGCGGCTGAAAGGCGCGCCTATATCGTCAGCGAAGGGAACAGAATCGCGGAAGCGGCCAATGGCAAAATCATCTGGATCGATGGCCTGCTTGATGAAGTTCAAGGACTGGTTGAGTGTCCCGTGCCGTTGCTGGGCGACTTTGATCCTTCTTTCCTTGAATTGCCCCGTGAAGTCCTGTTGACCAGTATGCAGGAACACCAGAAGAGTTTTGGCGTGGAAGATGCTTCGGGCAACCTCATGCCGCACTTCCTGACCGTTCTGAATCTGCACCCGAAAGATCTTTCCCTTGTCAAAAAGGGATGGGAACGTGTGCTCCGCGCACGCCTTGAAGACGGGCGGTTCTTCTGGAAGACCGACCTTGAAGCCACGTTTGATGAATGGCTGGAAGCGCTTGATGCGGTCACGTTCCTTGCTCCTTTGGGGAGTATGGGCGAAAAGACGCGCCGTATCAGCGCGCTGTGCCGCTGGCTTGCCGCGAAGGTTCAGCAGGATCCGGAACAGGCCGCGCGGGCGGGGCGCCTTTCCAAAGCTGACTTGGTCTCCGCTATGGTCGGCGAATTTGATACGCTGCAGGGTATTATGGGCGGGATTTATGCCCGCAAAAAGGGAGAAACGGAAGCTGTCGCCGCGGCTCTTGCCGAACAGTATCTGCCGTCCGGTCCTGATTCGCCCGTTCCGGGTACGGGGCTTGGTTCCATCCTGTCCATTGCGGATAAGGTGGATACCCTTGTCGGGTGTTTCGGTCTGGGCATGATTCCCACAGGTGCGGCCGACCCCTATGCTCTCCGGCGCTGCGCGCTCGGCATCACCCGTATCATGCTTGAGCGTGGATACCGCTTCGACGTCAAGGAACTTTTCGAAGAAGCGCAGAGGCTGTACGGCGATCGGAAATGGAAGCTGGCCCCCGCTGAAGCAATCGCAAAGTTGAATGACTTTTTCATTGCCCGCGTGAAGAATTATTTTCTGACTCAGGGCAAGGAAACACTGCTCGTCGAGGCTGTAACCGCCGTCGATCCCGACAACGTATGGGCCCTCGGCCGACGTCTCGGCGCATTGGAATCCATGAGCCGGCAGGATGATTTTCCGCAGGCTGCACAGACGTTCAAGCGAGTCGCCAACATCATCCGTAAACAAGGCCATGAAGCTGGCGTGGATCTTCAGGGCACGTGGAAACGTGAACTGTTGCAGGAACCGGCGGAAATGGCGCTTGCGGAAGCCTTGGAAAAAATGTTTGCCGCATTTGAGACAGCATGGGCGAACGACGATTTTGAAGCGCTCTTCTCTATGCTCGCCGCACTTCGGCCAGCCGTGGATGAGCTTTTCGATAAGGTCATGGTTATGTGCGAAGATCCTGATCTTCGCGCCAACCGCCTCAATATGCTTAAGGCATTGACCCTGCGCATGGAGCGGCTTGCCGATTTTTCGGCGCTGCAACTTTAGCCCCACATGGCTCCCCGGCTTGGTCCGGCCGGGGAGCCATCGCCATAACGCATTCGGAACGGTTCTGCGCGGCTGCACGGGAACTTGTCTTCCTGAAAAGACTTGACTGAATACGTAAAAGAAGATAAGGACATCAATTCAAACCGCAACCACGCCGCGTCTCGGACGCAGCAAGACGTACCCCGGAGGGAAATCGTGGCCAACCACAAGTCTGCTATCAAGCGTCATAAGCAGAGCGTGAAGCGCGCTGCTCGCAATCGTACCGTCAAGACCCGCATCAAGAATGTGGTGAAATCTGTTCGCGCCGCCATCAAGGCTGATGACCAGGCTGCCGCTACGCAGCTCCTGAGCACCGCCACCTCTTCCCTGGATAAGGCCGCCACCAAGGGCGTCATCCATTGGAAGAAGGCCGCCCGCAAGATTTCTCGCCTTGCCAAGGCTCTCAACGCTGCCAAAGCCGCCGCGTAACACATCTGTTTTCTGATGTAAAAAAAGGAAGAGGAATGTTCCTCTTCCTTTTTTATGTGCTGTCAAAGGGAAGTCAGCTTTCAATACCGGCCATGCGCGCCAATTCCGTTTTCCGTTCACGTTCATCCAGACGGATGCATTGCGTAAATGTCTTGCCGTCCTTGACTTGTTTCGTCACCCGGAAGTGGCGGAACGCTCTGGAGGCAAGCTGTGGCCAGTGCGTGATCAAAAGCATCTGGCGGCGTTGGGCAAGAGCTTCGAGCCGTTCCGCAACCTTGTTGAGGGTGAGCCCGCCGACACCGGCATCCACTTCGTCAAAAATGAGCGTGGCTTCTTCATCGTGCTCCTGCACGGAAACGACCGCGAGCATGAATCGGGACAGTTCGCCGCCTGAGGCGATCTTATCCAGAGGCTGCGGCTGTTGGCCGGGGTTAGGGGACCACAAAAGTCTGACGCGGTCCTCCACGCATCCAGGGAATAATGCCACTTCCGACCAATCCGCGCTTACGCGGACATACTGGGAAAAGCCCAATCCCTGCAACTCGCTTTCCAGCTTTCGGGTGAACGACTCCCCAGCCTTCCGGCGTTCGGGATTCAGAAGTGCCAATACGCCCGCGAGTTGTTCTTGAAGCTGCTTTTCCCGCTTTTCCACTTGCCGGATGTCCAGCGTACAGGCGTCAAGAAACGAAAGGTTGTCCTGAATTTCTTCCCTGAGGGCAAGGATTTCCGGAAGCGTCCGATGAAGCTTGCGCTTGAGCTGCGCCAATTCGAAAAGCCGGGCTTCTATTTGTTCCGGATCGATATCAGCCTGAGGCAGGGGAGGGCGGCGCAGTTTCCGTTCCAGCTCGGCAATCGTCTGGCGAAAAGAGACCGCCGACTCAAGATACGCGGCCATATCCTCATCGTCTCCGGCCAGCAGCTCCAACGCCCGTTCCAGATGGCCGATCTGTTCAAGAAGTCCCGTTTCCTCGCCACGCAGAATCATCTGCGCCCGTTCGTAATGCCGCCGCAACTGCTCGGTCCCGCGCCACTCCGCACGCATGGCTTCAAGTTGTTCTTCTTCGCCTTCAGCAGGAGAAACTTTTTCGATCTCCGTGAGGTGCATTTCAAGGAGTTCCCGGCGATCCGCAAGCTCTCTGAAACGAGTCCGGAGCGCTTCCTTACGCTCGGCCGCTTCCTTGAGTTCTTTCAACAGAGTATTGCGTGCTGCCAAAAGATCGGGCTGGTTCATCCAGTCGTCAATCAACTTGGCCTGAAAATTCGGCTGGAGCAGTTTCTGCTGCCCATGCTGGCTCGTATGGACGAGAAGGGTGGTTCGCAGTTCCTTGATGGTTTCTTGAGAGGCCAAGGTGTCATTGATGAACAGGCGGCTACGCCCGGTTTCCGCAATCAGCTCCCTGCGGACGATGAGTTCTTCCCCGGAACGCATGAAAAGGGCCTCAACCTGAGCCCGCTCTTTTCCCGGGCGGACCATGTCCGCGCCGAGCCTCTCTCCCATCAGAAAGTTGAGCGCTTTCAGAATGAAGCTTTTCCCAGCCCCCGTTTCGCCGGTAAGAACATTCATGCCCGAGGCAAATTCCAGTTCCATGTCGGATATCAGGGCGAGATCACGAATATGCAAATATTCAAGCATAATAAGGAATACTCGTAACGAAGAAAGGTCATGACTTGCGAAGCCGTACGCAGGCTTCATTGCGAACGAGGGCTACCATAGGGGGATTACTCGAATGATGCAAGCCGCGAGGGAAAGGCTGGTTTGCCGTTTACCGCTTGAGCCGAGGATCAAGCGTATCTCGCAGGCTTTCTCCCAACAGATTGTATCCTAAGACGGTAATCAGGATCGCAAGCCCCGGATACAATGACAACCACGGCGCGATTTCGAGGACGTCCTTACCTTCCATCAGCATGTTTCCCCAACTGGGATCCGGCGGCTGGACGCCTAGCCCGAGAAAGCTGAGCGAAGACTCCACTAAAATGGCCCCGGCGATGCCTAGTGTGGCGGAGACAAGAACAGGGGTGAGTGCATTGGGAAGGATATGCATGACCATAATGCGGAAAGGGCGGGTACCGGCCAACCGGGCGGCCGCGACAAAATCCCGTTCGCGCAGGGAGAGGGTTTCCGCGCGGACCAACCGGGCCACCCCCATCCATGAGGTCAGCCCGATGACCACCATAATCGTATTGAGGCTTGGTTCTAAAAACGCAATAACGGCAAGGATAAGAAAAAAAGAAGGGAAGCAGAGCATGACATCGACGCCGCGCATGATGATTTCATCGACGATACCCCTGAAGTATCCGGCGAGCAGCCCCAAGGCAATGCCGATGGCTATGGAGATGCTCACGGAAACAAAGCCTACCCAGAGCGAGACACGTGCGCCGTAAAGCAGGCGTGAGAGCACATCCCGGCCCAAGGCATCCGTCCCCAAAGGAAACTGCGCGCTCGGCGGCACCAAGATGGATTTGAGGTGTAATGCCGTGGGATCATAGGGGGAGAGCCAGGGAGCGAGCAGGGCGGCCGCAGACATGATGATGACGATGCCGAGGCCGACAAAGAGCATTCCACGCCGGGAAAGGGTGGCGCCGAGGCGCTTGCAGAGCGAGGTCAAAAGCGTCTTGTCTGCGTTCATTGGCGTTTCCCCTGAGCGCGGATTCGGGGATCGGCGAGCCCGTATCCGATATCGGCAAGCATATTGCCCGTGAGTGTAAGCACGGCGCCGAGAACCAGATTCCCCATGATCAAAGGATAGTCCCTCGCCATGACCGCGGCGTAGAAAAGCTGTCCCAAGCCGGGCAGGGCAAAGATGGTTTCAATGATGACACTGCCCCCGATAAGGCCGGGCACGGAGAGGCCGAGCAGGGTAATGACCGGGAGGAGCGCATTGCGCAGGGCATGTCGGAAAATAACCACGCGTGCGGGCAGTCCTTTGGCCTTGGCCGTAAGAATGAAGTCCTGCCGCAAGACTTCCAGCATGGATGACCGCATGAAGCGGGACATGCCTGCGACGCTTCCCACTGTGATAACGGTAATGGGCAAAACAAGGTGCCTGCCCAGATCCATCAGCTTTCCCCAGAAGGACAGCGACTCATAATCAAGGGACATCAAACCGGAAATAGGCAGCCATTGGTGTTCCAAGCCCGTATACAGCATGAGGAGCAGCGCAAGCCAGAACCCCGGCATGGCGAATCCGAGAAAGACGAGGACCGTCATTCCTTTATCGAACAGCGAGCCCTGTTTCCATGCGGAAAGGACTCCGATGGGAACGGCAATGAGCAGCGTCAACAGGAGGGAAATTACGTTGATGCCGATGGTCAGCGGAAGGCGCTCCGCTATTTTTTCTATAACAGGGCGGGCATCGCTGGACATGGAGTTTCCGAAATCGAGCTGTACGATCCGCGACAACCAGTCGAAATATTGGATGTACAGAGGACGATCGATCCCATAAAGCGCCTCAAGACGAGCCCGCGCCGCTTCTCCCGCAAGGGGGTTCAGCGTCGTCTGCATGTCCGTCGGCGTCCCCGGAGCCAGATGGATAACAAAGAAGCTGACGAGGGTGATCCCCCACAGCACCAGAAGCATCCAGATTGTTTTGCGAACGCAGCGGAGAATAAAGGAAGTTGTCTCGTTCGTGAACATGGTCGCCTCCAGCGCTTGTGGGCTATGCCTGCTGACTCATCCATGCGGACATGTCTTGAACTTCCTTATCCCAAAGGCTGGAAAGGCGGATATCCAAAAACTGCTTGTAACAAGCGTCAAAGAGCCCCAGGCAGAGTTCCATCAAATACATTTTTTCAAGGAAAGCGGCATCGGGATCATCGTCCTCTTCTCTTTCCACCTTTGGCGTCTTGAAACTGCCAAAAGAAAAATCTTCTGCCTTTATAGTGGTTTGCCAAGCCAATTCTTCCCGTTCGAAACGGACAAGGGCCCTCGTCACCTTTTTGCCCGTCCGCAGGCCAAGGCGGACCTCACGCAGTTGGGAAAGGGAACCGGACACGGAGGCCGTTTCCAGACTGTCGCCTTCGCCACCTTGGACAACGATCCTCTGTTCAAGGTTCATGGAAAAGGGCACGCCTTCTTTATCTTTAAAGCCCATAGGTTGCGTTTCACTGCGAAACCAGAGCCACGTCAGAAATTCCTGGCCGAGCACCATGTCCGTCGTCTGGCCGAGATAAGGTTCGTTCATTGTCGGCCTCTTATACAAAGCTGGTGGGTTCAAGATCATCCAAACGGGCCAAAGTTTTCTCGTCCAGCATGGAAGCTGCCAAGGCGTACGGCGTCATCGGCTCCAAGTGGAGATCAAAAGTCAATGTAAAATGGTTCATGAAAAGTTCAATGAGTTTTGTTTGTGTGGATGCCAGGTAGACGATGTTGGTATCGGTTGCCCACGCCACGTCAAATACGGCCGGAATGGGGAGAAAACGCCCCATGAGGCGCAGTTTGACCTGATCCCGAAGTTCGTTTTTCCGATCCCGGGCGATGAACTTTTTTCCTTGTTCCTTGATGCGGCCTTCTTCTTCACGGAGTGCGATCGTAACATATTTTTTCAAGACCGCAGGAGGAATCCTGCGCGTGTCCAGACGGAGCGCAAAAGCGAGGTACGCGCCTTTTTCCGGTGGAGCAGAGCGCCATTGCATATCGAGCATATCCTCAAAGCTGGTCCATCCCCATCCGCGTTCCTCGGCGATGTCGTCGATATCCTGAAAGGCGAATTGCCGGAGTTTTGCGGGAATTTCCATCCAGAGTTCTTTGGGAACCGGTTCCGTGATTTTGAACCGTGTAAAACTACAGCTAGCACTGAGAATGCCCATAAGCGTGTCCTTGAATGAGGGTAACGAAAGAATGTATTTTTTACGCTAAGGACGTATATTGTGGCAAGTGTGTAAATAGCGCATAATGAAAATTATGTAAACTTTTGTTTACTTCCATATCATACAATCCACACCGCGCCAATCCCTCCACCCCAAAAAACATCCCTCCTCAAAGGAACAACCCCTAACTGACGGATAACGCCTTCAATACCGCCATGACGCATAAAGCGGTCGTACAAACCATAATGTGCTCCCATCCGTTCGCAGCAATGCCCGAGCCAATATGCAGGGAAATCCAAGTTCCTTTCCGGCAGCTTGTAGTCCACAAGGAGGACGTTCCGGAAACGTTGCCGTGCAGCCCTTACCAGCTTCAAGGCCTCCCCAAAAGGCATTTGGTGCAGCAGGCACACAAAAGCAGCCTGCTCCCCTGCCCCTTCGTCATTCCAAAAGTCCGTGGGGGTATGGTAAGCATGAGATACGTTCAACCCGTACCGTAAACAAAAACGCTTGATGTCCCGCTGGAGCGATGGGTGGAGGAAGTCAGCCACAGAGATTCCTCACAGTCGAGAACTCATTGAGCAGATACGCTGTTACGGGCTGCAGCTCCGGTGTGGAAGGCAAACCTTTAAGGACTTCTTGAAGAAATCCAGACGCCACACATGTTTTCTTTGAAGACGTAAAGTGAAGATCATGGATCCAAGATCCCAATAATATCCTAAAATCATTTACATAACGAAGATCGTGATAACTGGGGATACCACCGGAAAGAACAGTATCCACAATGGATTGAGACCACAGTTTTGGGGCATCCTGAACACGGAGAACGACGTCCCGCGTCGGAATGGGCCGTGAAAGATGCTGGGCCATGATGCGCATGATGTCCAGCTTATCCGCATCTCGAACAGCATGTGTAATGGTGAGGTACGGTTCCGGCAAGGCAGGGAGTGCATATCTGTTGTGCAAGGCAATGGCCGTGAGCACCCATTTATGGATATTTGGGGGTTCGCCCGTCAAAAAATGCTCTTTTTTCACGACATGGACGCCAAGATAGCCATGATTTTCAGATTCGGCATCGCTGAACGTGCGCCAACGGACATACTGGGGGAATCGTCCTGTATCATGGTAGAGTGCCGCAAGCAGGGCCGCCCTTCCCTCTTGGGAAGCAAGCCCTTCCTGAGCGACGATGGCACGGGCATGAGCTAAAACTTTATAGGTGTGTTCCCGTTTGAGCCGGAGCATGTCGCCAGGGTGTTCACGCAGGTACATGGAGGCAAACGATTCGAAGAGTGCCTCGTGATTCCTGATGTCGTCCCAAGCCTGAGGTATATTGTTTTCATAGGTATGCATCATGGATTTGTTCATACCCCGAAGCAAGGCTATCGACAAGCGTCTATTATAGGTTGTCCTATTATAACCTTCCAGAAAGGTTCATTGTGCCTCCCCGCGTCTTTTGATAGGCTTATCCCCATATCTCTTCACTCTTTCTTCCACGGGATTGTTCCATGTCCGAATTTGTGCATCTGCATTGTCACACGGAGTACAGTCTTCTCGACGGCGCGATTCGTCTGAACGATTTATGCGCACGCGCCAAAGATTTCGGGATGCCTGCCGCCGCGATTACCGATCACGGCAACCTGTACGGCGCGGCTTACTTCTATACGACATGCAAGAGTTACGGCATCAAACCCGTCATCGGGTGCGAAGTCTACGTTACCAAGGATCACCGGGATAAGGATTCCGAATTCTCCCGTGTCCGGCACCATCTGATTTTACTGGCGAAGAACAACGAGGGGTACCATAACCTTGTCCGTCTTGTCTCCAAGGGCTTTCTGGACGGCTTCCATTATAAGCCCCGCGTGGATAAAGCCCTGCTCCGCCAGCACAGCGAAGGGCTCATTGCGCTTTCCGCGTGCCTTGCCGGTGAAATCCCCCGCACGTTGATGGGAGCCAACAAGCTGATCACGAACGGCGGGACATTTGACGACGCCATCCGGCAAACGCAAGAGTACATGGATATCTACGATGGGCGTTTCTATCTGGAAGTCCAAGCCAATACACTGCCTGATCAGGCGACTCTGAACAATAAGTTGTTGGAGCTTGCGGAGCATACCAAAGTTCCTTTGGTTGCGACGAACGACTGCCATTACCTGAACGCGGACGACGTTGAGGCCCATGACGTCCTGCTGTGTATTCAGACGCAGGCCAAAGTCAATGACGCAAAACGGATGCGTTTTGAAGCGCGGGATCTCTATTACAAATCCGCTGAGGAGATGGAACAGGCGTTCAAGCATATTCCCGAAGCCCTTTCCAATACGGTCCGCATAGCTGAAGAATGCCATGTGGAGATGGACTTCACGCACCACTACTTCCCCGTATACGAACTTCCGGAAGGGATGACCCTGTCGACGGAGTTCCAGCGCCTTGCGCGTGAAGGCCTCAAACAGCGCCTGGAACTGCACCCCGATCGGGACACGATTGATCCCAAAATTTATTGGGATCGTCTCGAAATGGAACTGAAGGTCATCTGCGAGATGGGCTTTCCGGGGTATTTTCTGATCGTGCAGGACTTCATCAACTGGGCGAAGGGGAACGACATCCCGGTCGGTCCCGGTCGTGGTTCCGCGGCCGGTTCGATCGTCGCGTGGGCTTTGCGTATCACAAACCTTGATCCCCTGCCCTACAATCTCATTTTCGAACGCTTCCTGAATATCGAACGCGTCAGCCTGCCCGATATCGACGTTGACTTCTGCGAAGACAAGCGTACCCGCGTGATCCAGTATGTGAGCCAAAAATACGGTATTGATTCCGTATCGCAGATCACGACGTTCGGAAAAATGAAAGCCAAAGCGGTGGTCCGCGACGTAGGGCGTGCACTGGACATGTCCTTCAAGGAAACCGACCGTATCGCCAAGCTCATCCCTGATGATCTCAAGATGACCATCAAGAAGGCGCTGGACGCGGAGCCCGAGCTGGCGACCCTCTATAAGGAAGATCAGATCATCCGCAAACTGATCGACATCTCCATGCGTCTGGAGGGGTTGTCACGTCACGCATCGACGCACGCTGCGGGTGTGGTGGTTTCCGACAAGCCGATGGATGAATACTTGCCTATCTATCGGGGGAAAAAAGGCGAACTTGTCACCCAGTTCGATATGAAAATGGTCGAGAAAGTGGGGCTCGTGAAGTTCGACTTCCTTGGTCTGCGGACCATGACCCTGATCGACAACACCCTGAAAGCCATTGAAGAACAAGGAAAGAAGGCTCCCAACCTTGACATCCTTCCTTTGACGGACCCCGATACCTACGATGTCTTTTCCCGGGGCGATACGGACGGCGTGTTTCAGGTGGAAAGCTCGGGTATGCGCCAGTACTTGCGTATGCTCCGCCCGAACTGCTTTGAAGACATCATCGCTATGCTGGCGCTGTACCGGCCCGGACCGCTCGGTTCCGGCATGGTCGATGAATTCATCAAGCGCAAGCACGGAGAAGTGGACGTCACCTATCCGCTGCCGTCGTTGGAAGGCTGCCTGAAAGACACCTACGGGGTTATCGTCTATCAGGAACAGGTCATGCAGATCGCGCAGATTGTCGCCGGGTATACCCTCGGCGGCGCAGACCTGCTCCGGCGAGCGATGGGGAAGAAAAACGCCGAAGCCATGGCCAAAGAACGAACCCTTTTCGTGGACGGTGCCGTCAAGAATGGCACCAGTAAGGAAAAGGCGACGGAAATCTTTGACTTGATGGAAAAATTCGCGGAATACGGTTTCAACAAATCGCACTCCGCCGCGTATGCGCTCATTTCTTACCATACGGCGTATCTGAAGACCCACCACAAGGTGGAATTCATGGCCGCCCTGCTCACTTCGGAAATCGGCAATCAGGATAAGATCCTCAAGTACATTGCCGCCTGCAAGGACAATGACATTGAAGTCCGGCAGCCTGATGTCCAGGTCAGCCGCCGCGAGTTCATCGTGCGCGACGAGGCGGTGGTTTACGGTTTGGGAGGGATCAAAAACGTTGGTGATGAAGCCATCCGCGAAATCGTTGCAGCCCGTGAGAAGGACGGTCCATTCCTTTCGTTCTTGGATCTGTGTATTCGCGTCAGCCTGCGGAAAGTTACAAAACGGGTCTTGGAAAGCCTCATCAAGGGAGGAGCGCTGGATTGCTTCGGCTGTTCCCGCGCCGCTATGGTTGCGGCCATTGATCCAGTGGTCGCCCGTGCTCAAAAGAAGATCAAGGAAAAACAATCCAACCAAATATCCTTGTTGACGCTTTCCCCCAAGAAAATTGAAGAAAATCAGGCGTCGGGGATAGGCTTCTCCTGCGAGGAAGAAAGTATTTCGGAGTGGGACGAGGATCAGAAGCTCCGCTTTGAGAAGGAAGCGCTTGGCTTCTTTTTGACGAGTCATCCTTTGCAGCCCTATCGGCATGAACTGAATCGGCTGGATTTGCGCCCGTTGGAAGACTGCCGGGAAATGGCGGACAAGGCGACGATCAAGTGCGCCGTGTTGGTCACGAGTATCCGCGAAATCCTCAATAAACGTGGAAACCGCATGGCCTTCGTCGCTGTGGAAGATCTTACGGCTTCCGGTGAGGTGACGTTCTTTACGGAAGAGCTGAATGCCAGCCGAGATCTGCTCAACTCGGAACAGCCGCTTTTACTGACCGCGACTATCGACAATAGAGAAAGCTCGTCTTATTCTCCTGATTCGGATGACGATTCGGACGATGAGGCCCCGGTCAAGGAAATCAAACTGCGGGGCGTTTCGGTACAGGCCTTGAACGACGCCTGCTCCGCAAGCGACGCGCCCATTTCATGGGAGCTGGATCCCCGCCGCCTGAACGCTGAAGGGATGGAATCGCTCAAGGCCATTCTCGAAAGGCATAAAGGAAACACTGAAATGCAGTTGGCTTTCTGCCTTGACGGCACCTTCTGCCGGGTACGGCTTGGCCCACAGTGGATGGTTACTCCCGGCCCGGCCTTCCAGCAGGATATGCATCGCTGGTGTTCAGCTAATCCTATCCAATAACATACAGAAAGAAAGGAATACCATGTCTCGACCTTTTTGGAAGCTTACGGTTCGTTCCGAATTCTGCGCCGCGCACGCCCTTCGGCACTATCAAGGAAAGTGCGAACACCTCCACGGTCATAACTACGCCGTCGAAGTCGTCGTCAAAGGGTATACCCTCTCGCAGAATACGGAACTCCTCATGGATTTTGGCGACCTTAAGGCCCTCCTCAAACAGGCCCTCGAGCCTCTTGATCATGCCTATATCAATGATGTGCCCCCGTTCGATGCCGTGAACCCCTCTTCAGAGAACTTGGCGCGCTATATCTGGAATCAGATGGCACCCTCTCTTCCCGAAACGGTGAAAATGTACAGCGTAACGGTAGCCGAAAAGGGCATCCAGTCCGCAACGTACATGGAAGAATAACTATTTAACATATTGAAATAATTTTAGATTTTAGAAACATGTGTCAAAATATGCCCTGACTATGTGGAGAAACTCCCCCCTTCTCGGTTTTATTGAGAAGGGGGGAGTCTTGTTTCTAGGTTCTTCATATTTTTAAAATTGTCCTCCTCACATATGTTTTAGAGCCCTTCGCCGAACATACACTATACGTATCCCGCCAACATGTTGCGTTCCTATGTTTCCCAGCGGACAAGGTGGGCAATTCCTCAGCCCCTGTCTTCCATTCAATGGAAGTTCGGAACTCAGAGGTTGTTACGCTAAAAAATCATATAATTTAGAGGGTCACAGGAAAATCATTTTTGTATAACATCTTTTTGAGCATGGTTATGGAAACCAAAGGAGGTTTTCAATGGAAAGCAGCACGCTCAAGAAGAAAGCCAAGGATGCATTCGACAAAACCACAGATTATCTGAGCGAAGCCAAGGATTCCGTCACGGAAAACGTGGGTGATTTCGTTGACGAAGCCAAGGATAATCTCAGCAAGGTTAAGGACAAGGCCAAGGAAGGTATCAATGCCGCCGGTGAAGCGGTGCAAAAAGCCTACGAAAAGGCTAAAAAGTAACGTTCCTGCCCTTATTCACGTTCGCCAGGACACTATGTCATCGCGGGAGAACTCGGTTTCCGTTGCGAACAATAGTTTTAGAAAATAGGAAATCCCCCTTGAGCATAAACTCAGGGGGGATTTCCATCTTAGAAAATACCGCATACAGCCCTAATCACCACCAGTTGGAACTTATTCCTTCTGGAGCCAATCCACCAGTTCCTGCAGGAGTTCAGGGCGATCTTTTCCGAGAGGGAAGAAAGGCCCCGAAACGCCGTGGTCCATGAGCATGGCCTTGGTGGCTTCAAAATCGGCGTCGGGCAGATCCACTTTCGTGATGGCGCAAATGACCTCACGCTGCGTATAGATATTCAGAAAACCAGCGGGCAGGCGGCACAGCGGATCATTGGCGGGGTGAACATAGATAAGCACGTCGGTATCCACAGTGGTGCTGAGCAATGCCGGATAGTACATGGGGTGACAGAAGAATTCGCCGGGGGTATCGACGCCTCCGTCCAGATCATATTGCATGGCCTGCGTTTTTTTCGCCTCATCACACGCGATACCGTGAAGGGCCGCGTATAATGTGCTTTTCCCCGCGCCGACCGTGCCAAGAAGAACGTAACGTTTCATCGGGTTAACTCTTGGTCGTTTCACATGCGGCAAAGCCCAGTACGTCGTGAAGGGCTTTTACCGTATAGCGTAAGGCTTCTTCCACGCTGGCTACGGAGCCCTGAATGACCAGTGCGCCGGTGAAGCGATCCACAAATCCGATCTGGACGGAAGCGGCTTTTGTAGCGAAGTCGCCTGCGATCATAGCCGCTTCACGAGGGCTCAACGTCAAGATCCCTACCGCTTCAGCGCCGGGAACGCCCATTTTTTTGGCGAGATCCTCGTCAGGGTGGGCGATCAGATGAGCAATCGTAACCTGTTTCCCTGGTACGAGTTCCTGAATGATACGTGCTTTTTCTTCCATGAGCTCAATTCTCCTGCGCACAGTCTGGCGTGCATCAGCGAAGGACGTTGACCGCACAACCCGTGCGAATCCGATAAGGATAAGTGAACCCGCTCCATATTTCAAGGAGGAGTTGGGTGAGAGGCCTGTGGCTCAATACTCTCTTTGCTTCAAAAGCAAAGCCAGCGAGCGGGCATCTTTCAGCGATGTAATCTTATTTACCCGTTTCTTCTCGTATTTTTTGTTCGCCAAGCGCCTGCTGCTCTTCTTTTCCCATCGGGAGCCGCTCGCAGGCAATGCACCTGGCGGCAATACTCCCTAAAAGCATTCCTCCAACAATATCTATGGGGTGATGCTGCCCCAACCACACTCGGGAAAAACCCATGAGCGCGATTACTGCCGAGAGGAAAAGGGAAAAAGGACGGTTTCTGAACCAAAGTGCCAGAGGCACGGCTGCGGTGATGATAGTCGCCGTATGCCCTGAAGGGAACGAAGCATATTGATTGATAAAGCCCAAAGGGTATGGCGGCCAAGGAAATCCCGGTCTCGGCATACCCAGCCCGTATTTCATGATCTGCATGACGAAGCACAAAAAGAAGACGCTGAACAAAACGCAACGCAGAACGAACATTGTTTCCCGCCAGTCCCGCTTGGTGAGAGCAACAAGAAGTAACACAAGATAAAACACATAGATGAGCGGATTGCCGATATGGGTAACGACGCTCATGAAGCGGGTAATGTGAATATCGGCTGTCGCTAGCGGAGAAAAGAATTGGCGGACGGGTTCTCCCCACCAGCCGAGGCAGAGGATAACGAACGCCATAATGGCACCAAGCGGTGCCAACAGGCAAAGATGCTCCCCCCATCGGTAGTCCGGGGACGGAGCAAGAAGCGTTCTGATAGGGTAACTTATTGGATTCATAAAAAGATTACTAAGTTCAGTGGATGAAATAAGCAAGAGGCATTTTGTCGTCTTCCCCCTGATGAACCACAGTCATGTTCTCGTCAGAGAGATGCCTTGCCTCGGGATAAGAAGCTAAACGAATAGGTTGGATACATGTATTATTTCCAGCAGTCGTCCTGTTCCGGCATGTCCGGATGAGCATATGCCTCTGCCCTCATCGAAAGGGAAAGATGTTTCACCTATGTTTTCCATGACATATTGCGTAACGCTCCCGTTTTGCTATGCTCAAAGAAAAAACAGGAGAAGCGGCATGGAAAAAGTGCTTCGTATCAATGTCGGCGCTGAAAACGGCCCCGTGGCTACTATAGAGGAACTCGGCGTGTACGCGGGCCTTGGAGGGCGCGCTATGACGACGACCGTCGTATGCAACGAAGTCCCCCCGAATTGCCATCCTCTTGGTCCTGAAAACAAGCTCGTTTTTTCTCCCGGCCTGATGGCTGGTTCGGCTGCGGCGTCGTCGGGCCGCATCTCGGTCGGATGCAAAAGCCCGCTTACGGGGACCATCAAGGAATCCAACTCGGGCGGCACCGGCGGCCAGTTCATGGCCCGCCTTGGCTATGCGGCCATTATCATTGAAGGCGAAAGGAAAACAGACGACCTGTGGAAAATCGTCATCACGAAAGACGCGGTAACGTTTGAAAAATGTAATGAATACCGTATGTTTTCCAACTATCCTCTAGTTGCCGCCCTTCAGGAAAAATACGGCATGGAACCCGGATATGTGACCATCGGGACTGCCGGGGAAATGCTCATGTGCAATTCCACCATCTGCTTTACCGATCCTGAAGGCCGGGCTACCCGCCATGCCGGGCGCGGCGGCGTTGGAGCCGTCATGGGCTCCAAGGGAATCAAGGCTATCGTGCTGGACCCGGCGGGTACTCCGGTAATCCGCAAACCAAAGAACGCTGAAGCGTTCAAAGCGGCGAGCCGGGCCTTCGCACAGGGGCTTTCGTCACATCCCGTATGCGGAACGGGACTTCCCACGTACGGAACCAACGTTCTCGTCAATATCCTGAATGAAGCAGGCGGATTGCCCACAAAAAATTTCTCGGTCGGCCGTTTTGAAGGCGCGGATAAGATTTGTGCCGAGACGATGGTGGAAATCCAGAAACGTCGCGGCGGCAATCCCACTCATGGCTGTCACCGCGGCTGCATTATGAAATGTTCCGGTATTTGCGTGGATGAAAACGGCGAATTCGTGTCCAAGCAGCCTGAGTATGAAACCGTCTGGTCGCACGGTGCGCATTGCGGCGTGGATGACTTGGACAAAATCATCCTCTGTGACCGTCTTGAGGACGATTATGGGCTTGATACCATCGAGACCGGCGCGGCTCTCGGCGTGCTTATGGAAGCCGGCGCCCTCAAATGGGGGGACATCGACGGCATCATCGCCATGATTCATGAAATCGGCAAGGGTACGCCTATGGGCCGTATCCTTGGTGCGGGAACGGCCACCACGGCCCGCTGCTTTGGCATTGAGCGCGCGCCCGTCGTCAAGGGGCAGGCCATGCCCGCCTATGATCCCCGTGCGGTCAAGGGGCAGGGTGTGACGTATGCCACGACGACCATGGGAGCGGACCACACGGCGGGCTATGCCGTGGCGACCAACATCTTGGGATGCGGCGGCAAGACCGATCCTCTTTCCGCAGAGGGGCAGGCCGAAATATCCCGGAACCTGCAGATCGCTACGGCCGCTATCGATGCCACGGGCTATTGCCTCTTTACGGCATTTGCCCTGCTCGATCAGCCTGAAACCATGCAGGCTCTTGTCGATACGATCAATGCCATGTATGATCTGAACATGACCCTTGATGACGTGACGGAGCTCGGCAAGGATATCCTCAGAAAGGAGCGGGCATTCAATGCCGCTGCCGGGTTCACCAAGGCCCACGATCGGTTGCCTTTGTACTTCAGCCGTGAGTCGGTTGCCCCCCACAATGTGCGTTGGGATGTTTCGGACGAAGATCTGGATTCCGTATTCAATTTTTAATAATTATGCCCGCTAAGGCATATTCATGAATATGGGGACGAAACGCACGACGCTTCGTCCCCATTTCGCATAGGAAAGGCAATGAAAGACGCTGAACGCACGAACAGGGACACTCCCGCCGCACTCGACGCCATACCGGAACGCTATTGGAGAAACGCCCGTTTCCTTTCCCGGACGGATCAAGAGAAACTCTTGCAAGCGCATGTTGTCATCATAGGGCTTGGCGGTTTGGGCGGGACCGTTCTTGAGGAGCTCCTGCGGCTCGGCATCGGTACGATTACCGGCGTTGATATGGATGTCTTTGAACTTTCGAACTTGAACCGGCAACTCCTCGCTACGGAAGAAAATATCGGCCTTCATAAGGCGGAAGCGGCCCGTTTACGTGCCCTGCAAATCAATTCGGGCGTCCGCTTCATCCCTGTGACGGAAAAACAGGACTTCGGATCGATGTGCGATCTGTTCCGGGATGCTGACGTTGTCGTCGATGCGCTAGGAGGGCTTGCGGACAGGCAGGCGCTCGAGAAGGCCGCCGCGGAAAAGGGTGTTCCCGTGGTCAGTGCCGGCATAGCCGGGCTGACGGGCTGGTGCAAGGCCATCTTTCCGGGAGAGACGGGGCCCGCGTCTCTTCTCGCCGGAGAAGGCGATCGCCCTACTCCCGACGAAATCCTCGGCAACCTCGCGCCCACGGTATTTCTTGCGGCTTCCCTACAGGCTGCGCTCGTGCTCCAAATCCTGACCGGAAAACCCGTCCGGCGGGAAGCCTTGTTTTTTGATCTTGAAGATGGAACCTTCACGCAGGTAGTGCTCGATCGGAGGCCATGATGAAACTCACCGTCAAATGTTTTGCCACGCTTATGCCTCTGACCCCTCCGGACGGCAGCTTGGAGTTTCACGGTACGGATGTCTGTGACCTGCTGCGGCAGCTCAGTATCCCGGAGTCAGAAGCCAGGATCATTTTTGTGAACGGCATCGGCGTAGAAAAGGATGCCTTGCTCCATGATGGCGATCGCGTGGGGATTTTCCCCCCCGTGGGAGGAGGGTGATTTCCGTCTTTGCACAATAGTTGAAATTGCCTGCCGTGCAAAAAGAGTGTCCGCCGTCTTTTGGGTGGCGGCAAACTCCAGTGAGAAGATCCGCCGTTTTTTGTGATAATCATTTTTTCGGATGGCCTCCTTACTTAGAAAGGAGGTGCGGGGCTCCTGCATGAGGCGTCAGCCCATACAGGAGCGGGAATCGATGCGCGAGCACCGGTTCTTCAGGGGAGAGGGGGAACCTCTCCCCTTTCTTTTTGGAGAGCATCATTGAAAGCGGTGAAACAATCTGGAGGATACGCATGGAATCAAGCACGTACTGGCTCGACCTGATCGCTGAAACGTACATCGGCATCTGCGTGTTGTGCTGCCTGTTCATTATCTCCAAACAGCGGCGGCGCCCTGCCCCTATGATGCGCGTCATGCTGCTGGTCTGGCCCATCATCACGCTGTGGGCCGGCCCCTTGGGTATCTGGGCCTATGAAACATCCAATCGGCGTATGCCTTCCCGTGACGGTGGAACTAGGCATGACATGTCCGACATGCATATGGAAATGCCCATGCAGCCGATGCATTCACATACCCCTCACTGGAAGAGCGTCATGACGGGAACGCTCCATTGCGGGGCGGGATGCACACTTGCCGACTTGGCAGGCCCCTTCCTCTTTCGCATGGCGCCCTTCGTTCTCTTTGGCAGTTCACTGTATGGGGAATGGGCGGTGGATTATGTGTTGGCCCTGATCATCGGCGTTTTCTTCCAATATGCCGGATTGGCCTCGATGAGCCATGACCGGGGCCTTTCCCTCTGGTTCAGGGCTTTCAAGGTTGACTTCTTGTCGCTTACGGCTTGGCAGGTGGGGATGTACGGCTGGATGGCCATAGCTGTGTTCCTTTTGGTAGGCCCCATGTCGCCCGATCAGCCCGTTTTTTGGCTCATGATGCAGATCAGCATGGTTTGCGGCTTCATCACCGCGTACCCCATGAATTGGTGGCTCATACGCATCGGTATTAAGAGCGCCATGTAAGCGCCTTCGAGGAACTGGCCCCCCCCGGAATATTTGGGGTGGGGCTTTTTCTCTCTTGTGGTATGCCCGCCATGCCTCTTTCTTCAGCAACCCCCTTGAGTGTGTATCCTTTCCGGCTGCCATTGCTCCATCTCGAACGGGGCGTCGTGGATATATTACGGTACAGTCTGAATTTTTTTTCTGTGTTTACAGAATGGATACAGCATGATAGCGAATGGGAAACGACACGTCATCCGAAACCTTTTGCGTTCAATGATACCCATAGAGGAGGAGTATGATGGATGTTTTTGATCTTGCTGACAACTTGCGCGCGGAATTTCAGGAGAAAGGCGTTTCCAACGAGGAATTTTTGCTAAAAATTGCCGAAACGTACGATATCAAGCGGGTCTTTGTCAGTTCAGTGGCGGACGAGCTCTTTGACAAGATCCCAGACAAACGCATTGCGGAAGTCCCTGAGGTCGGTATGGATGAAGCCAAGCATTTGTGGTTTGCGTTTGGCATTGGGAAAATCCTTTTGCGAGATCGAGGGCTGGAGCCTTCCAATTTTGATTGTATGCAGTTTTCCAACCGGCTTCTTCAGATGAAATAACCTCTCTCCACAGCCGAGAGCCGGGACACAGCCCGGCTTTTTTTGTATCCGCCGAAGTAATCATATAAAGCTCCCCTCATTTTCATTATCGCTGAGGGATATCAGTTTCGATGAGGAGTGCTGTATGCGGGTCATTATCTTGGGTGGTTCCGGCTTCATAGGTAGAGCCCTGACGCAGGCGCTCATTTCCCGTGGCGATGAGGTGGTTGTTCCGACTCGGCATGTCCCAGCCGCAACGCCCTCCACCGGCCCCGAATACCAGTTATGGGATGGGCAGGATCACTCGAGCCTGAGCCAACTCCTCAATGGAGCCGATGCCGTCATTAATTTGCTTGGTGAAAACATCGCGGCGAAACGTTGGAGTTCTGTACAAAAAGAACGCATCATCAGCTCAAGGCTCCTCGCGGGGCAGGCGCTCGTTATCGCGCTGCAAATGCCCATCGTAAAACCCAAAGTCTTGATACAGGCTTCGGCAATCGGTTATTACGGATTCTGGCCCGAAAACGCTTCGGCTCCCGACTGTACCGAAGACAGTCCCGCCGGTTCAGGTTTTTTGGCGACCACCACCATCCAATGGGAACGTTCAACACAGCAGGCGGAGCATTTGGGACTCCGCCGGTGCGTCATCCGGACAGCGCCCGTGTTGGGATTGGGTGGAGGTATGCTTGCCAAGCTGCTCCCGGTGTTTCAGCTTGGGCTTGGAGGGCCGGTGGGGACAGGAAGGCAGCCGTTCGCTTGGATTCATCTTGACGATGAAGTAGCTGCGATTCTTTTTTTACTCGATCATGAAGAGCTGAGCGGCCCCTTCAACCTAGTCGCCCCTGAGCACAGTACCATGAATGATTTTGTGCAATCCCTCGGAAAAGTGCTGAAAAGGCCCGTATGGCTTCCCGTCCCCTCGCCTCTTTTGCGGCTCGGTTTCGGCGATATGGCCGATGAACTGCTCCTTGCCGGACAAAAGGCATCTCCTGTCCGTCTGCTGGAGCATGGGTTTGTCTTTCGCCACCCCACCCTCGACTCGGCTCTTTTCGCATGATGCGGCGGTATGCGGCAACGTTATCCATCTATCAATAAAATAGATTCTCTTTTCCAAAGCGAAATTCTTGCCCCATCCCGTGGTGAAGGGTTCCCTTTCAGGAGGAAATCCTATAGTAATGCGAACAGGAACTAACTCACAATAACTGCGAGGGGCAGGAGACATGATTTCAAGAAGACAAAAAATGGTAAATCTCTGGAAGCAAGTCCGGTTCATCGAAATCGTCGATCCGGGGAACCCGTTTGTGAAGAACCTGATGTTCGACGGCGTTTATTCCTCTGATTTTGCGCTGTTGAGTGAAGATATCCTTGATTGGTTCTCAGCCATCAATGAGCGGTATGCCTCTGTATATTCCGATACCGAGCATCATCGGGCTGTAAAGGCGACCATCGATCAAATGTATGCCTGATTGAAACGGTACGCATGAAACAAAGGCGATCCTTCCGGATCGCCTTTGTTTTTCAGTATATTGTGTCGGAAAATCGCTTCAAAAAAGACATTCGCCCCGCCCAAACGCTGTCCCCTCGCCCCTCCCTTTATTTACAGGAGCCATGCGGCATGGTACGAACGCAAAAGGATGGACAGAACACGTCCGGGGCCTTTTTTCCGTAAAAAAACCGCCTGTATCATCGATACAAGCGGCTTTTGGCTACATACCGCAGCCGCCACAGCCTCCGCCCCCGCAAGGGCCGCCTCCGCGCAAGGGTTTGGGAGGCATTGGCCGGACAGGGCCCACCTTGAAAGGCTTCGCCCCGTGTTTCAGGTTTGCGGCCGAAAGCAGCCGTTCGGTGTCTGCACTTCCGCAATTGGGGCAAGGCGGACAGGCTTCATCGGGGCCGACCATGTCTTCAAACTCGCAAGAGCAGGAAGAGCAATAAAAATCGTACATAGGCATAAGGGGATAACTCCATTCTGACGTCGTGCCGTGTATGACTGCCGATTATATAGCCAGTTTTTAACCGCTGACAAGGCTCTTTTCTCGTGTCTTGTCATTTTCTTTTGGGACGGCGTGCCTCCACCGAGCTTGCCAAGTTTTGGTTCCTGTGCCAAACAACAGTGTTTGTGTTTTTTATCGTCCGTTTCAGGCTCTACATCTTCAACAGCATTTGCCCTATGTCATTACCCCAGCGCATACCATACGGTTTTTCGGCCTGCCTGATTCTGGCCCTTCTGCTCTTTTTCCTTGCGGAAGCCCATGCCCGATCAGCGTCAGGGGAGGAACGGGGGAGCCGCACGTCCGTCGAACTCAAAACGTCAGACGGATCACTCTCTAATGGGCAGACACCAAAGCTGGAATTACGTACTTTTACGATTGAGATGCTTAACGACGGCGTGCATGTCAGTACGGGAATAGGGCTGGAAAACGGCGGAGTGGTCCGGTCCCAGCTGCGGGATGGCGCCGTAATGACACTGACTTGCAAACTTGCTCTTGAGCGTGTGCGCACCCTGCTCTCCAACGAAGTCATTTCCGGGGAATCGCGCTCATACCAGTTGCGCCATGATTTGCTTTCCCGCGAGTTCATTTTGTCGTCTCCGGGGCACCCCATTGTGCGGCAAAAGCAGTTTGATACCCTGCTCGCCTCAGCTTTTCAGCATCTGGATTTTCTCCTTCCTTTGCAGGCGCCGCTCGTTTCCGGGGAGACCTATCGCGTCCAGCTCAAGATCACTCTGGAACACGCCGAAGTTCCGCCGTGGCTGGAAAAAGCTCTCTTTTTCTGGTCATGGGAAGTCACTCCGCCCTTATCTTTTTCTCAGGACTTTATTTTCTAAGGCTGGGGGGCACGCATGACGGAACAGGAGAAGGTTGTCCAGATTGGCGTTCCTGATGAACGGGAACGGCGCCGCAGGCGTTATGAACTCTTGGCGGCCTTTCTTCTGCTGTTGTTGGTGTTAGGGGGAACATGGACGCAGCTCACGCTTTATGGCGTGGACTCATGGATGTTCATCGCCTTGCTGAACATCAACTCCATCTTCATGCTCATCATCCTGTTCCTTGTCGCCCGGAATGTCGTAAAGCTGATCATGGAGCGGCGCAGAAAAGTTTTCGGCGCCCAAATCCGTACCCGCCTTGTCGTCGTTTTTGTTTCTCTTTCTCTGATTCCTACAGTCATCATGTTTCTGGCATCCAACCGTGTCGTCGCAACCAGCGTTGACTACTGGTTTACCCGGCAGACGGAAACATCCCTCCAAGCGGCCCTTGATGTGGGGCAAAGTTTTTATGCGGCAGCGGCGGAACGTTTGCACAGCCGTTCCGAGGCGATCGCTCAGGAAGCCGCACAACGGCGCATCGCTTGGACGGCCTCCAGCGCCAACACGCTTCTTCAAACAAAGCAAAAAGAATACGGCCTTACCCTGATAGGCTTTGTCACGCCGCAGGAGAAGGAACTGTATTGGCACGCCCCCAAAGCCTTTACCGAGGGATGGCAGGAAGCACGCACGCGAATCGATTGGACCCATGTGGCCAGGGCGACCTTCGGCTCCTTGCTCTGGGCAACGGATGATGCCGATTACGTTATCGGCGTTTTGGCGATTGATGGAGGCAAAACCGGCTACCTGATCACGGCGGAGAGCATTGGGCAGGGCTTGCTGGCCAAACTCGAACGGATTTCAAAGGGCTTCGAAGAATACGCTCAGCTGAAGCAGCTCAAAAAGCCGCTCAAGGTTTCTTTTTTGCTTATTTTGGGCGTGCTGGGAATGATCACCATCTTCGGTTCCGTCTGGTTTGGCTTCCGCCTGTCCAAAGAGTTCACGGCCCCCATTTTGGCTTTGGCGCAAGGGACCACGCGCATTGCGCAAGGCGATCTCGATTTCCGTCTCGAGGATAAAGGCGCTGATGAACTGGGGCTTCTTGTACAGTCCTTTAACCATATGGCTAAAGATCTCCAAGAAGGCCGGATGAGCCTGACCCATGCCAACGCGATGCTGGCCGAGCACAATCGCTATATCGAAACGGTGCTCGACAATATCACCACGGGCGTCATCACGTTGGATGCGGATGGGCGCATCCGGACAATGAACAAAGCGGCAAGTTCCATTTTTGATGCCCAGCCCGAAAGGCTCGAAGGGAGAAACCCCGCGGAATTTCTTCCCAGAAGCTACTCCAATATTTTTGTTTCCATGCTTGAAACGCTACGCGAACACCCCGAGCAAAATTGGAAGCGCCAGGAAGATTTTCTGCTTGGGGATCGGAGCTGGAAGCTCATATTGCACGCGGTTGCGCTCTCCGGGCCTGGCGGCATCCGGGCATATGTCATTGTTGTTGAAGATATTACGGAACTCGAGAAAATGCAGCGGATGGCCGCATGGCGTGAAGTCGCCAAGCGCATCGCCCATGAGATCAAGAACCCGCTTACTCCAATCAAGCTATCGGCGCAGCGTTTGGATAGAAAATTCGGCAAACAGATAGAAGATCCGGCATTTGGTCAATGTACCGATCTTATCGTCAAACAAGTCGAGCGGCTGCAGGAAATGGTGCAGGAGTTTTCCTCTTTTGCGAAGCTTCCGGAAGTGCAGCTTTCACCAGACGATGTCGCCCCCCTGTTGGACGAACTCACAACGCTCTTCCGTACAAGCCACAGCAGCGTCATGTGGGATTTGCATCTGCCCGAACGCCTGCCCAAGATAGCTTTGGATCCCGCGGCATTGCACCGTGCCTTGCTGAATATCTTTACCAATGCTGCGGAAGCGCTGGATACCCTGCCGCCCGAAGCCACCAAGCGGGTGCGCATTACGGCTGTCCACGACCGGGGACGTGGCAGCCTCAGGCTCATCATTTCCGATAATGGCCCGGGATTGCAGCCGGAAGAACGGGAACGTATGTTTGAGCCCTACTTTTCCCGCAAGAAAGGGGGCACGGGACTGGGGTTAGCCATTGTCAAATCCATCATCGCCGATCACCGTGGCACCATCCGAGCTGTAGCGGCACAGGGGGGCGGGACATCCATTGTCCTTGAATTCCCTGTTATGAGGGCCTAGCGGATTTCGCTTGCGCTCAACGGGTAATCGCAACTCATGAACCCAATAAAAAAACTCCCCGGTAGCCCCGGGGAGTTTTTTTATTGGCACAACAACGCACAAAAGCTGCGTGGCGGACCTGCCCGCTATTGCTTGAGGCGGGAATCGCTTTTATCGACACAGGCAAAAGTCAACTCTGCCCTGCCCCCGCGCCATGTGGTTTCCGAAGTAAGGTTTTCGATGTACACTTCCTGATTGATGCTGTCGCAAGCTTGCTTCGCTTGGGCTACAACGTATTCCCGAGCGCCATTCGTTCCGCCCTGATACGTCATCAATTCGACGCTTAACGTATGCAGCTGTCCATCGGTTACGGCAGGAGCGGAAGCGTTAGCTGCAGGAGCTTCAGAAACGGCCCCTTCAAGGTTTGAAGGGTTTTCCGTATCATTCGCGGCACAACCAGAGAGCAACAACAACGCAGCACCAATCACACCAAATCGTTTCATAGCATCATCCTGTTTCTATCAAAAAATACGGCTGAATGCCGCACTCTCCTCGATATGATTGAAGGCAACCGAGAAGCTATCCTGTGATAGTATCCGCAATTCATAGGCTTACGGTATAAAAAATGGACGCGTTGTCAAGTGGGCTATGCTGAAAAACCATTTGGACCGGCGGGATTCTCACTTTAGGTCTTGGCGCGGAATTTGTTTCGAGTATGGTTATGGTTTTGAAGATTTTTGCGTAACTATTTTTGTTTATGTGGAAAATTTTGTGTGTTGAGTATATAAAATTTACATAATTATATTATAATTATGGGCTACGCATGGGTAGCCTCAAATACAAAACACACCATTCGAAAATCAACGTATTCATACCGTAACGCAGCGGCACTCATCCCAAACAAAAACAGGTATACAACCCCCCTTAGCCTGTATTATAGTCCCCCGAATGGCATATTTTCCATGCTGTTTTTGTCCCTAAACAGCTCTCTTGAATACTGCTTCACTCTGTCCGACATAAGGGGAATGTTCATACCAGGCAAGAAACGGATCGGCTTGTGTCGATTGCCAGCATGGACGTTGCGGAGCTTAGAGGAGCATAAAAAGATGTTGCCGGATTCATATCGGCTGCATGGAGGATGAGATTGTGGAACCGTATTACGCAGGATGGCTCTCGCTGCTGCCGCCAGTTATCGCCATCACCTTGGCCTTGCTGACCAAAGAAGTCATTTCCTCTTTGCTGATCGGCATATTGACGGGAACGTTCATTTATTCCGTCGGGATGAATAGTGATGTCCTGTTCATGGGAACCATTGAATCGGCCTTTGACACTATGGCCAACAAGGTCGACTTCAACATCCTGGTTTTCTGCACGCTGCTTGGGGCTTTGGTCTACACCATTTCCATGGCGGGGGGGACGAGAGCGTACGGGAAATGGGCTACGCGCAGGATCAAGAGCCGAAAGGCCGCCCTGCTGTCCACCGGCGGTCTGGGTGCGTTCATTTTCATCGATGACTATTTCAATTGCCTTACCGTCGGTACGGTTATGAAACCTGTCACCGATTCCTACAAAATTTCTCGCGCCAAGCTGGCCTATATCATTGATGCCACTGCCGCGCCCATCTGCATCATCGCGCCTATTTCCAGCTGGGCCGCCGCGGTGGGAAGCAACCTCAGGACAACCGGGGCGTTCTCCAGCGATTTTGCCGCGTTTGTTTCCACTATCCCCTATAACTTCTACGCCCTGCTCTCCATCGCTATGGTGGGCCTTATCTGCCTGACCAATTCGGATTTCGGCCCCATGCGCACAGCTGAGGAACGCGCTCAGCACGGTGATCTTGGCGCCGTTGATGGAAGTTCCGAGAAGCAGGTTCAACCGGCGGAACGTGGGACCGTATGGGATATGTTGCTTCCCATCGGCAGCCTGATCGTTTTTGCCGTACTCGGCCTCCTCTATAGCGGCGGTTACTGGGGCAAGGATCCGGCGTTCCACACCATGGGCGCGGCCTTCGGCAACTGTACGGCCGCCAAGGCGCTTGTTTGGGCATCCGTCGGAGCCCTTACCGTGTCCTTCCTGCTTTTTGTTCCTCGCGGCCTTTTGTCTTTCAGGACATTTATGGACGGGGCCGTTGAAGGCATGAAGGCCATGCTGCCCGCTAACATCATTCTGGTGCTGGCATGGACGATCAGCGGTGTCTGTCGCGATCTTCTCCAAACGCCTATTTTCGTGCAGTCCCTTGTGGCGGACGGAGGCGTATCCGGGGCGTTCCTCCCCGCCATCGTGTTTTTGATTGCAGGCTTTTTGAGCTTCTCCACGGGCACGGCATGGGGGACCTTCGGCATCCTGATCCCGATCATCGTCCCGGTGGCTCAGGCCGTCGATCCGGATCTCGTGGTGGTTTCCCTTTCCGCGACCCTCGCTGGCAGCGTGTTTGGGGATCATTGCTCCCCCATTTCGGATACGACCATTCTCTCCAGTGCCGGTGCCGGATGTAATCATATCGAACACGTATCGACACAGCTGGGTTATGCGTGCATCGTGGCTTTTTGCTGCTTCGTCGGTTACGTTGTCGCCGGATTTACCAAGGCCAATCTGTGGTGGAGCCTTGGCTCTTCCCTTGTCCTGCTGCTCATCAGTGTGTTCATTTTGCACATGCTGGGCAATAAAAGGGCTGCAGCTAGAGAAACGGCCGCAATCGGGGGAAATGCCTGATAGTCCGCGTAAAAAATCGGGTATATGGGAGGGTGGGCTCGGGTCCGCCCTCTTTTTTGTGCGCGCATGGGATTAAATAGAACTATTATCCTGTAAATACGGTATAATAAAAAATCCGGAAGACGGACACAAGAGATGTTTCTGGGCAGTCCCTTTTTTCGGGACGTTAGATTGACAGTATCTCAATTGAGATGCATTATAACTCAAATACGATACGAGGTGAGTATGGCTAGTACGACAATGGTCCACATCCGTGTTGACGAAAAGCTCAAGCGCGAAGCATGTGCCGCCTTGGACGGCATGGGCCTGTCTCTTTCCGATGCTGTGCGTCTGCTCCTTGTTCGTGTAGCGGCAGAAAAGGCTTTGCCTTTCGAAATCAGGGTTCCCAACACAAGCACAATCCGAGCTATGGAAGACGTGAACGTGGGTACGCTGGAATCCTTCGAGTCTGTCACAGCACTTATGGCCAGCATCGATGAGAACAATTGAAGCAACACCAACCTTCAAGGAGGACTTGAAAAGAGTCTGCCAGGATCCGGGTCGAAAACGAACCGTTGAGGACCTGCTCTCCATTCTGGCGCGTGATCTTGAATTCATGGTGGGTATGCCGGCGCACACGCTGCCCGGCAAATGGAGCGATTATCTGGAATGCCAGCTGCAATCGAATCTTTTCCTTATCTATAGAAAACCTGACAAAAACAGACTTCAGCTCGTACGACTCGGGAGTTGTTCCGACTTTGAATGCCGGGACGACGAGTATGACATCGGATTCTCTGTATCTTGCGGGAATAAGGAAGAGCCTTCCAGATTTTTCAAACCCGACAATGCAACTACAGGGAGACCGACTGTGACCACGCATAAAAAACCGACACTTGCCTTCGCCCTTTTCACGCTGCTTTCCATCGTCACGATCATTGCCTGCGGGATGATTTTCTTCAAATTGAAACTTCACCTGCTCATGATGTCTTGCTGGGTCGTCTGTGCCCTGTTTGCCCGGCGTCTGGGTTATACGTATACGGAACTCGAAGTCGGCGCCTATGAGCTCATCCAGAGAGCTATGGGCGCCGTCATCATTTTGATGTGCGTCGGCGCGCTCATTGGGGCATGGATTTCCGCCGGAACGGTCCCGGTGATGATCTATGTCGGCCTCCAAATCATTTCCCCCAGCCTGTTTCTCGTGACAAGCCTTATCCTGTGTTCGGTGACGTCACTTACGACAGGGACTTCATGGGGTACGATCGGAACGGTCGGCCTTGCCATCATGGGGATTGGCGCCGGCCTCGGCTTTGATCCCGGTATTACCGCGGCCTCCATTATCTGCGGTGCGTTCTTCGGCGATAAGCTTTCCCCCCTCTCCGATACCACCAATATGGCCGCTGCGGTCAGCGGGGTTCCGTTGCTCCGGCATGTCCGCCATATGGTGAATACAATCACGCCCGCCTATATCATCACCATTATCCTGTACGCGATCATCGGGTTCAAGCAGGGCTCTGGCGTAGCCGATACGTCCCAGCTCAATGCCATCCTCTCCGGGATCAGCGAACATTTCCAAATCGGCATCATCCCTGCCCTGCCCATGCTGCTGGTGCTCGGCCTGCTGATCCGCCAGACCAACCCGGTCCTCGCCATCGTCAGCGGCGCGCTTTTCGGCGTCCTCATCGCCGTAGGGTATGCCGGTATGGATTTGACGACCGCCTTCAACTCCATGTGGAACGGCTACAAAGCTGATTTCGCCAATCCCATGTTGGCGAAGCTGCTCAACCGCGGCGGCATCACCAGTATGCTCGACATCGCCGCCCTGGTCATTTTTGCCTGCGGGCTTGGCGGTATGCTTCGCCATATCGGCATCATCGACGTCGTGCTGGAACCCGTGGCCCGCCGTGCGACTTCCGGCCTTTCTCTCGTACTCGCCACGCTGTTCATCGGCTACGGGACGCTTATGCTGACGGCCGCCGCCTACTTCAGCATCGTCATGAACGGTACCGTCATGGCTCCCCTGTTCCGCAAACGCGGCTACCGCCCCGAAAACTGCTCCCGCGTCGTTGAAGACGCCGGAACGCTCGGCGGCCCCCTTGTGCCCTGGGCCTCCAATGCCCTCTTCCCCATGAGTATGCTCAGCGTCTCGTATATGGATTACGCACCGTGGGCGTTCGTCCTGTACCTTACGCCCCTCATGTCCATTCTTTACGCAGCCTTTAACATTAACATGACCCGGCTCACTCCCGAGGAAATGGCGGAAGAAAACAAAGAGTTCGTAGCGGAGTAACCCTCCCTCCCGCATCCTATCCCTTGAACCGCCGTCTATCCAGGGCGGCGGTTCCTCCCAAAGGAAGTATCATGGCCACCATTCTTATACGTAATGCCTCCCTTTTTTCTCCCGACCCCCTTGGAACCAACGATATCCTGATCATCAACGATCGCATTGCCGCCATCGCACAGAATGTTTCCGTCCCCGAATGGCTCGGACCGGTGCAGGAAATGGATGGCAAAGGGCTTTTTGCCGTTCCCGGATTCATCGATGCGCATGTTCACATTACCGGAGGAGGCGGTGAAGCGGGGTTTTCTTCTCAGGTCCCTCCCCTTCCGCTTTCAAAGCTTATCCGCTCGGGTGTGACGACTGTCGGTGGCCTTCTCGGCACGGACGGTGTAACCCGGCATGTTGACGCCGTACTCGCCAAAGCGAACTCCCTTGAAGAAGAAGGCGTCAGTTCCTTTATCATGTCTGGAGGTTATCCTGTACCTTCTCCGACGCTGACCGGTTCAATCCGTTCGGATATTGCCTTCATCGAAAAGGTCCGCGGCGGCAAAATTGCCATTGCGGACCACCGAGTCGCTCCCGTTTCCGCCGAAACCCTGCTTGCCGTTGCCACGGAAGCCCGCATAGGCGGGATGCTCCGCGGATTCATCGGCATGTTGATCATGCATATCGGCGCGGCGGCGGAAGGGCTTTCCTGTGTATTCGCCGCGCTGGAACGCGCGCCGCACTTGGGGCGCCACCTGATCGCCACGCACATCAACCGTAGCCCCTTCGCCTTTTCCGAAGCTGCCAAATTGGTTGCCAAAGGCGGCTTCATGGATATTTCTTCCGGCCTGAACGTCCAAACCCTAGGGCCGGACACGCTGAAACCATCGGAAGCCATCGCTCTAGCCATGCGTCAGGGAGTAGCCAAGGAACGTATCCTGATGAGTTCGGACGGCAACGGCAGCGCGGCCCGTTATGGAGACGACGGCAGTGTCAGCGGGCTTGTGGCCTCTGATCTCGGCAGCCTCCACACGGAGTTTGCTGACTGTGTAAAGGAAGGTATGCCGCTCTCCGAAGCGCTTTGCCCCATTACCCGCAATGTGGCTCAGGCTTTCTCACTCTCCCGGAAGGGACATATCGCGGTCGGCGCCGATGCCGACATCCTGTTGCTCGCGCCCGATCTGGCCCTGCATACCGTTATCGCGCGCGGCGAGTGCATGATGCGGGAAGGAACGCTGTGCAAAAAGGGAACCTTTGAAGAATAAAGGGCTGTGCCGCACTTGAAAAAAAGCCCTATCCGAGAATGACCGGATAGGGCTTTTTATTTGTCAGCGGCAGCTTCGCTCAACTCTCCGCAAGCGAAGGATGACTGTTGACGAATGCCGCCACCTCTCTGATGGCACGCACACACTCATTCGCATACGGGGATAGCCTTTGGGCGAAATCCTCGGGTGTACTCAGCACCTGTACCTCAAAAAAGGCGTATAGGATACCATCATTTTCCACACTGTATATTTTTACCATTCGGATATTGCTGGCAATTTTATTGAAGGCGGCATCAAGGAACGCTTTGTGGCGCACATTGACCGTTTCCATGGGCATGAAGGTCCTGAGGCAGATGAAATTGCTCTCCGCTTTCTCATACCCGGGGAAATGATCTGGCACGACGAAAAAGGTAATCCCAAAAACCCGCACGCTGATCTGCGGCAAGCCATTGTTCAGGGTTCCCCATTCCGCCTCCATGCCACGCTCTCTGATCCGCTCGTATACCTTTATGAAGTCCATGCTCATCTCCTTTCCCTAGGCTTATGCTCGGACGGTGATAGCGCGATGCCGTAAGGGACGCAACCGCTATCCGGAATGGTTCTGGCTATGCGCGCTCCTGCCCTTCGAAAGTTCCCATTCCTTCCTAAAAAATGATGGTACCTTCTAGACAGTTCCTGGTATTCTGTATATGACAGATCAGTGTCCATGAAGGGATATAGCCGTGTGTACGGCCTATCGGGCAAACTGCATTGCGAGTGAAAACGCCTTACAGATGTTGACCTTCTTTCCAATCCGGCCTGTTGAAAAGTGGCTTTAGGCTGGACGTTGTATTTAGTTAGACATTCATAAACGTATTTTTTCAGAGAAAACGCTATGGAATTTCCCCAATTCGAGTTTATCATCAAACGTATCTTTTACTTTTTTCTTCTTTTGATTGTTTTTGCCCTTGCAGCGGTATTCTGGTTCATGTTTGATGTATTCCTGTTCTGGAAGTATACGCCGCTCAGTGAATGGTCCCCCCTTGGAAGAGTGCTTTGGATGACGTTTTCCGTTCTGACGACCATAGGCGTCAACCTCCTTGTTCAGAAAAAAATCAGACATCGCTCCTCATAACAGTGCCTTGCCTTACATAGAGGCAAGGACAATGGAGCGATGAAGCCTTACTTTTGAGTCTAAAAAACGCGCCCTCCGTTCTTAATGGAACGGAGGGCGCGTTTTTCTATTAGATCAGAAGGTTCAGGAGCCATTCATCCTTCCGGCACTCCCGAGACAATCCGCCTACGGGGTTCATTTCTTCTTTTTCTGTTCCAAGGCCTTCCTGAGGGCGTCCCGATATATCCGTATTACATCCAGCCGCGCACATTTTTTGTCTTCGGCTGGAATGATATGCCACGGCGCGTATTCCGTACTTGTCCTGAGGAACATCTCATCGGCGGCTTCCACATAGGCGGGCCATTTTTCTCTGTTGCGCCAGTCATCCGGGGTGATCTTATAATTTTTCCACGGGATCTCTTCCCGCTCCTTGAACCGCCGCAGTTGCTCGTCCGGGGAAATGTGCAGCCAGAATTTGAGCAGGATATTGTTATGTTCCTGCAGCTGCTCCTCAAAGTCATTCAGCTCCGCATAAGCACGCTTCCAATCCTCCGGCTGCGTCAGTTTTTCCACCCGCTCCACCAACACCCGGCCATACCATGAGCGATCATAAATCGTGACGAATCCCGCCCGCGGAATGTGACGCCAAAACCGCCACAGGTAATTATGGGCGAGCTCTTCGTCAGTCGGAGCGCTGACAGGGATGACCCGGGTAATCCGGGCGTCTATGCCCGCCGTCAGCCTCCGGATAGCGCCCCCCTTGCCCGCCGCATCCCAGCCTTCAAAAAGAATCGTGCTGGAAATGCCCTTCTTGTAGGCTTTATACGTCAAATCGTACAATTCCGATTGTAATTCGGCCAATTCCTTCTTGTATACGCCGCGTTCGCACGTCCTGGAAAGATCGATGGCATCCAGAGCGGAAATCTGCCCTATCTCTTCTTCACTCGCTTTTGTTGGAACCACTGGGACCGCATTCTGCCGCTTCACGGCGACCGCCGCTTCAACCGCCGCAATAATGGCCCGGGCTACCGACGCATTACGGAAATTGCCGTCATATGCGTCGATGACGGTCCAAGGGGCATCCACCCTGTCCGTCAGAGTAATGGCCTTGGCTGCCGCGCTCACAAGGCCGTCATAGTTCTCGGCACTCTTCTTGTCATAAGGGGTGAAGTGGTGGATCTCCTGATGCTTCAGGCGATCTTTCAAACGGGCCTTCTGGACCTTCTTACCGAGATGAAGCCAGAGCTTGACGATGACAGTCCCGGATGACGCCAACGTATGCTCAAGCCTCCTCCAGCGTTCCATCGACGCATTGAACTCCCTCTCGCCGATATCTCCGCAACAAAAACGCCTGATGGTGCCACCATACCAACCACCCAAGAAGACCCCGATTTCGCCTCCGGCAGGCAGTTTGTTCCAAAACTGCCATGCTTCAGGGCGGGTTCGCTCCTCATCCGTCTGCATCCAGAAGACATGATTTCGGATCGTCTTGGCGTCCATCCACTCGGAAAGCATATTGGCGACGGCGCCGCGCCCGGAACCGTCCACCCCGGCTATGGTAATCAAGACGGGAAGTTTGTGCTCAATGCAGGTCCCCTGCGCCTTGAACAGCTTCATGCGCAGGTCGTTTTCAAGAGCTGCATATTCCTTTGCCGGATAACTCCGGCCCAATGCCGCGGACTCAAACATGGAGCACTCCTTTCCTCTACGGCTTCCTCCCAACGGGAAGGGCTATAGCAAGGTATCAATAGACTATTGTTTGAGGAGATTACGCGCCCGCCCACATGAACGCAAGCTCATCCCTTCAAGAAAAGGCGCGGCTCCAGCTGAGAGCTTTTGGCCATAAGCAAAGCCAGTCACACAGGACGAATGGTCTGTAATCGCAGGGTAATGTCTTTTTGAAGAGATTCAAAAGCCGGAAAGCACCTCACATCAGTTCATAAAACTATCCAACTAAGCATACTATCCCAGTGAAAATATTGTGCACAATACTATCAAACCAATTTATACCATCTTACATCGTCACAACAAAAAAACACGTCACGGCATCACGCTCCCTTCTTCTGTCTTTTGCAATATACTCATTGTTCGTAAAGTATTACATAAAATCATACCAATTGAATTCACTTTTTGAGTCACCCAACCAATCAGCTGTATTTTGGCCTTATCTTTGCAAGCCACCAAGAAGCCCTTTTCCTTCCACTGTGCCGACTGTTCTACAAAGCAGAAAAATATGCCCACACTTTATTATCAATAACATATTGTTTATATATACTTTATACATAAACACATTGGTTTGACACTTTCAAAATGGTTGACAAGAAAAGAACAATCGGACATTTTGGTCTTACCAATTAACAGGAAAGGTTTCAGATGCTCAAAGAGACACCCTTGCCTACCACCGTCCGCCCCCGGCACTACCAGAAGCTCTCGGAGCGCCTCCGGCAATTCATGGCCGAGAACCATTTCCGGGATGGCGACAAGCTCCCCCCGGAGCGGGCTCTGGCGGAGTCCTTTGGCGTTTCCCGAAACAGCGTCCGTGAGGCCATCCATGCCCTTGCCGAGCGGGGGCTCCTTGAGAGCCGTCATGGCGACGGCACATATGTCAGAGTGCCGGACATCGAACCTCTCAGGAGCGCCATTCTTGAGGCGGTGGATTCGGAAGGACACCTGTTTGACGAAGTCATGGAATATCGCCGGATACTCGAACCCGCGGTAGCCGAACTTGCCGCGCTCCGCCGCACCCCCGAGCAGCTCGACCGCTTAAAGATCATTGCCTGCGATCAACAGCGCCGCATACTCATCGACGGGGATGACGGCGAGCTGGACGCCCAATTCCACCTCTGCCTAGCGGAGTGTTCGGGCAACAGATTGCTCATCAATACCGTGGCTCTGTTGAACGAGCAGTACGCCGGCGGTCGGACCGCGGACTTACGCGACGCATCGTGGCACCAGTTCTCAGTCGCTTCCCATCTGCGCATCATTGATGCTCTTGAGCGGCAGTCCGCTGAAGGTTGCCGCAAAGCCGTCGAAGAACATCTCGATACCATCGTTCACAAACACCTTTTCGTCACAGCAAGGGACTAGCAAGATGACTGCCATCTCCACCCTCTGCCTGCGGGGAACCGTTGCTGAAAGCTTAAGCACCCTTCGACATCAAGGAGGTGAGCGCGCCGCAGCGCCCATAGGGGCTCACGTACCTAATCCATATATCCGTTCCTAAGCTCAGAAAGTGTTCCGCCGTACGGCTATTGCCGCCGGTGTGCGTATGTCGGCGAATGCCCTGTAACCATACCCCTACTTGAACCACCAAGAGGAACAGCCATGAAGAGTCCCACAGATGTCGTCAGCGGTTTCATTTTGCTTGGGCTGTGCGGCGTCGGCGCTTATAGCGTCGCTACCCTGCCGGATGCCGGAGGCATGGAGCATGTCGGCCCCGGCGCGTTTCCCGCCGGTATTCTCGTGCTCCTGACCGCGCTGAGCCTTGTTCTCATCGTGCAGGGGTTCCGCCGCTCCCCCGTTAAAGTCTACTGGCCCGAATCCAAGGTTTTCAAGAAGATCCTCGCCTTCATCGGCTTGTTCTACCTATACCTGGTTACCCTGACTGGACTCGGCGAGCTCTTCTTGAATATGGAAAATCCGCCCTTTCAGGCTAACGGGGCATTCAGCATCAGCACCTTCCTCTTCCTCCTCATAGCGCTTCCACTGCTGGGCAGACGCAAGCCCATCGAGATCCTGTCCGTAGCCGTCCTGACGACGGCGGTACTCGTCTTCGCTTTCGGCTGGTTCTTTCAGGTTCTGCTCCCCTAGCCGCCCGGAACTCCTTTACAGATAATCTCTATGACGGATTGGAGAGGATTTATGTTAGCGAACATTCTTGACGGCATCATGAACGCCATTTCCATGGGCTCCCTGCTGGCAAACCTTATGGGCGTCACCCTTGGCATCATCTTTGGCGCGCTTCCAGGACTTACCGCAGCCATGGGGGTGGCCCTGCTTATCCCCCTAACCTTCGGTATGCCCGCCGTGGAAGCCTTTTCCGCGTTGCTCGGCATGTATGTGGGAGCCATTTATGGCGGCTGCATCACCGCCATTCTCGTCGGCACGCCGGGTACTGTGTCCGCCGCCGCGACCATGCTTGAAGGCCCCGCCCTCACGGCCCGCGGAGAATCCCGCCGGGCTTTGGACATGGCTACCATAGCCTCCTTCGTCGGCGGCATCGTCAGTGCTCTGGCTCTGATTTTCATCGCTCCAATGCTGGCCCGGGCGGCCATGTCCTTCGGCGCTCCCGAATATTTCGCGGTGGCCGTGTTCGGCCTTACCGTGGTGGCCTCGCTGTCGTCCGGGCATCTCGTCAAAGGGCTCATTTCCGCGCTTGCGGGCCTGTTCCTCGCCACTATCGGCCTCGATCCCGTAACGGGGGACATGCGCAATACCTTCGACAACCCCAACCTCTTCAACGGACTGTCTCTGGTTCCCGTGCTTGTCGGCTTATTTGCCGTCTCTCAAGTGCTCGTAACCGTTGAAGACGTAGTCCGTGGCGTGTCCCTTAAGGAAAGCACAGTATCGAAGCGCGGCATCTCGCTCAAGGATTTGACGGGCAACGTCGTGAACTTCATCCGTTCCTCCGTCATCGGCACGCTTATCGGCATCATCCCGGCTACGGGCGTCAGTGCGGCATCCTTCCTCGCCTATTCGGAGGCCAAACGCTTTTCCAAGACGCCGGAAATGTACGGCAAGGGCTGTGTGGAGGGCATCGCCGCAACGGAATCCTCCAACAACGCGGTATGCGGCGGCGCGCTGATCCCTCTCCTGACCCTCGGGGTGCCCGGAGACATCATTACCGCCATCATGCTCGGCGCGCTCATGATTCAGGGGCTCACCCCCGGCCCGCTCCTGTTCGTGGAACATCCCGTTACCGTATACGGCATCTTCGCCGCCTTCATCATCGCCAATATTATGATGCTGGTGTGCGGGCTCATTGCAGTACGCGGCGCGGGTAAGATCATTGCCATCCCCGGCGCCGTGCTCATGCCCATCGTCATCACCCTGTGCGTGGTCGGCGGCTATGCGGTCAACAACTCCACCTTCGACCTGCTTGTCGTGGCCATCTTCGGAACGGTCGGCTACCTGATGATCAAGTGCGACTTTCCCCAGCCGCCGCTCCTGCTCGCCATGATCCTCGAGCCCATCGCCGAAGCCAATTTCCGCCGGGCGCTTACGATTTCCCAGAACGACTACAGCATCTTCTATACCAGCCCTGTGGCCTGCATCATTCTGCTCGTCAGTTTGCTCGTCCTCCTCAAGCCCGTTTACGACGACTTCCGCGCCGGTCGCAAGGCAGCGGCGTAATCCTCAAAAGGAGCCTCAGCTATGGAACTTTCTCAATGTAAGGAACGGATTGATGCATGGTTTTCCGATAAGGAACCGGAAATGCTCTCCATGCTGGAACGCATCGTCAACATGGATTCCTTCACCAACGATGCCGCCGACGTGAACAAGGTAGGCGAAGTGGTGACAGGATGGCTTGCGGAGGCCGGTTTCCACACGGCAAAACTTCCGAAAAAGCCCGCACCGGCTGACGAGCAGTGGATGAATGGCCTTGGCAATGTCTTCTCGGCGCGTACCCATTCTGTGGAATGCGGACCCGGCGTGGCCTTTATTGGGCATATGGACACCGTCTTCCCTGCGGGTACGGCGGGAGCGCGTCCTTTCCGGCTTGATCGCGCGGCGGATCGCGCCACGGGTCCCGGCGTGACTGACATGAAGGCCGGTATTGTCCAAAACATGTTTGTCGCCAGAGCCCTCAAGGAACTCGGCCTGATGGACGTCCCCATGACGCTGACGTTCTCGCCCGACGAGGAACTCGGTTCCCCTTCCACAACCCCCATTCTGGGCGAGCAGCTCAACGGCGCGCAGGCCGTCATCTGTACCGAACCGGGCTATCCCGGCGGCGGGGTGACGCTGGAACGTAAAGGTTCAGGCCACATGTTCCTTGAAATCATGGGGATATCCGCCCACGCGGGGCGCTGTTATCAGGACGGCGCTTCCGCCATCCTCGAACTGGCCCACAAGATCCTCGCTTTCGATGCCTATGTGGATCTTGACCACGACACCACGGTCAACACGGGGCTCGTCAACGGCGGAACGTCTGCGAACTCGGTCGCTCCCAATGCTTCCGCACGCATCCATATTACGTTCAAGACGCTTGAAGCCGGACGGAGACTGGCTGAAGCGCTCCGCGCTGAAACCGCAAAGAACCATATCCCGGGCACGAGTTCACACATCAGCGGCGGCGTACGCCTTCCTCCGCTTGTCCCCACTCCCGGCGTCATGAAGCTTTTTTCCCTGGCTGAACAGGCCGGGGAACTCATCGGGTATTCCGTCCACTCGGCACCCTCCAAGGGGACGGCTGAGTCCGGTTATTGCTCCAGCGTCCTCGGCGTTCCGGCGATATGCAGCATGGGGCCGGAAGGCTCCAACCTGCATTCCGCGGATGAATACATGATTCCATCTACCTTTGTTCCCCGGTGCAAACTCGCGGCGCTCACGGCCATCCAGGCCGCACGGGCATTCGCACCCGCCGCGAAGGTTTCCCTGTAACCTTTACCCTCGCAAGGAAGAGACCATGAAGAAGCTTCAAGCCCTGTTTTGCGCCCTCCTCGTCTGCACCCTGCTGCTGTCCGGCCTGCCTCGCACCGCTTCCGCCGCGTATCCCGATCGGCCCGTTACCATCATTATCCCGTTCGGCCCCGGCGGAGCCGTGGATATCGCAGCCCGCATCCTGGCCGAGTACTTTCAAAACAAGCACCAAATCACGCTGAACATCGTCTGCAAGGCCGGCGGCGCGGGGGCCCCCGCCATGCTCGACGTGGCCAAGGCCCGTCCCGACGGCTATACCTTCGGCTTCCCGGCAATAGCCACCTTCTCGACCACGCCGCAGATCAAGAAGACCGGCTATACGCTGGCCGACTTCCGCGCTGTGGTGCAAGTCACCAATATGTGGCTGAGCCTCGCCGTAAACGCCGACTCCGGCATCAAGACCATCAACGAGCTTATGGCCGCAGCCAAGGCAAACCCCGGAAAGTACAATTATGCCACCCACGGAGCCCTCTCCACGCAGCGCCTGTTCATGAGCCGCCTGCTGAAGGCGTTCCCCGGCGTCGATCTCCCCCATGTCAGCTACACCAGCGGCCATGAAGTCTCCACAGCCCTCCTCGGACGCCATGTCACCAGCGGCTTTGGCGTGACCACCAACCAAAAGCCTTATGTCCTTTCCGGCGATTTCACCATGATCGGCGTATCCAGCCCCGAACGCCTCGCTGAATTCCCAGACGTGCCCACCTTCGCCGAACAGATCGGCCCCGAGTATACTTTTGCCTCTTCGCATGGCCTGGTTGCCCCCAAGCGCGTCCCTGAAGACCGTATCCTGACCATGCAGAATCTCGTCAAGGAAGCCCTCGCCGATCCCGACGTGTCGGCCAAGTTCGCCAAGGCCGGCCTGACCACCGATTATCTGTCCGCCGAGGATTTCCAGAAGGCTCTCGACAATATGTGGAAGACCATCGGCGACATCATGCGGGAAAACAAGTTCAACTAGCGACGGCTCTCCCGGATCGCCATCGCGGCGGTCCGGGACCATTGAGAGGAGTGCGTTATGGGATTCAAACGGTCATTCGTCGGTATCTGTCTGGTGCTTCTTGCGCTGGCCTGGAGCACTCCCGCCCGGTCCGCATCACCCATCCCCATGAAGACGGCATGGCTGGGTGAACACGAAACCTTCGCCGTCTGGTATGCCAAGCAGAAAGGATGGGACAAGGAAGCCGGGCTGGATCTCACCATGCTCCGCTTTGACTCGGGCAAGGCCATTGTGGAGGGCGTGCTTGCCTACGATTGGGCCATTGCCGGTTGTGGGGCTGTCCCCGCGCTTACCGCAACACTGAGCGAGCGCCTCGACATCATTGCCGTCGCCAATGACGAATCCGCCGCCAACGCCCTCTATGTCCGCGCCGACAGCCCGCTCCTCAGCATCAAGGGAACAAACCCGGCCTATCCTGACATCTACGGCGATCAAGCCACGGTCAAGGGAAAAGAGATACTCTGTCCGAAAGGCACTTCCGCCCACTATATGATGGCGGCATGGCTCAAGTCATTGGGCCTTGGAGAAAAAGATGTGCGCGTCAAGTATATGTCTCCGGTACAGGCGCTCGGGGCTTTCGCGGGCGGACTTGGCGACGTTGTGGCACTGTGGGCTCCTCTGACCTACGATGCCGACGCCAAGGGATTCAAACCGGCCGCCTTGTCCAGCAATTGCGGCGTCTCTCAGCCCGTCCTCATCGTCGCCAATCATGAGTACGCCATCCAGTATCCGGAACGGGTCGAGGCATTCTTGAAGATGTACCTCAGGGTAATCACATTCATGCGGGAAACGCCCGTCGAAACGCTCGTCCCCGATTATGTCCGCTTTTATGAAGAATGGACGGGACGCAAACTTACCTCCGAAATCGCCGCAAAGGATTTGGCGAATCATGCGGTGTTCAATCTCGAGGAACAGCTTGCCCTCTTTGATGACGCACAAGGCAAAAGCAAACTTCAAAACTGGCTTACAGACATTGCCGCTTTCTATGAAAGCATCGGCATGGTACGCAAGGAAGACCGGCAGCGCCTGCGGCGCATGAACGCCGTTACGGACGACTACCTCAAAGCCCTTCGATAGCCGATGCTCCGATGGCTAAGTCGAAAGCTTCATGTTTTCATTAGCCATCCCTATTCTTGACTCACGAAAGGCAGAGAAAAGGCCGGGATTGTCCCGGCCTTCTTGCAAAAAGCAATCGGAAGAATACTCAGTTGCCGTAAATCTGTTCATGTGTGAAATGGCCGGGAGCGATGAGCACTCTGTCTATGTTTTCACGTGTAATGAGTTTTCCGTTGATAAGGAAAGCGTCGATCTTAAACTTGCTCTCGTTATCGAACTCGGAGTTGACGTTGGGCTTCTTCTTGGTAGCCATGTTGTAGGCTTCATTGACCGCCGTATACGCCATCGATTTAAGGTCCATGTACACGGTGGCGTCCTGCGTTCCCTCGAGCAGCCTCTTGAGCGCGGGAGTTTCGGCGTCCATCCCCGTGATGATCACCGGGTTCTTGATGCCAAGCTCCTTGACGACCTCGGCCGCGGCTCCGGCAAAAATGTCATTGTGGGCAAAAACAGCGTCGATCTTGTAATCGTTTTTGATGATGGCGTCAGTGAGCATACGCTTCGCAAGATCCACTGACCATCCGTTCACGTATTCGTCAAGAATCATATGGATAGCCCCCCGTTCCACCAAGGGCCTGATAGAAATCATCGCGCCATCATAAAGCAAGGGGGAGTTAAAATCGTTCTTGTCACCCTTCAAAATGGCAAGATTTCCCTTATAGGTCTTTTCTGTAAGATGCAGCCCCAAACTCTGCCCGATCCTGTAGGTATCGTAGCCCACAAAAAAATCGATGTCTTCACCCATCACCGCCCTGGCGTACGAGATGACCTTAACGTTCTTTTTCTTCGCATACGCGAGGATTTCGTTCGCTTTCCTGGCGTCGCGCGGTATAAGGATGAGCACTGAGATACCGCTGTCGATCAGCTCAAAACAATCCTGCATCTGGGTTTTGGGAGCATCGGCCTTGTTGAAACGGGTTTCCACTTCCATCCCCAGTTCCTGAGCCCTTTCCTCCATGTAGCCCTTCTCGGCGGGCCAGCGCTTCGCTTCACCCACGCCAAAGGAAATGCCGATTTTCGGCTTCGGTGCATCGTCACAGCCGCTGACACACATCAATACCAAAAAAATACAGCACAGAAGCCTTTTGGGCATCGTATACTCCAACGATAACAAAGAACGAGACAAACGGAATACAACCTGTTCGCCTATGTACGGCCCCGTAAAAGTATGGACATTCTCTTATCAATGATACATTTCTTTATCATACGTTCATCGTTGGAAGCAAGAAGCTGTCATGCGAAAAGCGGCACAATACGCCATTGCCATGCTCTATACAGCTTTATTTTTTGATATAGTTTTTTATAGAGCATTATTGCCATCCATATTTATAGCATATAACTGAATATCGTATAAACAAGGCACGCCTCAGTCTGTTTACAGCCTTCCCGTTTCACAGTCCCAAAACCAACGACGGGACCATACTCAGACGGTACTCCCCGCAACGGAAATTTTAAATTTTGAGAATATGCTGGTTAACGGAAAGTTTTCTTTGCAAACAAAAGGGCCGGGGAGCATTTCCCGGCCCTTTTGTTTGCCCTGAGAGCTGGAGGGTGAACGCTTTTTTATTTCTGCGATGGAGCGGTACGGGGTTCGAACACAAAAAACGCTACCAGCAGAATCAATATACCCACGGCAAAACCGGAGGCATAGGCGCCATCCCAGAGCCACTTCATGGAAATGATGCTGAACAGGAGCGGTGATACGCTCTGGCTTACGCGAACGGACGTCTCGCTTACAGCAAGGATGGCGGCGCGGTCATCGGGCGTGCCGAGCAGTGCCACATTATCGTTGATGATGGGTAAGGAAAGCCCCTGCGCCGCACCGGAAACGAACAGAGGCACCGCGCAAAGCCACAAACCCGGAACGGAGGCCAGAAAAGCCAGAGGCAGCGTATAACAGAATCCCGCAACCAAGATGAGCGTACGGAAAGACCACTTTGCATGGAGGCGGGGGAGCCCTGCGGCCGCCAAGTAGGAACCGATGGCTACGAACGAAAAGACAAGGCCGATACGAGACGAAGATGCGTGGTACTTCGCTTCGGCCATCATCGGGAAACAGGTGTTGATGGGCCCATAGATGGCGCAGTAGCACAAAAATACCAGCACAAAGAAGCCAATGGCCCGCCTCTCACGTAGGATATTCCCCGTTTGCTTCCAGTAGCGCCGCCAGTCCATCGCCCCTTGCGGTTTTTCCAGCGTCACCATGAGGGACAAAACCGCTGTCGGCAGGGCCAGCGTGAAGACGAAAAAAGGCGCCCGCCATGACCATTCTCCGAGCAGGCCGCCAATGACGGGGTAGACGATGGTCCCGAGGCTCGAAACTGCCGTAAGCCGCCCCATGATACGCGGCAGATGCTTCTCATCCACCATATCCGCCGCAAGGATGGTGTAGAGCACGCCAAGCGGCCCAGCACCAATCCCTTGGATGACACGGCAGATCAACACATCTCGCCAGCTCTCCGCAAAGAGGCACAAAATCCCCCCTCCTGCGAATACCAGCAGAGCCGGAAGCAAAACCGCCATTCTCCCGAACCGATCGGACAGTACGCCCGCAACAGGCGTCATTGTGGCTTCCGCCAACGTAAAGCAGACAACCACCATGCCCGCCTCCGCAATGCTCAGGCCGAATGTCCGCGCCATTGCCGGCATGACCGGCAGAATCAGCGTGACCCCCATAGCGCTTAGCAAACGGACTCCGAACAACAACGTCAAGTCTCTTTTTCCCGGCATGGCCCCTCCGCGATGTATTTTCTCGCCAGCACGCGGCACACCGCGTGATCCACACTACTGAATCATGCCCTACTGCATTTTCTGTTTATTTTTCTTTTTTTGATTTATAAACAATGTATAATTATTATTCTATACAGAAATTAACCATAAAATTCATATACTGATTTTTATAATTTAATAATCAATTCGTTAATACTTATGTATACAATACACTTTTACCATTATAATAACACAAATAATACATATAATGACATTACCGTACATCGTATTTCATTTTTAACAATGAAAATAGATATAATACATATCTATACAATATAATACACTTTATAATTGTTCATATTTTCTCTGCATTGTTAACCTTTGGTTACTTCATGACGTGATGTACTCGTCATGAAACATTCGTGTTACATTCATACAATGCGTGTTACAGACAGTGCAAAGGAGGTCCATATGCACCTTACTCCTCGCGAGCTCGACAAGCTCATGATTCATACCTTGGCTGATGTCGCGCTCAAGCGGAAAGCCAAAGGCTTGAAGCTCAACCATCCCGAGACTGTGGCCGTGCTCTCCGCCGCCGCACTTGAGGAAGCCCGCGCCGGGAAGACCGTCGAAGAAGTCATGGCCGAAACCCGCAAAGTCCTCACCCGCAACGACGTCATGGAAGGTGTGGTCGAAATGATCCCCACCGTGCAGGTGGAAGCCGTCTTCACCGACGGGAGCCGCCTCATCACCATTCACAACCCCATCAACTAAAGGGGGATTTTCCCATGACCAACAAGACTCCGAACAAGACCAAAACGCCGGTCGGCGGTCTGATCCTTGGTTCCGATCCCATTGAATTCAATGCGGGGCGCAAAACCATCACCCTCAAAGTCCGTAACACCGGCGACCGCCCCATTCAGGTCGGCTCCCATTTTCATTTCTTCGAAGTGAACCGCGCCCTCGAATTCGATCGCCACGCAGCTTACGGAATGCGTTTGAACATCTCCTCCACGACCGCCATCCGTTTCGAGCCGGGCGATGAAAAAACTGTATCCCTCGTCTCCATCGGCGGGACTTCCGGCACCTACGGGTTCAACAACCTCGTGGACGGCTGGACCGGGGACGAACACGAACGGGTCATCAACGAAGAACGTGCCGACAAGCTCGGCTTCAAGAACGCCAAAAAGTAATCCCCGCGCCACCGACGCGGCGGAAAGGAGTTTCATATGCCGACAATTTCTCGTCAGGAACACGCTGCCCTCTTCGGCCCGACCGTTGGGGACAAAATCCGGCTTGGGGACACGGATCTGTTTGTCGAAATCGAAAAGGACCTGCGCCACTACGGCGACGAGTCCATGTACGGCGGCGGTAAAACCCTGCGCGGCGGCATGGGCGGCGATGCCCGCCTGAACCGCGATGCTGGCGTGCTTGATCTCGTCATCACCAACGTCACCGTCATCGACGCGGTGCAGGGCGTCATCAAAGCCGACGTGGGCATCCGGGACGGCAGGATCGTGGGCATCGGCAAGAGCGGCAACCCGTCTATGATGAATGGTGTCGATCCTGATCTTATCGTGGGCAATTCCACCGACGCCATCACCGGCGAGCATCTCATCCTCACCGCCGGCGGCATCGACTCTCACGTTCACTACATCTCCCCGCAACAGGGGTACGCCGCGCTCTCCAACGGCGTGACCACCTTCTTCGGCGGCGGCGTCGGCCCCACCGACGGCACCAACGGAACGACCATTACCCCCGGCCCGTGGAATATCAGCAAAATGCTCGAAGCCATCGACGCCATGCCGGTGAACATGGGCATCCTCGGCAAGGGGCACGCCTACAACAGCGTTCCGCTGGTCGAACAGATCGAGGCCGGCGCGTGCGGCTTCAAGGTGCATGAGGACTGGGGTGCCATGCCCTCCATGATCCGCGCCGCCCTGAGCGTCGCCGACGACATGGACGTTCAGGTTTCCGTCCACACCGACACCTTGAACGAATCCGGCTATGTGGAAGACACCATCGACGCCATCGCGGGCCGCGTCATCCACACCTTCCATACGGAAGGCGCGGGCGGCGGCCACGCTCCCGACATCCTGCGCGTGGCGAGCCATCCCAACGTGCTGCCCAGCTCCACAAACCCGACGTTGCCTTTCGGCATCAACACCCAGTCGGAACTGTTCGACATGATCATGGTTTGCCATAACCTGAACCCCAACGTGCCTTCCGACGTTTCCTTCGCCGAAAGCCGCGTACGCGCCGAAACCGTCGCCGCTGAAAACGTGCTGCACGATATGGGCGTCATCTCCATGATCTCCAGTGACTCGCAGGCTATGGGCCGCGTGGGCGAAAACTGGCTGCGCGTGATCCAGACGGCCGACGCCATGAAGGCCGCTCGCGGCAAACTCCCCGAAGATGCGCCCGGCAACGACAACTTCCGCGTCCTGCGCTATGTGGCCAAGCTGACGATCAACCCCGCCATCACGCAGGGCGTCAGCCACCTCATCGGCTCCGTGGAAGTGGGCAAATACGCCGACCTCGTGCTCTGGGAACCGCAGTTCTTCGGCGCCAAGCCCAAGATGGTGATCAAGGGCGGCATGATCAGCTGGGCCAACATGGGTGACCCCAACGCCTCCCTGCCCACGCCGCAGCCCACCTACTACCGCCCGATGTTCGGCGGCATGGGCCTTGCCAAGCCCCGCACCCGCATCACGTTTGTTTCGCAGGCCGCTATGGGACGGAACGTCCGCGAAAAGCTCGGCCTGCGCAGCTGCGTCGAACCCGTGTGCAACATCCGTGGCCTGAACAAGCACGACATGGTGCGCAACGGCAACCTGCCGAAAATCGAAGTTGATCCCGAAACCTTCGCGGTCAAGGTCGATGGCGTGCACGCCACCGTCAAACCCGCCCAGAAGGTTGCCCTCGGCCAGCTCTACTTCTTCAGTTAAATGTTGAAAGACTGGGGGAAGACGCTTTTGGAAAAAAGTGCCCTCCCCCAGCCCCCACCTGTAAGAACTTTGAAGGGTGGGGAGGCTGCTCGAGATGAGTCCGTTCCGACGGACTCCCAAACAATTCCCCGACGCCTTTGGAGCCGCCGGGATACGGCTGCAAGGCCGTGTTGCGGCAGCTCCAAGGGAGCCGGGAAATCATTGCCCCGGTGGTCCTTGTCGCCGGAGGCATCACAATAAAGGAAAACCCATGCAGCTTGTAGAAAATGTACTTGGCAACAGCAACGATCCCGCGTGGAAGGCCCGCTTGGCCGACGCCACCATCGATACACTCGAACTCAGCCAATGGGACGCTCAGAAAAACAGGCTCCGCAAGGATACCCGCAATGGACAAGCCATCGCGGTATCCCTTGACCGCAACGCGTTCCTGCACGACGGCGACATCCTCCTTTGGGACGAAAAAACGAAACAAGCCGTCATCTGCAAAATCGACCTGTGTGAGGTGCTTATCATCGATCTGAGCGGCCTCCAGAAGCTGCCCGCCGATCAGCTCATCGAGCGCTGCGTCCAGCTCGGACATGCCCTCGGCAACCAACACTGGCCAGCCATTGTACAGAACGGCTTCGTGTACGTGCCCATGGCGGTGAACCGCCTCGTCATGAATTCGGTCATGAACACACATCATTTTAAAGACATCACCTTCCGCTTTGCGCCCGGTTCCGAGATCGTGGATCTCCTCGAACCTACGCAGGCCCGCCGTTTGTTCGGCGGAACGGAGCGCCCCATGGACGGCGGTCACACCCACGCGTCTCCCGACGGACATGCGCACCACCATGACCATCACCACACGCACGCACACGAAGGACATTGCCACGACGGCCATTGCCACAACTAAGGCCCCGGAGCATACCGTGAAAAATATTCTTTCCCTCTCCAGAATGATGCAGTTCGGCGACTCCATGCTCCCCGTGGGGGCCTTCGCCTTTTCGAACGGCCTGGAATCGGCCGTCCAGAAAGGCGTGGTCCACGATGCCGAAACCTTGCGTCAATATACGCATACGGCTCTCGAACAGGCGGCGAAAGGCGATGCCGTGGCCGTCGTTTGGGCGACGCGCGCGGCCCTCGCCGGGGATCTGGAAGATCTGATTCGCGTTGACCGTGAGGTCCTGTGCCGCAAGCTTAACGAAGAAACCAGGCTTATGGCCACCCGCATGGGCCGCAAGCTCGCGGAGATGGGGGCGGACATCACCGAGAATCCCCTCGTCATCGGCTGGCGGGACGCCATCAAGGACGGCAGGGCTCCGGGGACCTATCCGGTCTCCCTCGCCGTGCAGTTCGTGGCAATGGGCCTCTCCACGCAGGAGAAGCTCGACGCCGGAACGCTCGACGAAGTCCTCACCGTCCACCAGTACGGCGTCGCCATGACCATCCTGAACGCATCCATGCGCATCATGCGCATCAGCCATATTGACATGCAGCGCGTGCTCTACAGCCTGACGCGGGATTTCGACGCCATGTGCCGCACCGCCATGCGGACGCCACTGGAACAGATGTCCAATTACGCTCCCATGACCGACATCCTCGCCGCCAGCCACGTCAAGGCGCACGTGCGTCTGTTCATGGGCTGATCCGACCATCCGTTCCAGAAAGCTCCTCCACCTCTTTTTTGAAAAGGAATACGCAATGAAAAAAATCACTCGCATCGGCGTGGGCGGCCCGGTCGGCTCCGGCAAGACGGCCATCATCGAAGCCGTCACCCCCGTTCTTATCCGCAGAGGCATCAAGCCGCTCATCATCACCAACGACGTGGTCACCACAGAAGACGCCAAGCACGTCCAGCGTGAACTGGACGGCATCCTTGAAGCCGAAAAGATCGTGGGCGTGGAAACCGGGGCGTGCCCGCACACCGCCATCCGCGAGGACCCGAGCATGAACCTCGCCGCCGTGGAAGAACTGGAAAGCAAGTTCCCCGACAGCGATCTCATCTTCATCGAGAGCGGCGGCGACAACCTCACCCTGACCTTCAGCCCGGCGCTGGCGGACTTCTTCATCTACGTCATCGACGTGGCCGCTGGGGACAAGATCCCGCGCAAGAGCGGCCCCGGCGTATGCCAGTCGGACATCCTCGTGATCAACAAGGAAGACCTCGCCCCTTACGTCAAGGCCAGCCTTGAAGTCATGGATCGCGATTCCAGGAAGATGCGCGACGGCAAGCCCTTCATTTTTACCAATTGCATGACAGGCAAGAACATCGAAGAACTCACGGACATGATCATCCGTGACGCCCTGTTTGATTTCAAGCCCGCCGAAAAGACGGCCTAGGAGGTTGCCCATGAGTCAGCTCAGCAGCCGCGCCCGCGTCGAGCTCGCCAAGGCGGCCCTTTCGCGGATCGGGCTCGAATCTCCGGAACTGCGCCCCTATCAGGATGAACCAGCGCAGATGCCCAGCGGCACGGTCGGCAAGGACGGGTACCTGCGGCTTGAGTTCGCCGATCGGGGCGATCGCAGCGTGATGGCGTTTATGGATCGGCGTGTGCCGTTCCTTGTCCAGCGCGCGCTGTACTGGGACGAGGCCATGCCGCAGATGCCCTGCATATTCATCATCACGACAACGGGTTGCGTGTTGCAGGGCGACCGGATGGCGTTGGAGATCGAGGTCGGCAAAAACGCGCAGGCCCATGTCACCACGCAGTCTGCGACCAAGGTTCATATGATGAATGCCAACTACGCCTCGCAGCTGCAGGACATTGTCGTGGAGGAAGGAGGCTATCTGGAGTACATGCCCGATCCGCTCATCCCGCACCGTACTTCGCGCTTCCTCAGCAAGACCCGGCTTTCCGTCGCGGAAACCGGGAGCCTGCTCTACGCCGAAGTGGTGCTGCCGGGGCGGAAATACCACCATGAAGACGAAATGTTCGGATTCGACCTCTACTCTTCGACCATTGAGGCCACCCGCCGCGAGAGCGGCGAAAAGCTGTTCGTGGAGAAGTTCATCATAGACCCGCGCGAAACGGATCTGTCCCGGACCGGAATCATGAACGGCTATGAGGTGTTCGGCAATGTCATCCTCATGACCACGAAGGAAAAGACTATGCAGGTGCGCGAGGCTGTAGAGGCCGGCGTGGATCGGGAGGCGCGCCTCGCCTACGGGGCGTCTCTGCTCCCGGGAGAATGTGGGCTGATTTTCAAGGTTCTCGGCATGACCTCGGAATCGGTCCGGGGCAAAATCCGGGAGTTTTGGCAAATCGCGCGCAAAGCCGTCGCCGGACGGGATCTGCCGCAAGCCTTCCTGTGGCAGTGACGCGGACCGATAGGAAGCTCCGACGGACACTGGCGGCGGTTTCCGCCGCCCGCGTCCGGACGCCCGCTCCAACAAGCGGGCTCCTCCTTTTCTGCCGCAAGGCCACCATTCAACCCGGCAATCATCCGGAGGAAAACATGAACGCTGTCGCCAAAGACTCACCCAACCCGTGGAACGCCCTCGCGTCCCAGAATCCGGTCGTGCACTTCATTGACGTCTGCCTGCGCGGTGCCGGGCAGGTCATGTTCCAAAACAACCCGCTGACCGGGTTGTTTTTCCTGGTCGGCATCTTTTGGGGCGCCTACTCCGCGCATATGATTTCCGTAGGCATCGGCGCGGTGCTCGGGACGATCATGGGTACGCTTACCGCTTACGCTCTAAGAGCCCCCAGAGAGAACATCAACATGGGATTGCACGGCTATAACGGCATCCTCGTAGGTTGCGCGCTGCCGACCTTCTTTGCGGCCACGCCCCTGCTGTGGGGGTACATCGTGGCGGGCTCGATCTTTTCCACCGTCCTGATGATGGCCGTCTCCAGCATGTTGCGGACGTGGAAGGTTTCGGCCATGACCGGCCCCTTCGTCATCACCACATGGTTCCTGATGCTTGCTGCCTACAATTTCGGCAACATTCAGATCATCAGCCTTCCGCATCCCGCCATCTCTGTGCAGCCCGCAGCGTCCGACCTGTTCGCCCTGAACATGGAACAGTTCTGGAGGGCGGCGTTCGCCGGCGTATCACAGGTGTTCCTGATCAACAACGTGATCACGGGCATCCTGTTCCTCATCGGCCTTGCGGTGAGTTCCATCTGGGCGGCGGTATTCGCCTTCGTAGGCTCCATCATCGCCATTTGCACGGCTCTCATCCTAGGCGGCGGCTCCACGGCCATCATCGCGGGGCTGTTCCAGTTCAGCGCGGTGCTGACCGCCATCGGCCTTGGCACAACCTTCTACAATCCCAACTGGCGGGTCGTCTGCTACACCTTCCTCGGCACCGTGTTTACCGTGGTGGCGCAGGGTGCGCTCAACGTGCTGTTGAACGTTTATGGCATTCCGACCCTGACCTTCCCCTTTGTGGTCGCGGCATGGATTTTCCTGCTGCCCAACATCGATCTGCTCCCGAAGAACTATCAGAGCTGATCATCCTTAACCTCAACAAGGAGTAGCCATATGCTTTCCCTCAACACGGGCGATACAGGTTTTGTTATGCTCTGCACCGCGCTGGTGTGCATGATGACGCCCGCCCTTGCGCTGTTCTACGGCGGCATGGTCCGCAAAAAGAACGTGCTGACCATCATGATGCAGAACTTCATTTCCATGGGCGTTACGGCCATCATCTGGATTTTCGGCGGGTTCAGCCTCGCTTTCGGGCCGGATGTGGGCGGCCTGTTCGGCGACATCAGCTACCACTTCGCGCTGGATAAGGTGGGGATCGCTCCGAGCCCCGTCTATGCGAGCACTGTGCCTTTCATCCTGTTCTTTGCTTACCAGCTTATGTTTGCCGTCATCGCTCCGGCGCTGATCACGGGCGCGTTCGCCGGGCGGCTGAACTTCCGCGGCTACCTGAAATTCCTCATCTTGTGGATGATCTTCATCTACATTCCCGTCTGCCACTGGATTTGGGGCGGCGGCTTCCTCGCCAAGATCGGCGTAATGGACTTTGCGGGCGGTATCGTGATCCACGTCAGCGCCGGTTTTGCGGCGCTTGCCTCGGTCATTTTCCTCGGACGGCGTGACGACATGAAGCCCGGCGAACCGACCGTACCCAACAACCTGCCGCTGGTCGCCGTGGGTGCCGGCCTCTTGTGGTTCGGCTGGTTCGGCTTCAACGCGGGCGGCGCATACGCCGCCGACGGCCTGGCCGCCTATGCCTTCACCAACACGACCATCGCCGGTTCCATCGCCATGATCGTCTGGATGCTTTACGACTGGCATTATGACCGCAAGCCTTCCTTCTCCGGCGTGCTCGTCGGCGCCGTGGCCGGCCTCGCCACCATTACCCCCTGCGCCGGGTACGTGGAACCGTGGGCCGCGATCATCATCGGCGCCGTGGGCTCCTCCGTATGCTACTACGCCAAGTATGTGCAGGAACGCCTCGGGTTCGACGATGCGCTCGAAGTATGGCGCGCCCACGGCATGGGCGGCGTCACCGGCGCCCTGCTCCTTGGCATTCTCGCCAGCAGCAACATCGACAAGGTGAACGCCAGCATCCATCAATTCCTCATGCAGCTCCTCGGCGTGATCATCGTGGCGGTCTACTCCTTCGTTGTGACCATCATCATCTTCAAGGTCATCAGCGCGTGGGGGCCGATCCGGGTCACCAAGGAAGAGGAAGAGGCGGGGCTTGATGAGTCCTTGCACGGCGAAGAAGCCTACAAGATGTAACTCTCAAAGGCCGGGCCAGCTCCCCGGCCTTTTTCGAAAGGAAACAACATGACTGAATTGGCCGGAACACTTTGGGTCGCGGGCGGAGGCGCGCTCGGCGCTTACTGCCGCTTCCAGATCTCCGCGTGGTTCGCCGCATGGCTCGGCAAGGGGTTCCCCTACGGTACCCTATTTGTAAACGTGCTCGGTTCTTTTATTATGGGACTGCTTGTAGGGGCAATCAAGATGAATGCAGTTCCCTTTATCCCGTGGCACGATTTCATTGGCGAAGGCTTTCTCGGAGCACTGACCACGTTTTCCACATTCTCCATGGATACGTTCGCCGCCTTCCGCGACGGGCAGCCCGGAAAGGCCATCGCCAACGTCGTCGTCAATATGGTCCTGTGCCTCTGTGGGACCGCTTTCGGCTTTTTCCTGATGGTTCAGTAGGAGGAAGGCATGTCGTATATCGAAAACACCATTGCTGTCCTGTGCGGCGGCGCGGCGGGGGCGGTCTGCCGCTTCAAGCTGAATGCCGCGATCATGAGCGGCCTGACCATGGCCTTCCCTCTCGGCATCCTCTGCATCAACGTGCTCGGCGGTTTTCTCATGGGCCTGCTGCAAGGAGCCATGAAACGCAGCGGAAAACCGTTCACGGTGGGATACAGCCTGCTTGGAACCGGCTTCCTCGGCGGTTTCACCACCTTCTCCACCTTCTCGCTCGATACGTTTAACCTCTACCATACCGGCGATCTCATGCTCGCAGGTCTGAACATTCTCCTCAATGCCGTAATATGCATCTGCGCCGTGTGGGCTGGCTACCGCATTGTCTTCCCACGCACCGCCGCCGCATAAGGAAACTCTGCCTTCCCTCTCAGGAGAATAGAGGCAAAGACCCGGTCATTGGCCGGGTCTTTGTTTTAAGCCTGTTCCCAACGCTCAATCTAAGGAACAGAGGGACAAACCGTTTTGAGAAAGCCATATTAACAAAAGCCAAAAAACTCGTGTGACTTCAATAGATTAAATACCGTTAACCACTCCAGTTCCCGGCATTCGTGCAACGTTCTCATTCCGCCGTTTCCAGTCCCGCGCGTTCAGCTCAAGTACTCACCCTCTGCTCTTGCGGATTATCGTCCGCGAACCAACACACCATCAGCGGAGGACAAAATAACATTATCGGAGGCACGGATCATGCGCACGGAGACAACTGTGGACTTGCCAAGGCGCCCAAAGGTACCAGCTACCACGCAAGCGGCGTTATTGGCTTTGCTCAACGCTCTCACATCTCGGCTGAGTACGAACTCCCCACCCTGCTCTTGAATAAAAATAGAGTCTTGCCGAGTACGTATATCGACAACGGTAAATCCCTGCTGTGAAAGGCGTGACCCCACGATGTCCCCAAGCAGCCTTCCCACCGTCGAAGACTGGGTCAAATTGTCCACATCCGCGAAACTGGCAACAATGACCGTCTCCTCTTCATTGAGGGGAGCATGTAGATTTTTGATGAGGCCGTCCGCAAGCTCGTATCCGACCTTTACGATATCCGTCCTCGACATCTCCGCTTGGGAAAGCTGCGGAGGAACCTGTTTCATCTCATAGTGGCTGTCCGTACAACCACATAAACAAAAAAGTGCAAGCCCAAACACACAGCTCTTTGCAGTATTCATGCTAATTCCCTACGCTTCTGTATGTTTTGGCCTGCATGGGCTGCTCCTTTCCTCTATATGGCGGACGTTCCCAATATTGGTCGGAATCCTTCGCACGCATGTAGAAAAGACCTGAATAATCGTAGGTTACGGCCCCATCCACTGACCCTGTAATATTTATGAGGACTTCGGTATCAATAGGGTACTTTGGAGTGGCCATATCCAGTAAATTCGCCGCCTCACCTAAAAGCCCGGCTCCCGCGGCACCAACAACCGGCCATGAACTCGGCCGGTTCTTGATAATGTAGCCAGCGCCGATTCCGCCTCCCGTAATCGCGGCGATGGTCCCCGGGTAAACATGAATGGTCTGCCGGGGTTCACTATACTTAATGATCTGAACACCCCAATCAATGCAGAGGGAGCCTTCACGGGCTCCGCTGAGCCGCGCCCCGGAAGCAGCTACCTCATGCCGGAGAAGTGTCGTAAAGGCTCGTCCGAAAGGAGAACGATCCTGTTCTGAGACATAGACGGAACTTCCAGTGGTGAGCTGCATCTCTTTAACGATTTGCTGGGCAAGGATGCGCCAGTGATCGACGGCCTCAAGGGTTTGTTGCCCTGTTACAGGCCGGGCGACGGGTTGAGGCGCAAGGCTGCATCCCCAAGCGGTCAAAGTGAGCAACATGCTCATAATACACAAAAAATGTTTCCACATACCCGTCCTCCTGCATGTGGTCCATCACTATAATAGTTTACTCCTCAATTCAAGTTTTTATATAAGCTATCACATATTAAACGTGGTGTACCAAATGATACCGCCGAATATAAGATGTCATATGGACACAAAAGGAAACCTGATACTGCACGTGACCGTCTCCTATCCGTTCAGCTGTCTATGGCTTTCGTGCTTTCAGCGCTCTTTTCTAGTACTGCGCCAGTGATGATCGGGCCTTTAAAAACATAATAAAACAAAACAGTTCACACAAATAAACTGCTATCAATCTTGCCCACCATCATTTTCCTTATACATGGGCATCCATGCCGCATTGGCCCATTCCTCATGAATCCGCTTGCCAGAAGGGACGGAGGCATCGGGATACAACCATGCTGCAAGCTCGGCGAGGCCGACAAGATAACGAGGCCCGCTTGCGATATCCGAATCGAGGATATACACGCGATTCTCTTTGACGGCATCGAGCAGCTGCCAGTTGTCCCGTTCCAAGACACTGCGCAAGCATTCATCGGTTCTCCGGGTGTCCTCTTCGGCATTCCGTTTGCCCAGGAGAATGCTCTTCACAAAACACTGCGGATTCCTTTCAAGAACCCATTCGGAATCCACCTGCATGGAGCGTATGCCAATATCATCAGCAAGGTTGTTTGCCCCCGCCATCTGCGTCAGATCATACAGGCCTGAGCCCGGCCCCGCTATTCTCAAGGGCGTGAAATGCTCCGCCAGCACAGTTGGCTTTGGCTGACCGGCTATGCTTTTTTGTATCTGCTCCGTCCAGCGTGCCACCCATTCCCAATAGGCTTCCGTGCGCTTTTGCGCTTCCGGGCCCAAAATCGATGCGAGCGTCCGCATCTCTTCAGGCAATTTTCCGGGCTCCGTCAGATCAAGCCGCAGTACGGCGATCCCCAAAGGTTCCAACTGCCGTTCCAGTTCCGGGCCTGGGTTAGTTTTCCATGCAAGGATAACGTCCGGGCGAAGTTCCGCGATCACTTCGAAATTCGGCATGAAGCCGCGCCCTACGCTTGGCAGTCTCGCCACTTCGGGAAACTGTGCCTTTCGGGTCTTCGTGTGCTCCGTGATTCCGACGAGCGTGTCTATTCTCTCCATAATCCGGATACATTCGACGCCGGAAGCGGAGAGCGACACGACTCTGCGAACCGGAACGGGAATATGGACGCTTCTTCCCAAGGAATCCGTAACGACGGTTTCCGGACCTTGTGCCCAAGTCGCCGAACACATCGCCAAAACAAGAGCGGCGAACCATCCCAGAATGCGGTTCACAATATATCCTTGAGCGTACGCACCAGCGTATCCGCCTCGAGTTCTTCAAGATGCATATATTCGGCTTCCAATCCTTCAGAAAGCGTCTTTGCCATTGCAAACTGGACGAGGCCTTGCCGCTCCACATCGATCACCAAGGAATGAGTGCGGCCATCGGCGGCAATACGCCGGGCGGCCTCCAGCGCAGCGGGCATGGGTTTCATCCCGTCCGGTGCGGTGTTCGCTCTTCCATCGGAAAGGACAAGCAGAATAGGTCTGGTATCGGGATCTTTCCGAAGCTGGTTCCTGATGATGCGATGGCTTTCCTCAAGTCCCGACGCAAGGGGAGTCCTCCCCCCCGTGGGCAGCTCCTCCAGCCTCCGGTAGGCCTGCTCCACACTCCCCGTGGGTTCCAACAGGACTTCGGCCTGTTGACCGCGAAAAGCGATAAAAGCCACTTTATCCCGCTTCTGGTAGGCGTCCATAAGAAGAGACAGCACGGCGCCCTTGGCTTCCTCCATACGTCTGGCCGCCCCCATTGAGCCGGAAGCATCCACGGAAAAGACGATCAGGTTGCCGATTTTCTTTTCGCGGCGTCTGGTGCGGATATCCTCAAGGGTAATGACGGGGCGGGTCCATCCTCCCTCGCCGACGCGGTGGCGCAAGGCTGCGGCTCGAAGCGTCGCATCCCACGCGATATCGGCATACTTCATTTCACTCCCCACGAGTGGAAGGCTTCCTACAGTCCTCCCTGCCTTTTGCAGCGTGGCCGTACGGGAGCGCCGTCCTGTTCCTTTGCGTTGCACCCGATCTTTTCTCAGCCGGATAGGCTTGATCGTAAACGGATCTCCAATGGTAAAGACCTGCTCCACATCTCCCAGCCCTGCTGCTCCTGAGCTGTTGGCCTGAGAGGGCAACAGCGGAACTGTATCAAAAGGCTGCTCCTGTGAATGGGAGTGCTCTCTTTGTTCGTCTCCATCCGTCTCGCGTCTGGACTGCTCCTGTTCTTGCGAGGGGGAACGTTCGTTCCGCTCTTGCTCCTTCTGTTCCTGCGGGGGCGGGGTCGTTATACGGCGCCGGTGCGCCAGCGCCAACTCCGCCGCCTCCAACACGTCTTCTTCCCGAACATCCAGCCTTCCGGCCAGTGCCGCGAATGCGCGGGCCGTCCGCTCCAGGGCCAGCTCACCACGATGCCCGGCGCAATGCGCTTCAGCGGCAAGCTCCGCCATCCGTTTCAGCAAAAGCCGGGGGATACGGACTTGCGCGACGAGCCGCTGCGCCTCCCGGATGCGGACGGCAAGCGCGGCCTCCCGTTCCGCGTATTGAAGGAGAAATCCTTGCGGATCTGCGTCAAACCGCTCGCGGAGCCGCAAGACCTCCAGCCGTTCTTCCACGTCGCCGGGCGCGGATACCGAAACCGCCAGCCCGAAGCGATCCAGAAGCTGGGGCCGAAGCTCTCCCTCTTCCGGGTTCATCGTACCGACAAGCACGAAACGCGAAGGATGTTCTGCGGAGATGCCTTCCCGCCGGATCCGGTTCACGCCCTCGGAGCAGGCTTCGAGGATGACGTCCGCCACATGATCAGGAAGCAGATTGACTTCATCTATATACAAGATGCCACGGTGCGCGGCTGCGAGCAGTCCGGGCTGAAGGACACGCACACCCTCGCGGAACGCCGCTTCCATGTCCAGGCTTCCGGCTACCCTGTCTTCGCTGGCGGACAAGGGAACATCCGCCAACTGGGGCGCAAAGGCCACTGATGGCAGCGCCCCCTTCCGTTTTTTCCTCGCGCAGGAGGGGCAAAGCCATTCTTCCGGGGCAAGCGGATCACAGTGCCACGGGCAGCCCGCAACAGCTTGAGATTGTGGCAGAAGCGAAGCCAGACCGCGCACAGCCGTGGATTTCGCCGTTCCTTTTTCACCCCGCAGCAACACGCCGCCAATGCTCGGCAAAACGGCATTGGCGAGCAAGGCGCGCTTGATCTTTTCCTGCCCTACAAGGGCGGTGAAAGGAAACACCCGCCATTTGCCGGACATCACCGCACCGCCTTCGCGGACCCGACATTCTGAAAAGGCTTTCTCCTCATCCTGTGCGGCAGAACCAGCCGGGCCGCCTGCATGACATCTTCTCTGGCGGCCTCGCCATCCCCACGCCATGCGGCGATGGCCTTGACGGTTTTCAGCATGACGATATCCGCTCTGTGCCCGTCCACTTCCGTTTCAATAGCAAGTTCGACAATGGCGCGCATGACATCTTCCGGAACAGCGACGCTCCCGAGTGTCCGTCTGGCGGCGACAATCCGTTCGGCTATTTCGTTTTCCCGTTCCTGCCATGCGGCACGGAAGCCCACCGGATCATCTTCAAAGGCCGCACGGCGCGTCATCACCTGAAGCCGCGCTTCCGGTTCCGCCATGCCCCTGACCTCCACGCACAGACCGAACCTGTCGAGAAGCTGCGGGCGGAGTTCCCCTTCTTCCGGGTTCATCGTTCCAACAAGTACAAAACGGGAAGGATGCGACCAAGAAACGCCTTCTCGCTCGACCGTGTTTACGCCCATTGCCGCCGCATCCAGCAATACGTCCACAAGATGGTCATCCAGCAGGTTGATTTCGTCCACATACAGGATACCCCGGTTGGCATCCGCAAGGATCCCCGGTTCGAAACGCCGTCTGCCTTCACGGAGGGCCGTTTCCATATCCAGTGAGCCGACGACGCGATCTTCCGTGGAACCGACCGGCAAGTCGACCACACGAACCTGACGCGAAACGGATTCAAGAGCTTCCTGCTCCAGACACCACGGGCACAACGCGTCGCCGTGGGGGTCGCATCCGCAGGGACACCCATCCACCACGTCGATTTCCGGGAGAATCGCTTCCAGAGCCCGCACAGCCGTGGACTTGGCGGTCCCTTTTTCGCCTCGGATAAGTACCCCGCCGATGCCGGGATAGATCAGATTCAGCAACAGGGCCTGTTTCAGCTCCTCCTGCCCGACAATAGCGGAAAAGGGGTAACGCTGGCGAAGTGTCTTCATAGCTTCTCCTTCGATCTTACTGGTTGTTTCCGCGCACGACTTCCAGCGCCCGTTTCCATTCCGCCACATCGTCGGACGTGACGATGTCGATGGAGCCTCCCTGAAATTCCCCACCGAACGCCTCCGTACGGTCTTCCAGAGTTCCCTCTATATCCATGTAGGCCTCGCGCAATTCGGCGAGCACATCGGGATCGGCTTTCCATAAATGCCGGGCTTCGGCCTCAAGCAGCCGACGGGCGATTTCTTCCAGTGCCCACGGATTGTTTTCATCAAAAAAAGCCCGGGTTTCGGGATCCAGCACGAAGGTTTTGGCGATATCGTCGAAAATCCAGTCATCGACGGCCTGCGTGGTGGCTTCCCACCCGTACACGCGCCCGGTACGCTTGGAAATATCGCCCGCACCCTTGTATCCGTGCCGCTTCATGCCCTCTATCCATTTGGGATTGAGCAAACGGGCCCGCACGACGCGGCGCACCTCATCAGTCAGATCGCGTACCTGTACCTGTTCGGGTTCGCGCGTGTCGCCGTAATAGGTTTTAACCTGCCCTCCCCGGAAGTGCGACGCCGCGGCCGTCATGCCGCCGTGCGTCCCATAGTAGCCGCAGCAGTTGAACAGATCGTGCTCGTCGCTGACCACCTTGTTGTAGGTGACATCCACTGTGGAGAGGCTGGCCTCCAGCGCCCTCGGGCGTTTGACCCCGAACGCGTCCTTGCCGTAGGCGTACCCGTTCCAATGGAGAAAAATATCCGCGAGATCGGCCTCCGTCTGCCATGCGGACGCGTAGACGGCGAGATTGACCCCGGCCTGATAGGTTCCCGGCTCCGAAGAAAAAAGCCGGAAGGTCGCGGAACGCCACGCATCGGGATCATCAGCTTCGATAGCCGCCAGACGTTCCTGCGTATGTTTGCGGACAAAGTTGCTTTCCAGAGGTTCATCCAGCGCGGCGACGGCCTGTACCGCCGCATCCAGCATGTGCATGGCCGCAGGGAAACTGTCCCGAAGCAGACCCGATACGCGGACGGTCACGTCAATACGCGGGCGGCCCAGCTCTTCCAGCGGGATGACGTCGAACCCTTCCACCATCCCGTTGCCCAACCAACGCGGAACCACTCCGAGAAGGTAGAGGAGCTGCCCCATCCCCTCGCCGTCGGCCCACATCATGTCGTTGCACATCCAGAACATGGCGACGTTCTCGGGGTAGCGCCCCTCTTCCTCCAGATGTTTGGCGATAAGCGCGCGGGCGAGGTTCTGCCCTACGCGCCACGCCGCACGGGTAGGCAGGCGTCGGGGATCAAGCGTGTAGAAATTCCGGCCAGTCGGCAAAATGTCTTCACGCCCCCGCGTAATGATGCCGGAAGGCCCCGGCAACACATAGTTGCCCGTGAAGGCGCTCAGCAAAGAACCCGTCTCGTCCGTGGCCTCCATCCGTTCGATGATGCCGAGAATCCTCCGCCCCACCGAAACAAGGCCCCCCAGCGCGTCCGGCACGAGGCACGCATCCCCCAGCAGGGAGCGGATACATGCGGGGAGAACCTCCGGATCCGTACCCTCCATCAGTATTTCACATACGGCAACAAGCTGTTTTTCCACCTTTTCCAACAGGCTGGCATGGCTCTGCCCAAGGCGTTTGTCCACTCCTCCCGGTTCAGCAAGTAGTGTTTCAAGCTCGAACCCTTGGGCTGTGCACAACCTTTTCCGCAACGAGTCGGCCTGTCCCGCATCGTACCGGACAATGGACGCGATAAACTGCGCCCGCCGTTTCCCCTGCGGCGTTTCCCCAAAAACGTGCATACCGTCTTCCATATGCGTATTGCGGAGAAGGCCGAGAGCCGCATGGATACGGGAGGCAAGGGTGGCGAAGTCGGGGGACGTTTCAGGAGAGACTTGCGATTCCAGATTGGCGGCAGCGATGCCTTCCCGGATCAGGTGTTCCAGCTGGTGCGCCCGGTTGGGATTCCCGGCGCGAGCCTGTTCCCATTCCCCAAGCAGGCGATCCAGCTCTTCCAGTGCGTCGTAGAGGCCGCTCTGCACCATAACCGTCTGCATGTGATCGACTAGTTCCGCATAGCTCCGCCGCTTGGCGACAACACCTTCCGGAGGATTGTCGGAGTTGTAGATATAGACGTGCGGAACTTCATGCAGCGCAAGATCGGGGAAACAGGCACCGGACAGGCCGACGCTCTTCCCGGGAAGAAATTCAAGGTTGCCGTGCGTTCCCACATGCACCACGACATCCGCCCCGAAACCGTCCTGAAGCCAGCGGTAGGTCGCTATATATTGATGTGGAGGCGGCACGGAGGGGTCATGCAATATTTTGCAGACCTGCCCGTCACACCGGGAGCCGGCGCATCCGCGCTTGGGCTGGATGCAAACCACGGCATTGCCCCATCGGACGCCGGTAACGAGGATATCCCCGTTGAGCACCATTGCGGCGGGGACACCGTTCATCGGTTCCCCCGGCGGATTGCCCCATGCCTCCGCAACCTTTTGCCTGACGTTTTCCGGGTAGGCATCGAACCATCGCCGATAGGTTGCGAGATCCACATGGGCGAGTACCCCGCCCTTGGCCTCAATTTCCTGCACCGTCGTCCAACGGAATTCGGAAATCGCCTTGCGCTCCATGATGGTTTCGATGAGCGCCGCACCGGACTCGGGGACATCCACGGCATATCCGGCCTGCCGCATGGCCCGAAGGATACGGCTCACCGACTCCAGAGAATCCAGCTTGGCGGCTCCGCCTACGGATGCCTCCACGGACGCGCAGGGATCACTGTTCAAAAGAAAGGCGACCCGGCGTTCCGCCACGGGCTTATTTCTGAGACGCAGCCAGCGGGCGATGCGGGAGGCGAAACGCTCCACCCGTTCGGGATGGGGCGTACGGCGCTCGATTTCGGTTCCGCCCACGCCGGCCTGGGACAAGGTGCCGCCACCGAGGAAAAACGGCTCAATGGCTCCTTCAAATTCGGGCATGGCGACGGCCCACGACACTTCGCTGTTCAGACCCTGCGGATCGGCTTCCCATTCCTCAAGTGTTTTTGAGGAAGCGAAAACAGGCTGGAAGATAGGCACGCCAAGTTCACGGAAAACGCGCACGCTTTCCCGCGCCGGGGAATCGTCTCCGACAAACGCGGGCATATTCCCACCGTTATTGGTGAAGTACGGCAAAAACTTGACGAGGGCCCCGATCCTGCTCCCGCTCTCCCCAAGAAAGACCTCACGTGACCAGATCGTCGCCCCCTTGTTGCCCGTCGCCTTGTCCCGCAGCGTATTCGTAAAGGCCGGAAACACGCCCAAGCCCTTCGCTTCGAGAGCATGGACAAGTGCCGCTTCCACGTCGGGCATGTCGTTGACCCAGTAATGCCGACCGAACAGCAATCCGACCGTCCGTTCCGGATCCAAGCTCAGGCCGCGTTCACACGCATACCCCGCATACCACTCCAGATAGCCCCGCACTGTGGCAAAGGCGCGGACCGGCGCATTGGGATGCCAAAGCCCTTCCCAAGGAACGGGAACCGGTTCCGGAACCGCCGCGGCATTCGGCAATGCGTCCAGAAAACGGAACAGATTGCCGAGATTCTCCGCGCCGCCATAGGTCAGATAGCGATAAGCCGTCTGTGCCGTTTCGACGGGTACCGAGGACAACGCCCACGCAGCCGGATCGTAACTGACGCAGACCACCGGTACCGTCTTCCCTATCAGGCGGATGCCTTCATCAAGCTGATCCCACAGCGCGTCCGTTGTCCGAAACACGAAAAGCGCTGTGGCGGAACGCATGGTTTCAAGGCAGCGCTCCACGCCGTCCGGCTCCTCCAGCATACGGGAAGACAGGACGCGCACCGAGGGCATCCCAGGGCGAGAGGCTGCGGACATCAATGCGCCCACATGACTGGACCAGGCGACACAGACAACGGACATGCATTCCTCCTGAAAAGGATACGGGAAGGGGCGCGGCAACACTCGCAGCCCCTTCCCTGTCATGTAATGGAGGGAGACCCATTACAATTTTTAGAACCCGGCCTCCAGACCAACGAAAAACATGTTGATCGGAACGCGGGAACCGTTTGTATAGCGGATTTCATCCTTCGAGGTGATACCTTGCATTTCGATGAAAGGTTCCAGCCAGTATCGTTCGTAATCAAACCGCTTGGACAGCTTGAACTCGCCCAGCCAGAAGTTGCCCTCGGCGATATCACCGTTGTCCGTCTGATCCTGCCAGATGCGGCCCAACCATGTGGCGCTGGCCTGCAACGTAAACCAGTCGGGATGTGAGAACGTAAACCCAAGGCTCGCCTTGCGCGTGGGAACATTGTGCAGATGGTTTCCCTGATTGGCTCCGGAGCGGATTTCCGGGCGCAGCGCGGTCCCTTCGGCAAAAAGCTTCAAATACTCGTTGTATTGGTAGTGAATGTTGGCTTCGATGCCGGTGATGGTCACCTTGTCGATGTTTTCCTTTATCTTGATGTTGTAGCCGTCTTCCTTTCCCTTCGGGATGTTGGCGATGTAATCCTCGGCCCACGTCTTGTAGCCGGTCACATTCAGGGTCAGCCTGTCCGTGGGGTTGACGTCCACACCGACATCCCACGTCTTGGACAGTTCGGGTTTCAGGTCAGGGTTGCTCTTATAGCGGCTCGAACCGATGATGGAACCGCCAAAAAGATCGTTGAGCGTCGGCGCGCGGAACGCCTCACCGTAGTTGGACCGGAACACCACAAGGTTATCCCATGGGTCCACGCGTACGCCGAGCTTGGGAGAAAAACGCACGTTGCTGACCGAAGTGAAATCCTGTTTGTCGGGATTCACCCTGTCATTGGTGTCTTGAAGGTATCCCTTGCTCCGCCAGTAGTCGTAACGAACGCCGGGTACGACGGTGAGCTTGCCGTCCCAAATCGATATTTCATCCTGAAGATAGCCACTCAGGTTCAGCTCCTTGCCGCCCTTCTGAGTATAGCGGGTCGAAGTGAAGTAGTTGGACTCCGAATCGAATTTTCCCCAAGAGCCAGCGACCCCGACCGTAAACAAATGCATGTCGCCAAGGGCAAACGTATTGCTTTGATCCCAAGAAACGGTCCGCATCCTGGAAGGGGCTTCGGACGTTTTGACCGTTTTGCTGGCGTTGTCATAATCGGACTTGGTGAAGTCGCCCCGAACGGAGAAACTGCTGTCCACTACGCCAAAATCCTTATGCAGCCTGGCACCGATGCCCTGATGCCTATTGCTGTACAGGTTAAAGTCTTCGATGTGCCATCTACCTGTATTTTCAAAGGAGGACATTTCTCCATGTATGGAGAGATCCGCGGTTTCGTCAAAACGGTAATTCAACGCCAACGCCCCGTTGTAGTTCTCCATCTTCTCTCGGGCACTGTTGAATTCGTTCCGGTTTGAACTGGTTTTGGGACTGTGTTCCGGCAGGACGTTGAAACCGCGCGACTCCAACATGCTGCCGGAAATGGCGTAGCTGAATTTGTCGATGGCCCCGGTATGGTAGAGTTTGTTCTGCCATGTGTTGTAGCGTCCGAACTTGGTGCCGACCGTGGTTTTGAAACCTTCTTCCGTCGGTTTTCTCGTGATGATGTTGATGACGCCGCCCATCGCGCTGGAACCGTACAGCGCGGAAGCGGGCCCACGCACCACCTCGATGCGCTCCACGGTATCGAGGCTGATGGTGTCCCAGTTGAAGATATTGTTCCCCGCCGTCATAACAGGGAGGCCGTCCATAAGTACCAAGACGCGCCCGTTGACGTCGTCACCGCCCATACCACGGATGATCACCTTATTCTGCGTGCTCGTACCATAAAAGGAACGTGCCGAATCGACGGTAACGCCCGGCATCGTGCGCATGACGTCCAACACGTTGTTGGCGGGCATCTTTTCGATCTGTTCGCGCGTCACCACGGAAACGTCTGCCGTCGTTTCACCAAGGCTGTGTTCCGTTTTGGTCGCTGTGACGACGACCGGCTTCATGGTCGCGCTGACGGTTTCCTCCGCAAGTGCGCCTTGCGGGAACAAACACAGAGCCCCCAACAACGCGGCCAGACAGGTTCCTTGCTTCTTCACTGTTCCATGTCCTCTTCTTGAAAAATCCCTGAACGGGACGGAAAAACCGCCCCCTCCTCTGTCGTATCGGGAAACCACAGGGAAACCTGCGGATTGTCCGCGGCATGGAACGCGCGCATGGGAAGACCATAAACCGAGGCGATGCGTTCGCCCGTCAAAACATCCGCCGGAGCGCCGGAAGCCACGATCCCCCCATCCTTCATGAGGAGAATCGTATCGGCATAGCGGGCGGCAAGATTGATGTCGTGCATGGAAAGGATGACGCCCTTGCCCTGCTTCGTGGCAACACGGCGAGCCGTTGTCAGCACTTCCACCTGATGACGGAGATCCAGGCTGCTGGTGGGCTCATCAAGAAGCAGCCAATCCGTCTCCTGAACAAGAGCGCGGGCCAACGCAACCTTCTGGCGCTGCCCTCCGGAAAGGTTGGCAAGAGGACGCTCCGCGAGCGCATCCAGATCCAGCCGGGAAAGAACCGTCCCCGTCAACGCCACATCGGAAGGGGAAGGCCCCCACACAAACCACGGTTTGCGTCCAAGCAATACGAACTCAAATACACTGAGTGGAAAACGCAGGGACACATCCTGCGGGATATAGGCGAGCTTGCGGGCACGCCTCTGGGTGGTCATGCGTCCTATCGGCATACCCGACAGGAGCATTTCGCCAGAGGAAGGTTTCAAGATTCCCAGCAACAGCTTGAGGAGCGTTGTTTTTCCGGTTCCGTTGGGACCGAGAACGGCACAGATCCCACCGCTTCGAAACGTGAAGGAAAGGCCCTCAATGAGGGGCCTCCCTGCCGGATAAGCAAAAGACAGATCGCGGAGTTCAAGCATGATTCTGCCCTTTCCGCATCAACAGCCAGAAGAAGAAAGGAACGCCGAGAAAAGAGGTCAAAATCCCGATGGGTATGATCTGAGGAGGGCAAATGTTTCTGGCGAGCACATCGGAAAAGGTGACAAGGGACGCCCCAAACAACGCCGCACCGGGAATCAGGAAGCGGTGTTCGGCGCCAAGGGCAAGACGTGCGATATGCGGGGCAACCAGTCCGATAAAACCGATGACTCCGGTAAAGCATATAGCCCCCGCCGCCATGAGCGAAGCGGCCAGAATCCCGCCGATACGCAAACGCCGCACATTGACGCCCAGCGACGAAGCGGTTTCTTCACCGGCAAGCAACGCATTGAGATCCCATGACAGTTTCAGTGCGAACGGTACCGGAAGCAAGATCATGACAGCGGCCATCCCCAACTCCGACCATCCCACGCGTCCCAAATTGCCGAACCCCCAAAAGACAATCGCCTGTACCTGATATTCCGTGGCAACATATTGCAGCAACGAGGTCGCGGCGGAAAACAGGAACATAATGGCAACCCCGCCGAGGATCAGCGTTTCAGGACGGCTGTCGCGCAGTCGGGCAAAGCCCAGTGCCGCAAACGCCGTCAATGCGGCGAATACAAAAGCGTTCCCCGCCATCCCCCATTGCGATGCCCCGCCCAGTAGAATAGCCAGCGCGGCACCGAAGGCCGCACCGGAGGAGATGCCCAGCGTAAAAGGAGAGGCCAACGGGTTCCGCAGTACCGCCTGTGCCAGCGTTCCACTCATGGCAAGCCCGGCTCCCACCAGCGCCCCCATGAGCACTCGGGGAAGGCGCAGGCGAACAAAGAGCGCCAACTCGTGTTCAGAGAACCCCAAGGGAAGGCGCACCACACCGTTTCCCACGCTCACCCCCAAAAGGAGCATACACAACGCCACCAAGGCGAGCAGCCCCAAAAGAAGATTCTGCCGTTTACGGCGAGCAAGGTAGCGAGCAGCAGGAATGGCATGCATCTCTTCAATCTCATTTGAGTATTATTTTTATTAAAAAAATGTCACCAGAATAGGTAGCACACTCTTTACAATTGTGCTACTTCTTTTTTCGTGTTCGACGAGGTTCCTTACGCCCTCATCTCTTCCAAATACACCCAGCGACAGGCTCCTGACTGATGATTCAGACTGAACATATCACCAAATCATTTGGCCGAACCCGCATCCTGTCCGGCATAAGCCTGCATGTGAGGGATCGGGAACTTGTGGCCTATCTCGGACCGAACGGAGCCGGAAAGACAACGACCGTACGTATCCTGTCCGGTCAGGCCCGGGCAGACGGCGGCACCGTCAAACTTGCCGGGCGTAACCTCACCGAACACCCGTTGGAAGCCAAGGCATTGTGCGGCGTCGTGAGCCAGCATCTCAATCTGGATGCGGAACTTTCAGTACGGGAAAATCTGGACATCCACGGACGGCTTTTCGGCATGAACGCATCCGAGAGAAAGGAAGGGATCACCAGTTTGCTTGAAACCGTCGAAATGGCACACAAGGTCGACGTGCTGACGAAAACGCTTTCGGGGGGAGAAAAACGGCGTATCATGCTGGCGCGGGCCTTATTGCATAAACCCCGCATCCTCTTTCTGGACGAACCCACGGTAGGGCTTGATCCGCTCATCCGCCGAAAACTCTGGGGCTTGATCAAACGCATCCAGCAGGAAGGCACAACCATCCTCCTGACAACGCATTACATTGAGGAAGCGGAATTTCTTGCCGATCGGGTTATCTTTCTCGACAAGGGACGCATCGTTGCCGAAGGTACGCCGAACGCGCTCATGAACCGAATCGGCCAATGGGCTCTTGATGTCCAGTGCAACGGTCTGTTGACGACCCGCTACTTCAATGAACGCGATGAAGCCGCCAGAGAAACCACTCAGGAACAGGGGACCAGCACGGTGAGGAGGGTCAATCTTGAAGATGTGTTTCTGAGCATTACGGGACGTAAAGTCTCGGGGAGCGCACAGTGAAGCCCCTTCGCGGCATGGCGGCCGTATACCTGCGGGAAATGCTCATCCTCAGACGCCGCATACTCAAACAGTTTGCTTCGTGGCTCGTCTCGCCGCTTCTGTATCTGGTGGCTTTTCATTACGCCATGAACGATACGCTCGTCGGCTCGCGTCCCTATGCCGATTTCCTCCTGCCCGGGCTCGTAGCCATGAGCAGCATGACCCAAAGCTGGGCCATCGCCAGCGACATCAACATCAGCCGTTTTTACTGGCATACCTTTGATGAATTTCAGACGGCCCCCCTCCATGCTGCAGCTTATGTTACTGGAGAGGTACTGGCGGGGATGACCCGTGCCGTATTGGCCTGTCTTATTGTCATGGGAATCGGGTTGCTCGGCGGTATCCAGATCGCCTATGGCGCACCGGGGCTCTGGCTCGCCCTCTTGTTGAACGCGTGGTTCTTTTCAAGCCTTGCCGTAGCGCTTGCTTTGCATGTCAAAGCCCATGCGGATCAGGCACTGCTGTCCAACTTCGTCATTACGCCCATGGCCTTTCTCGGCGGCACGTTCTTTCCATTGGATCGCCTCCCCGGTTGGGCTCAACATGTTTTGGAACTCCTCCCTCTTCCCCATGCGGCGCAAGCCATGCAAGCCGCCGCTATCGGACAACCCGTGCGTTTTCTTTCCTGCGGCCTGCTTTTTCTTGGTGCCGGCGCCGCGTTTACGTGGGCTATCTTCAGTGTCAGGAGCGCACAGGGATGAACCTGTCAGGAGGGCGCTGTTTCTGCCTCATGTTGGGCGTGTCGCTTTTGGCACACGGAGGGCTTTTCCTCAATCGCTCGCCGCTGGCACGTCTCTCCGAATCTAAAGAAGCTCCGCTCTCTCTGCGCCTCGCCGTAACGCCAGCTCCACCCGCG